>Ga0256833_1001478_pt1 | contig 17314 bp, 12 predicted proteins | sample 356284metaG_FD_190535 | JGI IMG/M metagenome (GOLD analysis project Ga0256833, IMG submission 190535) | Hydrothermal vent microbial communities from Mid Atlantic Ridge, Atlantic Ocean - 356-284 | ecosystem: Environmental > Aquatic > Marine > Hydrothermal vents | place: Atlantic Ocean: Mid... | reverse complement strand
ACTTTGACATTAAGTTGGGTAGGAATAGGAACGATATTGTTTTTTTGGATACTATCTTTGAATTTATCAAAATTTCAATCTTTAATAGTTATATTTTTCGGATTTATATCGGGTTTGGGTTATATCGGGATTGCAGTAAATCCGGTGGATATACATTTTTCCGCACATATTTTTTGGGGAAAAATTGCTTTTTTTAGTTTTTATTTTACTTTAATTTTAACTTGGTTTTCCGGATATAAAAAATTAGGATTTAAACAAAAGTTTTATTTGGTAATTTTAATTATTTTCTTATCAGTTTATTTATACTTACAACTTACTTTACCTAAAACAACAAGTGAACAAATATTGGCAACCAAAGTTATTGCGCAAAAGATAACTGTTTTCGCTCAGCTTCTATTGGCTATTTTATTATTACAAACAAAATAAAAAAGCCGGCGCAAAACCGGCTTTAAAAATTTATAAAATAATTTATTTTTTATCTTCTTTTTTTGTTAAATCATACATAACCGGAGTAGCTATGAATAACGAAGAATAAGTCCCGACAATTACCCCGACTATCAACGCAAATACAAATCCTCGAATACTTTCTCCTCCCCAAATAAAGATTGCAATTAATGTTAATAAAGTGGTAAAGGATGTATTCAGTGTTCTGGAAAGTGTGCTATCCAAAGCCAAATTGATTGTTTTGTAGAAAGACCAACGATGATGTTCTCTCATATATTCACGTATTCTGTCAAAAATAACTACCGTATCATTTAATGAATAACCGATAACCGTAAGGATTGCTGCAATAAATGCTTGGTCGATTTCCATATTAAACGGCATTATTCTCCAAGTGAGAGAGAAAATACCCAAGACAATCAATACATCGTGGAATACGGCAACAACAGCTCCGGCACTAAATTGCCATTTTTTGAATCGAAGCAAGATATACAAGAATACTACAAATAATGAACCGATAATGGCATAAACCGCTCCTTTTTTGATATCATCCGCAATGGTTGGTCCCACTTTGATAGACTGCATACGACCAATAGTCTTATTATCCTCGCTACTGATGAAATCTTTGTAGGTATAATTGGCAGGGAAATACTTTTTCAAACCTTTGAATAAAGCGGTTTGAACTTTTTCATCTATATTCTCTCCTTCTTTATCTATTAGGTATTTAGTGGTAATTTTCAATTGATTGTTACCTCCGTAAATTTTAACATCGGGGATTAATTTGTGTCCTTTTTCATCGACAAATTGAGCCGCTAAATCGCTTTTAACTTCTTCGGGATTGATGTTTTTATCAAAGGCAACGATATAGGTTCTTCCACCGGTGAAATCAACTCCCGGGTTCAATCCATTGGTAAGTATGGAGAACAGACCGATTGCGATTAGAGTTCCCGACAAGATATATGCTTTTTTTCTTTGTTTAAGGAAGTCAAAGCTAACATTATCAAATAATCCTTTGGACAATTTGGTATCAAAAGTTAATTTTTTTCCTTTGGCAACATACCAGTCAATCAAATAACGAGTAATGAATATTGCAGTAAATAAGGAAGTAAGAATACCAATAATTAAAGTAGTAGCAAAACCTTTGATAGGTCCGGTTCCGAAGAACAATAGGATAATACCTGTTAATAAAGTGGTAATATTGGCATCTAAAATGGAAGACAAGGCATTGCTAAATCCTGCATCAATTGCTTCCAATTGATTTTTACCTCTACGCATTTCTTCACGGATACGTTCAAATATCAACACATTAGCATCCACTGCCATACCGATAGTTAATACGATACCTGCTAAACCGGGAAGGGTAAGCACAGCATTTAAGCTGGCTAATATTCCGAAAATGAACAAAATATTCAATAGCAAAGCAACATCGGAGAATATACCGGCTTTTCCGTAATATCCGAACATCCATAAGAAAATAAGGATAAATGCAAAAATGAATGACATCTTTCCACCTTCAATTGCTTTTTTACCTAAGGACGGTCCAACAATTTCGGATTGAACGATATCAGCTTTTGCGGGAAGTTTACCGGCACGTAAAACATTAGCCAAATCTTTTGCTTCTTCAATGGAGAAGTTTCCGGTAATCTCTGAACGTCCACCCGAAATAGGTCCGGATGTAACACCGGGAGCAGAGTAAACGATATTATCCAAAACAATGGCTATACCGTTTTTATTTTGAAAAGCTTCTCCGGTCATTTTTTCCCAAACTTTGGCTCCTTTGCTGTTCATTTGCATAGTAACAGCCGGTTTACTCATCATATCAAAACTTTGTTGAGCATCAACAATAACATCTCCGCTTAAAGGAGGTATATTATTGCGATTTCCTTTTATAGCATATAGATAAACATACGTGTCTTTTTTATTTTGGAATGGTTTTCCCCATAAAAATTTAACGTGTTTAAGATTTTCGGGGAGTAATTTTTTTGCTTCCGGACTTTTAAGTAATTTATTAACTTTGGCTGTATCCTTTACTGCTGCTAATGCAACTCTGGAAAAATTACCCGGTTGAAGATATTTGAAAAGCGGATCTTCTTTTTTAACATCTACCAACAAGCTGTCAGTGTCGGTTTGTTTAACCGGTTCTTTTTGCTTGTAATATTCATTGAGTTGTTGTAAATAGGGAAGTACTTCTTTAGCATTGTAGGTATGCCAAAATTCTAATTGAGCTGTACTTTGCAACAATTTTTTGACCCGTTCAATATCTTTTGCTCCTGCTAATTCAACCAATATTCGACCGGATTTTCCCAATCTTTGGATATTGGGTTGGGTTACCCCGAATTTATCTATCCTTTTACGAAGCACTTCAAAAGCACTTCCCATAGCATCATCAACCTTTTGGGTTATAACTTTTTTGACTTCATCATCGGACATATTGAATTTTACTACATCCGAAAGATTTTTATTTCCAAAAATATCGGGGTCACTTAATTTTACTTTATTTTTTGCTTGGCTGTTGATTTTATCAAAAGCTTCAAAGAAAAGTTCCAAATAGGGTTTTTGGCTGTTTTTTTGCATCTCGGAAGCTTCTTCAAGTGCTTGATTAAAAACGGGGTTATCCGTATGGTTTGCTAGATTTTTCAAAATGTCTTTTACGGATACTTGAAGGATAACATTGATACCTCCACGTAAGTCCAAACCCAAATTCATTTCCCTGTTTTTCAAATCATTATAGGTAAAATCAGCTCCTAATAAACTGAAAACAGGTTTATTCGCCAAGGAATCCAAATATTGTTTTTCTTTGGAGTAGTCCCCTTTTGCAAATTTTCTGGCTTCTTTACGGATTTGGTTACTTTTAAATGTAAATGTTAATTGATAAATACTTAATGCAGCCAATATTGTGGCAAACACTAATACAAGTCCTTTATTTCGCATTCTTCTTAATTTTTCAGTTCATTTTTCATTTTACGTGCGGCAAAGATAATTTTTTAGCTTTTATTATACAATAATTTTTAAATAATTATTGAAAAGTATAACTAAAACTTAATGCCGGATAATTTTTATTATTTAATTTTATACTACCTAAACTCAATTTGGCTTTTTTCTTTGCATATTTATATCGTATTTTATTTTGTTTTTCTTCCAAAACATATTTTCCGTGAATCCAATCATAAAAATAACTTCCAACCATTAAAACTACCGAAGTATAAGCAACAATTTTATCACCGGTTGATGTATTATTCCAAAAAGTATAATTGTCATATAAAACAATGTTAAAAAGGGATTTATTATTCAGTGCAAGATAAGCCCAAGCTCCATAACCCAAAGCACGTGTTCCCAAAATGTAATAAGCGGTCTTTTTTTCTCCAATTTTAAAATGAACGTGACCGGGTAAAATAGTAGCAATCATCATATCTTGCATACGTAGATTGGTCCCAAGGATTTTAAATTCTTCATAAGTCATTTCCTTGGATATATCTGGGATTTTGTAATTACTGTTATCGGTTTTTTTATAAATATCCAAATCTTGTGAAAAGGTAAAATTTATCCAGCCAATAAAAATTAAAATGCCTATTTTTTTCATTATCAAACATTTATAATTAATAGTCCAAAGAATTTAAGTAATTTAGTTTTTTTATCCAAAAATCTAGTATTTCCTTATTTTTCTTTATGTTTTTTTCTACTTCTCTTTTAAAAGGATTATTCTTATCCCCTGTAATTATAAACATAGCATTGTTTTCCAATTGTTGGATTTCTTTTTGGATATTTTCAATTTTTTGACGAACAAATCTTTTTTCTTGATCCAGTTTATAAAATTCTTCATTTTGGTAATAATCATCTACAAGATTCTTAAACTTCAAGAAACTAAGTTCTCTTTTGTCAATATTTAATTTATCATAAAGAGAATTGATAAATTTGTTAAATTTTACATTAATATAATATTTGTTTTTAGGAACGCTTCCCAACTCATTCCATTCTTGTTGAAGTTTTTTGATATCTTCTATGGAATATTTTTCATCTTCGGAAACTTCTTTGAATTTATCTTTAAGTGATTGCAGGTATTCTTTTTTCTTGATAAAATTTTCAAATTCAATATTTTGTGCTTTTCTTAGATGTTGGTGATATCTGTCAAAATAATAATTACAAGCCGTTCTAAATTGATTCCAAATTTTTTCTGAAGCTTTTTTAGGAACATGCCCGATTTTTTTCCATTCTTCTTGTATTTCTTTGTATTTGGCCGTAGCAGTTTCCCAATCTTCGGAATCTTTGAGTTCTTCGGCAATTTTGATCAACTCTAATTTTAACTCCAAATTTTTCTTTTGAAGTTCTTTGAGAGATTTGTAATAATTATTTTTTTGTTTATTAATTTTTTTGAGTTCATCTTTAAAAGCTGTCCAGATTTCTTCACGATTTTTTCTGGGAACAAAACCTATTTGATAAAACTCTTCTCTTAAACTTTCTACTTTTTTAATGGTTTCTTGCCAAGCTTTATGAGCATCGGGAAGGTCATCAGCAATGGCTTTCAATTGTTCAATAATTTCTTGTTTCTTAACTAAATTGTCAGCAAATTGTTCTTTTAAATTTTTATAAAATTCCCTTCTTTTATCATGAATTTTTTTAGTAATTTCTTTAAATTCTTGCCAAATTTCTTCTCTATATTGTTTAGAAACGGGACCAGTTTCTTCCTTCCATTTTTTATGTAGATTTTGTAATTCTATAAAACTGTAATGAATATCATCTTGTTCTAATAAAGCTTTTGCTTTTTCAATAATTTGCTTTTTTTCTTCAAGATTTTGTTGGAAAACTTTATCACGATAATCTCTATCCAAGTCTAATAAATCATAAAATCTTTCTTCATGATGTTTAAAAGTTCTCCAAATATCGGAATAAGCGTTCCTTGGAATTGGGCCGGCTGTTCGCCAAGCTTTCTTGATATCTTTGAATTTGTTTAACCTTTGTTCAAAATTGTATTCGGTAGAATCAATTATTTTTTTTAATTCTTCAATGATATCTTTTCTTTTTTCAAGATTTTTTTCCAGTTCTTCTTGAATTTTTGTATAAAATTCTTTGAGTTGTTTTTTATAATTTTTGATTAACCGGTCAAATTCCTTTTTAATTTCTTCTTCTGCAACAGGTTCATTTTCTTCTGCATTGGCTAGCAGTGCTTGATATTTTTCTTCAAAATTCTCTTGAATTCCGGCTAAATGTTTTTTTATTTTTTGAACGGGATTTTCGGCGATTAGTTTTTTGGCTTCTTCCAAAAGTGATTTTAAGTCCAAGTCTTTGTAAGAGAGAAAAGGAATGCTATGAGGTTCATCTTCATGATTTTCGGAAGCGGTAGCCATATTTTGTTCAATTTCATCTACTACTTCGTCAACTGACTTTTCTTCTAAATTTTCAGTTTCGTGAACATCTAAAAGTTTGTGTTCTTCAGTTTGTTCAATTTCATTGTTGGTTTGATTTTTCTGAGCTTCTAACTGCTCATTCTTTCCATCTGCATCGTGCAGGTTTTCATTTCTTTCTTCTACCATAGTGAATTTTTTTTCTTTGGTTTATTTAAGTGCGAAATTTAATAATTTTTTTTCAAATATCAGCAATTTTCATTATTCCATATTTCCCAAGCTTTTTCTGCTTGTAAATGTAACATTTTCAGCCCATTAATAATACTTGCTCCTTTTTTTTCAGCGGTTTTTAAAAAAGCTGTTTTATCAGGATTGTATATTAAATCGTAAAAAAGATGATTTTTTGTGATAAAATCGTATGGGATTTTAATTTTTTTATTGATATCCGGAAAGGTTCCAACCGGAGTTGTATTGATAATAATCTGATAGTTTGTTATTATATTTTTATCCAATTGTTTATAAGATAAAATGTTATTAGATACAGGATTTCTCGATACAAATTTAAAAGGAATATTAAGCATCTCCAATACATAAGCGATAGCTTTTGAAGCTCCTCCCGTTCCTAATATCAATGCTCGTTTGTGGTAATCTTTGAGTAAGGCTTTAAAGCTTTGTTCAAATCCGTAAATATCCGTATTGTAGGCTTTGATTTTTCCTTGGCAAATTTTTAAAGTATTGGCGGCGCCTGTTTTTATTACTTCCGGTGATTGCCAGTCGGTATATTTTAAAATTTTTTCTTTGTATGGGATGGTTATATTTAGTCCGATCAAATCCGGATTTTTTTTTAAAATTGAAGGAAATTGATTAATGTTTTTCATTTCAAAATTCAAATATTTCCAATTTTTAATTCCTTCTTTTTCAAATTTTTGACTAAAATATTTTTTGGAAAACGAATGTTGAAGCGGATATCCGATAAGTCCTAATTTTTTCATACGCTTAATATTCAAATCTTACTTTTACTTTATCCAAACTTTCTTTGGAACCTACAAAAGTTAATATATCACCAAGTCTTAATTGAGTATATCCATGGGTAATAACAGTATTTCCTTTTCGTTTAAGTGATAAAATTATTACATCTTGTGGTAAATGTAAGTCTCTGATATGCAATCCTTTCATATCGGGATTTTTTACTTCTATATCAATAGTATCTTGGTTTTCTGCCATTCCTAATAAAATATTTGTGGCTTCGGGTGCTCGTACCATATGATCCAAGAGATTTATCATAGCAGCCGTCGGTTCGATAATTTTAACACCGAGTTTTTTGAACTTTTGAGCATTGGCTCCCGAATTCAAACGGGTTACCATATTGGGAGAACCTATATTTTCAAAAATCCATTCGGCTATTTCAAAATTTCTTTGGTCATCTGGATAAAGTAGTATAACGCTATCTGGTTGACCCAAATTTAATTTGGAAATTTCATATTTATTATAATTATCAACATGTATAATTTCAATATCACTATTTTCGGGGACTTCTTGTGTTGTGATTATTTTTACTAGCCAACCTTTATCTTTTAACATCTTAGCCAATGCCAAAGATACACTGTCTAAACTGAAAATAACCGCTTTTTTTTGATGGTCATCACTTGTAAAATTATGTTTTTGATGGGCTTCACCTACATATTTTATTGCCCATTTGAACAAAGGCGGACCTATAATCTGATTGATAACGATTATTGCTATGATTAAAGTTTCAAATTGATGTCCCCATTCGGGAAATTCATTGGAAATTATGGTTGTCAAACCAATAGCCACACCTGCTTGTGTTATATATGGCATCCAAGCGATCCAAAAGAATTTTTTCGGATCTTTGGCTCCCCATACACCAAAAAATCCTCCTAATATTAATCCCAATAAACGAACTAAAAAAAGCAAAATCGCTATCCCAAAAACACTAATCAAAATTTCCAATGACAAGGATTCTCCGGTTAGAGTAAAGAAAATGATATAAATGTAGGGTGAAATAGAATTGAGAATTTTTTCGAATTCATGATTATACGATGTGTAATTGGTAATGTAAAAACTTGCAGTTATGGCAATCAATAAAGGTTCCAATTCAAAATGAATTCCCATTTGATGCACTTGATACCTTAACAAATGATTGAGAAAATAAATGGAATATCCAACTAAAATAATGATAATTGATTTAAAATGAAAATTCAAATTGGTTTGTAAAAACCATTTTAAAATCTTTCCAAAAACAAAACCAACTAAAACCGATAAGATGATTTGCAAGATTAATAAGATAAAAAATATAAGATTTAAACTTTCGTCATTGATAATATTTTTAGCCAATGAAAAAATTATGGCAAATAAGACAATGACCAAAACATCTGTTATAACCGTAACGCCCATTATGGTTTTTACAAAAGGTCCTCTGGCTCTCAATTCATTAATGATTGCAATAGCGGAAGAAGGAGAACGTGCAACAAAAATTGTAGCGAATAACATAGAAATTATTAGACGAACAGGAGAAGGCATTCCACTTAAAAACGGAATAAAATCTTCAATGTAATAGATAATAGCCGCACTTATCACAAATGTGATTCCCACTTGTCCGATACTCATCCATTTGATACTTTTCATTCGGCTTCTGAGTTCTTCCAAGTGCAATTCGGCTCCGGCTGAAAAGGCTATAATTGCCAGGGCAACCTCATTGAGAAAGTTTAATTTGGGCAAAACATATTCGGGAATAAATCCCAAAAATGAACTTCCTGCCAATATTCCGGTTAGAATAAGTCCGGTAATTAAAGGGAAATGTAATTTTTTTTGCAAAAATTTAGCTATTTCATAAGCCGCAATAGCAACTATGAAAAATCCGGTTAAGTATTTTAATAAATCGGTATCTATCACTATTAGTTTTTAATACACAAAGATAAAACTAAATTTTTTAATTATTTTTAACTAGTAATTTTGTAAAAGAAGTTTGTTTATAAGCGTCGGCATTACTTTGTCTTCAATTATATGTATATCTCGATCCAGCAAACTCGTTTTTGCTCCTTTTACACTCGAAAAATCACTCAATGTGACAGTGCGTTGTAAAATAAGAGTATGTCAGTTCGAGTGAAAAATACGACGGTAGGAGTATTTTTTGTATCGAGAACCTTGTCAGTTCGAGTGAAAATGAGAGGGACGAACTTTTTTGTATCGAGAACTTGTATCGCGAACTATCCTTTCATAAAAGCATACCGATACAAGGAATTCATATACTCGTTGGTCACTCGATATTACATTATTTTATCCGTATTTTTTCTTGCGGTAATAATTAAATCCTAAAATAAATCCAAATAAAATCAGTAGTGGAATAATAGTATTTAAAATCTGCCAAAAACCTAAATCCGATATAATTTTATTCTTATCCAAAAATAAAAGTTTTCGTTCTCTGTTTTTAAGATTGATAACTCCCGAATTATCCAACAGATAATCTACGGCGTTTAACAAAAATTTTTTATTATCATATTTGATTTTACTCCATTTATCATAACCGAGCTCCAAAGGACGATTTTTATCGGTTTGATTTCTTATTATATCACCGTCGGAAATTACTATCAAACTGGTATTATTTTCATCAATATGCTTATTAGTTTTTACCGGATGAATACGCCCCTTATAAGCAGAATTAAATTTACCTTCTAACAAAACTCCTAAAATTTGTTGTCCGGAAGTAAATTTTCTTATATCGGGTTTTTTCCCGATTTCATTAAAATTAATTTCTACCGGTACACCGATTAATTGAGTTTTTGGAGAAGTTTTCAGTAAAATTGTTTTTTTTGCAAGGTTTTTTAAGGTATCCATCGGACTTACAAAGTCCATCATTATCATATCTACGTTTTTCCCAATGGGATGATTTTGTTCGGGATGAATAAGCGGACTGTAAAACCATGGAAATTGTTCTAGTTGCGGTTTGTTTCCCGTTTGTCCTACCTTTAAGACTACGGGAGCTGCTACGATATCTTTAATCAATTCCGGATTGATTCGAACGCCGTAATTAAAAAGAAAATCCGTCAAGTTCAGTTCAGCATTCAAAGCATAGGTTTTTCCATGATACATCAAAGTATCTTTATGAGCTTTGACGGCATCTATTAACATAAGCATTTTGCCGCCATTCATTAGATATTGGTCCAAAACATATTTTTCTTTTTCCGAGAATTTTTCTGTGGGTTTGGCCATAATTGCCAAATCAAAATTGTTTAGTTCTTTCAATGTTTTTACTGGCATTGTTTGGACACTGTCCAATGTAAACGGTGCCAATCTGTATTTTTTGCCAAGTGTTTTTAAAAAATCGGCCAAATGCAAATCGTCTAATTCACCATTCCCTTTCAAAATGGCAATTTTTTTGTTTTTATTGCTTTGTATTAAATCAAGGTTTTTTGTAAAAACATATTCCAGGTTTTCAATGCTTTTTTGTATTTGTTCTTCCGTTGTTCGACTAAACGATTGTGTCAAAAGGGAAACGGGTATTTCCTGATTGCCTTGTTGTATTATTGCCCAAGGAAATACTAATATTTGCTCTACTTTTCCCGATTTTTTTACACTGATTTGTGATGCTTGCAATCCTTTTTTTATTAAGTCTTGCACATATTGGTCACCTTTTTCCAAAGGGTTGATAAAGACAAAGTCAATTTTCGGGTTTAAGTCTCTTATATCCGATAAGAAGTCTTGTGTTTCATCGTGTAAACGTTTAAAATAGGCAGGGAATTCTCCTTCCAACAATACAATTATTTTTACAGGTTTGTTTATTTTTTTTACTATTTTTTCGGTCGCAGTAGAAAGAGTAAAATGTTTATCGGTGGTTAAATCCCATTTGATATGTAATTTGGAAATCAATAAATTAATTGCCAATAAGCCGATTATAACTAAAATTGTATTGTTGAAATATTTTTTCATTCTTTAATAAATTCTTTATATCAATTCAATGATTTTTTCGTAATGCTTATCATTCAATTGTATATGCAAGCCGGTTGGTTTATTTTTTTTCCAAAGTTTCAATAATTTTTCTTTATGTTTTTTTTCTCCCAAACCTATGGCTTCCATTGACAATGGGGCATCAATCGATCGGAAAAACTCTTCAAAAATGTTAATAGTTTCTTCAATTGAAATTTTCTCATTTCCTGTTAGGAGTTTTCCCAAATTTAAAATTCTTTGAGATATTTCATTTTTTAACACTTTCATCCAAGCCGGAAAAACAATAGATAAGGTCTGTCCGTGCGGCGTATCCCAAAGTAACGAAATATGATGAGCTAAAGCGTGCGTCCCCCAATCGCCGGTAACACTTCTTCCATGCATAGTAGTGCCGTTTTCGGCTATGGTGGCATTCCACATCATACGGCTTCGTAATTCATAATTATGTAAATTTTTCAATAGTGCAGGAGCATAATCCATAGCTTCAAGAATATTGGCAACCGCTAATCGATCGGATAGGGGAGCATTGCCATCGGCAAAATATGCTTCCAAGCTATGAGCTATTAAATCTATGATTCCGTTAATCGTTTGATTTTTTGGAACACTTAAAGTATAATTGGGATTGAGAAAAGATGCCTTGGGATACATCAATGGATGAAAAAGCCCAATTTTTTCTTGGGTTTGGTGATTTTGTAATACAGCTGCGGCATTCATTTCGGTTCCGGTTGCTGCCAATGTCAGGACAACAAACAAGGGAACATTTTTTATCGGTTCACTTGTTCTTTTCATCAATTTCCATACATTTTGACCGGACGGATAAGCAATAGAAACCAGTTTAGCCGTATCGATAACACTACCACCGCCAAGGGCTATAATCATATCAATATTTTCTTGTTTAGCCAGTTCCACCGCTTTTTCTGCATCTTCAACCACAGGGTTGGGTTTTATTCCACTGTATTCAACGTATTCTATGCCGGATTGAGATAATAAATTGGTAATTTCCTGAAAATATCCGTATTTTCTTACGCTTCCTTTTCCGGTGAGTATCAATGCCTTATTACCGTATTTTAATAGTTCTGCAGGTAATTTTTCTATGGAATTTTTTCCAAAAAATAGTTTTACAGGATTATATGCTACAAAATCATTCATATTTAATTAATTTTTTTGTTTAAAATATTATTGGAAATTATGATAAAAATTGCTCCTACACTTAACATAAAAATAATATCTGATAGTTTTATTAAACCTTTTATAATGTTCGAATAATGATAATCCAAGCTCATCTTTTGAAAGTAATAGTCCATGGACCCCAGCAGATTAAAATTGCCGATACCTTCCAAACCGTAAAAGAGTAAGAACATCAAAACCAAGGCAATCAGGAAGGCATTTACTTGACTGTTAAATAATAAAGATGAAAAAACTCCGATAGCTGAAAAAATACCGGTTAATAAAAACAAAGCCATATATCCACTGAAAATTATTCCAGTATCGGGATGTTGTCCTTCCATACTCAATTGATTAATGCTTATGACATAAATAAAAGTTGGAATCAACATAATGAGAGATACCGACCAAACCGCTAAAAATTTTGCCAAAATAATTTTTATTTTTGTAATAGGTTTGGTAAGTAAGGTTTCAATAGTTCCGGATTTTAATTCTTCGGAAAAACTTCGCATAGATATGGCTGATATAACAAACATCAAAATCCAAGGTGCCAGTTGAAAAAATGGAGTTAATTCGGCAAAACCGCTATTGGGTATATTGTAATTGCCTTCTATAATCCATAAAAACAGCGAATTTAAAAGGAAAAATACAGCCAGTGCGATATATCCCACCGGCGATGAAAAAAACTGTATAAATTCTTTTTTATAAAGTGCAAACATTTTTTTATTATTCTTGTAAACCGAGTGTTTTAATCCCTTGTTCAAAAATTATATCAACGGGAATATCGGCATCGTTTAATTTTTGTAAATCTTTTTTCAATTGTTCACTAACGATACCTTTTTCATCTACTAATTGGCTGACTGCCTCATAATCTCCATCTCCTTGTAATTTTAAAATTAAAGCCGACAGAGATTTCATAGCATTATACATTTTATCATAATTTACCTTGTAAGTACCGTCGTTATTACGAGTAAAAGCCCCTTTTTCTTTAAAGTAATTAAAACGTATCATATTTGCTACCCCGTGAGCATCAGCTGCACCGAAACGAATGGAACGGAAAATACTAGCCATAAAAGTTGTCATATAATCTTTCATATCTCCGTCCAATTCACCTTTTTTATGGAGTTGATCCACCATATATAAACCCAAAATATCAGCTTTTCCTTCTTCAATAGCGGAATAATGTTCTTTTAGTGCTTTGCGGGCGGAACCTTTTCCGTTGATAGTATTTTTTATGCCTAATCCGTGTGCTACTTCATGAAACATAGTATTGGCAAAAAAAGCATCGAATTTTATATGTTTGCGTTGCGATGGATCTATGATAATATCTGCAATAGGCACCAATATTTTATCAAATTTTGCTTTCATTACATTTTTCAGTTGCAAGCGGCGGGTTCCTTTTTTTAACTGAACTACTTCATCATTGGGTAAATTTATTGCAATGGTTTTTCCACCGGTATTAGCTTCTCCTGAATAATATAAGGCATCATAAGCATTCAAATCCGAACGGGTTCCGGGTTTTTCTTTTTTATATTCGGGAGCAACGGGTAAGTTTTTTTGTAATTCGGGAAGGAATTTTACGAATTTAGCCAATTTTTTGCTCCAATCCATATCTTTTACTAAAACCACTCCTTCATAAGCTGTTTTATAATTATATAATTGGTCTTCATAATTTTCAATAGGACCGATAACAATATCCAAGTGGTTATTTTTCATATCCATCCAATGCATATCGCTGGGTCTGTAATTATCATTAAGTAAAGCTTTCGCTCTCATCAAAAGATATTTTTTGAACATCGGGTCTTGGGCAAATTCGGCTGCTTTTGTTAATTCGTCCGCAGCAAGCATCATATATTTTTTATATGCATTGTGAAATGGGATGGTGTAGAGTTTTCCGTCTTTGTCTCTTCTCAAAAGGGTATATTGAGATGTTTTATCGGGTAAATTTGATTTTTCAAATTCTTCTTTGGTCATATCATGTGGATAATAATTGGCACCGGCAGGTTTGGGTCCAATACCTTTTACAAAGGGTTTGTTATCATTCAATCTATCCCAAGGTCCGTAATTGATTTCCGCATAGACTTTTGTTAATGAATCCTTGATATGGTTCATCAATTCATTTTTGTTTCCGTAAGTTTGCTCCCAAAAAGCAGGATCCATATATTTAACGGCTTTTATTAAATGTACCAAAACTTGTTTTTCATTTTCATTTAATTTTGACATATCCGTTACCAATTTTACTTTAACATATTGGTTGATTTTCTCTTGCATAGGATTTTCTTTTATATCGGTTTTTTGGACTTCTACGCTTGATTTTTCTTTAAAACTTCGTTCTTTTTTATTTTCCGAGCAAGCTGATAATAAAAATAGGGATAATAAAATCAGAATAGAGAAATATTTCATAATATAATTTTTTTTGATATGGACAAATTTAGTAATAAAACTTTAAATGTTTTCATAATAAAACTATAAAAAAAAGCCGGAACAGAATTCCGGCAATGAATATATTTTTACTTTTGGATTTTAAAATCTAATGATATTGGAACCCCAAGTAAATCCGCTACCAAATGCAGCAAGTACTACCAAGTCTCCCCGTTTTATTCTTCCTTGTTCCCAAGCTTCTGTCATGGCAATAGGAATAGAAGCGGCGGTTGTGTTTCCATATTTTTGAATATTGTTCATAATTTGTTCATCTTTCATCCCTAATTTTTTTTGAACAAATTGAGAAATTCTCAAGTTGGCTTGGTGGGGGATCAATAGGTCTATGTCTTGTGGGGTAAAATTATTTTCTTTTAATCCTTCCAGGATAGCTTCGGGGAATCTAACTACGGCATGTTTAAAAACATAGTTTCCATTCATATAGGGATAGTAACTAAAATCGTCTTCCGGCCAATTTTCTACTAATTCTTTTGGTGGATGAATTCCTCCGGGGACCAAATTGGTTAATTCTTTGGCATATTTTCCTTCGGAATGCAAGTGGCTGGAAAGAATATTACTTTGATCATTTTTATCTTCATTGCGGCTAAGAACCAATGCGCCGGCACCATCTCCAAAAATAACGGCTATCCCACGACCACGTGTAGAAAGATCCAATCCGGTTGATTGAACTTCCGAGCCAATTACCAAAACATTTTTATACATACCGGTTTTAATAAATTGATCGGCGGTTGCCAAAGCATATACGAAACCGGAGCATTGATTTCTAATGTCCAGTGCAGGAATTGTATCGCAACCCAATTGTTCCTGTACTAAAACACCCGAGCCCGGGAAATAATAATCCGGGCTCAAAGTTGCGAATACAATCAAATCAATATCTTTTGGTGTCAGACCTGCTCTTTCCAAAGCTATTTTGGCAGCAGCCGTACCCATAGAGGAAGTTGTATTTCCATCTCCGGGTTGCACCCAATGTCTTTCTTCAATTCCTGTGCGCTCACGAATCCAAGCATCATTGGTATCCATGTATTGGGTTAAATCATTATTTTTCACTATATGTTCGGGGACATACATCCCAAGTCCTGTTATCTTAGATTTATACATTTATAGTTGAGTTTTTGGTTGGTTTTGAAAATTCTTATTGAACTTTACCCGTTAAACTTTTCATAGATAAGATTAGTTAGCAGGTTAAAATTTTCAGTCAATTGATTGACAATTAGATTAGCTGTTAAAGGATGAACTTTTGATTTCAAAGTCAAAGTTTTTCTTACTTTTCCATAACTATCTTTTATCATATCAATATATAATTGAATGCCTTCATCTGTTTTTAAATTAGGGTCGTTTTGAGCAGCATCCGTTAATAATTTTATGATATCATAAAGTTTTGTTTTGGTTTCATCAAAACGTTGAGGAATTTCAGGATTTCTCATTTTAACTTTATTAGCCATATAATAGAGTAATAGTTTTTGAGATAACATTCTACCATCAGAGCTGGCTTTTAGATATCTTACGGCTTTTTGTTTGGTAGATTGGAGAACTAATTTGGTAATATTTTCAATTTCGTCAACCATTTTTTCACTATAATTTAATACTTTGAGAGCCGCCGCCGCATCATATTTTTTATTTAGTATTCGATCCATCATCATCCAAGAAAGATTCAATTTTTGAAGTTCTATTTCAATTTCATCATTTGGAGAATTATTAGTTAATTCAATTAAAATCTCTTGAAAGTTATTTTTATCATCTTCATATTCTTTTAGTAATTTTTTGTTATTAGGAAGAACGCCGGTCATGATATAATTCTTAGCTATTCTAAACGTTAACATTTTCAATTCTTCGTTTTTGATAACAAAATCTTGGATGCTATTGATTTGAGCTTGTGTTGCTGATAAACTTAAAATAGTGATTAGCATCAAAAAATAATTCTTCATTTTCATATTAGTATAATTTAAATTGCAAATTTATAATTTTTTTATTGTATTATTAACATAAATGTTACTTAAAGTTTTTTTGAACATTTTTAATAAACATGTAAACTTATCTTTTTCTTTTTTCCTTCCGGTTTTTTTGCATTTGGAACTTTTTTACCATTAAGTGCTTTAACATAAAGGAATACTGCTTTTAGTTCTTCGGGTGTTAAATAGTCTTCAAAAGACATCATCATCGTGCCTTTTCTGCCATTTTTTATAGCGGAAAATAACTCTTGTTCATTGTTTACATATTTCCAATAATTATCGGTCAGATTAGGTCCTAAACTACCCTTGCCGTCTATACCATGACAAGAAAAACATTTCATTTGATATATTTTTTTTCCTAATGCAAGGCTATCATTTATACTTCCTCTAATGATTTTAAATTCACTGGAAATTTTGCCTTGTTTATTCATTTTTATTTTAAGGGTTATAAATTTTTTCTTGTTCTCCAAAATTATATAAATATTTCCTGCTGTATCGCTTACCGTATTAAAATATTTATAATTTTTTAAATCAGTGGTTGATTTTAATATTTCTCTTACTTTCAAAAATGATTCCAAAACGGCAGCTTTACTATCCAAATCATCTTCCGCTACCAAATGCAATATTTTTTCAGGAGTTTCCGATAGCATTATATCAAAAATTTCTTGACCTTTATCATATAAGTTTATTGTATCTTGGGCAAATAAGTTTAAATTGACCAATAGGACAAAGAAAAAAAGTGTGAGTTTAAGTTTGTTTGTATGTATCATTTTAATCTGTTATTTGATTATATTGAGTTCCTTTATTAATCGCTTATTATTAGCAAATTTATCAATAATAAATAAAACATAACGAATATCTACCATAATATTTCTGCTGATTTTTTGGTCATAATATAAATCACTCATAGTGCCCTCCCATACTCTATCAAAGTTTATGCCAATTAGTTCGCCTTCTTTATTTATTGCAGGAGACCCAGAATTTCCTCCGGTTGTATGTGCTGACCCCAGAAAGTTCACG
>Ga0256833_1001477_pt1 | contig 17320 bp, 14 predicted proteins | sample 356284metaG_FD_190535 | JGI IMG/M metagenome (GOLD analysis project Ga0256833, IMG submission 190535) | Hydrothermal vent microbial communities from Mid Atlantic Ridge, Atlantic Ocean - 356-284 | ecosystem: Environmental > Aquatic > Marine > Hydrothermal vents | place: Atlantic Ocean: Mid... | reverse complement strand
CCTGTCCTTAGGAGGGCTCCACGGAACCTCCTAAGAGGTCGAGCCTCAGGTATCTTCTTTAGCATCTCGCTAGGATCCGGCATGGAGTCAAGCTTCAATGTAGCCACTATATTCACGATCTCTATCTTGGGCTCCATGGCTTAGCCCCCGTACTCTTTAACGCCTCGAATAATGTGCTCGGCGATACGTTGAGAAGTCTAGCGGTATCCCTAGCTGGGAGACCAGCTCTCACAAGGGCCACAGTCGTTAGTGTTACTGGTCGGTATCCCTGGCGTCTTGGTCTTCTTTATTGCTGGGTTCTCCCAGTATTTCCTGCTATGAAGACTAGTTGCTTCTTTGCTGTTTCGTACTCCTCTTTGGTCACTTTGGCCTACTTCCTTGTTGTAGAGCCATGTGACGTAGTAGTGGCATCCTCTCGGTTCTCTACACCGCATCTTGATCTTGAGCATTTTTCTGTGCCTCCTGAAAAGCTTGATGACTCGGTCTTTGTACCGTAATGCTGTAGGATTGACTCCTCGACATCTTGGTGTGTACCTTCAAAAAGAGTTAAGCATACTCGCTGTAGCGAGATTCTCTGATTGACTTTATCCCTAGAAGTTTTAAGGCATAAATTCCGTAGTTAAGAACTAAGCTTACTATAACTAGAGTGAGGGGTACATACGGAGGTGGTTTCATGAAATATATCCTGTTTCTGGACAAGGAAGGGAATGATGTGAGGAGGATTCAGGCTTCGAGGTTCGGTGAGGAAGGAAGCTACGGAACACAATCTTAAATCACCCTGAGGTTCTCTCGATTCCGTCAATAGGGAAGGCAGTTCCTTTGGTGACTGAGTATTGCATCGGCTCAGGTCTAGCGGACTTAATTGCTTTCGACAAAGGTGGTAAAATCTACATTATTGAGACTAAGCTAAGCAAGAACACCGACAGGAGGAAAGCCCTCGCCCAGCTAATAGAGTACGCGTCCCAGATAACAAGGTACGATACTTTCGAGGATCTTAAGGATAAGATATGGAGGAAAAACCGGGAAGATCCTTGAAGAGATAGTTGAGGAGAGCTTTGGGGAATCGCGGGGGGAGGTGCTGAAGAGGCTTGAAGAGAACTTCAATGATGAGAACTTCGTGCTGATACTCGTCATGGATGAGTTCGATGACGTGCTGGAGGACGCGATTCTCTTCGTGAACAGGCACTCGAAAACCTTACTATCTTAGGCGTTGAGCTCAAGAGATATGTAATTGACAATAGAGGGGAAGTCTTCGCCCCGCGGGTCATCGGAGCAGAGGTTCAGAAGAAGGAGAGCAGGCGTGAATTACACCCCATCACTAGGGACGAGTTCATAAGGCACTATTCTGAAGCGGGCCTAGGCAAGATCGCGGGAAAGATCATACACATATTCGAAAAAGCGAAGAAAAATATGATGTAGTCAGGCTTAGGTACACACCGAAATGCATATACCTGCATATCGGCAACGCAATCACTATTGATATAAGTGGCAATCCAGACGGATACTGGGGCGTCTGGGTTTCAGACCCCACCCTCTATGAACACGTCGCACAAATCAGTAATAACCTCGGACTAGAAACGAAGTTATCCCTGCTGGAAACAGTTCCGTAAAGGTAATTATCTTCAATAAGAAGGAAGGTATAAGGATGATCGCTGATAAGCTCGAAATACTAGTTAATGAGTTAGTGAAGCTTGTTAAGAATAGGTCACTTAAACAGTGAAGAATGATTAAAAACCCTAAGCTACGAGAGCAACTCATAATTATTTTTCACCCATGCCTAACGCATCTAAGCAAGTAGGTCAGTAGAGTGTGTTATGTACATATACGCCTCATGGTCCCTACACAGCGGAGGACGGGATTCAAGCCCCTACGGATCCATCACCTGCATGGGCTCCGCTAATTTCTTGAGTATTTTTTTCTTGAGTAAGATCGCTAATTTACTCAATTTTTATAAAATTTTTATAATTAACTCTATATCTCTATTTAACCTCTATATTACTTAACTCTTATGTAGTGGTTTCCCACGCGTGAGGTACGTGAAGTACCTTACCTTAGTGCTGATGAACCTGAACTTCACGCTCTCCCCCACCGAGGCTGAGGAACTACGTGGCGGATCTGACGGAGGGAAGCCCGGATAGAGCGGCGCACGTTGCGAGGGCCCTGAAGATATCTTTTTTAAGCATGTGCCCCACGATAAGGAAGGTACTGTACGACTCCTCCACCGCGCTACGGGCCTCAGAGCGCCTGTAGTGTGTAGTGTAGTGATTAAAAAGGTTACTATTATTGAAAAATTGGAAAAATTTTTCTGTGAGTTCTTGGTGTCGTCTCTTTAAGGATTATTAGCCAGGTAAGTAGGTGAGGAACACATTAAGTGCGTCTATTAATATAGTAGTTTGGGGGCTGTGCGGGTGTGGGTAGCGATGTTAAGGGGTTGATGGATTTTGTTGAGGACAGTATTAGGAGTCGTAAGGATTGTTTTAGGGGTCTTTACCCTCATCAGCGTGAGGCTATTTTGAGTATTCTTGGAGAGTTTCTTTCTAGGGGATATGTTAAGGGTGTAGTACAGATGCCTACCGGTACTGGTAAGACCGTTCTTGCAGCTGCGCTTGTGCTTGCCTTATGGCGTCATTATTCTGTTAACGTTAGTGGTGAGGGGGTTCGGAAGGACAGGTTATTGGCGCTATTTCTTGCACCAAGGACTGTCATAAGGAGTCAGGCATACAGAACGTTTCTCAACATAGTATGCGGTTGCAGTAAGAAATGCGTGGAAGTTCGTGAAGCTAAGAATTCGCAAGATTTCTGCAGTAAAGCATGTGGCTTCATTAACCCCCCACGTTTGGATGATGAATTGCGTGATATTCAGGAGCTTATTAGGCAGGAGCTGTTACTTAGAGAAAGTCGCTACCCCGCAAGTAACCGGAGAGAACCCGTGGTCTGCGGTGTGCGTGGGCTTGTAGTCATCGTCACACCTCACCTTCTACATAAGATCTACAGGGAGCGTAGAGAGTGCTTTAACCAAATCATTAATAATGCTGATATATTACTAATGGATGAAGTGCATACGTTCTATATAGGTGAGAAAATAATTAAAACCATTAACTACATTCTAAATAAAGGGAAAATACCTGTAATCATAGGTTTAACCGCAACACCGGTCAGGGACTGCGTGAAGCTCCTTGGGAAAGTCATATATAGTAAGCTGTCCAAAGACGCCATGCGTGAAGGCATACTTGTTCCAGGGCTTAAGGTAATTGGCTACAAGACCTATGTAAGCGCCCTTAAACCATTATCTACAAAGATAAGGATACGTGAGGATGATGAGTGGAAGTACGCCATCAAGGAGAGGGCAGAAAAATATGTTGAGAAAATCATTGATGAACTCACTAGGATTAAGGAACGTGAAGGACTTAACAGACTCCCAAAAACGCTCATTATCGCAGCCAACACTAAAGAAGCTGACTTCATCCACAGGGAACTAAGGAGGAGACTTCCTGAGATAGAAATTCATAAAGCCCACTACAAGGTCGACAGTAACGACCCGCACGACATTATAGAGGACTTCAAAAGACGCGATACAGGTATCTTAGTAACTGTTAATATGGCTGACATAGGCTTTGACGACCCAAATCTTGAAGTACTAGTATTGGCAAGACCCATAACGAGTCCGGTAGCCTACACTCAACTAAGGGGTAGAGTGCTCAGAAAACCTAGGAATCTCAACAACTTAAAGGAGCTAAGGAAGTACGCCGTCATAATAGATCTCGTCGGCAGAAAGAACATCAAGCAACTTGAGGAAAGCGTTTCTAAGGTTGAGAAAGCCTTATTCGCTAAGGATGAGATCAGCAATGCCAATAAAGAATTAAGGGGAATTAAGGAAGTACCATTAGCCTCCGCAGATATTGACGTTAAAAACAGGGAGGAGCTTAACATTAACTACGGAGAAGGAGAATTAAGTAAATCACCGCAACTACCAGAGGAAGAGGATTCCATATTACTGAGACTCAAAGAGTACAACATAAACTACAGTGTAACATCTTTGCAAAGGTATATTATCATACGCAGATCAGCAAGACACACCGTAAATGAATGGTTAATTGATGGAAGATACTTCAAAGACCTCAAGCATGCTAGAGAACAGGTCAAAAACGCCATACACACCTACATTAAAAATAATCTGAGAGTTATCGAACAGGATGCCGAAGAACTTAAAGAAAAAGATAACGCGTTTTCCCTAACTAGCAAAGATAACATCATAGAAAAAATTATTGAGGCTATGACCAACAAAGTACTTGATGAGGTTAATTCTTCCTGCCTAAACACCAAGAAGTCATGCGCCGAAGCGGATAACCCTAGGAACTACTGCAAATACGTTGAGACAGTCATCAATTCTGGAGAATGCGTATTTGAATATGAGGGACACAGGATTAAGTTGCTCAAGACGTTAATTAACGGAAGACATTATATTAAGATATACATTGATGGCCTCGAGAAAGGTCTTGTAAGAACTGCTAGTATAAGAAAAACTGCCAAAAAAGTTTTCAACGTTCTGAGGAACCATACTTAGAGAAGTATTTTTAGATCGCTAAATTAACTAAAATGTTATTGCACATTGCTTGTCTACTCCCAAACATCATTTAACGCTATGCTTAGCTATTCCTCAGCTACGATCCTTGCTTTCAAGTTAACACATGCATAGCATCACCTCAATTCCTCATGTCTTGACACTTATCGAGTCCTGGTTCCGTCTCCTAATCCAACGCTTAGTTCACCACCTAGCTTACCAGCTAATTAATGCGGCAGGTGTTTTAGGGGAAAACTAAAGTAGATCTCTGATAAGGAATGAATGGAGGTTAACGGGCATTGCCTTCGTGGAGTGTTCACAGGCGCTGGGAAGAGGTTTTACTGGGCAGGGATTACGGATTCATTGATGAGTGGATAGATAGTGAAGCTAAGGAGATTGACGTGAGGCTGGTGAAGCGGGCGATGGTGGAGTGCGGGTGCGGCCTTAGCTCGGCTTGGGGCTATGGATTCGTAGATGATGAGGATCCTAGTATAGTGGAGTATTCGTTACAGACAGTGATTGAGTCGCTTAAGGGGCATGATAGCTGGAGGGTGAAGCCGGAGTATATGTGCGTCACGCTAACCTACATATACTACACATTCGGGTTAGAGGGATTGGGCGCTACCATCCTCCACATACTATTAGATGAGATAGCTAAACTCAAGTACGCCAATCCAAATACTATTAGGGAGCACCTTAAAGAATTCATTGATGACGTCATTGAGACACTACCGCGTGAAGACATGAGGAATATGGCGAGAGGTGTTCAGAAAGCTGTTCTAATTAACTTAGAGGAGGTGCTACAGGACATACATGCCAGCAGAGGTATGGAGGTAGAGCTCTCAACAACGATTAGGAAGCTCATAATATTATATGATCCAAGCAACATAACAAGGGAAAATAAAGCCATTGCTAATAGGGTAGTGGAACTAGCTAAAGCTAAGAACATTAAGGTTGAGTTAGTTAATGTACGGAAGCTAAGCTGCAGTGATGTAAAAAAGTATCATCGATTAGTGCAGACGATTAGCATAATTGCGAGGACAGGGCTGAAGCCCAGAAGGAGGCCTGAAAGGAAGCTCATCGACGCGTATGAGTGCACGCTGGTGATAGAGGGCGGGCTGCTCGTAATAGTGGAATATAGCGACGGCTCCTCAGCATTCTACCCGCACTACGTGACCATGGCTGGATCCTCAAAGTACGTGCCGGTAAGTAAGTTAGTAGACCAACTTTTGTAGTTTTCGTCTGCGAAGTTTCCTCTTGTCCCGTATAAGGTTTCCTGAGTAGTGGTAGGGTAACTAATGGATGCGTAAGACCTCAGGGTTTCGGTTTAATGATTATATGTATTTACGGTGCTGTAGATTAAGGTACGTGCTTAGCTCCTGGGGGCTGATCGGGGAGCTATAGGCCCTTTTGAGACCACCCTTAGGTAGGATGTGGGGTGCTTATGAGCTTTGTTTTAAGTTAATTGTTACTTCATGACCACCGATAATGCCTACTTTAAAGTATAGTTTTTCTGGCTCCTCATTAACCGGTATCTGGAAGAGTATGTCCCCCTCAACGTAAGTTCCTGGCACCACCGACGCCGTGGTGCTTAGCTCGTTATACGTTAATGCCTCCTCCCTAATGTTCTTTGAAGGCATAAACACTGGTTTTAGGTCGATGGGATAGACCCTCTCGTAGCTTTTACCCGCGTTCGTTACTAGCGTGAATTTCCAGAAGTCAGATAAGTCCTTGGTTTTGCTCCCAGTGTTCATCACTTTAAGCTCCACCAGCACTACTTTCCACCCATCTTTGGCCGAGTAGTAAGTCCCGCCTGCGTTAACGTACCTGCCTTCCTTAACGCTCACAACAGTTATTACCCACGACCCAACCTTAACCTCGGCGCCTGCAGACCCGGTCACGTTGCTTACCTTAGTGACCTCCTTAAGCGCTTCGCTGAGGGTCCAGGCACCCACATAAATCATTACTGTGCCGATAAGCGCTAAGACCGCTAGAATTAAGAGCACTATACCAAGTACTAAGGGTAGTGTTCTGCCGCCTCTCTTAGCTATTAAATACGCACCGATAAGCACAGCTATCACTCCCAGCACGCAACCCCCAATAAATGACGTATAGAAAGCTACAGGGAATGTCAGCAGGGCCAAGAATAGGCCAACCACGAATAATGAAACAGCCTTAACGGTTCTCAATTAGGATTCCCCTGATTATCGATTATATAGAGAAAATATTTAAGACTTAGCCAAGACCTCTGAATTAGTACTTATTCACTTTCTGCATGCACGAGAGCCAAGTCGATCGGTGCCTCACTCAGTCCATCAATCAGTTAATAATGTTCAGTATCCTAACTAAGGGTTCTTGGACGTGTTTGACTTAAGTCTCTTATCACCACCAGGCCCCTTACGTAATTTAGCATTACTTACTGCTTTTCTTAGTTCCTAATGCTGTGTTTTATTAAGTGTTTAAACAGTGAGGTCGTGAGGTATTGGTGTTTTTGTTGTTTTGATTGCTTACTTTCATTATTTACATGTAATTCCGTGATGTGTCGGTTTTCCTATTATAATGTTTCGTTGACTTGCTGCTCCCTGATGTTGTGTGATCCTGTCCGTTGTTTTCCTTAATTATTTTTACTTTGCTTCCCCTTAAATCGTGCATTGTGCTGCGTAGTATTGTTTAATGTTGGTTGCGTGCTTGTTGGGTTTATTCGGATTGCTTTTATTTATTATGATTGTCGCCTATGTTACGCTGGTTTGGTGGGGGTTTGTTGCTGTGTTTGTTGATTAAATTTACTTCGTTATCTCGATCCTATTTGTGGGCTCGTTCCGGGTCAGCGTTAGCGGTTAACGGCTTGCTGCTGGGGAGGCATTGTTGGTTAGGTGGTTACGCTTGGATTGGTTCGTGGCAGACGTTCCTGACATGGCCTCCTGGCCTGATCTCGAGGACTATTACTCCGCCCTTAGCCGCGGTGCTTCCTTGCTTGGGTGCTTCGTGTGTGAGGGTGAGTGCTAGTGCCTCCTTCAGGGTTCCGCATACTTCCTCAGGTACCTGTAGGTGCTTCTTTGGGGTGTAGTATGCTAGGACGGCTATGGCTGGGCGGTTCCCTCTTAGCTCGTGCGTGACGTGTTTGTAGTACCTGATTGCCTGAGTTATTCCCTCGATCTCTGAGGGTGTTTTAGGGGTCTTCTTAAGTACTTTAACCTCGCCGACGATTACAGCGTCATTTTCGCAGTATATGTCCGGCCTTAACCCGTGGTTTATTGTTCTCTCCCTCCAGCACTTGAGTCCCGCCCCGGTGCTTACCTCCTTTACTACGAACCCGGCCCTCACCGCGGTGAGCGTCAGTAGCTTGCCTTCGCGGTGTTCGGGGCCCTCACCCCTAACACCACTTGCTCGCGCCGCTGCGCTCACCCTGGTGTTGGTTGCCCTGCAGTACGGTCTGAGGGGGCATACGTCGCAGTCTGACTGCAGTAGGTCCTTCTTGCACCACCCGAGGATCGCCGGTCTTGAGAGGATGAAGTCGTACTTGACGGGGTCCTCCTCATTAACTTCTCTGAGGAACCGCATGATTATGCGTAGTGAGCTCAGCTTACTTGGCCTCAAGGGCTTACCCACCACTAATCTGCCGCACACTCTAGCTATGCTTGAGTCGAGTGGCACGACGAGCTCCCGCTGGCTGATGAAGCCCCACAGTCCTAGGTCTGGGTACTCCCCCCTAACCACCCACCGCAGGAACAGGTTAAGCCTCTTGAGGGAGGACCTGCTTGAGGGCCTAGGCAGTATCAGGTTAAGTGCTTTGGAGGCTGGGTCGCCACGCCTTAAGGCCTTGCGGACGGTTTCAGTGCCCCATAACCCGGCGAGCACCTCACGGGCCACGGCCAGCCCTAGGAACGCGTCCCTACCGCCCCCTAACCGCTTGCGGGCCTCCCCAGCAGCCCGCTGAGCCGCGCCCCTCAACCCTAACTCGCAGGCTGCCCCGACGATGATGGGGAGCGCTAAGCCGTACTTGTCGAACCTGTGGAAGAAACCCACGTTACGTTTCCTGGTAAACTCGACGGCCTCACCGCTAACGTCAGGGCTCGATAGGTCTCTAAAAGCCAGGCCCTTTGAGGAGAGGTACTCCAGTAACAAGCTAAAGTTCTTCTTGATGGTCGCTACACGCATTTGGAAATCGTAAAGCGCCGCGGTCAGCGCTAGGACCTCCACATCGCTAACTGGGTGGCCGGCCTCGCACCACTTCCTCACAGGCTCGAGCATCGACGTGCTCAAGTACCTGCGCGTAAGCAACTCATACAGCCTATCCAGGAGCTCCCTGAGATCCATGCCCGCCTTAATACTTAAGCACCTCACACAACCCACCGTTCTCTCTACCTCAAGGTTTTAACAATGACTGCTGAACCCAGTTAATCATACTTAGCTCGAGGCGTGATGATGGGTTTAGGTACTTCCGCGTGTTTTTGTTCGCTTGCATGGTTTTTCGATGACCCGTAATGCAGGGAGGGTAGGTGAACACGCATATTACTTATCCCTAGACCTAATCCTCTAGATTTCGCTAACAACCTCCCTTACTAGCTTCCCCAACCCCCCGTAGGCTGTGTTGATGTCTTTTTCCTGCGTACTAGCCTTCGTGGAGGCCTATGTGCATAGTGTGCCGGTGTTCCAGGCATCGCTAACCCATTCTCCGGGCTCGCCCTCTAGCCTCCTCCTACACTCCCACAGTCCACCATGGCTTGTTAGTCGTTTCCCGTCCCTTCGGTATGCTTAGGCCTTAACTGCCAGCACGGCCACTCCTCAAAGCCTCTCGTCCGCCTACCTCACATCGCCTTTACCTTGTTCTTCCTTAGCTTCCCTAAGTAGTTCCTCGGGCTACCTCGACGTACTCTACCGCCTTATCCTTCGGGTCGAGGCCTTGACTCAGGAGTTCAAGCAAGTACTCCTTAACACTAACGCCCAGCCTCTCAGCCTCCTCCTGCACGCGCCTAGCGAGATAGTCGAGAGCAACGATGACTCAACTTAATGATGCCTCCACACACAGGGCGCCGGCATAAATGGGAAGTAAGGCCGTCTGAAGGGGGACGGAGGCGTAGGTGAGGCGCGTGAGCAATGCGTGGCAACAGGGAAATGAACCCACGCCTTACTAATTACGTGAAGTTCACCGTGCCGTAGCTATGTTGGTTTCTGCGACGTAGCCGCATCACGTAGCCCAGCACGTGCGCAGGTAAGCACTCACTGCAGGATGTACTGAAGGTAACCGGGCTTGGGGGCGTTAGTGGCTGAGGAGCCGCGGTCTTTCGAGGTTTTGGGGGGTTAAGCACCGTTCTGGGGGCGCGCGTCAATAAATTATATAATTACGTAATGTAGTGATTAGGACGGTGGGGGCATGCCTAAGGTATTGACTACCGTGAGTATTAGGAGGGATACTAAACGCCTGCTTGAGAGGGTTAAGAGGGATATGGAGCTTGAGGCGGGTAGGGCCCTTTCCTGGGATGAGTTCTTCCTGATGCTCGTTGGTGACCGTGGTAAGGGCGGTAAGGTGAGTGATGAGGAGGTGCTGTTCCTGAGTGATGAGGAGGCTAAGGCCCTCATAGAGTTGACGAGGAGGGGTAGGGAGTCGTGGAGCGAGCGTGTCTCGACACAAGCGTACTGATAGAACTCTCGAGACGCCGACTAATAGGGTACGTCGACCTCGAGGACGGGCTCGCCATACCCGCCATAGTCCTGTACGAATACCTCCGCGGCCTAGCTTACTTAGGTAGGGACTTAAGGAAGGCGAGGAGGGCTTTAGAAAGGCGCTTCACCATAATAGGGCTGAGTAGCCAGGTGGCTGAGGTCGCCGCAGGGATTTACGCGGAGCTAAGGTCAAGGGGGATCCTGGTCCCCGACCCAGACATACTTATAGCCGCTACATGCATTTCCTCAGACCTACCCCTAGCTACGCATAATACGAAGCACTTCAAGAAAATCCCTAAGCTGAGGATAATCGATCCGGAAGCAATAATTGAGGAGCTTGAGAAGGCTAAGGGGCTGACGGAGGGCTTATCCTCAAGCTAGGTTCGGGTTAACGTAGTGGTGAAAATTGAGTTGCGGCGATGCCCCGGCTCATTAAGCCCCTTCATCTTCTTTATTTATAGCACGTTGTTTCCTTACCCACCTTAGTGGGTTTTTGTATGTTGGCGGTTCCGCTGGTTAGGGTTGGTGAAGTTAAGTGGGGATTAACTACACCGCGGTGTAGTTAACCTCTCCGACACGGCCCAGCCAACCCATCCTTACTATCCATATAGACAGGGGAGGGCTCCGACGGACATTACATGCCCGTGGAAAAGGGGGTTCGTGACGTAAGTTGTTTCAGGTCGTGGTAAGCGTCGGGTTCGGGCTCGGTAAATCCGGTGCTACTCCCCAGCCCTAAGATTCCTAACGCGGTGCACTACGTGATGCATTTTGCCGTACACTAACGCGGTGGTTCAAGGCGTACTGGGATGTACGTTAGGTACATACTAGCTTATTACCTTAGTAACGCAGTACCTTACCGTGGGTCGGGAGAGCCGGTGTTCGTGAAGACCTGAATCGCCAGGTCCTGACACGTGCACGCGGTTTTCTCGGCTCACCACGTTTCTATGTTCCTTCCCGCATCTATGCCCCAGCCGGAAGCTAGGGGGTCGTGTAACCGGGTATGACCCATAGGATTTACTGCCCCATATAGTATGACGTTGTGCAGCACCAGCATACTCTTAACTCTTCTTTGTGCCGCCCCCGTATACCTTGTGCTCGACGCCAAGCCCTGCGGCATGGTGAACTCTATAGGAAACGCTTGAAAGGGTAATAATGCCTGATAGTAATAATGCTTAGTGAGCCCGTGGGGATTTGACCCCCGGCCCTACGCCGTGTGAGGACACAACAATATACACGGGTTCATATCAGTGAAAAGCGATAATCAAAAAAGTAGATTTCAAAATGATATTACTTATTATTTAGGATAGGGTATGCATAGAGGTTGTGGAGGAGGGATAATGTCGACTAAGAGATTTAGATGGATTATTACTGACCCTAAGATATGTCATGGTAAACCGATATTCAAGGGTACTAGAGTCTTAGTCTCTGACGTACTGGAAATGCTGGCTGAAGGCATGACTATAGATGAGATACTCGAGGAATATCCTCAACTTAGCAAGGAGATGATACTTGAGGCCATCGCATTAGCAGCTGAGCTTCTACGGAGGGAAAGACGTGTTATACCGCTTCCTGCTTGATGAGAATATTCCTCGGAAAATATACCGTGTATTAAGAGAACGAGGTCATTATGTTGAATATGTCCCCAAAGGAGTAGATGATGAAACTGTTATAGACATTGCTAAGAATAAAAACCTCATATTAATAACGAGAGATAACGATTTTGCAGATGAAATCAGATATCCTCCTCATAGCCATCCAGGTATCATAGTTCTTAGAGTGCATCCAACACTACCTAAGCTATTAGCAGAGAAATTAATTGAAGCTCTAGACACGGTCAAAGATATGAGCAGAAAACTAATAATTATTCACAACGACAAGGTAGAAATCATAGAGTAGTTTCTACTAAGATACTAGAAAGTTACTCACAATTATTGATGCGATGTTTGTGGCGGGTCCGCGGGGATTTGAACCCCCGGGCCCTACGCCGTGTGAGGGCGGTGTTAAGGAGGTTTCTAATAAGGTTTTCGGTGGCGGAAACCATCACGAGTTAACTACGCAGGTAGCTGCACCGCCCCGGCCCCAGGCGGATAGCCGTCTGCTGGACGGGTTCCGGCGCTGGCTAGAGAATAGGGTGAGCGGGACACCGCGGAGTACTACACTAGCGTAAGAGAGCGGGCGACCGGCCACCGGAGAAGGGCAAGCATGTAAAGGCGTGGCGCCAGTATATTCATTATTCATTCAGTATGGGCGGCTCCCATGGGATCAGTACCAAGCCTACCCACTGTTCCTCAAGACGTCGGGAGGCACGTAACGGTTGAGGCGGCGTCAATCGATACAATTCAGTAAGGATATACTGGGAGCAGGCTGGGCTGGAGCGTACACCTCTTGTTGCTTTGCGGCATGAGGCTGTTTCTAGCGTGTTAGTACCTTGAGTGATTTCTAGTTATTTCTGAGCGCTCTTTAGCGCTGTCAGGTAGAGCTTATGAGCTCGGAGGACTACTAGTTTAACTGGTGACCTCAGGCCCCCGGAAGCCGCAGAGGCGCGGCCCCCAGGCAACTGGGGGTGAGTCACCTGCGGTAAGGGGCCCGAGCGGGAGCGTGATGAGCCACCCTACAGAGACCAACGATGACCTAGGCGGGGAACGGTGCCCACAGAACACTTGGGTTTAGTATCGGTTCCGCAACCGTCTAGGGACTGCGACACTGCGTTGAGGTACGAGAACCGTAACCTTAACTAAGGCATTGCGGGATCAGGCAGTTAAAATCCGTGGCGTGGTGGCGGGGATCCACTAGAGTGCTGAGAATAGGAATTATTAGTGAAGCACGTAGGGGAGCTAAAGGTTTCAAGGAAATTATGTATGGAGTGATTATTGAGGGGTTAGGCACGGGCTCCGTAATTTATTTGTTTATATTGTTATTATAACTTATTCCTTGAATTGCTTGGCGTTATGGTGATTAATTTTATTAGTAGTTGTTTCATGAAGTAAGTGTTTTCCGGTGTGCTTACTTAATCATTCCTCGGCCCTGGTGGAGGTGATTGATCTAGGTCTGCTGGGGGTCAGAGTCCCTTGTTAGGGTTCCGAAGGCGTTGGGCTTCGTTACTTGTCTGTTGGTGTATTAGTTGATGTACCGGTTCATGCCGCGCGTGGTTTACTGGTTCACGGTGCTTGCGGGCCATTACCTGGGGAGGCGCCGCCCTCGTGTCGAGGTTCACGTGGTTTACGACTTGCCCCATCATGAGGCGTTGCTTTGACTGAATTATGGCGTATTCAATTAACTTTATTCCTGCTGATAATGCGTTCCTGCAGGCGGCCTCACCGGCCGACGCTACCCATGCCTTGAGTCAAGGCGTAACGCGTAGCTCCACGTACACGGGTTAGTGTGGGGGCACGCAACGCGCAACTATCGAAACAGCGGGAACGTCTCAAAATGCTGTGACGTCCCCTAAGCATTAAGGTTTTAGGTTATTTCCGTTGCTTTCAGGTGGGTGCCGCTGTGAGGATTGCTTTAGTGTCTAGGGGTTGGTGGCCGTCCGTTAGGGGTGGTTCGGAGCGCTTCATCTCGAGGCTTGGCGCGGAGCTGAGTAGGAGGGGGCATGAAGTTATTGGCGTGACTAGGTGGTTCCGGGGTGATGAGAGGCCTGAGGCCCCCCACGAATTAGTGGTTAAGGAGGAGGGGCGCGCGCTCCCCTTAATATCCAGCTACCTCTTCTCGCGTTGGGCGGCTAGGGTGGTTAATGGGTTGAGGCCTGATGCCGTGGTGGTGAATACTTACTGGGGCGAGACGTCGCCATTAATGATTGATGAGGGAATACCTGTGATCGCGGTCATACATGACGTCGGGTTACTTCATTCGGAGCTGGCGAGGAAGAGCAGGCTTAAGTACCTACTGAGGATGCGGGCCTTAAGGAAAGTCACGAGGCGCGTGAACAGGATCGTCGTGCCGACTAAGCGCGTGCTCACCGACCTAACCACGCACTTCAACGTCCCTCCCGAGAAGGTTAAGGTGCTTGGGTTCGAGGGGGTTGACGGGCCGTTCAGGCGCGTACTCATCGATAACGGGTGCTTCGACATCCTCCAGGTCGGGAGGTTCGCGCCTAATAAGGGCCAGCTAGTAACGCTTGAGGCATTCAAGCACGTGGTTAAGGAGATCCCGAACGCCAAGCTCTGGCTGGTTGGCGGTAGGGGGGTCAGCACGGAGCACTTGAGGTACCTTAAGGTGGTGCGTGGCGTGGCTAAGGAAATCAACGACTCCTTAGGGAGGGAGGCAGTTGAGGTCGTGGTTGACGCGCCGAGCGTGGGTAAGTACTACGAGTTAGCGGACGTCTGCGTAGCCTCATCCATAGGTGAGGAGGGCTACGGCCTAACCGTGGCTGAGTGCATGGCGTACGGCAAGCCAGTCATAGCGTCAGACGTGTTTAAGGAGACCGGCGTGGCCAGCGAGGAGAGGGCCTACATATACCCAAGAGGTGACGCGAGGAAGCTGGCCGAACTAATAACCCACACCTACAGGAACCCCGAGGAAGCGCTGAGGAAGGCGGAGAAGGCCCTACAGTACGCAAGGAAATGCAGTTGGGGTAGGGTAGCGGAAATATTCGAGGAAGAAATAGCGTCCCTAGCAAGGAAATGAGGGGCGGGGAGGCCGTAGTAAAAACTTCAAAACACGCTTTCCCACACCTAGAGAGAGCGCAGGATGAGGGAAAAAGTTCTTCATGTGATTAGTCATGAACTAACTTGATTGCTTCAGGCTCCGACCCTGGTTAACCTTCCCCAGACCCCTCTTCCTTCTTGCTCTTCTTCTTCGACTTCTTGGCCATGGTTCCTCACCGGCGCCTGTGCGGCGCCAACTACTTGGTGTACTGGTGGGAGTTAAGGTGGTGTAAGTTCCCAGCCACTTACTTTGCCTTGCCCTATCGACTTGACCGTAACCTTCCCTGCACTGACCCCCTAAGGAGGAACCTTAAAATACCTCACCACAAGACGTGTTTGGTGGGGTTCCCGCTTAAGATACCTTGCTTGGGGGTCGGTGGTTGGTTGAGTAAGGTTAGGGGGATTAGGAAGGCCAGCGTGATTAAGTTGCTTACCCTCCTGAACTACCGCTACAGCTTGAGGGATCTTCAGGAGCTCTTAGGCATCCCTTACCAGACGCTGTGGAAGTATGTTAGCCTGACCTGCATGCCTGAAGAGAGAGAACGAGTAAGAGAATAGCTGAGCGCATTGAGGAGCTCAAGCTAATCGACAAACTAGTTGAGGAGGCGGTTAAGGAGGCGCGTGAGAACCCCTACGACCTAGTCAGGAAGCCTGGGTTCCTGGCGCTCTTCACGCTCATGGTTCGTAACTTACTCCATGACGTGAGGGTGGGTGTGGTGGTGCCAATGTCCGAGTACGCGTTAACGTTAGCGACTGCCCTGTCAATGGAGCTCCACTGCGAGACCTGCCCAGCACTACGGGAAGGCCCATTAACTAGGAAGGGGTACTTCACGGTTTACTTCTCCGAGCACGGCAGGGCCGTGATGGCTGGAGTGCCTAAGCACTGCCTCAAGGATAAGGGCAGGACCATCCTAGTGGACGTCGTGCTGAACAGCACTGACAAGGTGGACGCGTTTCTAACCCTACTTAAGCTAGCCAGGGTTGATGCCGCCCTCGTCACCTCAGTCGTGATGAGCTGTGAGGTCGGCGACGCCCTACACGGTAAGGGCATCAAGTCATTCTCGCTCCTAGTACAGTAGCGGGCAGTAACGCCCTGCCCTCTCCCAGGGAAACTTCAACCACGATGGGTCAGCAGGGCTGTTGAGGTAGGGCGTTAATTAAAAACCATGCTAAGCCAGCGTGGGTGTGCGAGCCGGGCTTACTGGAGCTTCACCTCCCTTGGTTGAGTGGCTGCCGTGTCCTGCCCTCTGTCGGCGTACCACACCCTGCAGTCCTTGGGTTTAAGGTACGCCACTATGTGCTTAATGCCTGGTAGGGGGTCGCTTTGCTCGCCGCACGTGTATACATCGACGGTCGCGTAGGCGTACTCCACCCACGTGTGCACGGCTATATGTGATTCAACCACTAGCGCTATCACTGAGACACCGCCCTTATCTCCCCCGAATGACCAGCTCTTGAGATCCACTAACCTCATGTTGGAGAGCTCCGCGGCCTCAGCCACCACCCTCCTCAGCCCTTCCTCGTCCCTCCCCCTACTCACGTCTATCTCATAGAGGTTCGCGTAGTAGTGCTTCCCAACTACCCCGATCTTCCGGCCCATCACTCGGCCACCTCCTCAAAGACCCATGTTAAGTCCGGCGGGTCAACCCTCCTGACTTTACGTTCGTAGAGGGCTTGGGCTATGATGGGTAACGCTATTGTCGCGTCACAGTAGACTACGCGCTTCGATGCCTTCGGGTGCACCTTACCCCAGCTCACCGCCTCCTCTAGGGTGGCGCCGCTTAGCCCGCCCCACTGCGGGGCGTCCGTCGTTATCTGGATGACGTACTTCAGGGGCTTGTAGTAGTCCTTGATGCCTCTCGCCTCAGCGAGCAGTGTCTGAGCCACCGTCAGAAGGTTAACGTAGTCCTTCGGCACTCCCCCACCAACATATATCGCTGATAGGTTCCTCTGCTCCGACGCGAGCTGCACGGCCTGGCTGAAGTCCTTAACCATATCCAAGACTACGCGGTGACCCTCGTTCAGCGCTAGGATCGCCGCTATCCCGTACCCGCTATCCACCAGTGCCGGCGAGAATACCGGGACTCCCGCCCTGTACGCGGCCGAAACTATGCAGTCTATGCCCACCTCATCAAGGTGCTTACCGAAGAGGTACAGGAACTCCGCCGTTGAGTAGGTCGTCCCTCCCGGCAACGACTTAATGAAGTCCTTGATAAGGTTCTCCATCTCCCTATACTCCAGCTCATCAGCGAAGACGTCGTAGAACCTGTCAACCTTATGCTTCAGGAGTTCCTCATCACTCACGTTAGGACTGCCCTTGTAGTACTTGAAGCCCATGGCCTCCAGTATGTCCTCACTTATGTTCGCCCCCGTGGATACGAGCACGTCGATGAAGCGCTTCTCGACAAACCACTTAATTATCTTCCACATCCCGGCAGTGGCGAGC
>Ga0256833_1001476_pt1 | contig 17322 bp, 15 predicted proteins | sample 356284metaG_FD_190535 | JGI IMG/M metagenome (GOLD analysis project Ga0256833, IMG submission 190535) | Hydrothermal vent microbial communities from Mid Atlantic Ridge, Atlantic Ocean - 356-284 | ecosystem: Environmental > Aquatic > Marine > Hydrothermal vents | place: Atlantic Ocean: Mid... | reverse complement strand
TTGAAAGATACTTCAGGTTAAAGGAAAACTGGCCCTTTAAAAGCAGCGGGGAAAAAATCCTTGACAAATATGAATTTCATGGAAAAGAGTTTAAGATAAGAAAGTTAGAAACATTTGAATTGCTTTCTGAGGGAGAAGATATGTACCGTATTTTGCGGTCTCTGGAATCCTCATTTAAAAACAGCGAAGAAGTGAAAGAGGCAGTAAATATAATTGACTCAATTGCAAAAGATGTTGTCTCAGCAATCCTCAAAGCAGAGAAAATTGGTGAACTGATTCCTTCAACAATGTAAAGGGGGCGGGAAGATTAAAAAAATTCTACCATTTTTCTTCTATATTTTCTCCCTTTTTCTGACAAACGGATGCTACAGGGCACATGAGGGTAAAGTGCATCTATCTATCAATGAAGAAGAAAGAAACATTGAAATTGATCTCACACAGAAAGATGAATACACAGTTTCTCCCTATGATGTCCTGTCAATCACTGTTTTTCAACATCCTGAACTCTCTGTGGAACAGGAGATGGTAAAAGATGATGGAACAATCACAATTCCCAGAATTGGAAGCATAAAAGTTCAGGGATTGAAACTCAGTGAATTGCAGAAAAAAATTCAGCTGAAATTGAAAAAAATTCTGAAAAAACCTGTTGTAAGTGTTTCACCCCTCAGAATCACAGGGGCAAGATACTCCATTCTTGGAGCTGTGTCACAGCCCGGGAATTACCCCCTTCTCAAGCCAGTAACCATAATGGATGCCATAGGAATTGCTGGAGGCACCACATCAGAAGCTTCTTTTTACCGCTGGTTTCTCATAAGGAAAGGGGTGGTTTATCCGCTTGATCCACGAAACCTCAAGCTATTGAAAAAAATCTATATTGTGAGAGGCGACACCCTCATTGTGGAAAAGACAACAAATATGAGAGTGATTGTGCTGGGAGCCGTAAACCATCCCGGAAGCTATCCTCTTCAGTCTGCCCACCCCACAGTCTGGGAAGCAATAGCCCAGGCAGGAGGATTCAGAAATGATGCATGGAGAAGCCAGATCGGGATTCTTCACTGGGGTAAAGGAAAAGTTCAGATAAGGGTTATAAGCTACTTCTATCCAGACTTAAAGCATCTGCAGGATGTTTTTCTCTACCCGGATGATGTTGTTTATGTGCCATCCAGCCCTGTGGGGGAGTGGAACAGGATCATTTCCCTTATTCAACCAACACTCAACATGTTCCTTGTTCAGCCATTTGGGGTTGTGAGAGATTATTACATGATCCAGGATCTGAGAAAAAGGTGAAGATTGATGAGCCTGACTGAAGAACATTACTACAGAAAAGATGATGAACTCAATCTCAAAAATCTGCTCTGGATTATAAACCGGTATATGCTTCACATAGTGGTAATTACCTCCCTCGCTGTAATAGGGGGAATCGTCTACATTATTCTGAAAGAACCGGTCTACTCAGCCTCAACCACACTGCTGATTGAAAAACAGCCTGAGGCATGGTGGGAGAGTCTTTCTCCCGTGGGAGCTCAGAACAAGGGGAAAACAGAGCTTTACATAATCAAGAGCCGGACAATTGCAGAAAAGGTGGTGAGGGATCTGAAGCTTTTTACCAGAGTCTTTCTGCCCGGCGCTGATATAGTGGTAGAATGGGTAAAACTCCCACCTGGTGGTGAATACAGAATAGAGGTACTTGACAGAGAGGGAGATTTTGAGATAAAGGGAGACAACGGTTTTACTCTGAGAGGGACATTCAACACCCCGGTAACCTATGGTAAATGGGGAGTGTATATCCGTGCTCTGAAATTCAGTGAAAAAACCTCTGGTAAAATACTTATCCTTCCCTTCAGAAAGGCAGTTAAGAAACTGATGGAAAATACATCTGCCAACTATGTTGAGGAGAAAACAAGAATCATAAAAGTTTCGGTTGAGGATCCAGATCCCTGCATGGCTGCGAGAATTGCAAACAAAATAGCGGAAAAATATATTGAATGGAACATTGAGGCAAGAACAGAGGAAGCAACAAAGTCGTTAAAATTCATTGACGGGCAACTCAAGTTTATAATCTCACAGCTCAATCAACTGGAAAAAACCTACGACGACTTGAAAAAGAAGAAGAAAATATTTGCTATTGACGAGGAAGTGCAGAACTATGTTGACCAGCTGTCCAGTCTTGAATCGCGACTCTATCAACTCAAATTCATGGAAAATACATACCGATCGGTACTGGAAAGTCTTAAAAAGAACAGAGCACCACTGCTCTATCCTTCGATGGAGCAGGATGAGGTGCTTCAGGGGATTATTTCCCGGATTACTGAATTGAAAAGTCAGATTGCATCGCTTCTCACCGAGTACACAGAGGATTCGCCCAATGTTCTGACACTAAAGAATCAGTTGAATCAGGAAAAGAGGGAACTGTTCAACTATCTCAGGTCCCGGGCAAGTGAATTGAAGATTCAGCAGGAACAACTCTCAGCCACAATAAAGATACTGCTGGATAAGATGAAAAAATTTCCAGAGTCAGAGAGAGAAATTTTAAGGCTTAAAAGGAAATTGACAGTAACAGAGGATATTTACAAATTTCTTCTCAAGAAAAAAGAAGAAGCCCGAATCACAAAGGCAATGACAGTGAGCAAAATTAGAGTAATAGATCCGGCAATACCTCCCACAACACCGGTGGCACCGAGGAAAAAACTGATTCTCCTCCTCACATTCATTTTTGGATTACTCTCAGCAATCTTCCTCGTCGTGACCTATGACTATATCAACGACACAATAAAGAGCATCGATGAGCTGAAACACATCGCCAATCTTCCTATTTTCGGCATAATTCCAAAAATCTACCCACCTCAAAATGGAGAGAAGGAAAATTTTGATCCATATTTAATTGTTCACTACAATCCCAGGTCCCATGTATCTGAAGCATACAGAATGCTCAGGACAAACATTCAGTTTATCGACCCCACCGGTCAGACCAAAGCTCTTTTAATGACAAGTGCGCTTCCCCAGGAAGGAAAATCAATAACCACAGCCAATCTTGCCATCACACTCTCAGAACTTGGTCACAGGACGCTTATTCTGGACCTTGACCTCCACAAACCCAGACAGCACAAGATTTTTGGAAAGGAGCAGATTCCGGGAGTGACAGATTACATTACCTCCCACGGAAAACTCTCCATAAGCCAGATTATTCGAGAGACAGGTTTCAAAAACCTGTATCTCATACCTTCCGGAACTATTCCACCGAATCCCTCTGAAATTCTCTCTTCAGAGCCCTTCAGAAAATTCCTCTCAGACCTGAAGGAACAGTTCAACTTCATTCTCATAGATTCACCCCCCGTCACAGCTGTGACAGATACTCTGATCCTTTCCACCATTGTTGACGCAGTATTCCTGGTAGTCGTCGAGGGATCAAGCAGAAGGGAGAATGTAAAAAGAGCTGTTGAATTGATTGGTAACGTTGGAGGCAAACTGAAGGGTGCAATATTTAACAATGTTTCACCAAAAGAAAAAAGGTACGGCTACTACTATACATACTATGGAGAAGATGAAACGCCAACTTTTTCTGTGAAAAAATTTATAAGCCGCATTGGAGGATTCTTCAAAAGAGAGAAAGGGAAAAATAGAAATGATTGATATTCATTCCCACTTCATAGCGGGTCTTGACGATGGCCCGGAAGCTATGAGAGAAACTGAAGCAATAATGGAAACATATTACGAACTTGGATTCACCCATGTAGTGGAAACAACCCACTGTTATCCTGGACTTTTTGAAGTGCCGGATGAAAGATTAACAGAAATAACCAGCAGGATGAAAAAGAGCAATATTAAAATCTTCTCAACCAGGGAATACTTTGTTGATTTCAATTTCCTTGAAAAGCTGGAAAAGAAAAATATTCTCCCCTATCCCGATGGCAAACATATTCTCATTGAATTTTCTTTTTCTATACCTCCAATAAACTGGGAGCACATCATCTTCAAAATCGTAACAGAAGGTTATATCCCTATCCTCGCTCATCCAGAAAGATATGAATGGATCTCCTCCATACCACAATTTGTTGAAGAATTTAAAAGAAGAGGTGGGCTTTTGCAGGGAAACATGGGAAGCTTTGCCGGAATATATGGGAGGTACATAAAAAAACAGTTCCTCAAACTCCTCAATGAAAAAATGTATGACTTCCTTGCCACCGATACCCATTCACATTCACAGCTGAAACTCATCGGTCAAACTTTACCAGTTCTCAGGGAAACAGCATGTGAAAAATACTGGCTGGAAATGACAGAAGAAAATCCCCTTATCCTTCTGGAGGAAAGCAGAAATGAGGTACTTTAGCACCAGAGACGCAAATCTCAACTTTTCATTCCAGGAAGTGATCCTGAAGGGTATAGCCCCTGATGGAGGGCTGTTTGTCCCTGAAAAAATTCCCGCACTATCCATGGATGAACTTGAAAAATTCTCTTCCCTTCCATACAGAGAGGTTGCATTCCATATCTTCAAAAAATTTGAAGTGGACATCGATGACGAAACGCTGAAATTCCTCCTTTCAAGAGCCTTTAAACGATTTAACCATCCTGAAGTTGCACCTGTGGTTCATCTCAAGGAGAAAATTTTCCTTGTGGAGCTCTTTCACGGTCCAACATCAGCGTTTAAAGATATGGCTCTTCAGGTTATGCCCCTCCTTTTCGAATTTTCTCTCAGAGAACTGAACAGGAAAAGGGAGGACTCGGGGGAACCTGCACTGCACTACATGATTCTGGTAGCAACATCTGGAGACACAGGAACAGCTGCTCTTGAAGGTTTTAAAAATCTTGAAAACATTGAGATAACGGTTCTCTATCCCAAAGGCGGTGTAAGTGATCTTCAGGAATTACAGATGATAACCCAGGATGGATTTAACCAGCATGTTTATGGAATTCTGGGCGACTTTGATGATGCCCAGAATGCTGTTAAGTTCATTTTTACCGATAGAAAATTCACACAATATCTTGAAAGCATCAACTACAAACTCTCCTCAGCCAACTCCATAAACTGGGGTAGATTACTCCCACAGGTTGTCTACTACATAACTTCATACCTCCACCTTGTGAAAAAAAATGTTATCAGGGTCGGGGAACCAGTAACAATAGCGGTACCAACGGGAAATTTTGGAAATATTCTTGCTGCCTACTATGCAAAAGAAATGGGCATCCCCGTAGAGAAACTGATCTGTGCATCCAACGAGAACAAAATTCTGTACGATTTTTTTACTGCTGGTGTATATGACCTCAGGAATAGAAAACTTATCAAAACCCCTTCACCATCCATGGACATACTCATCTCCTCCAATCTTGAAAGATTACTCTATCATGTGTCTGGCGAAACAGAGTATGTGAGAAAAATAATGACAGATCTCAGAGAAAAGAAATTTTTTGAAATTGAAAAAAGCATTTTTGAAAAACTCGGTGAAATTTTTTACCCGGGATGGGTCACAAATGATGAAACCCTCTCCTTTCTCAATAAAATTTTCAGAGAAACCAGCTACCTCATGGACCCTCATACCTCTGTCGGTGTAAAAATCGCCGAGGAATATTCAGCAAAAAATCCCGCCATTCCCATAATAGTGGCGTCTACAGCCCACTGGGCAAAATTTGGCATTGATGTTTACAAGGCTCTTCATTCCATTCCATACGCACGGGATAAAAACGATATTCCTGAACTCAGGGAAAAAAGTGGAATTGAAGTGGTGAGAATGGTGGCGGAACAAACGGGTAAAAGCATCCCGGAAAATATTAATTCTCTGGATAAGAAAAAAATTATCCACAACCGTACAGTACCAAAAGAACCATTAAAAATAGAGGAAGAACTGAAGAAGATTGTTGAAGGATGAGTGGAAAAATAGCAGTTAAATTATCACTATTGCTTCTCATTCTCCTTTCATCATGCTCAAAATGGGACCATCCCTCATACTGGGTAAGGACAGAGGATGGATGCAGACTACCCGTTTTCACATATTCAGGTAAATCCACCATGCCAGCAATAATATATCTTCATGGACTTGGAGCAAATCACAACAATTTTGACGCCTACCCACCCAGCTCCTTTGCAAGATTTTTCTCCAGAAAGGGCTACCAGGGATTCTCCTTTGACTTCAGGGGCCATGGGGGAGCCATATGCAGAGATAAAAGTAAAATCAAAATAGGCAGATTGTGGAGGTATGACCTTCCGGCAGTTATAAGATCGGTAAAGAAAAGAAAAATTAAAAGGTACTTCTTAATGGGACACAGCCTTGGAGGAATTACTCTCCTGGAATATGCAGCACACTTTACCGATCCGTCCCTTATCTCAATAATTGCAATAGGTGCACCAGTAACTTTCACCTCTTCACAGAGAAAAATATTTCTTCCACTCATAAACAGGATTGACTTTTTAAAGAGGATTTCTCCCTACCTGTGGTCATATCCATTCAATTATCTGATAGATGCTGAACCAGTAATAAAATTTGCTCTGAGACACATAAAGCTTATCAGATTGCTGGGCAACCCTGATAATCTGGATCCTGAGCAGGTCAAAGTAATGCTCACGAGAGCTGTGAGTCCATCCACACCCATATCAATCATTGATCAGCTCAAGGAGGCAATAATCAATGGTCCTCTGGTAGATGAAATGGGCATCAACTACCTCACCTCACTTGAGAAAATTAAAGTACCGGTCCTATTCATTGCAGGAAGCACTGACATGATGGCCAGACCGAAGGCTGTAATTATGAGCTATAGAGAAACAAAGGCTCTGGCAAAACTGATCATTGCAGGGAAAAAGTACGGATTTTCCATTGACTATGGTCACATAGATTTAGTGGTAGGAAAAAGAGCTCCCTCCGAAATACTGCCCATCATCTACAACTGGATAAAAAGATACAGTGATGGAGGCGGCGACCGGATTCGAACCGGTGAATAGCGGTTTTGCAGACCGCCCCCTTAGGCCACTTGGGTACGCCGCCATAAATAAAAAATGGAGCGGGAGACGGGACTCGAACCCGCGACATCAACCTTGGCAAGGTTGCGCTCTACCACCTGAGCTACTCCCGCTCTCGACAAAATATTTTATAGAAAAAAAGCGTGCTGTCAATAGGGGGTGAAGATTAAACTTTACCACTTTTGTAAGCATTTTCCCAATCTGATATGATAACTATCAGAAATGAGGAAAGTCTACGAGAGACAGATAATTGCAGATGGTTGGGGAGAAGAGGGACAGAGGAAACTTCTGAACTCAACTGTTGCAGTTGCAGGTGTTGGAGGACTCGGTTCCCTTATAACATACTACCTCACCGCAGCAGGTATAGGCAGATTACTCCTCTGGGATCCTGACCAGGTATCTGAAAGTAATCTTAACAGGCAGATCCTATACACACTGGAGGATCTTGGGAAAAAAAAGGTTGAAGCGGCAAGAGAAAGATTAACGAAACTTAATCCCGATGTGAAAATAGAAATTTTCTCTGAAAAAATCAATGAAAAGAACATCGAAATGTTGAAAGGAGCAGATGCCATTGTAGATGCCCTTGACAACATGGAAACGCGAATGCTACTTAACAGATTTGCGGTAAAAAATGGAATTCCCCTCTTTCACGGAGCCATTTATGGGTGGGAAGGTAGAGTTACCACCATTCTTCCAGATGGGCCTTGCCTTGCCTGTCTGTACGGTGCATCCCCGACAGCTCCATCAGGTACAATCCCTTCAATCGGAGCAGTGGTGGGACTTGTGGCATCCATTCAGGTGCAGGAGGTACTCAAGTATTTGCTTGGTTATGGAAAACTACTATCAGGGAAATTAATGATATGGGATGGGAAAAATGGAAAAATGATTGAAATTTCTTACAGCAAAAACCCGGGATGCCCTGTTTGTGGAGGTGAAAAATGAAGATTCACACGAGAGAAAAAACCATTGAGGAGAGGATTCAGGAAATAACTGTCAGAGACCTCATTGAAAAAAAATTGAAACTCAATCCGGAAGAAGTGCTTGTAATTGACAGGCAAAATAACAGAATTCTGCCACCCGATTACAGATTGAAAGATGAAGATGAAATAGAAATCAGAATGGTAATTTCAGGAGGATAAGAAACCAATGAAGTGTAAAATCTGCGGCAGACCTGCGGTAATAAAACTTCCCGCACACAATATTGCGTTATGCGAGAAGTGTTTTGAAGAATTTGTTCTGAGAAGGGTAAAAAACGCCATCAAAACTTACAAAATGTTCACAAAAGATGATAAAGTTGCAGTGGCAGTTTCTGGAGGTAAGGACAGTCTTGCTCTCTGGGACATATTAACCAGACTCGGTTACGAAACAGGGGGAATTCATATTCATCTTGGAATCGGAAAATATTCTGATGAATCTCTTCAGAAGGCTGAAAATTTTGCAAAAAAAATAAACTCCGAACTCACGGTGATTTATGTCAGGGACTTTTTCGGTACCGGTATTCCAGAAATAGCAAAAATTACAAAAAGGAAAACGTGTTCAGTATGTGGCACAATTAAAAGATACCTCATGAATCGCTTTGCCTATGAAAAGGGTTATACCGTCCTTGCCACAGGACACAATCTCGATGACGAAGCATCAACACTTTTAGGAAACCTCCTTTACTGGAAGGATCTCTATCTGGCTCGCAAGGGTCCTGTTCTCCCTTCCACACACCCCAAACTCATCAGAAAAGTTAAACCACTTGTTTTCTTGACAGAGAGAGAAATAGCTGCCTATACTATATTGAGAGGAATCGATTATATATATGAGGAGTGTCCACATGCAGCCGGGGCTACATCAATTTTTCACAAGCATGTATTGAACGAAATTGAGAATTATTCCCCCGGCACAAAACTGCACTTCCTGAAAGGCTTTTATGAAAGGAAAAATATATTTGCCAGGCTCTATCCTGAAGAAACAAAAATGCAGCATGAATGTAAAGAATGCGGGTATCCCTCCAGTGGGGAAATATGTGGATTCTGCAAACTCAGGAGGAGGGTAAAGGAGAAACTGGAAAATGGAAGAGAAACAACAACAGCCTGAAAAAGCAAAAATCCTCGTTGTGGATGATGACCCCGGAGTGGCAGAATCACTTTCGGAATTCCTCCAGGAAGAAGGCTTTGAAACAGATTTTGCAACCAGTGGAGAAGAAGCTCTCGAAAAACTCTACGAAAAAACCTACGACCTGATGATAACTGACGTGGTGATGCCAGGAAAGATCAACGGACTATCCCTGCTTCAGAGGCTCCGGGAGGAGTTCAAAAATCCCCCCGCAGTGGTGGTAATGACTGGAGCCGCCTCTTACGATGGAGCAGTTGAAGCTGGAAAATATGGAGCAATTGAATATATTGTAAAGCCATTTAAACTTCCTGAGATTCTGAAACTTGTTGAAAAGGCATTGAAAATCAAAAAGGTAGAAGGTGAAAACTTTGTTTTGAAACAGATGCTTGAAAATTACAGAGCATCTGAGGAGCTTGTTGAAATAATGGATGAGGAGAAAATTTATGATCTTCTGGTGGAATCATCAATAAAAACAACATTCGCAGATGTCGCCTTTGTGGGAAGATATGATGAAAAAAATAAAAAGTGCATATACAAAAAGGGATTATCCACCAGGGAGGACATAGATCCAGAAGAATTATTTAAAAAAATTGACTTCCCCTTCATCGAAGGATACTTTCAGGAAGGAAAAATAATTCTCTTCTCAGATGAAGAAGTTGGAAAGGTATTTCTGGATAAGACTCCCCAGATGGGGATCACATCCATTCTGATGGTTCCCCTGAGAGCCGGCGGGAAACATCTTGGAACGGTGGCAGTTGCATCTCTTAGTAAAGTTAACAAATTCACCGATGTTGATAAAAAGGCCCTGTTTCTCCTTGCATCAAGAGCGGGTGTATCTCTCAAGAATGTGGAACTATTCAAAGACCTTCAAAAAGTATTCACCGAAACCATTCAGAGTCTTGTAAGAGCAGTTGAGGCAAAGGATCAATACACAAGGGGTCATTCAGAAAGAGTGGCTTTCTGGGCAGAGATTCTGGCAAAGAAATGTGGATGCAGTGACGAGATGGTGGAAAACATCAGGAACGCTGCTCTTCTCCACGACATAGGAAAAATTGGCATGGACCTTTCAGCTCTTAAAAAAAGTACAGCTCTTACAGAAGATGAAATGGAACTTTTCAGAACTCATCCAGAGGTGGGTAAAAAGATACTTGAGCCGATAAACTTCTTCAAGCCCATAATTCCCATGGTTTATTATCATCATGAAAGGTGGGACGGAAATGGATATCCAGAGGGCCTGAAGGGAGAACACATCCCTGTTGGTGCAAGAATAATTGCCATTGCAGACAGCTTTGATGTCATGACCACAGACAGACCTTACAGGAAGAGATTGCCCTTCAAATCGGTTATCCATGAATTGGTTGACAATATGGGTACCCAGTTCGATCCACAGTTAACAAGAATTTTTCTCAACTTCCTGGTCTCAGATGAGGGGAAAAAAGCCATAAAAACTCTCCTTCCCGAATATTACGAGGAGAACAGGGAGGCAATAGAAAGTTTCACCGAAGAATCTCTCCAGCGAATTCTTCAAGAGAAGTATAGAGAGGCTGAATCCCTCTGATCAGTTGATCCTCTGTGAATTTCTCAATGTATGGAAATCTTCCCGCCACTGGCATTTTCGAAAAATGTTTTATTTTCTTCAAATTATCTTCCAGCAGAAAAGGATCCCCTTCAGAAAGATCGTTCAGTATGATAATTCCCTTTATTCCCCTTCTATCAAGTACATCCACAGTTAAAAGTGTATGATTTATCACGCCAAGTTTATTCCCTGCCACAACCATAACGGGAGTATCAAGTGCGAGAATCAGATCAAGATAGGTAGTCTCATAATTTACTGGAACGAGCAGACCTCCAGCCCCCTCTACAAGAGTTACCCCTTCATCATATCCCTTAAGTTTTTCTTTCAAATCCTCAATGGGAATCTCGATCCCCTCCCTTTCTCCTGCGGTAAGAGGGGCAGCAGGATACTTCAGTCTGTAAAAGACCTCAACAGCGTCATCGCCCAGAAATTTTCTGTAAAGTGTCTCATCCTCACAGACAGGGTCACACCCAGTCTCAACAGGTTTAATAACCCTGCACTTCTTTCCTCTGCTCTTTAAGAAAAGGCAGAGGGCAAGGGTGAAAACTGTTTTTCCCACCCCTGTATCTGTCCCTGTAACAAAGATCTTACCCTTTCCGTCGCTCATACTCTTCAGTTACCTCTTTAATTGAGCGATAAACTCCATCAAGGAGAAAATCAAGCTCCTCTATGGATATGCAGAGAGGCGGCATAAGAACTATTACATCCCCAAGTGGTCTGATAATTATCCCGTATTTTCTTGCTCTCACTATAACCTGATGACTGATTCTGTCACCATAGGGATACTCTTCCTTTGTCCTCTTATCCCTGACCAGTTCTATCCCGACCATAAAACCAGCCTGCCTGATATCTCCCACATGGGGTAATTCTCTGAACTCCTCAAGCTTCTTCTCTAAATGTCTGATTTTTGGCTGAAGGTTTTCAATAACCTTTTCTTTTTCAAAGAGATCTATACTTGCAATTGCTGCGGCTGCAGCAAGAGGATTCCCGGTATAGGTGTGGCCGTGGAAAAATGTTTTTTTCTCCGCATAGTCAGCCCAGAAACCCATATAAATTTCATCAGTTGTGAGAGTCGCTGCAATAGGCAGGTAACCGCCGCTTATTCCTTTTGCAACAGCCATTATATCTGGCTTAACATTCTCATGCTCAACAGCAAACATCTTCCCCGTCCTTCCAAAACCTGTGGCTACCTCGTCAACGATGAGAAGTATATCATTTTCCTTCGCTGCTTCATAAATCCCCCTCAAGAAACCCGGGGGTGATTTTATCATACCGGCAGCTCCCTGCATAATGGGCTCAATGATAATGGCAGCTGCATCCTCCCTGTGTTCCGAAATTATTTTTTTTGCCTCAGTGAGACACTCCATATTGCAGGTATCGGGACTTTTGCCGTAGGGGCATCTGTAACAGTAGGGATAGGGTATCTTAATGGTTTCAAAGAGAAGCGGTCTGTAAATCTGATGAAAGAGATCTATTCCCCCCACACTTACAGAGCCGATTGTATCTCCATGGTAGGCATTTACAAAAGAAATAATCTTTTTCTTTTGGGGTCTCCCCGTTTGTTGAAAATATTGATAGGCAATTTTTAAACCAATTTCAACTGCCGTTGAACCATTGTCAGAGTAAAAAATTTTAGTGAGATTATCAGGGGTAATTTTTATCAATCTCTCAGCCAGCTCTATGGATGGTACATTGGCAAGACCGAGGAGAGTAGAATGAGCAATTTTATCAAGTTGCTTTTTTATGGCCTCATCAATTTCCTTTTTTCTGTGCCCATGCACATTAACCCACAGAGAAGAAACTCCATCGAGAAATTTCCTTCCATACACATCATACAGGTAACATCCTTCTCCCCTCTCAATAATGATGATTTCTTCTTTCTCTACCCACTCCTTCATCTGGGTGAAGGGGTGCCATATATGCTTTTTATCAACTTCAAGGAGATGTTCAATCCACTCATTCCGATTCTTCATCTTTTTCCTCCGGAACAGATTTGTAGAAAACCAGAAAAGCCATGGCAGGTCTTTTAGATGATTCTCTCATCGCAAAATGGATACCATCAAGATACCATCCATCCTTCGCCATCTCATTGAGTTTCTTTTCAATTTCTTTATCGTCAACAACACTCAGTTCAACCACCTTATACACTATCATTTTTTTCCTCCCTCAGAATCGCAAAAAGAAGCAACCCCGTTCCAATTACAATGGATGAATCAGCCACATTAAAAGCAGGCCAGTGGTACCTGCCAATATAAAAATCAAGGAAATCAACCACATGTCCATATGTAAATCTATCATACAGATTTCCCATTGCACCACCAATGATGAGATTGAGTGAAGCAAGTTGAAGTTTTTTATCTGGTGGAATTTTTACCAAGAGATAAACAACAAAAAGAATTGCAAGAAAGGTGAGAGCATGAAAAACTAAACTCACAAGGGGTGAACTTCTGTTTGCGAAAAGACTGAAGGCTGCACCTGTGTTGTAGGCTTTAACTATATCAAAAAATCCCGGTATAACAGTTATGCGGGAAAAGAGAGTAAGGCTGTGATCTATAAATCGCTTGGTGACCTGATCAACAATTACAACAGGAACAGCAAAGAGAAAGAAAAATTTCAGTTTAACCATTTGCCTCTTCTTGCAGAGCCCTTATACATCTTTCACACAGGTCAGGATAATTGGGATTCTTTCCCACACTTTCAGAATAATTCCAGCATCTCTGACACTTGGCTCCAAGGGGCTTAACAACTGAAATTTTCATCTCCGGGAAATTCTCTCCGGAAAATGCTTCTCCATCAATTTCATCCACAAGTTCAACCTGAGAAACGATAAATATGTAGGGGAGATCATCTCTGTACTTTTCCAGAATTCCGGCTGTTCTGCTGTCCGGTCTGATCAGCACCCTCGCATCAAGGGAATGTCCTATTTCTTTATTCTGCCTTTTCACCTCAAGTGCTCTGTTCACATCCTCCCTTATCTTTATCAGGATCTCCCATTCATCAGCGAGCTCATTATCATAATACTCTTCCACAACTTCCGGGAACTTCTCAGAAAAGATGTTTTTATCTCTTTTCCCGGGCAGATACTGCCATGCCTCATAGGCAGTGAAGGAAATAACAGGAGCTATAAGTTTGAGCAGTGTTTCAACAATGAGATAAATAACTGTCTGGGCAGACCTCCTTCCATGAGACTTTGAAGCCCATGTGTAAAGTCTGTCCTTCAGAATATCAAGGTAAAAAGAGCTGAGGTCAACTACACAGAAATTGTGAACAGAATGATAAACTATGTGAAAATTGTAATTATCATAGGCTTCTCTCACCTTTGCTATAAGCTGATTCAATCTGTGAAGCATGTATCTATCAATGGGAAAAAGTTCCGCATAAGGTATTGAATCCTTCTCAGGATCAAAATCATAGAGATTTCCAAGCATGAATCTTACTGTGTTTCTTATTCTTCTGTATGCATCAACCAGCCTTTTTAAAATTTCCTGAGAAATTCTTATATCATCCCTGTAATCCTCAGCAGCCACCCAGAGCCTGAGAATCTCGGCACCCTGCTGTTTAATTATCTCTTCAGGACTTATCACGTTTCCAAGTGACTTGCTCATCTTCCTTCCCTGACCGTCAACCACAAATCCATGAGTCAAAACTGATCTGTAGGGTGCCCTGCCTCTCGTTATGACAGAGGTTAAAAGGGAGGAGTGAAACCATCCTCTATGCTGATCACTTCCTTCCAGATAAAGATCCACCGGAAACCCCAGATCAGGGTCATTCTCACAAACTGCTGCGTAACTCACCCCGGATTCGAACCACACATCTATTATATCCTGTTCCAGTTCAAATTCTTCACCACCACAGTGTGGACACTTTGTCCCTTCAGGAATTAATTCACTAACCGGTTTGCTGAACCAGCTGTTTGAACCCTCCCTTTCAAAGATGGAAGCCACATGCTCGGCAATCTCACGAGAGGTAAAGGGTTTCCCACACTTTTTGCAGTAAAGGGCAACTATTGGAACTCCCCACGACCTCTGTCTCGAAATGCACCAGTCAGGTCTTGATTCAACCATATTGTAAATTCTGTCACGGCCCCAGGAGGGGATCCAGCTTACCCTGTCAATTTCATCAAGAGCCTTCCTTCTCAGATCATTTTTCTCCATTGAGATAAACCACTGATCAGTAGCTCGGAATATGATGGGATTCTTACATCGCCAGCAATGAGGATAAGAATGCTCTATTTCTCCCGCGTGGATTAAAAGACCCTTCTTTTTAAGGTCCTCAATAATCACAGAATTGGCATCCCATACCTTCATGCCCCTGTACTGCGGTACCTCTTCTGTGAATCTTCCCTCTCCATCCACAGGGGCAAAAATCTCCAGGTTATACCTGAGTCCAACTTCGTAATCCTCTTCACCATGGCCGGGTGCTGTGTGAACACAGCCCGTTCCCGCATCCATTGTGACATGTTCCCCTAAAATAACCACCGAGGTTTTTTCATCAAAAATGGGGTGTCTGAGTTTAAGACCTTCCAGACTCTTTCCTGAAGTTTTATAAATCACATCCCCATTCTTCCCCAGAACATGAATAAAATTGTCAAGCAGAGCCTCTGCCACAACATACACTTCACCATCCTCTGCCCGGTAAAAGACATAATCCTCGTCAGGATGAAGGGCTACAGCCAGATTGGCAGGCAAAGTCCATGGTGTCGTTGTCCATATTACAATGTTTACTTTTTCTCCTTTCAGACTCGCATCGATTCGGGATGGATCATCAATGAGTGGGAATTTAACATATATTGATGGAGACCTGTGATCATAATACTCGATTTCAGCTTCAGCCAGTGCTGTCTGACAGTGAGGACACCAGTAAATTGGTTTTTTCTGTCTGTATACATTACCCGCCTCGACAATCTTACCAAATTCTCTCACAATAGTTGCTTCATAGGAAGGGTTCATTGTCAGATAAGCCTCATCCCACAGGCCAAATACCCCCAGTCTTCTGAATTCATCCCTCTGAATCCTTACGAACTTCTCAGCGTACTTCTTGCACCTCTCCCTGATTTCTATTTTTGACATGCTCTTCTTTCTGGGACCAAGCTCCTGATCAACTTTCAGCTCTATGGGAAGTCCATGGCAATCCCATCCGGGGACGAATTTAACCCTGTAACCCTCCATGGTTTTGAATTTTACAATAATATCCTTCAGAATTTTGTTCAGAGCGTGACCCATGTGGATATGTCCATTTGCATATGGAGGACCGTCATGCAGAGAGAAAACAGGTGCATCTTTCCTCTTCTTCAGGAGATCTTCATATATTCTTTCCTCTTCCCACTCCTTGAGGATCTCCCTTTCCTTCTGCGTAAGATTGGCCTTCATTGGAAACCCTGTCTGAGGGAGATGAAGGGTCTCTTTGTAATCTTTTTTCTCCATTTTATCCTCCAGTACGGAGAGTTCTTCCCACTGCTTCAGCAACAGGTTTAATCTCTTTCATCAACTGGAAAAATGTATCATATTTGAGGGATTGGGGTCCATCACTGAGAGCCTTTTCAGGTTCTGGATGCACCTCCACCATTATACCATCTGCCCCCGCAGCAATAGCTGCCTTTGCCATTGGTATTACATAATCCCAGTGCCCTGTTCCATGACTCGGGTCAACAATAACAGGAAGGTGAGTTCTATCCCTCAGCACCGGTATCGCGTTAAGATCAAGGGTATTTCTTGTAGAAGTTTCAAAGGTTCGTATTCCCCTTTCGCACAGAATGACATTCTCATTACCACCAGATAATATGTACTCTGCAGCAAAGAGCCATTCATCTATAGTGGCACACATGCCTCTCTTAAGCAAAACAGGCTTGTTTATCTTGCTCAGTTCCTTCAACAGTGCAAAATTCTGCATATTTCTTGCCCCCACCTGAATAATATCTACATACTCTATGAAAAAGGGCAAATCATGTTTATCCAGAATTTCTGAAATAACTGGCATTCCAGCTTCCCTTCCAGCCTTTGCAAGTATTTTCAATCCATCAACGCCAAAACCCTGAAAGGAATAGGGCGAGGTTCTCGGTTTGAAGGCCCCGCCTCTGAGGATGTGGGCGCCTGCCTCTTTAACCTTTCTGGCAATTTCAATAGTCAACTCTTCACTTTCTATGGAGCAGGGTCCCGCAATAACGACTATCTCTTCCCCCCCTATCACAACATCATCATTTATTTTTATCTGCGTTTTGGTGGACTTTGCCTCCCTGCTGGCAAGTTTGTATGGCTTGAGGATGGGTATGACATTATCAACACCGTCAAAAGCCTTTAGCTTTTCCATTACCTCAACTTTTCTCCGCTCATCACCAACGGCAGCAACAACTGTTCTTTCCACACCTCTTATGACGTGAGGAGAATACCCTTCACTTTTAACAGCTTCCACAACTTTCTGAATGCATTCCTCAGAGGCACCCTTTTTCATTACAATTATCATGGTCATACTCCGTTCAGGTTATCATTATATTCTCTTATTTACAGTAAAAAAGTCAAGAAAATGGTGACTTTCCGGTGAAGATTTTCAAATGAAGGATTTTTCTCCATGGGCACAGAGATACAACATAGGTACCACCTTTTGAGGGATGTTTAAGGAGAGTTGTAAGATTGAAGTTGATCATTCTCATTATTTCATTGTAGGCTTCAGCAAACAAAGTTTCAAACAGGATAACAGGATAGTT
>Ga0256833_1001475_pt1 | contig 17323 bp, 20 predicted proteins | sample 356284metaG_FD_190535 | JGI IMG/M metagenome (GOLD analysis project Ga0256833, IMG submission 190535) | Hydrothermal vent microbial communities from Mid Atlantic Ridge, Atlantic Ocean - 356-284 | ecosystem: Environmental > Aquatic > Marine > Hydrothermal vents | place: Atlantic Ocean: Mid... | reverse complement strand
GCCGCAGCACAGTGATGGCCTGTTCACGGGCTTTCTGTGGCTCTTTCTGGGCCAGAAGAAGCCTGGCATAAAGGAGCCTGGTCTTGAGGACCAGGGGATTGAGCTCAATGGCCTTCTCAAACGCCTTCCGGGCCTCCCCGGCCTTTCCCTGCAGGAGTTTTATCACGCCGATGAAATGATAAGCCTCAGCCAAACGGGGCCTCTTTTGAGCTACATATTCGAAATCTTCAAGGGCTTCAGAAAGAAGCCCCTTGGCCAGGCGTATCTTTCCGCGCACCAGGCGTGCTACCACATGCCCCTGGTCTTTCTCAAGGACTTCTTTGGCCAGCTTTTCGGCCTCTTTTTGGTTACGGGCCTCTATTTCCAGATAGGCAAGCTGGGCTTTGAGATCGAGAGAGTCCGGCCATTTTTTGAGATCCTGGCGGGCAAGTTCAAGGGCCTTCTCAAGCCGGCCCGTTCGCCGATAAAATTCAATCAGGGTCAATTGCCCTTTAATGCTTTCGGGGTGTTCCCTGTTCCAGGCGGTTAAAAATTCCTCGGCCTCTTTTATTTTCCCTTGGGCCAGATAAAGCGAAACGAGTTGCTGGACAAAACGAAAATGCTTGGGAAATTTCTCCACCATTTGCTTGAGGAGGTTTTCGGCCTCCTCGGTCTTTCCCTCCTCAAGATAAGCCCGTAACAAAAGTTCATGTAAGAAGACATTTTTCGGGGCGTAAGACAGGGCTTGTTTGATCTTGAGGAGGGCCTCCTCGGGCTTTCCTTCCTGGCGCAATATCTGAGAGACGATTACCAGGGCTTCGACATTTTTAGGATCTAGCGATAGGACCTTATCGGCTATCTTTTGGGCCTCTGAGAGTTTCTTTTGGCGCAGGCGTAAGGAAGCCAGCGTCACCAGAGCCTTTATATTTTCGGGCTCTTTTTTGAGGATGTATTCCAGGTGGTTTTCCGCCTCCTCATATTTGCCAGCAGCAATCAAGAGAGAGGCCAGCTTGAGGCGGGCCTCTAAGTTTTCCGGATCTACGTCCACCGTTTTGCGATATTCGGAAAGGGCCCGACGCAGATCGCCAAACTTGAGATAGATCTCCGCCAGCTGATAATGGGCCTGGGGGTTTTTGGGATCAAGCTGAATAACATTCCGAAATTCAATAGCAGCTTCCCGTAATTTACCTTCCTTGGCAAAGGCAAGCCCTCGCTGTAAGTGTTTATTAATCTTTTCTTCTGGTGAGCTACAACCAAGGAAAAGAAGTACCAAAAAAGAAACTAGGATAAAGCGCCATTTTTTCATAAGATTACTCCTTTTGCGACCAGATATTTCCTTATAACCAATTCGGTTTTAAAAACCAAGATCCTGAAGAAAATTTCGTAAATAAAAAGGGGGACCTTAAGGTCCCCCCTTTTGTTTAGGCTTATCAGGAAAAAATATCAGAGTTCGAGGGTCTTTACCATTTTGACCGAGGGGAGTTCCTCAAGTTTTTGTATCAGCGATTCTGGAACAGGCTGATCTACACAAAGGAGAATAATGTTTACTTTTTTGGCCGGTTCCTGCCCCACGTGCATGCGTGAAATATTGAGCCCTGCCTCGCCGATAGTAATCCCGATCTGACCTATTACTCCGGGCCTGTCCTCGTTCATAATGTAGAGAAGGTGGCCCTCCGGAATGGCATCCAGACGGAAATTATTTATCTGGACGATGCGCGGTTCCTGTTTCCCGAAGATAGTCCCGGAGACCACGTTTTCTCCCCCCGGAAACTTGATCCGGGTCTTAATCAGGTTCAGGAAGTCTTCTGCGGTATTTACTTTACTTTCGGTAACCCTGATTCCCCTTTCCTTGGCCCTGATGGGGGCGTTTACATAATTCACATCTTCTCTAAGGGCCGGTGCAAGAAGGCCTTTGAGAAGGGCCACCGTTAAGGGTTTGGTGTCCAGATTGGCCACATCTCCCTGGTATTCGATGTTCACTTCCTGGATCGGCCCTTCGGCCAGCTGGGCCTGAAGGGCCCCAAGTCTTTCGGCCAGAATGAGATAGGGCTTAAGAACAGGCAGAAGCTCCGCGGAGACAGAAGGCATATTTACGGCATTTCGCACCACCCCGTGGATCAAAAAGTCCACCACCTGAGAGGCCACCGCCAGGGCCACATTTTTCTGGGCCTCAACGGTTGAAGCTCCAAGATGAGGGGTGCAGATAAAATTTTCAAGCTTTAAGAGAGGGTAGTCCGGAGGGGGAGGTTCTTGTTCAAAAACATCAAGGGCCGCCCCGGCTACCTTCCCTGAAAGCATGGCTTCGTAAAGATCATTCTCGTTGACAATCCCTCCCCGGGCACAGTGGATAAACATTACCCCGTCTTTCATCCTGTCAAACTTTTCTTTGTTGATAAAACCCCGGGTTTCTTTGGTGAGAGGGACGTGAATGGTAATAAAATCGGCCTGAGGTAAAAGCTCGTCAAGCTCCATGATCTCAATCCCCATTTTGGCGGCCTGCTCCGGATTTACATAGGGATCATAAGCAATAACCCGCATCTTGAGCCCTTTGGCACGCTCTGCAACCACAGACCCTATCCGCCCGAGGCCGATAATCCCCAGCGTCTTTCCGGTTATCTCGCGCCCCATAAATTTTTTCTTCTCCCACTTTCCGGCCTTCATGGAGGCGGTGGCCTGCGGGATATTACGGGCCAGGGCCATCATCATGGCGATAGTGTGTTCGGCGGCAGAAACGGTATTGCCCCCGGGACAGTTCATTACTACTATTCCGCGCCTGTTAGCAGCCTCGATATCTACGTTGTCAAGACCTGTCCCGGCTCGGGCAATAAGTCTTAGCCTGGGAGCAGCTTCGATAACGTCTGCGGTCATCTTGGTGGCGCTTCGAATAATGATGGCTTCCACATCTTTTTGAAGTTCTGCGATAAGGTCTTCTCTGGAAAGACCTGTCTTAACTTCTACCTCAAGACCGGCATCTTTAAGGATCTTGATCCCGTCTTCAGCGATTGGGTCTGAAATTAAAACCTTCATCTTTGAGCCTCCAAAAAGTATTTTTGAGCCGCAGAAACTCCGGCTCCAAGTGTGATCTGATAGCCGAGTTCGCTCAGAGCCATCTCCAAAGTGGCCAGAGCAAGTATTACGTCAAGTTCACTCTGGTAACCCAGGTGGGCGATCCGCACCACTTTACCCTTAAGTTTGGCCTGCCCTCCGGCCATGGTGACCCTGTATTTTTCTCGCATAAGTTTCATCAGCTTGGCCCCGTCAACTCCTTCTGGAACTTTTACGATAGTGAGGGCCTCACAGGGTTCTTTGGCAAAGAGCTCAAGCCCCAGGGTCTTAATACCTGCCCGACAGGCCCCCGCAAGCAAACGATAATGGGCAAAAAGCCTCTCAAGCCCCACTTCCCGAATGCGAGAAAGGACCTCGGAAAGCCCATAAAGAAGAGAGACTGCCGGAGTAAAAGCGGTGGTTTCTTTCTCAAGGGCCTTAAATTCCCTGCGAAAATCAAAATAATACCGGGGCCCCGAGGTCTCTTCTGCCCTTTTTCGAGCACGAGCCGAAAGCGCCACAAAAGAAAGCCCTGGTGGCAGTGCCAGACTCTTTTGAGAGCCGGCCACCATGGCATCTATCCCGAGTTCGTCAAAAGGCAGGGGATAGACCCCAAGGGCTGAGATCGCATCCACCACCAGAAGTGTTTCTCTTTCCCGGGTGAGAGGAGCTATCTGCTCTACCGGGTGTTTGACCCCGGTTGAGGTTTCGTGGGCCTGGATCAAAAGCCCTCGGGCTTCAGGATGGGCCTTAAGAACTTCGGCTACCGTCTCCACTTCTACCGCTTCTCCCCAGGGGACATCAATATAAACCGGTTTTAAACCGTAAATTTCCGCAAGCTCTCCCCAGCGCTCTCCGAACTTGCCCCCTCGAACCACGATTACCTCTTCTCCAGGAGAGAAAAGATTGGCCACGCAGGCTTCCATGGCCCCGGTGCCAGAAGAGGCAAAAAAGAGGACTTCTTCCCGGGTTTGAAAGAGATATTTCAGGTCTTCTCTAATCCTTTTTAAAATGGCCGAAAATTCTGGTAGGCGGTGGTGAATAACTGGCCTGGCCATGGCCAGGAGAGCCCGGGGGGGAACAGGAACAGGGCCAGGGGTTAGAAGAAATTTCTTGTTTAAAAGGTCCATGTTTGGAAAGATCCTCCTTTTTTGGAAAAATCTAGTGAGATATTGCCTCAGAAGTGTTAAATCTTCAAGTCAAAGAGACCGAAAGCATTAACAAATAAAAATCAAAAACGGAGGGAGAGATGCGAAAACTTTTCTTTTTGTTTGTGGGGTTGGTTTTGTGGGTTGGAAGCGGGCTGGCAGCCGAAAGTTGCCCCTCCCCAGCGAAGCTCAAGGGCATCTTGAAGGGGCTTTTTGCCAGGCAGGAGTTTAAAGTGGCAAGTGTGCGTTCGGCACCGGTTCCGGGAATCTGTGAGGTAATACTTGAGACTCAGGGCGGGAAAAAGCTTACCTATGTAGATTCTTCCGGCCGCTATCTCATCGTAGGAAGAATCATAGACATCAGGGCCCGGAAAGACCTTACCCGTGAGCGCGTCATCGAACTCAACCGTCTTCCAGCGGCCAAAATAAAAGAGCTTGAAAACCTGGTGGCCTTCTCAGTGGGGAAAGGCCCGGAGATTTTTCTGGTCACCGATCCTGATTGTCCGCACTGTAAGCGGGCGGAAAAAATTCTTCTTCCTCTGGTAAAAGAGGGAAAGATCCGGGTGAAGGTAATTCTCTTTCCTCTTGAGGCCCTGCATCCCAAGGCCAAAGAAAAGGCCGTGGCCATTATTTGCGATGGAAAAGGCCTTGAAGCCCTTATAGAGGGTTATCAGGGGAAGCAATGCCAGAAGGGCAAAGAAAAAGTAGAAAAGACTCTCGCTACCCTGCCCAAACTGGGCATCCGCGCCACCCCGACTTATATTTTTCCTGACGGAAAGGTCATCTCTGGAGTATTGAGTGCGGAACAAATTTTAAAGATGGTGAGGTAATATGGGAAAGGTAGTGGGTTTAAACGAGGCCGAAAAGGCCCTACTTCTTTACATTGCAAGGGAAAGCATCGCTAGCGCCTTGGAGGGCAGGCCCCCGCGCCTGCCCCAGGAAGTGCCCCCAAAGCTCCTTGAGCATTACGGGGCTTTTGTAACCTTAGAAAAACACGGGCAGCTTCGGGGTTGTATCGGGACTTTTCACGCCGATCAACCCCTTTATAAAATCGTCTTTGAGATGGCCCGTTCTGCAGCCTTCAACGACCCCCGTTTCCCTCCCCTGGCGCCTGAAGAACTTCCTGAAATCGAAATCGAAATTTCGGTTCTCTCTCCCATGTGGCGGGCGCAAAGTATTGAGGAAATAGAAGTTGGTAAACACGGCATTTATATCATCAGGGGGCTTAACAGGGGGGTGTTACTTCCCCAGGTAGCGGTGGAATACGGCTGGGACCGGGAGACCTTTCTTGACCACACCTGCCTTAAAGCCGGGTTGCCACCTGGATGCTGGCAGGACCCGGAAACAGAAATTTATCTCTTCACCGCGGAGATTTTTAGCGAGAAAGACCTGAACCTGAAACCACAATATGGGCCTCATTAAGGTGACGGCTCTCGTAGAGTTTACGAGTTACTGAAGCCCTGGTGTGAAGAGAGGGGCTCAAATGTCCTAGTGTTTCCACAATAGGTCGGATCATAGCACAGGCGCCAGACAAGATGCGATATGTTCCCCAGAAGCTAGATGCTCGAGGAAGGACGAAGCCCGTAAAGCACAAGAAGAATTAAGGAAACCCAAGAGACTCAAGGTATCGGCTTTGGAGTTTTGGACTTGATAGAAAGGTTAAGGGATGGAATTCGGCGCTACATATTGAGACCTTTGCAAAACATCTTTTCTTAAGGCCCAGTCAAGATCCGTTCCTATTTTTCGTTTCGAAAAATAGGAACGGATCCCCCTGTAATTGTGCTTGCAACACACTGCTCTTAGCTATCTTGCAAAGGTCTCATATTGACGCCGGCTCATTGAAAAATATCCTGAGTGCCAAAGTTCTTGGACCAATACACCTACGCCGGCTCAGGACCCTCTCCTGTACATTTTTTCTTTTGGCTTTCATCGGATTTTCTTTTGGCATTAAAATATTGCGAGGTATGGCATATTTCGCTCGAACTTTTACCGTGGAAGATCTCAAGAAAGTGATTGAAGCCGTGCTTTTTGCAGCCGGGAGAGTTGTTACCTTAAAAGATTTGAAAGCCCTTTTTCCGGAAAACGATCCTGAAGATATAAAAGAGGCCCTGAGACAGCTTAAAAAGGACTACGAGAAAAGAGGAGTCGTTTTGAAAGAGGTGGCCGGAGGTTTTCGCCTGGAGACCTTACCCGAGTTTGCTCCTTACATTCAGAGGATAAAACAAGGGGCCCCCCCGCGACTTTCGCGTGCGGCGCTCGAGACTCTGGCAGTCATCGCTTACAAACAACCCCTCACAAAGGCTGAAATAGAAGTCCTGCGAGGAGTTGATAGCAGCGGTGCTCTCAAAACACTGCTTGAGAAAGGGCTTATCAAAATTGCAGGTCGCAAAGATGTTCCTGGAAGACCTCTTCTTTATGCTACTACCTCCAGATTTCTGGAGGTTTTTGGCCTCAAAGACCTCTCAGAACTTCCGCCCCTTAAAGAGTTTGAAAAACTCCTGGAGGAAAAATGATTCGTGAAGATGTAAGAGAAGAGGCAGAGATTATTCGCCACTCTGGAGAAATCCCCGAAGTGGCCTTCTGGAACAGTATTTATTACCTTACTTCAGACGAAGAAGGCCCTCTTTTGAAACTTACCTCACAGGAGATTCGACACCTTAAAAAGGCTGTAGTCGAACGATATTTAATAATTATCGAAAGGGACCTGACGGTGGAAAACATAGGAAAATCTTTTTACAGGGGAGTTTCACGGGCAATGGTGAATTGGGAAAGACTTTCTTCCTTTGCCAGACGAGAAGGCTTTTCTCAGGAGGCCCTCAGACAGCAAGTAATCGAAAAATTTCGTCGATTTTTAAGGGAAATATCTTCAAATAGTCTCAAAATTGATGTCCCTTCTGGTAAGCTTGCTTCCTGGTTGAGAAAGAGACTTGCCTGTTCTCCCCAAATCCTATCTTAAAAGGAGGAAAGAAATGATCTATCTGGTATATGTAACGGCAGGAAGTGAAGAAGAAGCCCGAGGTCTTGCACGGCAGGTGGTAGAAAAACGTCTGGCAGCCTGTGCCAATATCTATCCGCAAATAATTTCTTATTACTGGTGGGAGGGAAAACTTCAGGAAGACAAAGAAGTCTCTCTCATTTTTAAAACCAGTTCTCAAAAAGTCGAAAAGTTAATCGAGATGATAAAAGAGATTCATTCTTACAGTTGTCCCTGTGTTCTGGCCTGGCCAGTTGAAAAAGGCTATCCGCCCTTTATGGCCTGGGTGGAAGAGGAGACCGGAAAATAAAAAGGAGGTAGTTCTATGCGTTTTCTTTCTCATCTTTTGGCAGTGGGAGTGGTTTTTTTGGTGCTGGCCTGCACTTCAAGTCAGGTGCAAACCCAAGTAGATAATACGGGGCCCTCTCCAGGGCAGGTGCTAACTTATAACGGTCCTAAAGCACGCATTGCGGTGGCCAGTTTCAAGTGCAAAGCGGCCAAATGCTCCGGACAAATCGGTTCTGGAATTTCCGATATGCTTGCCACGGCCCTTTTTCGCACCGGCCGTTTTATCGTGCTTGAGCGGGGAGAAGGCCTTAAAGCCATCCAGGAGGAGCTCAACCTTGGCCAATCCGGCTATGTAAGACAAGGAGCTGCCCCGCAGATCGGTCAGATGGAAGGAGCAGACATTCTGGTTATCGGAGCCATTACCGCTTTCGAGCCCGAAGCTTCAGGAATCGGTGGAGGCGGAGTGGTGATTCCCTACAAAATTCCCTTTTTTGGAGGAGCCCGTTTGAAGAAAAAACAGGCTTACATTGCGGCAGACATTCGTCTCGTTGACGTTCGCACCGGCCGTGTAATTTCCGCAACCAGTGTAGAAGGTAAAGCTTCCTCGTGGAAGGTTGGAGGAGCTATGGGAGGTGTGCTGGGTAGCGTGGCTTTGGGAGGAGGGCTTGAAGGTTATAAAAATACGCCCATGGAAAAAGCCGTGCGGGTAATGTTATACAACGCCATAAATGCCATCTCTCAAATGGTTCCAGAAAATTACTATCGCTGGGGAGAAAACAATCAAAATCAAAACCGCCAGAAGCATTAAGTAAAGAGGAGGGGAGGTATGGAAGAGGCGTTTATCAGGTCTCTTCTGCCTGCAGAAAGGGTGCAGGAATTTTTTGAGGCCTTTTATTTTGGCGAAGAACCGGCTTATGATCTGGAGCTCGGTTTAAGGGATTGGGACCCGGAAAGGCTTCTCCTTACTCTCGAATTGCGTCTTAAGGCCCGGCCGGGGAAATGCCTGGCTTGCAATCTAACTTCCGGGCTTCCGGAAGTCTTCAAGCGCCACCCAATACTCAACTTGGCCGGGATAGCAGAAAAGGCAGTAAAAGGTCTGGGAGATGGTTATGCCCTGAAGTCCTGGGAACTGGGATGGACAGAGCAGGTGAATCGAGATCTCCATGTAATTCCCATGGTAATAAAGGTGTGTAACGACAAATACTAGGAGCATTTTTTAGTCGACATTCTTTCGGGATCCGTTCCTATTTTTTCGGAACGAAAAATGGGAACGGGTCCTTTTAACGATGTCGGTTGTTTAGTGCTCCCATTAATAAAATCCGGAGGAGATATGTTTAAAAAATGTTCTTTTCTATTTGTCTTCTTTCTCTTTGTGGGGGAAGTTCTGGCCTTTAACCTGCCTCCGTATGGCAAACTGTGTGGGGAACTGAAGGATCTTTCTGGCTGGAAGGCTGAAAAGTGTAACGGCCTTAATGCCACCAACCCCATGGGGGAGATGGCTTCCGCAACCCGCACCTACACCAGAGACAACCTGAAGCTGGAGGTTAATCTCGTTCTGGGCACAGCGGCCATGGCTATGGCCACCCCCATGGCCTTTCAGCAGTCTCTGGAAATGAATTCTCCTGAGGAATACCTTAAAGTTTCTAACATAGACGGCTTTAAGGTAAGTATCCATTACGACAAGAAGGGTCATAGCGGGGCGGTGGCGGTATTCCTCAGCGATCCCCCCAAGAATATGAATCCTGAAAGTATGAGCCGCATGGCCATGCTGATAGTCAATTTCCAGAACATGGACTGGAAGGAAGCCCTTTCCTGGGCCAAAAAGTTTGACTGGAAGGCCATCAAGGCTTCTTTAAAATAGACTCTGGTGAAGAAAGGCCTTTTCTTTACGGGAGACAAGTCTGGTTTTAGCTCCGATAAGGAGGGGAAAGTTGTTAGCGGTGTGCCCCACAGGAAGCTCCGCTACTGTGGGGCCGTCAAAATATTCGTAAACGAGTTCCCTTAAACCGTTGACATCTACCCCTTTGAACTCACCCAGAGCCAGGCCCGAAATCCTCTGGAAGACCCCGGCATGATAAAGCTGGGTGAAGAGGCGATCTATACGATAAAGGTCTTCGTTTATTTCTTCCAGAAATAGTATCTTCCCGGAAAGGTCCGGAAACCACCTGGTTCCCAAAAGGCTTACCAGGGAAACGAGATTTCCTCCCAGAAGAAGCCCTTCTGTCTCGCCCTCTTCCCAGGATTTTCCGGTAAGAAAGATCTCTTCTCCGGCAAAAAGCAATTTTTTAAGGGCTGCTATGGCACAAATGCTGGTTTCATACAGGGAAGTGATTACCGGAGCATGAAGGGTGATGAGACCAAACCGGCCGGTGAAATAATTGAGTAAAATGCTTACATCGCTAAATCCTATGAGCCAAAAGGGTTTTCTAAGATCTATGAGATCCTCATCGAGCAGGGGAAGGAGTCGCAGGGCTCCATAACCACCACGGCTGGCCCAGAGAAAGTCAAATCCCTTTTCCAGAAGGGAGACAAAATGCCAGGCGCGTTCGTGGTCTCTGCCCGCAAGATACCGGCATCGTTTAAAACAGGCGTGAGAGACCCGAATATCGAGGCCCCAGCCTTGTAATAAGGCCAGATTTTTTTGAAATTTTTGATAATCTACCGCTCCAGAAGGAGAGAAAATGGCCCCTCTGGAATTGAAAGTGAGCAGTGGAGGAATCATGAAATCTTTTTACGGAACCAGATTATAAGACCTTCCAAAGTCAGATCCGGTTCAACTGTTTCGATCTTGGTTGCCAGTTGTTTCATTATAGGTGCCAGCCCTCCCGTAGCAATTACCTTTGGTTTCTCTTTAAATTCTTTACCCATAAGGGCCACGAGCCCATCCGTTAAAGCGGCAAACCCCCACAGGACCCCGCTTTTCATGGCAGAGATCGTATCCTTCCCGATAACCTCCTGGGGTGGTTCGGAAAGTTCCATGCGAGGCAAAAGGGAGGTTTTTTGAAAAAGACTTTCGGCTGCGGCCAGGAGTCCCGGAGCAATGGCGCCTCCCAAATAGGCCCCTTCTGGAGAGACACAATCAAAGGTGGTCGCTGTCCCGTAATCTACGATGATGAGGCCCTGGTGATATTTTTCCCAGCCAGCCAGGGCGTTCAGCACCCGGTCTGCCCCTACTTCACACGGATACCGCAGTTTGATGGGAATGCCGATTTTTTCTGGTAGGGCCACCAGGGTCCTTTCTACGCCGTAGGAAAAAGCCATCTCCTGCCAGGTTTTGGTAAGCGGAGGAACCACAGATCCGATTAAAAGAATTTTGATATCCGTTAAGGAAAATTTTTTAAGCCCCAGGATGCCATCGAGATGCAAGGCCAGTTCGTCAGGGCTCTGACGCAGGTTCGAAAAGAGGCGAAACCGGTAACAGATCTTCTGGCCGTCAAACAAGCCACAGGTGGTATTGGTATTTCCGATATCAACGGCAAGGATCATGAAAGAGCCCTTTTATTTTCAAGATACCAGAGGACCCAGCCGTCTTTTTCCTCTCGCCCTTTGATCTCTGCTCCTGACCAGAGGGCGGCTTCCAGTTCCTCTTCCATAGAAGGGGAAAAACCCGAAAGCAAATAATAGGGAGCTTTCCAGAAAGAAGGAAGACCGAAAAGATCCAGAAGAAGCCCTTTGAAAAGATTGGCCACTACCAGCTCTGCCCTAAGGGGTAGGACTTTGCGCACATCTTCACACATTACCCGGGCTCTGGAGTCCAGGCCGTTGAGCTTGAGATTTTTCTCGGTAAGGGCGACACATAAAGGGTTAAAATCAACCGCCAGCGTTTTTGCACCCAGAGCAGTAAGGAGCAGACTCAAAAGCCCGGCTCCGCAACCGAGATCAGCGGCCGTCCTTAAGGGCCCTACTTCTTTCCAGAGGCGGTAAATCCAGGAAAGACAGAGCCTGGTGGTGGGATGGTTCCCCGAACCGAAAACCACCCCCGGATCAAAAAGGAGCCCCTCTCCTTTTTGCCAGACGGGTCTCAAGGTGAAGGGGCCGATTGTGAGGGCCTCTACCTTGCGTCCCTCTCCCCATTCGTCATAGCTTACTTCCGCTTCGTCTTCCAGAATGAGCCCCAGTTCTCCGGCAATTTTTTGGACCACTTCTTTTTTGGGACGATGAAAGAAGAGAATGGCAAGATCGTCTTCTTCCCAGCAGCCGATAAAGTCTTCGTCTGCAATATGGTGGAGGGCCGGATGTTTCTTATTCAGGGAATAGAGATAGAGTTTTTCGTAACGCTGGTGCTTACCTCGTAGCATGACAGAATTTCTCCTTTTGAGAACGATAATAATCCGGGTTGGGGTAAAAATCAGGGGCTTTAAGGGCCCGCTCCAGGGCTAAAGAGGCGTAAATGCAGGCCCGGTCAGGATTACCATTGGCAAACCAGGCCTCTGCCAGTGTATCCAGATGGGTGGCAAGGAGCTTTTCTGCGGTGGCGGCCCGGGCTAAAAGGAGCCCGGCATGATAATCCCTTAAGGATTTGTCCCGAGCTGTAATCAGGATCCAGGCCATATTGTTTTTGACTTCCGGAAGAGATCTTTCTTCCAGGACCTTTTTATACCACAGGAGGGCCTCCTTTTCTTTTCCGAGTTCATAAGCCAGGTTTCCGAGTTCTTCCATGGTTTTTAGCTCTGGAAAAAGGCGAAAGTCGTGTTTAAGCATTCCGTAAAAGATATGAAGCTTGGCCCTCTCTTCCAGCTCCTCTTGAGGAACATTCCAGAAGAAAACTCCCAGAAGAGCCGAAACGAAAAGATAAAAAGAAAGCCAGAGGCGGACTTTGCGGTGGTGATTTTTGATAAGGGCAGGGTCTTTTTCCGCCGCCTGGAGGAAGGAGATTCTTTCACGAATACTGAAATGATGCCAGCTTGGCAGGTCTTCGGTATGGCCGGACAGGGCTGCAATCTTTTGAAAGGCCCTGATAAGCCCCTTAGCGGTTCCGAGGCTTTCCAGGCAATAGAGATCAGCCTGGCGTTCAAAGTTGCGAAGAAAAAAGCCGAGAAGAAAGCGAAAATAAAGGACCACCGCAAGGACTAATCCCAGGGTGAAGAGGGCCTCCGGGAGAAAAAAGCGCTCCGTGGGCAGGAAGGCGAGCAGTTCTGGAAAAGGAAAGTAGGCCAAGAAGGCCAGAAAAGCGGGGTAGAAGGCCAGATAAACGAGAAGGCTGAAAAGGACAAAAAACAAAAGTAGCCACAGGAGGTGGCGTTTTCTGAGGTGGCCTACCTCGTGGGCCACGACGGATAAAATTTCGGCCTCCTCCAGGGCCGCTAAAAGACCGGTAGCGAGAAGAAGGTATCTGAAGGGAGGTAAAACTCCTATGACCCCGGCCGTAAGAAGCCTCCCTGAAAAGGACTCCCAGAGGAGGATCTCTCTGATTTTCGTTCTCTGGCACTTGAGGTAGGCTTCAATCTGGTGGCGCAGGTTACTTTCGGGTAAAGGGTGACAATCCCAGAATTTGACTGCCAGAGGGGCCATGAAAAGGATCAAAGTGCCAAGAAAAATGCCCAGATAAACAAACTCCCCGGAAAGCCCCTTAAGTGGGAGAAACCTTCCCTCTAGAGAAAAGATCAAGTTCACCAGCCCCCAGGGAATCAAAAAAGGAAATAGAAATTTAAAATTGGACCACACGTAAGAAGAGGGGCTTAACTTTATGAAGGTATTTCGTTTTTCATAAAAGGCCGCGGTAAGCCACAAAATAAAAAGATAATGGAGAAAGAGAAACAGGCCTGCTAGATCGCGAAAAAAAGAAAAGTCGCGAAAAAGCCCTGGTATCCCCAGAAAGATGACATCCAGGGCAAAAAATAAAAAGGCCAGAAATTTCAAAAGGGCCTGCGTTCGTAGAAAGTCTTTTACGCTGCGGGTTCTTCTGAAACGAAAATAGACAATAAAGACGAAAACCCCCTCTTTTAAAAGGAAAAGGGGGAAAACCTCTCTTAAAGAGGTGTTTTCCGCCGGCCAGCCGGAAAACAAAATAAGGGCCAAGATGAGATAAATGGCATCCGTGTATAGCACGGATGCGATTATAACGGCGAATGTTAAAGAGAAAAGCCTTAAATTACATGAGACCAGGCCTCAGTAATGGTTTCTCTTACCGTGGTGAGATGTTCGATAATAGCCTGGTAAAGGTCTTCCGAAAGGCCCAGTTTGGAAAGTAGAGGGGCTGGGTCTCCTCTTTGCCCCCCCGGAAGGTTTACCAAATTTAGATTATGAACCGTCATGTCGGCCAATTTGATTATAGCGGGTTCAAAAAGAAAATGATTTTTGTAAAAGGGGTGGTGATGAAACCGAGCCACAAGGGCGAATCCTTCCGGAAGTCCCCAACGCTTGAGGAGCCATCGTCCTGTCCAGGTATGGGCCAGTCCGGCTTCCATTTCTTCTGCGAGAAGAGAGCGGCCACTTTCTTTTTGATTTAAGAGGATTTCTTCAAATCTCTCCGGAAAAAGGTGTACAAGGAGGACACGACCGATATCGTGCAAAAGGCCAAAGGTGAAAAATTTATCTTCATTTTTGAGGTCTAATGCCTGTGCAATGATACGGGCAGTTATCCCCGTTGAGATGGAATGAAGCCAAAATTCTCTTAAGTCAAAATCAGTCAGATTTTTAAGGGGCTTGAAGACACTAAAGACACAAATACTAAAAGCAATTTCGCTAACTTCTCTCACTCCAAGAATTACAATGGCACGTTCTAGGGAATGGATTTCTTTCTGAGTATTGACATAAGCCGAATTGGCTACTGAAAGGATCTTGGCGGTAAGAGACTGGTCATAACGTATTACCTCTTCAAGTTCTGAGATTTCTGGTTCTCCGGCAAGGAGGTCTAGAAGACGGTAGGCCACTTCTGGCAAAGTCGGAAGTTTTTTTACCTCCAGAATTTTATTGTGTGGGCTTCGAAATGGTAGCATATCATAGACTTCGGCCTTTAATTTTTCTTTCTTGAGAGGAGTTTTTTCCGCCTGCCCCTTGGCCATGTTTCCCCTCCTTTGCTCAAAAGCATCGGAAGACGGCCCTCAGAACATAAATTTGGGACGGGGCCGTGGCGGGCGTGGGATCCAGACTTTTTCCCCATCCAGAATATGACGTAACTCACACCCGAGCTCTTCCAGCCTCTGGGCGATAAAACGACGATGGCAGCGCCAGGGGAAACGCTCGGCACAAAGAATGACACTTCTTTTTCCAGAAGAAAGGGCCAGCAATTTCTGCATTCCCTCCCGGAAATTTTCCGTCTTCATGTAATTTTGATATCCTTCTTTCCGGTAGCCTCCAAGCTCTTTCCCCAACCAGATGTAAGCAACGCCCCGCAAAAGGAGTGCCTTTTCCAGGTTTTTGCGGGTAAAATGGGGAAAGCGACGGCTTTGAGGAAAGGACCGCACGTCTATTACCTGTTCAATGCCAAACTTTTGCAGAATTTCACAAAATTCTTCCAGGCTGCGGTTACTTGTCCCGAGGGTATAGATAATAGGCCTTCTTTTCTCCTCTTGTTTTTGCTTCACTTTGCCCTATCTTATAATGGATAACTCGCGCAGAGGAGGGGTGAGAAAATGCCCATTTACGAATTTGTTTGCAAAGATTGCCGCACCACCTTTGAAGCCCTTTGTTTTTCCAGGCAGGATCTTGACGAGATGCGTTGCCCCCGCTGTGGTAGCCGCAAGGTAAGCAAGCTCCTTTCCACTTTTAGCAGCCGGACAGGGTTCGGTCTTGGTGGGGCCCGCGGTTTTGGAGGAGGGTTTAGTGGAGGAAGTTGTGGTGGTGGTTCGGGCTTTGGTTTTGGCTGAGCATAAGAAGGCCGCCGGAGGTGGCTTAAAAGGGCGGGAGTTTGCCCGCCCGTCCTGGCAGGATGTTAAAGAAAATTGTTGTCTTTTTCCTCAGTATAACTTCTCACCTGGGTTATCCCGGTATTGTCCTTTTAATGGCTCTGGAGTCTTCTTTTTTTCCCTTCCCGAGTGAGATCGTAATTCCTCCCGCGGCTTATCTGGCTGCCAAAGGTGAATTCAGCCTTCCGTTGGTAATCTTTTCAGGGGTTTTAGGGAGCCTTCTCGGGGCCTGGTTTAATTATTTTCTGGCCCTACGGCTGGGGCGCCCCGTTCTCCAGAGACTTATCTGGCGTTACGGCAAATTTTTTCTTCTCCCCCCTGATACCCTGGAGAAGGTGGAGATTTTTTTTGACAAACACGGCCACATAAGCACCTTTGTGGGCCGGCTCATTCCGGGGGTAAGGCAATATATCAGCCTTCCGGCAGGCCTTGGGCGCATGAACTTTCTGCTTTTTACCCTCTACACCGCTTTAGGGGCAGGAATATGGGTGTGTGTGCTGGCTCTTTTGGGCTATTTTATCGGGACCAATGAGGAGCTCTTGCACCTCTGGCTCAAACGCAGCTCTACGGCTCTGGTTTTATTCTCGCTCTTAATGGTTACGCTTTATCTCTATTTTTATCGTCGCAAGAGGGCCTTTCGCCCGCCTTCAGGTGAAAAACCGCCCGCAACTTAAACATCTTTTCCGCCGGAAAATGGCGGGGTTTGAGCCCGGTCTGAGAGGCTATTTGTTCCAGAATACGCTCCACGACCTGGAAATCCCTGGCCACCAGGGTAAACCAGACATTGAAACGATGTTTGCGAAGATAACAGTGGGTGACTTCCGGGTAAGTAGCTATCTGGCGGGCAATCTCTTCTCTTTTCTCAGGCGGAGCCGCCACGGCGCAGAGGGTGGTCACAAAGCCGAGTTTTCTGGAATTGATACTGGCCCCGAAGTGGCGCAAGATCCCTTCTTTTTGGAGCTTTTTTAAGCGGCGGAGGATTTCTTCTTCAGGGATTCCGAGCTCCTCCGCCAGGGCTTTGAAGGGTTCGGAAACCAGGGGAAAGTCGTCCTGAATTCTTTCAAGAAGCCGCCTGTCTCTGGAGTCAAGCATTACACTTCGATCTTTACGATCTCAAAGACCCGCACTCCTTTAGGGGTTTGAACCTCAACCTCGTCTCCTTCCTCCTTGCCGATAAGGGCCCGCCCGATGGGCGAGGTAACGGAAATGCGCCCGTTTTCCACATCGGATTCAAAGGGGCCTACGAGCTGGTAGGTAACCTCTTCGTCGGTGTCCAGATCAAGCAGGGTAACTTTTACCCCGAACTGGACTTTTGAGGGGGCCTTTTTGGGAATATCAACCACCTCGGCCCGGGCTAAACGATCCGAAAGTTCCTGGATGCGGCCTTCTATATGGGCCTGCTTTTCTTTAGCCGCCTGATATTCCGCATTCTCCGAGATGTCTCCGTGGGCGCGAGCCTCTTCGATGGCCTTGATGATTTTCTGCCTTTCGGTGGTTTGCAGACGGCGAAGCTCTTCTCTTAGGGCTTCATAACCTTCTCGCGTCATGGGAATCCGCTCCATAATGGCCTCCATACCCATTATTTTCAAACGAATATAAAAAAACACCGCACTTTAGTGCGGTGTTTGGTCTCTCTTATCGACAGGTTGACTTACTTCAAAAAGAGCAAATCTCCAGCAGTAGCCAAAAATAATACCACACTTATGGCGCCGTTAAAGGTAAAAAATGAAAGATTAAGACGCGAAAGATCCTGCGGGCTGATAACGACCCGCTGGGCTATAAAAAGTGCAAGGGTTATCAAAAGTCCTAGATAATAAATCCAGGAAAGATCTGCCAGGTATCCTGTAAAGGCAAAGAGGAAGAAGGCCAGGGCATGGAAAACAGCCGAGATAAAGAAGGCCCTACGGCGCCCGAACCTGGCAGGGATGGAATAAAGCCCTTTCTGGCGGTCGAAGTCTTCGTCCAGACAGGCGTAAAGGATATCAAAGCCCGCCACCCAGAATAAAACCCCGGCAGAAAGAAGAAGAGGGATCAAATCAAAC
>Ga0256833_1001474_pt1 | contig 17328 bp, 17 predicted proteins | sample 356284metaG_FD_190535 | JGI IMG/M metagenome (GOLD analysis project Ga0256833, IMG submission 190535) | Hydrothermal vent microbial communities from Mid Atlantic Ridge, Atlantic Ocean - 356-284 | ecosystem: Environmental > Aquatic > Marine > Hydrothermal vents | place: Atlantic Ocean: Mid... | reverse complement strand
ATAAAGACCACAGAAAAGGACTTTCTTATTTTCAATAATCCTGATACCGCTTCTGTAAATGTCCTTTATCGGAAGGGAAATTCGTATGTTTTAGTCCTACCGGAACTCTCCTGAGAAAAAAAGGGGCTTTTGGCCCCCTTCTTTTCTTTGCGTATGTGAACATAGCAGGGTATAAAGGCTTCATGAAGATTTGTGATTATTTAATCGAAAAGTGTGTCCTTTGTGAAGTGAAGGCCAAAAATAAATGGGAATTTTTTGAGGAAATAGCGGCCTGTCTTGCCGGATATTTAAATCTTTCTGCTGAAGAAATTAGAAAGGTTTTAGAAGAACGAGAGCGTTTAAGTTCTACCGCTATTGGTGGAGAAATAGCTATCCCTCATTCCAGGTTGGCGGGTATCCAAGATATTGCAATTGCGGCGGGGATAAAAAGGGAAGGGCTCGATTTTGAAGCCCTGGATGGGAAGCCTGTAAAACTGGTCTTTGTAGTTCTAGCACCTCAGGAAGAGTCATCTCTCTATCTTAAGACTCTGGCCCAACTTGCAAGAATTTTGAGGCGAGAAGAAATTCGGGAGCGCCTTTTAGCAGCACGGACGGTAGGAGAATTTAAAAAAATTTTGGACGAGGTGGATTACGAGTTCTAAACCCCTTCAGACCGTTATTATTACTGGTCTTTCGGGTTCGGGTAAAAGCACCGCCCTGAGGTCTCTGGAAGATCTTGGCTATTTTGGGGTGGATAATCTTCCGGTAGCCCTTCTGCCGGCTTTTCTAGAAATCAAATCCTCTCAACATCAAGGGCCTGAACCTCAAAAGATCGCACTGGTAATGGATGTTCGGGAAGAAAGCTTTCTTAGCAGCTTCCGGGATACTTACATTCAGGTAAAGAAAGAAGGTTATTATTTGGAAATAATTTTTTTAGAGGCTAAAGACGAAGTCTTGATTGCTCGTTTTTGTCAAACTAGAAGGCCTCATCCCTTGGCGCCAAGGGCACCACTTTCTAAGGCTTTAGAACTGGAAAGAGAACTATTGGCCCCCATTAAAGAGCTTGCCGATGTAGTTATTGATACTTCTTCTTTTAATGTGCATCAATTACGACGTGAAATAAAGGCGCGTTTTGGAAAGAGAAAGGATCTTTCGGAAATGCTGGTGCATATTATCTCTTTCGGTTTCAAATATGGTGTTCCAGCAGAAGCACACCTTCTTTTTGACGTCCGCTTTCTTCCCAATCCCTATTTTGACCCTACTTTGAAGCCTTTAAGCGGTCTTGACCCTGCGGTACGGGAGTATGCCCTTTCAAACCCGGTGGGGCAGCAATTTTTAAATCTCTGTGAGCAGTATTTGCGCTTTCTTTTGACTCAATACGAAAGAGAAGGTAAAACCTATCTTGTAGTAGGGGTAGGGTGTACGGGAGGGCGTCATCGTTCGGTAGCCGTTGCGGAAGAATTACGGACAATGGTAAAAGAATGGGGCCATGAAACCCTGGTAACACACCGCGACGTCCTTAAGGAGGCCTGAATGACTGGCATTATCATCGCAGGTCATGGGAGGTTACCAGAGGAGCTTCTTACAGTTTGTGCCTTTATTCTCGGTAAGGTAGAAGGTATACAAAGCCTTTCTATTGATCCTTCAGACCCTACAGAGGATATACATGCAGCCTTTTCAGAAGCCATTAAAAAGGTAGACCAAGGCCAAGGAGTATTAATTCTTACAGATCTTTTCGGCGGGACACCCTCAAACATTGCCCTTTCTTTTCTCAAAGAAGGCTATATTGAGGTTGTCTCCGGAGTAAATCTTGCCATGATCATCAAGGCCCTTCAAAATCAAGAAAAGCCTCCTGCAGAGCTTGCACCATTAGTAGTGGAAGCTGGCCGCAAAGCCATTACTCAGGCTTCAGATATATTGAGTTGAAAGTCCGCCTTCGTCCAGCACGAAAGAAAGATCTAGCAACAATTTTAGAGATCGAAAGGCTTTCTTTTCCTACGCCTTGGCAGGCTGTACATTTTTATGTTGAGCTTTATAAAGATTATGCCTATTTGTGGGTGGCGGAAACCAAAGGGCAGGTAATAGGTTATATTTGTTTTTGGCTCCTTGCCGGTGAGGCTCATCTGGCCAATATTGCAGTTCATCCGTCTTTCAGAAGGTGCGGGGTGGGGAGTTTTCTCTTAGAACATTTTCTCCGCTTTGCCAAAAGAAAGGGGGCTAAACGTGTTCTCTTGGAGGTACGGGCTACGAATTTTGCTACCCGCCGTTTTTACGAAAAATTTGGTTTTCAAAAAGATGGTTTGCGCCGATCTTATTACCAAGACACCAAAGAAGATGCCATTTTGATGTCAAAAAGGCTGTAGTTTGGGCGTCTGTTGACGCTTAAGGAGTCTCTTCTTAACGTTCATTTTAGGAGATCGAGTTCTAAAATTTTTCATTAAGGAGGCTATCATGGCAGTGAAGGTGGGGATAAATGGTTTCGGGCGTATCGGGCGAGCGGTTTTTCGGGCCCATCTGAAATATCCAGAATTTCAAGAGATAGAGATTGTGGCTATCAATGATCTTACCGATACGCGTACTATGGCTCATCTATTGAAATATGACTCCCTTTTTGGGACCCTGCCCAATGAGATCAGTTATACCGAAAACTCCCTCATCGTAGACGGAAAGGAAATAAAAGTCTTTTCAGAACCCGAACCCGGTAAGATCCCGTGGGGGGAAGTGGGTGCTGAATACGTAGTAGAAGCTACGGGACGTTTTACAGACGGCAATCTTTCGCGAGCCCATTTAGAAGCAGGGGCCAAAAAGGTAATTATCACGGCACCTGCCAAGAATGAAGACTTTACCGTAGTCCTCGGGGTAAACGAAGATGATTATGATCCTCTAAAACACCATGTTGTTTCTAATGCTTCTTGTACTACTAACTGCTTAGCACCAGTGGCCAAAGTTCTTTTAGATCATTTTGGAATCAAAAGAGGGCTTGTCACTACAGTACACGCCTATACTAATGATCAACGTATCCTTGATTTTCCACACAAAGACTTAAGGCGGGCCCGTGCCGCTGCGGTGAATATGATCCCCACCAAGACCGGAGCGGCAGCTGCGGTTGGAAAGGTAATTCCCGAGCTGCAGGGGAAATTTGACGGCTTAGCAGTAAGGGTTCCTACCCCTGATGTTTCCTTGGTAGACTTGGTAGCAGAGCTTGAACGAGAAACTACTGTAACGGAAGTAAACGAAGCTTTAAAGGCGGCTCAGAGTCGTTATCTTGGCTATACCGAAGAACCATTAGTGTCTACTGATTTTCTAGGGAACCAGCATTCAGCCATTGTAGATGGCCTTTGTACCCGCGTTATAGAAAGTCGGATGGTCAAAGTTATGGCTTGGTATGATAACGAGTGGGGTTATGCTAACCGCGTACTGGATCTTATCCTTTATATGGAGTCCAAGAAAGTTTAACAAAACAAACCTTGCGAACATACATTTAATAAACTACGCAAGGCCTCGTGGGGGGGTCGTTCTCACCTTTTAGAGCCAAGAAAGATGGGAACGAACCCCCTTTTAAGCTGGTTTCAAGAGATCCTGGATATTTCTTGGCGAGGGTAAGATGAAATCCAAAGAGTTTACTTCGCAGGCTTTACTTGCCAATTTGCAGGAAACTGCTGTCAAAGATTTTTCCATTCCTGAAAGGCACTGGATATTTTTAGAAGTAGTTGCAGGTTTTCAAGGTCTTGAAAAGCAAGCAGCGGAATTAATCCGGGAGATTAACCATCCTTTTCGGAATCTACGCCTAGTAATAGCCGATCTGCGGTCTTTTTTCCTCAAAAATTTTCGCATTATTACCCGTTACCAGAAGGGCCCCGAGGCCTTTCTGGTAGCTATAGAAATCTTTTTAGAGATTATCGAAACCTCTTCCCAAGAAGAAATAGCCAAACAAGCAGCAGAGGCCCTTCTAGCCCTCCTTGATAAAGCTGTTTCTGCTCTCACACCCGAATTTCTAGAAAGATTTCTTCCAGCCTTTGAAGAGGTTTTAGCACGTCTTAAAGGGTTTCCGGTAGAGAAGTTTCTCCTCTTTTTGCGGGGCTATTTTTCCTTTAAACGCCTGAGCAGAGCTCTTTTCCAGAAAATCAAAGATGAGAGAGCTGCTGAAATTTGGGCTAATTTTTTAATCTATATGTTCCGAGTGACTTATCAATATTGGCTCTCTCAGCCAGATCCATCTTTCTGGCTGGCAGAAGAGTGTGCTTGCACTCTCGGTTCAGCGGCCAAGGATTATTTTGAGCTTATAAAACCGGTTTCTCATGAAAGACTAAAAGAATATCTTCAAAAGCTTGAAGAGATCGAGCAGGAAAGAGGCCTTGGTAAGCTTGAAAAGCTCTGGCAATTTCCGGATTATTTAGATATTGTCCGGTTTTATAAGGAACTTCCAGAAAAAGTGTCTTCTTTAGCCAGAGATACTTCCCCTGATGATCCTTTCCACAATGTGAAAATTATTTTTCTCTTTCGGATCGTGGAGACCCCTGGTCTTTCACCTATTCACGAAGAAGCTCTTCGGGAGATAAATCGAGAGCTCGTGCAGATGATCCGTCAAGAACCTTCGGAAAAGCTCGACGAATTTATTACCCGTACCTTTTCCCTTCTTAAACAAAATATCAGGCAATTTCCTTGGACAGCCCTTCAGTGTATCCGAAATATGGGCTTTGAAATCCTCAACCGTGGAGATCCACGCCTAGCAGAGCTTTTTTTAGAGGAGGTTGTCAAATTTGGCTTTGAGCCCCCGGAAATAAAAGGGGTAGACCGCGAGTGGCATCTTATCTGCAACCCGGCTCATCTTTTAAATGTCCGTACGTGGTTGGAAATTATCGCCCATCATCCTAAGTGGTGTACTACGCTTCTTTCTGCTCTTATCATCAATCTCAAACTTGCCGGGACTTGTATTCGGGATACAGATCTTTTTCAAAAAGATGTTTCAAAGCTCCTTAATAGCGATATTGAACCTGTTTATAATTTGGTAAAACAATTTTGTCGTATTCTTCCGGTTTATTACAATGAAATCGGAGCTGAGGGCCTTTTACGGGATGTTTCTACTGAACTTGATGAAATCCACGCCCGCAAAGATGAACTGATTCATTTTTTACGCAAGCAAAGTCATGTGGAAAGTTCCAATCTCATTATCGATTTTATTGAAGCCATTATTCGTTTTTGGCGTACCAAGGAAAAGGAACCCTTAAAGCCCTTTATCCCACCGGAACTTTTTGAGAGGATACCAACTTCTGGGCCTTATATAGATGAAGTTCATCGCCTTATTACCCTCCTTTTTAAACGGGCAGGCCTAAAGAGAGAAAAAGATCTTTTAAAACTTTCGGAAAAAGAACTTGAAGGATATTTAGAAGACATCAAAGCCCCGGAAGATGAGCGTCGGCGAATGTTTTTGCTTATCAAAATGTATCAGTTGGAGGTGCAAAAATATAGCTTTAATCTCTTTGAGTTACGTTCCTATCTTGAACAGGCCAAAAACTGGGGCTTTGAAGGTATAGATGACCTTCTTAAAAGCCTTGAAAGTGAGGATCTGGAAGAGCGATTGGCAGCTATTTTGGATTATTTAGAATATCTTCAGACTATTATCCTTTCGTCCGAAAAATTTCAGCCTCGTGAAGATATCTATTTTAAACGTCATATTGCCGCTGATATTCCTTCTATGTACGGTCGATATCACGAACGTAAGTTTGATGCCCTAGGGCTTACTTTTCGTTTGGAGGCCTTGGCAAATACGTATTTTGAAGAATTAGTTGCTTCTCTTGAAATTCCCTTTATTACTCGTTCTACCTTTTTTCAGATAATTAAAATTCTTCATTACTTCCGACGCGCTTTACAGATCGAAGGTATAAGTTCGAAGAAATTCAATACCTATCTCAACCTTCTCAAAGCCTCTCTTGATATGCGGCGTTTTACCTATACCCAATATTTAGATATCTTTCGTGGACTCTTGGAGGGAGTTAAAGATATTATCAAGGTTTATTACATCAGCCCTCACCGGGAAAACCTGGCCATTATTCTCCGCCAGCTAGGGCGTAAGCACCTTTTATCCAAATATCTTTTAGGGCATGAAACCATTTCGGATGAAGAACTTTACCACCGGGTTTCAGAAAGATTTTTCCGAGATCTTATCGCCAATGCTTTCAGCCTCCAAGCTTTGGATAATTTTGTCACCAAACTTTATCGTACCCTTCTTGAACAACGGGAAAAGCTTTCCCAGGAAGATCTTGATCTTCTTATGACTTACGATCCGGCCCGTGCCCTTTGTCTCCTTCACCAACCTAACCCTCTTACTCAAGATCTTATCCATTTAGGCAACAAGGGCTACAATCTTTATCTTCTCGCCACTTTAGGGCTGCCTATTCCACCAGGCTTTATTATTACGACGGAAGTCTTTCGTTGCTACCGGGTGATCAAGAAATATCAGGCCACTTACGAGGACTTTTTGCGACAAGTAAAAGAGGCTCTGTCTGTGATTGAAAAACAAACTGGCCGACGTTTTGGAGATTCGGAAAATCCACTTCTTCTTTCTGTAAGGAGTGGAGCGGCTATCTCCATGCCTGGAATGATGGCCACGGTTTTGAATGTAGGGAGCAATTTTGACACCATCGAGGGCTTGGCGGCGAAAACAGGGAATCTCTGGTTTGCCTGGGATACTTACCGGAGATTTATCCAGAGCTGGGGAATGGCCCACGGCTTAGAGCGAGAAATCTTCAACCGGCTTATGAGAGAGCACAAATCTCTTTACGGAGTCAAGAAAAAGAGGGAATTTACCGGGGAACAAATGAAAGAGCTGGCTCTCAAATACCGCGAAACAGTACTTGCAAAGGGTATACCGGTAGTGGATGATCCTTGGGAACAACTCCTTATCTCTATCGAGCTGGTCCTTTCTTCTTGGAATGCCAAGAAGGCCCGGGCCTATCGGCAGATTATGGGGGTTTCTGATTATTGGGGTACGGCGGTCTGTGTGCAAGCTATGACCTTTGGGAATCTTTCATTGTCTTCGGGCACTGGTGTCGTCTTTACCGCACCCCCCTTTGGTAAACTTTCTCGCGTGGCCCTTTGGGGTGATTATACTAATGGTAATCAAGGAGAAGATATTGTTTCTGGCCTTGTAACCACTTATCCTATCTCTATTGAGCAAAAGAAAAGAGAAGGACGCGAAGACGAGCCCTCTCTTGAAGAGCAATTTCCTGAGATCTACAAGGCCCTTTTTGATATTGCCCAAGATCTTATTTACGACAAGAAATGGTCTCATCAAGAGATAGAATTCACTTTTGAAGGACCACATAGGGAAGAGCTTTTTATCCTTCAAAGCCGTGATATGGTAACCAAAGAGGAACGACCTACGGTAAAAGTTTTTGTGCCCACACCGGAGTTAGAAAAATCTTTCGTAGGCCGTGGTATAGGGGTTTCAGGGGGTGCTCTTTCCGGAAGAGTAGTTTTTACCTTGGAAGATATCGAAAATTTTCGCCAGCAAGATCCGCAGGTGCCCCTAATTCTTTTGCGTTTTGACACGGTTCCTGACGATATCAAAGAAATTAGTGCTGCTGACGGGCTCCTTACTGCCAGAGGGGGGCAGACTTCGCACGCCGCGATTGTGGCTTCGCGCCTGGGAAAGACCTGTGTGGTAGGATATGAAAACCTAGTAATTTATGAAGACCGAGGCTACGCACGGCTTGATAGCCATATAGTAAGGCGTGGAGATTGGCTAAGCATTGATGGCATGACCGGGCGCATCTATCTCGGTAAACATGAGGTAAGAGAAGCTGCAGGTTTTTCAACTCCAAGTGTTTTTTAAATTGCTTAAAAGTGAATTTTCTTGCTAAAAGAAAAGCATCGTTTAAAGGCTCCGGGAGAATTTCTAAGCGGTATAGTGTGGGGGTATTTTTGCGAGGAAATTTCGGCACTGGACGATTTCAAAAATGGGGGCCTCATGTAAGGCCTCTTTTTAAGGCAAATATCTACCAAAAAACTTGGCAAGGAGGGCCTGATGCGTATAGAAATTAACGAACCTTTACCAATGAAATTGGGGATTAATGGTCTGGGCCGCATTGGCAAATTAACCCTTTGGCACCACGTAGCCCGCAAATCTTTCCAGGAGATTGTAGTTAACCTAGGACGCCCCGCAGGGACCTCCTTACAGGACATAGCCAACTATATCGAAAAGGATTCTACCTATGGATGGTTGCCTGTCTATCTTTACGGCCATAAAGCCACACGGGTTATTGAGAATTTAAACGAGGAAGAAGGAACCATGACTGTTGACGGGGTCAAGGTGCGCATCCTTCGAGAACACCGCAATCCGGCTGATATAGGCTGGAAGGATTATGGGGTGCGTTTAGTGGTTGATTCTACCGGGCGTTTTCGAGATCCTACCGCTGATCCTAACACCTCCGGGGGAGCTTTAAGGGGACATTTGGCTGCCGGTGCAGAAAAAGTTATTCTTTCTGCTCCCTTCAAAATCAAGGAAAAGGGAGCAGAAATGCCAGAAGACGCCGTTACCATTGTTTACGGGATCAATGACGGCGACTACATTCCAGATAAACATCATGTCATTAGTGCTGCCTCTTGTACCACTACCTGTTTGGCCTATATGATGCGTCCTCTTTTAGATTATTTCGGGGTAGATAGAATCCTTTCCGCTTCCATGGTTACGGTACATGCTGCCACTGCCTCTCAAGCTGTTCTTGACCGGGTTCCTAAAGCGGGTGCTACAGATTTACGTAAAATCAGAAGCATATTCAACAACATCATCCTTACCACCACCGGTGCTGCCAAAGCTTTGGCCTTGGTAATCCCAGAAATGAAAAAGATAGGCTTTATCGCGGAAAGTGTCCGTATACCCACCAATACCGGGAGTCTTATAGTTTTAGTTGTGAACATTCAAGATGAAAGTCTCGAAAATAGAGTTACTCGCGAAATTATAAATCGAATCTACGAAGAGGCTGCAAAAGGGCCTTACAAACCCTATCTTCTCTTTACCTTGGAGCAAAATGTCTCTTCAGACATTATCGGCTATCCGGCGGCAGCAGCTATTATTGAAGGGGCGGAGACCCATACGCGTACGGGTTTGGTAAAAGTCGATCTTACAAAGGCCTGTGGCCCCGAAGGGCAAAAACTTGAAGGGCTGAGTTGTGCCCATATTGAAATACCTGTCACGCAAGCGGTTATTTATGGCTGGTATGACAATGAATTTGGCTCTTATACCACCATGTTAGGGGAGCTCACGCTCCATATTGCCAAGCAGATGCTTTAGGGGGGCCAAGCCCTCCTTTTAAAGGGGGTGAAGCCATGAAAACTATTGATCAACTTGATATTTCTGCAAAGAAGACCTTTATCCGGGTAGATTACAATGTCCCCTTAAAAGACGGAGAAGTAGCTGACGATACCCGTTTGCGAGCCACTTTGCCTACTTTGCGTTATGCCTTGGAGAAGGGTGCTAAGCTCATTTTAGCCTCTCATTTGGGGCGTCCCAAGGGCCAACGGGTGCCCGAGCTTTCTTTAGCTCCTGTAGCCCGCAGGCTCTCTTCTCTTTTGAAGAGGGAAGTTAAATTTGCTCCGGATTGTGTGGGTGAAGAGGTAGAGGCCCTGGCAGAGAGCCTTAAAGAGGGAGAAATTCTACTTCTTGAAAATCTACGTTTTCATCCTGGGGAGACCAAAAATGATCCAGAGTTTGCAAAAGCCTTGGCTCGCCTGGCAGAAGTTTATATAAACGACGCTTTTGCTGTTTGTCATCGGGCTCACGCTTCAGTGGTAGGAATAGTAAACCATGTAGAAGCATGCGGAGCTGGGTTTCTCTTGGCCCGCGAGGTCAAATATCTTTCCAATCTTTTAGAGAAGCCACAAAAGCCCGTAGCCCTTGTTATTGGGGGTGCCAAAGTTTCTACCAAGGTAGGAGTACTACGCAATCTGCTTCCCCGAATAGACAAGCTCGTTATCGGTGGAGCGATGGCCAATACCTTTTTGGTAGCAGATGGCCTGGAGGTGGGAACATCTTTTTACGAGCAAGAATTTGTTGAAGAAGCCAAAGAGGTTCTTGATGCTGCGGAAGCCAAAGGGGTAAAAGTTTATCTTCCGGTAGATGTAGTAGTGGCCAAAGATCAGGAGGCCGAGGAGGGGAAAAACGTCTGCATTTATGAAATTCCCAAAGAAAAGGCCATTTTTGATATTGGCAAAGAGACACGCAAGCTTTTTGCAGCAGCTCTCCAAGGGATGGGGACCATTGTTTGGAACGGTCCGTTGGGGCTCTTTGAAAACCCCGCTTTTGCCAAGGGGACTACTAAAGTGGCGCGGGCTGTTGCCGCCACCAACGCTGTCACCATTGGAGGCGGTGGAGATACCCTGCGCGCTCTCAAAAGTGCTGGTGTAAAAAGGGCCTTTACTTATCTTTCCACAGGGGGCGGAGCTTTCTTGGAATTCTTGGAAGGGAAAGAGCTTCCGGGGATCGCGGTTTTGCAACAGAAAGCCTAAGGAGGTGAATACATGAAGCGTCGTCCACTTATTGCAGGCAACTGGAAGATGCACAAAACGGTAGCGGAGACCTTGGCTTACATTGAAGCCTTTAAGCCCCTTGTGGCAGGTGTAGAAGATCGCGATATCATGCTTGCTCCCCCTTTTACCGCTCTTGATGCCGCTCAACGGGCCCTTGAGGGGAGCCCCGTTGCTTTAGGGGCGCAAAACTGTCACTGGGAAGAAGAAGGGGCTTTTACCGGAGAAATCTCTGCCAGGATGTTATCAGATATAGGGGTCAGCTATGTTATTATTGGCCATTCGGAACGTCGCCATCTTTTTAGAGAGACAGATGAAATGATTCGCAAGAAAATAGCGGCGGTTTTGCGGCATGATTTGATCCCCATTCTCTGCATTGGAGAAACCTTAGAAGAAAGAGAGGCAGGAAAAACTCTTTCGGTGCTTGAAAGGCAGCTTAAAGAAGGGCTTAAAGATTTTTCTGCCCGAGACCTTAAAAATCTTGTGGTGGCTTACGAACCGGTCTGGGCCATTGGTACTGGAAAGACTGCAACTCCTGAACAGGCCGAAGAAGCCCATGCTTTCTGTCGTCGTATTTTAGCTGAAATGTTCGGGGCTGATTTTGCCGAGACGGTCCGCATTCTTTATGGGGGTAGCGTAAAACCAGAAAATATTGTAGGACTTATGGCACGTCCGGATATTGACGGCGCTCTCGTGGGAGGAGCCTCTCTTAAACCGGACGTTTTTGCTAGAATTGTTTGTTTTGGGAGGATGAAGTAGTGTTTACGGTCTTGGTGATTATTCACGTTATCGTTTGTATTTTTTTAGTAGCTATAGTTTTGGTAAACGTAGGAAAGGGTTCAGAAGTAGGAGCTGTTTTTACTGGCAGTCAGGCCATTTTTGGAGGTGCCGGGCCTGGTACTTTTCTCAACAAAGTAACAACGGCTTTAGCTATTCTCTTTTTTGCCACTTCTTTGGCTCTTACCTATTTTTCAGCTAAGCGTGCAGGTTCTTCTCTGATGGAAAAAGCACCTAAGATCGAAATTCCGGCCCCAGAGGCCCCAGTACCACAAACACCATCTGTTCCTCAAACTCCAAGTAAAGGAAATATTCCCACCCCACCACCATCAGAGTAGTCTACCATTGGAGGGCCTTAAGGCCCTCCAATTTTTAATGTTTTTTGGCCTCTTTTAACTCTTCACTGAGATAGACTTGAGGTGGTTTCGCCTCAAGGGGTCGATCGCCATCAAGGTTAAATAACTTTCTTGTGAAATCTACCACTTGTTGACCGTCTTTATGATAGCGGTTTTTGAGATAAATAATGGGATCATGAAGAATTTTGTTGACCAAAGATTTAGTTAGGATTTCTAAGGCCTCTCGGTCTTCAGGAGAAAGTTTGGTCTTCATGTGAGAAAGAGTCTTTTCTAGTTCGCGCTTTCTGATTTCCTCGGCCTTTTGCCGCAGAGCGACAATAGTAGGATAAACTTGTAGCTGTTCAAGCCAATTCTTAAATTTGAGAACTTCTTCTTCGATAATTCGTTCGGCTCGAATGGCCTCTTTTTTACGGAAGGAGAGGTTTTCTTCTACAACTGCTTTTAGATCATCAATGTCATAAAGAAAAACATTCTCTATTTCATTGGCGGCGGGGTCGATATCGCGTGGTACGGCGATATCGATAAAAAAGATGGGACGTAGCTTACGAGGACGCATAAGTCTTTTAATTTGTTCTGCGGAAAGAATATAGTGTGGGGCTCCTGTTGAAGAAATTACAATGTCTACTTGGAGAAGATATTCTTCGATCTCTTCTAAAGAGATGGCCTCTCCTCGGAATTGTTTGGCAAGTTCAAGGGCTCGTGAAAGGGTGCGATTGGCTACGATTAGTTTTTCTACTCCTTGAGTGAGTAAATGTTGGGCGGCAAGTTCTGCCATTTCTCCCGCTCCAATAAGCATGGCTTGTTTGCCAGAAAGCTCACCGAAGATTTTTTTGGCAAGCTCCACCGCGGCGTAACTAACTGAAACGGCATGGCTTCCGATCCCTGTTTCGGTGCGGATTCGTTTGGCTACGGAAAAGGTTTTATGAAGGAGACGATTCAAAATTACCCCAGTGGCTCTTCTTTCTGCCGCTCTCCGGTATGCATCTTTCAATTGTCCAAGGATCTGTGGTTCGCCAAGGACCATGGAGTCGAGCCCCGCCGCCACCCGGAAAAGATGCCGAACCGCTTCTTCGTTGCGAAAGTAATAGAGATGTTCTTCAAAAAGGGAAACTGAGATTTCATTGGCCCTTCCCCATATTTCTTTACACATTTCTGTGGCAGCCTTTGGCTCTCGGCTCACAAAGAGGAGTTCAACTCGGTTACAGGTAGAGAGAAAGAGGGCTTCCCGCACGGGAGCTATTTCCAGAAAGAGAGTTACGGGTTCTATATCTTTTCCGGCAAAAGAAAGTTTTTCTCGTACTTCTACTGGTGCTGTACGATGGTTGAGCCCTATTATGATAATGTGGTCTTTAACCGTGCCATTCGACATAGGTATGTGCTCCGGGAATGTAAAGATTTACGATAAAAAAAGAAATAACCCAGGCTACAAAGCCTACAAGTGAGAGCCAGGCTGCTTTGCGCCCTCGCCAACCAACAGCCAGCCTTTCATGTAGAAGGGCAGCATAAATGAGCCACATAATTAGAGACCAAGTTTCTTTAGGATCCCAGCTCCAATAAGAACCCCAGGCCTTCTCCGCCCAAACGGCTCCGGTGATAATTCCCACGGTAAGCAGTGGAAAGCCTATTTTCAAAGAAAGCTCATTAATGCGGTCAAGGATTTCCAGAGAAGGAAGGCGTTTGAACCACCCTCCTAAGCGTTTGCGTTTGATTTGTCTTTCCTGAATGAGATACATTACCCCACTTGCCGCCGCTAGAATAAAAAATCCGTAAGAAACAAGAGAAATGGCAGCGTGAATTGGAAGCCAAAGGCTTCTTAATACTGGAGGAAGAGGAAGAATTTCTTTAGGGCAAAGAGAAGAATAAAGCATAAGGACAGTGGCTACAGGCATTACAAAGGCTCCCAAAATGCGAACCTGGCGGAACTTGCGATCTATCAAAATGTAACTTAAAACCAATCCCCAACTCAGAAAAGAAGTGGCCTCAAAAAGATTGGTAAGAGGGGGATGGCCAGCCTCCCACCACCGGGTAGCGATGCTCAAAGTGTGAAGAAAAAAACCTAAAATAAGGGTATAAAAGGCCCCTTTGGAGGCTTCGGGTTTTAGAGTGTAAAGATAGACAAAAAAACCCACCGTAGCGATGGCATAGACAATAAAGGCCAATTTGAAAAAAAGGAGATTCATGGCTCTAAGGTGCCATAAAACGATGATCTTGTGAAGTTAAACCGCAAGAGCTTCGACAATTTTTTGCCGAAAGGCTTTAAGAGTGGCTTGATAATCTTTGGTTCCAAAGATAGCCGACCCTGCTACCAAGATGTCTGCCCCGGCCTTCACTACAGCAGTGATGGTTTCAAGATTTATTCCACCGTCAATTTCAACAGGGATATCAAGCCCGCGCGAAGAAAGCAGGGCTTTGAGTTCCTTTATTTTGCGCAATGCCGAAGGGATAAACTTTTGCCCTCCAAAACCCGGGTTAACACTCATGATAAGCACATAGTCTATTTCTTCCAAAACATAATCCAGCATGCTCAGAGGTGTCGCCGGATTTAAGACTACTCCGGCCTTTTTTCCATGTTCTTTAATGCGAGAGATGGTCCGGTGAAGATGAGGACAAGTTTCTACATGGACAGAAATCCAATCGGCTCCGGCTTTGGCAAATTCTTCTATAAAAGCATCGGGATTAGTGATCATAAGATGGACATCGAAGGGAAGCTGGGTAACGTCCCGGATAGCTCTTACCACTAAAGGACCAATGGTGAGGTTAGGGACAAAATGGCCATCCATGACATCTATATGAATAACATCGGCCCCTGCAGTTTCTACCGCCTTTATTTCCTGGGCAAGCCGTCCAAAATCTGCAGAAAGGATGGAAGGAGCAATCTTAATCATGTTTAAACCTCGGGAAGAGGACGATTTTTTCCTTAGGAGTTTTAGGGGGTTGTTTTGGAGGCGTAGGGGGCTCAGGAGGTGTATCGGGTTTGATAGGCAAACGTTCTCGGTACTGTTTGACTAAAGGTTCCGGAATAGCGGTAGTATACCAAATGACATTTGCCCTTTGCATGACGATGTGCTCGAGCATGAGGGGGATCGGATGCCATCCTTGAGCGTCAATAGCCACGACAGCTGGCCATTCCAGATCAAAAAATTCCCGTTTTTCAAGCACAAATGAAAGCGTTTCCATGCCATGATGATAGCAAACAAGACCCATCAAGAGACCGCTTCCGGTCTGAAAAAGGACTGGTTCTTTTTTGGTAGCTTTTGGTAGCATGCCTTTAACATAAACAAAGACCAGGGCCTTGCAACCAGAAAGAAGGAGGAAATTATGAAACGCCTGTTAAGTTTTACTTTCGCCTTCTGGTTCTTATTTGCGGCCTGTCAGGCAGCCAAACTTTCTTCTTATGTCCGGTGGGTAATCGATGGAGACACCATCGTACTCAAAGAGGGCACAAAAGTCCGTTATGCCGGGATAAATGCCCCTGAAATTCCTCATCGGGATGAACCCGGAGAGCCTTTTGGAAAAGAAGCCCTGCGTGAAAATATCAGGCTGGTAAAGGGCAAACGAGTGATTTTAGAGATTGCCGAAGAGGCCCGGGACCGTTTCGGAAGACTTTTGGCTTATGTCTTTTTGCCAGATGGTACTTTTGTAGAAGAGGTTTTGGTGGCCAAAGGGCTTGCTTTTGTCTGTTACATGCCACCAAATCTCAAATATTATCCTTTCCTTTTAGAGGTGCAACGGAAGAGTATAGAAGCAGGCCGGGGTTTATGGGGCGCAGATCTTTTTTCCGGAGATCCCTTTTATCTGGGCAATAAGCGTTCCCGTCGTTTTCATCGCCCTTCGTGTCCCCTCGGGAGACGTATTTCGCGCAGAAACTTGGTCATTTTTAAAGATATGAAAGAAGCCTTTTATAAAGGATTCTGTCCTTGCAAAAGGTGTCGTCCCTGGCCTGGAAGAAGATGATTCAACTCCGTGGGGGCTTCCACTTAAAAGCTTTAATTGTTAAAAAGTTCCGGCTATCATTAAGTTTAACCTTTGCGGAATGCTGTCGGCAAAATATTCAGTTTAGAGGGGTAAGAGTCTCGGGAAAGGTCCAATGAATATAAAAGGTGGAGATATGGATTCCAAAGAAATTGAACTTCAACTACAAAAGTTGCGCCAAAAGATAGACAAACTTGATCGCACTATTCTTTCCTGTCTTAAAGAGCGCTACCAAATCGTAAAAGAGATTGGAGTGCTTAAGAGGCAGTTAAAAGTAAGCGTACTTGATTTGGGGAGAGAAAGGGTGGTTATAGAGCGTGTTTTAGCCCAAAATGCCGGAGCATTTCCCGAAGAAGCCCTTAAGGCTATTTTTTTAGAAATAGTTCATACTTGTCGAAGTGCTCAAGAACCCCAAAAGGTGGCTTATCTTGGCCCAGAGGCTACTTTTAGTCACATGGCGGCTATTAAATTTTTCGGCCACGCGGCAGATTTTTGCCCTCAGGAATCGGTACTTGATGTCTTCGAAGAAACCGAGGCTGGAAGAACAAACTTTGGGGTGGTACCAGTAGAAAATTCTATTGAAGGCACAGTTTCTACCACTTTGGACGCCTTTTCAGAGTACAAACTTAGAGTTTGTGGGGAAGTATTTATCCCTATCTCCCACGATCTTCTAAATCAAACCGGACGCAAGGAAGACATCAAAAAAGTCCTTTCTCACCCCCACGCTTTGGCTCAGTGTCGTCGTTGGCTTCGTAAGAATCTCCCTTCTGTACCGGTAGAAGAAGTTTCCTCTACCGCTTTTGCGGCACGTTGGGCAGCGGTAGACCCTTCAGTGGCAGCCATTGCAAGTCCTCTGGCGGCTCGTACCTACCATTTACAAGTAGTTGCCAAAAATATTGAAGATTTTCGCGGAAATGTGACTCGCTTTTGGGTAATCGGAAAGGAATCACCTGCTCCTACCGGGCAAGACAAAACTTCACTCTTTTTCAGTATTCCTGATCGCCCTGGGGCCCTGCATGAGGTCTTGAGTTGTTTTGCACAACGTGGCATAAATCTTTCTAAAATTGAAAGTCGTCCGGCTAAAAGTGAACCTTGGCGCTATTTTTTCTTTTTGGATTGTGAAGGTCATGCTCAAGAAGAGCCAGTAAGCTCATGTCTCATCGAGTTAGAAAAGATTTGTGCCCATTTGGAATGGCTTGGGTCTTACCCGGCTGGGGAAGAAATTTAAACTCTAAAAACGCATCCCTTCCACAAGAGATATTAGAAACGACATCTTGCCTTGCTGAAGAATTAGTAGGCGATTATTTTGGCCTTGGAGTAAGAGATTGGCGTGGTCTTCAGTATCAACTCTTTTTTGAAAAAGAACTCACCCTTACCGAAGAAGCCTTGGCAGCCCTTTTTCTTTTTGAGACTGAGGCTCTTTTGCCTTGCCGAAGACGTTGGTTTTACGGTCTTTTTTTAGCGGAAAGAGAAATTTTGGCTTTGGATCTCAAGAGACCTTCCCTAGAAGCTCTGCTGCTTTATATTTTTACCCATGAGCTCGTCCATATGGTACGTTTTTTGCGCTTTTGGGCGAGTTTTTGGATGCCTTATGAGAAACGATTTGCCGAAGAAAGAGAAGTACATCGTCTTTGCCGAAAGATCCTTCGGAAAATTTCCAAAAAAGAATTGGAGGAGATTATCCAACAATTTGACCGAATTTATGCCTAGGAGGTGGAAA
>Ga0256833_1001473_pt1 | contig 17337 bp, 18 predicted proteins | sample 356284metaG_FD_190535 | JGI IMG/M metagenome (GOLD analysis project Ga0256833, IMG submission 190535) | Hydrothermal vent microbial communities from Mid Atlantic Ridge, Atlantic Ocean - 356-284 | ecosystem: Environmental > Aquatic > Marine > Hydrothermal vents | place: Atlantic Ocean: Mid... | reverse complement strand
CCGCGATAACGGTAGCCGGCACCATCTCTAGCAACGCCTCCAAGACATGGACAGAGGCGTAGCCCTCAAGGCTCCTTCTCGACCTAGGCAGAGGCTTCTCGAGAACATCCGGTACAACCAAGACTCTGCGGCCCAATCTTGGTACTGTGGTTCTCCTAAATATCTGACGTAATAGCATCTGAGGCTCTGAGTGAGATTGCATGCATAGCATGACTCCATATAGCTACAAATGGTGAGGAAGGTGCCTAGACAGTGCGTGGCAAGGTCGGGGATGCTAGCATGACGCTAGTGGTCGAGAAAGTCAAGGGTAGGTTGCATGTCTACGACGAGTATAGAGAAAATGGGTGCGTCGTAGCAAAGTGCATCGGACCGATTGAGGAGATGGCGTGTTTGGTAGGTATACGAGAGCCTCGGCAAAGGTCGAGAAACTGGCTCGGCGCGGCCTCTGCCGTCCGGCTAAGGTGTTTCTGGAGGAGCACTGCAGAGAGATTGTAAATGCGTGAGCCGGTCAGGTGGTTGACGCGATGGAGAGGGTGGCGGGCCCGCGGGGATTTGAACCCCGGATCACCGGCTCCGCAGGCCGGCGTCCTATCCTGGCTAGACTACGGGCCCAGGCAGGCCTTACCGGGGAAGGGACTATGGCCCGAGGCGGGGTTAATAAGCTCTATCGGTAGGTTTAGGCAAGAGGCCTTGGCGCTTTATAGGGTACTACACTTCTTTGATGCCAGAGTAGGGGCGCTCGCCACTATGCCGTCTACGCGGCGCGGACGGGGCCGTCGGAACGAAAAGAGCCTGCTAGACTACCTAGGTAGGGGAAGCTCCGCTGGTCAAAGCGAGAAACAGGGCAACCCAGCGAGCGGACGGAACTCCTCCCCTCTAAACACTCGCGACAGTCATAAGCCCCTCAAAGATGAAGCGAGTGAGGCAGCAGAGCCCGTGCTTCGGAGAAGCCTCGAAACCCTCCTACGGGAGCTTCGCCAAAAGGCCTCTAGAGGGGGGGAGAGAGGTAGTGAGGCCGGTGCTTCGCTGATAGACGCGGCCACGGCTAGGACGGGATATGGCAGGGGGGAGACGGCAAACCTGGTGGCCACGCGCAGCGCTAGCAGCGGTGCAGCAAACAACCCCGTGGAAGCCCAGGGCACGGGCTACTTTGGTGTTTCACGTGGAGCAGTCTCATCCACAGCCGCCGGGGCCGCGCCGCACCACAGGCATAGTGGAGGCGACGATGGGCGCAATGGTAGGAGCCTCGAGGGCCTCATGCTCTCTGATGACGCGTTGGAGCGTCTCTCACTATATCCTCTCCAAAGAATACCCTCCTCGGCCCCGGAGGGGGAGCCTCTCTTCCTGCTACAAACCTTCTATGACGGACGGCGTGGGGTAGCAGCGGCAAAGCTTTATGAAGAGAAAACCGGCACCGTCTACGTCTACTACGACAAGACCGGGTACAAGCCCTACTTCTTAACGGATATACCTCCAGATAAGCTGCAGGAGGTACGTCAAGTAGTAAAACACCCCGGTTTCGACCATGTAGAGGTTGTTGAGAAGTTTGACCTACTTCGCTGGCAAAGCATAAGGGCCACAAAGATAGTTGTCAAGACGCCGGACGTGGTGCCGGCGCTTCGCGACAAGGTGCCGCGTGCATGGGAGGCTAACATAAAGTTCCACCACAACTATATATATGATCGTGAGCTTGTTCCAGGCATGGTCCACGTTGTTAAAGACGGGAAGCTGGCTATTGTGCCGCCGCAGCACGGCAAGGACGAGGAAGAAAAGATAAAGAAAATATTTGAAGGCGAGGACGAGAGCACAATTGAGATGGCCGTCAAGTGGTACCCCCTGTTCGAGCAGCCTCCTCCTCGGCCTCGTCGAATAGCGGTGGACATAGAAGTCTACACGCCCTTCAAGGGAAGAATCCCAGACGCTAATAAGGCCTCCTACCCCGTTATCAGCGTCGCCTTCGCTAGCGACGAGGGGCTCCGCGCAATCTACGTGCTTTCAAGGCCCGGGCTAAAGGCCGGAAAACCCGTCGGCGACATCAAGGAGAGCGTGCACGTGGAAATCTTTGACGACGAGCGCGCGCTTATTCTAGAGACCTTTAGGCTGCTCGCAAACTACCCGGTAGTGCTGACCTTCAACGGCGACAAGTTCGACTTTGCATACCTCTATAACCGTGCATTAAAGCTCGGCATACCCCGCGAAGCCATACCCTTTAAAATTATGCGTGACTACATAACGCTTAATTATGGTGTACACATAGACCTCTACCAGTTCTTCACGATAAAGGCTGTGCAGACCTATGCCTTCGGCAACGCCTACAAGGAGTTCACTCTAGAGGCGGTCTCCTCTGCACTACTAGGCGAACATAAGGTCGAGGTGGAGTCGACAATAAGTGACCTCTCCCTACTGGACCTCATACGGTATAACGTACGCGACGCCGAGCTAACGCTTAAACTAACCACATTCAACGGCGACCTAGTGTGGAAGCTGATGATCCTACTCATGCGTATATCGAAGCTCCCCCTAGAGGACGTGACTCGGAGCCAGGTCTCTGCATGGGTGAAAAGCCTCCTCTTCTGGGAGCACCGGCGCCGCGGCTACCTCATACCGACTAGAGACGAGATCATCCGGCTTAAGGGACGTACGTCGTCATCTGCGATAATAAAGGGCAAGAAGTACCAGGGCGCAGTCGTGCTAGACCCTCCAAGCGGCATATTCTTTGATATCGTCGTCCTAGACTATGCAAGCCTGTACCCTAGTATCATTAAGCGCTGGAATCTCAGCTACGAGACGGTTAACCCGGTGTACTGTCCTCGATCCGAGATAGTCGAGGTGCCTGATGTCGGCCACAAGGTGTGTAAGAGCATACCAGGTTTAACGGCGCAGGTTGTCGGACTTCTCCGCGACTACCGTGTGAAGATATACAAGAAGAGGGCGAAGGACAAGTCGTTGCCAGAGGATGTGCGTACATGGTATAATACTGTCCAGGCAGCAATGAAGGTCTACATAAATGCGAGCTACGGAGTGTTCGGTGCGGAAAGTTTCCCCTTCTACGCTCCCCCGCTTGCTGAGAGCGTGACAGCAATAGGCCGCTTCGTGATAAGGCAGAGCCTGAAGAAGGCGGCCGAGCTAGGGCTATTCGTGCTCTACGGCGATACGGATTCTCTTTTCCTTTGGCACCCTGATAGGGACAAGCTTCGCTCGCTCCAGGAGTATGTTAATGAAAAATTTGGCCTCGACATAGAAGTCGACAAGACCTACCGGTTTGTCACCTTCAGCGGCCTAAAGAAGAATTACATAGGTGTCTACGAGGATGGCAGTGTTGACGTTAAAGGACTTGTGGCTAAAAAGCGTAACACGCCCGAGTTCCTAAAGAAGGAGTTTAGCGACATACTGCGCATGATAGGAAGCATTGAGTCGCCAGAGGGCTTCGTTAAGGTACGTGAAGCCATCCTTAACAAGCTACGCGGCGTCTACAATAACATCAAAGGCCTAGAATATAACCTCGACGAGCTAGCCATAAAGATGGCCCTAAACAAGCCTATAGAGGCCTATACGAAGAACACGCCTCAGCACGTTAAGGCGGCGAAGCAGCTAGCGGCAGCGGGCGTGCAGGTGCTGCCAGGAGACGTTATATCATTCGTTAAGGTGCGGGGTAAGGAGGGCGTAAAGCCGATCCAGCTGGCGCGCCTACCGGAGATAGATGTAGACAAGTACGTTGAGTCTATGAAAAGCATATTTGAGCAAATACTTGCTGCCTTCAATGTGACATGGGATGAGGTCCTAGGCTCGTCGCGCCTAGAGTCGTTCTTTCGCAGGGCGTAGGCCTGAGGGCGCCCTAGTCCTCTACTAGGCGAAGAAGAGCGGCTAAGGGGTAAAGGTGATGGCTGCCGCGCCTATCTTCAAGATATGTAGCTGGCTGGACAGGGAGGACTACGAGAGGCTTAAGGATGTAGCCGAGTACCTTGGCAGGAGGGATGGCTGCAGCCTTTTCATGCTCCGCTCGTCCGTCATAAGGTCGCCTCGTCTTCAGAACGTGCTGGAGATGTTGGAGTCTCTTGGAGCAATCATGGAGCCGCAGGCGCGTAAATGGCTAGAGCAGGAAGCCGAGATGCAGGCGACAGTGCGTGTGGGGCTAAGTCGGCAAGGCTTCGTGCTCTGGTCGAAGATGTACCTGGCGGAGCTGCTCTCAAAGTACCGTGGTCTAGGTCTCGTCTGGTATTCGCGTCGTGAAAGAGGTTTTATTGTGAGGCCGTTTGCAGTAGTAGACGTTGTGGAAGAGATACGTTCGCGTGGCTACAACGTAGAGGATACGACTGGGCTGCTCTCTGCGAATAGGACCGATTTCGTGTTTACTGGGCGCCTCCGGCCGTACCAGGCTGAGGCTGTTGACGCGTGGAAAAAGAATAGGTATCGTGGCCTGGTTGTTCTTCCTACTGGCGCGGGTAAGACCGTTGTAGCGCTTGCAGCTATGGCGGAGCTCCGTGTACCTACCCTGGTGGTTGTTTACACGAAGGAGCAGATGTACGAATGGCGGGAGAAGATAAAAGGGTTTATCTCGACAAAGATGGCTGTGGGCCTTTTCTACGGCGAGAAGAAGGAAATAAAACCTATCACGATAGCGACATACCAGTCAGCCTATCGCAACATAGAGCAGCTCTGGGATAAGTTCTCTTTGCTTATTATAGACGAGGCGCATCACTTGCCGGCTGAGCGCTTCCGCTCCATAGCCTTGCATGTAATGGCTCCCTATCGTCTAGGGCTGACGGCTACCCCCTACCGCGAAGACGGGCGCCACGATGAGTTATTCAGCCTTATGGGCGGCGTCGTCTACGTTAAGACACTGGAAGAACTAAAAGAATATGGCTACGTTGCGCGTTTCGAGATAATCCCTCGGCTTGTCCGACTAGATAGGGAGGAATACGAGAAGTACCGTGCGCTTAAACAGCGGTACAATGTTCTCGCGCGGGGACGCTCAGTGCAAGAACTAGTGGCGGCGTCGGCAAGCGGCGACGAGACTGCTAGAAAGGCGCTCCAGCTTCTCAACGAGATGCGTAAACTGCTGGCCCTTAGTAGGAACAAGATTGAGGAAGCTAAAGCGATAGTAAACGAAGAACTTGCAAGGGGGAGCAAAATAATAGTATTCACGCAGTATGTGCAGCAGGCCGAACTCCTCGGAAAAACACTTGGCGCGCCAGTTGTGACCGGGAAGACCGATAAGCTGCGTAGAAGAATAGCGCTGGAGCTTTTCAAGAAAGGCAGGTACCGGGTACTGGTTCTCACAACGGTCGGCGATGAAGGTATCGACATCCCCGACGCTAATGTGGGCATAGTTCTTTCCGGCACATCCTCTAAGAGGCAGTTTATACAAAGGCTAGGCCGCCTTCTACGTCCCCAGCCTGGGAAGGTGGCTAAGCTCTACTATGTAGCCGTGCGTGGGAGCCAGGAAGAGACTGCGATGAAGAAGATACTCGACCGCCTTCATTCCCTGGCTTGACATGGATAGGGGCCTCGCCCCTCTGGCCCCAGCTATATGTTTAAACGATGGTGGTGGAAAACAAGCCTCCGCCCCTCACTCCTTAATTAGGGTGTGGCTATGGGGCTTGGAAACTAGCCAATAGAAGGTAAGCTGCGGTGAAGGTGCAGCGCTATGGCGGAGGGCTCGCTAGTGCCCGTGTTTGAAAGAAACGAGTTCAAGGGATATGTGGTATATGACGCCGTGTTTCCCTCGGTTCAGTTGGGCCAGTCCACGTTAACAGTGTTTAGCTCAAGCTTTGCAGTGCTAGAGCCGGATGTGGATACCGCTATTATTGATGCGACGCTTAGCGTTGGTGAGTCGAAGCCGGCGGGTTTCCGGGTAACCTGTAACGGGGTAACCATAACTAGGGAATTTAAACCGCTCATGTGTGTTGAACGTAACGAGGTAGGTGGGAGAATATGCCGGGTTGTCTACGATATAACGCCCATTGTTAGGTCTAAGCCTGCTAGCACTATAACTATCGCTGTGGAAAACTACGGTATGAGCACTATTACGCTAGAGCATCTAGCAGTCACCGTCCTCTATAAAAAATCCAATGCGCGCACAAATATCCGGCAGTATGGCGGCGTCCTCGTATTAGAACCGGGCGAAGCTGTGCGTCTTCCACCCCTGGAGGGGCCTGCGCCTCTTGAGGCACGAATCGTTGCCTATGTGCCGCCGGGTAGCTGGCTCACGGTAGGTGGGCGGAAAAGTCGCGGTGCCGGCTTTGCAGTGTACGACTTCAGCCTAGGCGGTACGAATACTTTCGAGATAGGCTACATGGGGAGAAGTGACGTCTTCCCGCGCGACGCGTTAGTTGCGAGCGTGCTGCTTGTAAGAGGGATTGTACCTAGGCCGGTTATAGACGCGTCTGCTAGGCGTATCGGGAGCGATAGGGTAGAGGTCCGCGTGAAGAACACCGGCTCCGCACCGGTAGACAAGTTAATAGTAGTGGCGCTGAACAAGGGCCTCGTTGTGGATAGGAAGGTTGTCGACAGTATAGCGCCTTCTAGGGAGGAGGTTATCGAGCTAAAGGCGAGCAGCGAGCCTGTCATTGTAAGGGTCATCTGGAGGGAGTTAAATGAGCTAAAATTGAAGGAGTTCAGAATCCAGTAAGCACCTAGGGGATGAGGAATTACTCCCGGACTGAGTACAGGTGGATGAGTGAAAGCTTACCCGTCTGACCCTTCGCCTCCTCGCTTCTTGAGGAAACTATCTAGTGGCGCATTAGTAACGCTATTAATGAACTCTTGAAGCGTATAGGCCCTGTCCAGTACTTCCTTGTCTATTTTGACGCCGTTTCTCGTCTTTTTAGCCATGTCTAGCCCTACTATGTACCAGCCCTTCCTGGCTATCTTGACAGCCACGAAGGCTGAAGCACTAGCCCTTCTTGCAAACTCCTCAAGCTTCTGCAGCTGAAGTAATGATACGTAGAGGGTAGCGCTCCTACGATACTTGACTTCAAAGATGAAAATCTTGCCGCGGTATATGGCTACAAGGTCGGGATATATCACGTGTTTAGATTTCGCACCGCTGGCTGGCGCCCTTATAACAGCGAAGCCGCTGTCCCACAGTATCCTTGCAAGCTCTCTTTCAGCGCCAAAGCCTCTCCTCCTAGCCGATGTCATGGTATTAGCCTACCATGTTTACACGTATGGCTATACCATACTTGTCTTCAAGTTTTTTGAGCCGCCTCATTCGCTTCATCAAAGCCTTAGCCATGGTTCTCGGCACGTTGACGGTTATAGCGTTTGAGTCTACTTCGACCTCGGCGCCCGGCAGAAGCCTCTCAATAATTCGTTTCACTTTTTCGTACGTAGTTGAGGCTGTAAGCCTCCCCACTGGTACAATGACTGTCTGCTCCCCGAATGTGTATATTTCGTAGGCAAGCTCGCCTGTAAGCGCGTCGCGTACCTCGACAACGGGTCTGGCTAGGTCGGCCTCTCTAAGGCCTGTTGGGAGCTTTACAGTCATATGGAGCTCGTAGACCCTGTCAACGTACCCCTTGTTTATGAAGAGAACGGTGTCTATTATGCTTGGCAACATCCCGATGTCTACACGGTGCACGAACCTCTGTATAGCATCTATGGGAGTAGTAGCGTGCACGACACCTATCATTCCAATACCGGCAAGCCTGAGGTCGACATAGAGACGGAAATCCATGTCGCTGCGTAGCTCATCGTATACGGTGTAGTCGGGTCTGCTCAGCAGCAGGATGTCGTGTAGCTCGCCTATTTCCGCGTAGTTTTTAGAGTACTGCGTTATCTCTGGCGGCAGCTGCATATCTCTCGGCGACTCTATGGTTTTGACGACACGTCCTTTGCGCGCATAGTACTCTGCAAGTGCCTGCGCGAACGTCGTTTTACCCATCCCGGGTGCTCCGGCTATGAGTATGCCCTCCGCTTTTTGCTCGAGACGTGCGACTATCTTTGAGGGAAGACGGTAGTCTTCGAGACGTAGTCTTCTCAGCGGCCTCACGGCTGTTATCTCGTATCCCTCGCTAAGAGGTGGGCGCGTTATCACGATACGGTAGGCTCCTAGCTGCACGATGGTTGAGCCTGCCCGGTCTATCTCTACGAAGCCGTCGGGCCTCCTTTCGGCTACCTCGACTATCTCTCTAGCCATTTCCTCGACTTGTCTTCTTGACAGAGGGTTTGGCTCTAGGTCGACAAGCACCCAGTCGCCAGGTACACCTTTTTTAGCGCGGGGCGGGGCACCCTCCTTAATATGGACACTCATAGTCTTCTCGTCAAAGTATTTTACTATGCTGGGTTCTTCGGCCTTCTCGGGCGTAATGAACATTACGCTCATGCCAAGTGCTTCGGCTACAAGAGCCTGTACGCGGTCGGATGTTATGAGGGTAGCGCCTATCTCGTAGGCGTAGTCCCGTATAAGTGCGTCAATGCTGCCTGCATGCGCGTGTTTTATCTCCATTCTTGTGGGGTATTCGCCGCCGACTTCAAGCTCTATATCCCCTTGGCGTGCTAATTCATGAAGCCTCTTAAGTTCATCGAGGCCTGCATAACCAGTTGTTTTACCCTTATTAGCTTGGTGTTCAAGCTCGGCTATAACAGCTCTGTGTATAACTATTTTCCCTCTTATTTTTCCTTGCCGAACAAGTCTAGATACAATACCTTCTATCACTACGCTTGTATCGGGCACGTAAACCGGCATGAATCCCGCATAGCTTAGCTCTGCCATGCCTGCGGTTCACCGTCTTAACCGCTGAGTTACCAGGTGCGGCCCGGAAATCATTGTTTACAGGTATCGGGTTAATACGCGCCACTCGGGGCTGCAGTATTTAGAAGTATTTTCGGCCAGCCCTCTAGGCGGCTTTGAGCCCTCTGCTTCTAGTAAGTATGGTGGCGACGCTATGCCGAGAGTAAACGTAGACGTTAGGAGAGTTGCCGCCATGTTGTTCCTCCAAGGATATATATACATAACTGTTGACGAGCTAGCCCGTATCCTTGGTACTTCGACACGTGCAGCCGGCAGACTCCTCGCAGAAATGCAACGCCAAGGCTACGCCACGAGATGGAGTAAGAGAGCATATAAACTCTTAGTCCCAGCCGAGTTGGCGGTGTGAAAGAAATGGCGAAAATAACGAAGCTAATACTGGTCACAGCCAAGGACCATCCGCACCATAAGCTCTGGCTAAAACTACTCGACCAGCTAGCCGAGGAACTCAAAGTAGAGAAAGAAACCAGGATTGAAGATTATCTCCTCCTAACGGAGCACGGAGACACCGACGAGCTAGGTATGCCCTGGCTGCCCCAGCTACTCGCAGAATTCGATAACGGCGAGATAAAGGTCGTGCTCTCGAGGCTGCCTCTCAATGACTCGCTACAGCCGGACCTAGGCCTAGCCCTGGAAGCGGCCAAGAAACGGATAACAGAACTAACCAGCTGACAACGCAATGAATCGTTATAGGGAGAGTCAGCCCCCCATCCTCTATACTTTATAAGGTGGCATGTTTGCCGCTTCACGCGGCAATGCTGAGAACAGCCTAGAACGGTGAATGTAAACACGGTGGTGAAGCTTGAAAATTATGGTTATCAGGAGCGAGGAAGGCAACATAGTCAGCGAGGAAATATATGAGGGGGAACTCTCTCAGGCGGCAAAACAGTATGCACAAAAAGCCTTTGAAGAGTGGAACCCGGAGACAAGTGATTTCACAGTACTCCGGGGCAAGTACGAGCTAAGGCTAACCCTGCCGATAGACCCTGATCTGCTTGACATAATAGAGGCACTCAACTTGGGGCGCCGTATTGAGCTAGGTGAGCTAGTTGTCGAAGTACCACTGATTACTATAAGCTTCGACAACGAGTGGGTAAATGACGAGTATCGTGAGAAGAAGATGTATATTATAGTGCCTTATATTGAGCATGGTAAGGTCGTAGAGGAGATAAGAGGTTATGCGCAGGAGGCTACACGTGAGGCTAAGAAGCTAAGCGACTTCGCGGAGACACAGCTTACTATAGGTGAGGATGAGCTTAGGAGGCTTGAAGAAGGCCTGAAGGAGATCGAAGAAAGCGAGAAAGCGTCAAAGAAGGCTAGTAGAGGCAGGAGAAGGCGTAGAAAGAAGAAACAATGATTTGAATATGAGAAGACACCGGGTTCCAGGCATCTCTTCTCCATGGGTATTTGTTGGCTTTTCGCTGCCCTTGTTATGCTGCGTCTACTCCCTCTATATCTATGCAGAAGTATGTTCTTCCCTCGCTGTAGGAGCAGATGGCGTTTTTCACTATGCGTTCCATTTCCCCGTCTTCGGTGCACTCGAATATAGCTAAAACCCCGTCGTCAGTATTTTTGAAATAGATTAATAAGTCATATGTAATATTCATTAATTTATTAAATATATTATTCTTCTTATTTTTATTTTGATTATTTTCAAGAATTATAATGCAGCCAACTTCGTGAAGCAACGGTTTTTCAGCACAGAAAGCGTCCCGAGGAACAATCCTAAACACTATGCCAGCCGCTGCCCCCTCGTCAAGGGGGGCGACAAGGGCTACATAGCTACAATCATTTAGACAACCGTAGGCCGCCACCTCGGAAAGCGTTGCGCCGTCTACACAATGCATTATCGCGGAACGTCCCTTTGGAGCTCGCCGCGTGGGTTCTTCATCACGCAAACTAGATCAGCCTTTAAGACCCACTTCATCGCTCCCTCGAATAGCCTTTTAGAGCAGTAGCGGTCCAGGTGGTGATAGGCTCTCACTCGTTAATATAGCTGGCCAAGTTGAGCACTTTTACTGTAGCACCTATGCGTTCAAGATGACGCCTGACTGCGTGGCTAATACAGTTCGGGGCAAAGGGCGACACGATAAACACGCTACTCTCTCCGCCGGATAATTGTGGAATACTATAACAAGCTAGACGCTGCCCTCCCCCACAGCCCTCAAGCACGCATTTCATTGAACGCGGTATACTAGCGCCCTCATACCATGCACTACCTAGCGGCCTATCCAGAAATGTGGAAACAAGCACCGCTACCGGAAAGGTTACGTCTAGAAGCCCTACGACTAGATCAATGCTCCCCCTAAACTGGTTCGCTATAACCGTTGCAAGGAGAATCTGCATATCCCGCTGCACGGGCTCTGCGATAAAGGACCTTGCAGCGGCTCGTAATAGTTCCTCCGAGTTAACATCAATATACCGCAGCAGGCGATGCATGTACGACCTGCTGGGTTTGCTACGCCGTCTCGTATACCTAGACAGCATGGCTACACTTATTCCGGTCTCGGCGCTGAGCTGTTTCAACCCCACAATACGGCCTAGCGCCCTTACCACGTCGTGAGCAAACGTGCGGACGGCCTCGTAAAAATGATCGCCATTGTCCGGCATGCTCATCCCTCGGCGGCGAGCCGTCTTCACGGCGTTCTGTGGCGCGGGTCTTGCAGCCCTCCTGCTTCAGCCCGGCGTGGCTTGAAAAAGGCCTCCCGGGTTTAACTGTCGCAGCTGTAGGGTGAAACTTTGAGCGGCGCAAAGCCTAGCGTGCCTCCCGAAGTACGTGCGAGGATAGAGGCGTTTAAGAAGATAAGAGAACAGGAGAAGATGATAGAAGAGAACATGAAGAAAATAAAGTACAAGATAGCGATACTCAGCGGCAAAGGCGGGGTGGGCAAATCCTTCGTAACAGCCAGTCTCGCATTCGCCCTGAGCTACCTCGGCAAGAAAGTGGGCGTCCTTGACGCAGACATTTATGGCCCATCAATACCCAAGATGATGGGTGTTATGGGGCAGCATGTGCTCGCGACGGGTGAAGGACGCCTAATACCCGTAACGGCTCCCTTGGGTGTAAAGGTGTTATCAATAGGCTTGATGCTGCCAGCAGAGGATGTGCCGGTGATATGGCGTGGCGCAATGACCACATCAGCTATACGGGAAATGCTGGCTTATGCGGACTGGGGCGAGCTAGACTTCCTGCTCATAGACCTGCCGCCAGGCACCGGTGACGAACAGCTAACAATAGTGCAGTTAATAAAAGACCTAACCGGCGCAATAATAGTTACAATACCTTCAGATGTATCACGAATAGTGGTGGCCAAGGCAATTAACTTCTGTAAAAAACTGAACCTAAAGATACTCGGCATAATAGAAAATATGAGCTACTTTGTTTGCCCAGATGGGAGCCGTCATTACATTTTCGGTGAAGGTGCCGGTAAGCGAATAGCAGAAGAATACGGTGTCCCCTTCCTAGGGGAGATACCAATAGATCCGCGTATATCGAGAGCGAACGACAGGGGTGAGCCATTCTTCGTAAAATACCCTGACACGCCTGCCGCGAAAGCCGTGATAGAACTCGCCAAGTCCCTTATTAGACAGTTGGAGGAAGAAAACAGCGGAAAATCGGGGAAAGAGTAAAAGGTAATACAGAAAACCCTTAACATAGATAGAGCTTAAATATGTTCTCGTATTTTTCAACACGCCTATTGGTGTGCTTAGATGCGGCTCTCAGAAATAGTTAAAGTCGACAGCAAAGGTAGGGTCACAATACCTCTCGTTGTCAGGGAGGCATTAAATATTATAGAAGGCATGAACCTGATCCTAATCGCGGATCCGGAGAAGAGGGAGATAATTATAACACCGCTTCCAAGCTCGGAGGGACGCCTATACGAGCTAAGAATAGAATTCAAGGACATACCTGGGGCACTAGCCAGGGCCTCAGAGAAGCTCGCAGAGCTAAAAGTGGACCAGATAACAACCCAGTGCACGACGGTGAAACGCGGCGAATACGCCGAGTGCATAATAATAGTTGATCTCGCACCCTCGGGGATAGACGTGGAGCGCCTCAAGAATGTACTGTCCAGCCTCCCAGAAGTGCGCTTCATTCAGGTGAAGCCCCTCCAAAGATAACCATCATACGCTGGTAGGAGGTAATAGCTATGTGTATCCTGGTTGGGTGTTGCGGCTTCCCCTTTTGCTAGAAAAAGGTACTATGAAAAGTTCAACACAGTAGAGCTTCAGAATACTTTCTACCAGCTCCCCTCCCTCGATTATGCCAAGAGGCTTCGCAGCGAAGCACCACCAGGCTTTGTATTCAACATGAAGGCGTGGCAGGTGATAACGCATCCGCCGCGCAGCCCTACATGGAGGCGGTTAAGGAAACCGCCCCCGGGCAACTTGGAGAACTACGGCTACCTAAGGCCAACGCGGGAAAACATAGAAGCATGGCGTCTGGTGCACAGTTTTGCTATCGAGTTGGGCGCGCATGTTGTAGTGTTGCAAACGCCGCCAAGCTTCCGGTACAGCGAGGAGAATGTCGCGAATATTACAAAGTTCTTTAGTGCTGTAGAGCGTGGCGGTGTCGTCGTAGGCTGGGAACCAAGAGCAGATTGGAATTTAAAGAAAGAAGTTTTGAAGGAAATAATATGCAGGATGGGGCTACTCCACGTTGTAGACCCGTTCCGCCACCAGCCAGTAATTTGCGCAGGGCAGAGAATCCTTTACTTCCGACTACATGGCATAGGCGGTAGAGAGGTCAATTACCGTTATCGCTACACAGATGAAGACCTCCAACGACTTGCCTCCTACATACATGAGATCATAACAAGTAAAAAAGATATCAAAGAAATCTATGTGATGTTCAATAACATATATATGGGCGAAGATGCTGAACGTTTCAAAACTATAGCTTCGCGGAACGACCTGCCGCTTTGCCGGAAGAGAAGCCGCTAACGGGGCTCAGACGGTGGTTAGCTCTTCAACGGGCACAAGTGCCCTCACGGCGGGTAGAGCGCCATCACCGCCCCAGTTGATAACGTATAGAGCCGCCGTTAGACTCTAGCATATAACGCCCCGGGCTCGGTTCGCCTAAAAGCATTGAATGTGGTCTCTTCTGCGTGTCAGCGGTTAAGTAGCCGCCAGGGCCGCTTCAATACACGTACGGGGGTACACTGCCGTGGGGTTTAGAGCGGTTTATCCCACAGCAACCAAGTTCAAGTACATAGTACAGACTATAGCGAAGATAATGGACGAGATACCTTTTGTCGCACGTGCAGACGGCCTTGAAGTTAAGACGCTAACACCTGACAAAACTACGATGATAATTCTACGTCTGCCAGTATCAGCGTTTGAGGAATACGAACTCGACGAGGAAAAGAAGGTTTTCGTGGTATCATCTGAGGAGGTGAATAGAATAGCGAAACGTGGCACCCGGAATGACATGGTTGAACTCAAGCTAGATGAGGAACGCCGACGCCTAGAGATAAACTTCATAGACAAGAAGACTGGCGTTGTTAGATCGTTCTATGTTCCACTGAGAGAGGCTATCGTAGAAGAACTGGCAGAGCCACAGGTCGAGCTTACAGTCAGCATAAGGCTTGAGGCCGAGGACTTTAAAAACATAATTAATGATGCAAAGATAGTTAGTGACGAGATCGAACTTGTAGCAGAAGATGAGCACCTAGAAGCCATAGCAGTAAGCGCGCAAAAGAAATACACCGGGATATTCCGTGTAGGCGACCCCCTCATAAGCTATGAAGTCAAGGGACCCACACCAATTAGAGCAAAGTACTCGATCGACCTACTCAAGGCAACGACCAAGGCCACCTCGGCTGCTGATACTGCGTCGCTGGAGTATGGGGAAGCACTACCTATGAGAATAACCTTCGAGCTCCCCTCTGGAGGCGTGCTAGTATACTGGGTCTCGCCCAGAGTCTAGATGCCTGGAGCGTAGGGCTAGCTCTCCTCTAGTTTTCGCAGCAACTCTTCCAGCGCCTTGCGGGCATCCTCGGCACGTCTATGCGTCCTTGCATCTCGGAGACGAAGCCCGGGGAACCATGCAGGGTTTGTGCAGATATCGCGCTCGGGGCATGCTAGGCAACAGTAGGGGCATATGCTCCGCTCCGGGTGGAGCCAGCACTGCTTCGTGGGGCGATGTTTGCCGCAGATGTCGCAGCGCTCCCAGTAGATGCTCACAGCGCTTCCCTCGCCTCCTGACTATCGGCCAGCGTATCGGCAGGCGGGATAAATCGGTTCACGCCTACAAAGACTGCACCGCTATGCGGGCGCCACCTAGCAGCGGACCCTACAAAGCCTATATCCCGGCCAGCGTCGACGGCTAGCTAGTGACCGATGAACACTGGTAATCGCGGCGGGGCACATGCTATTACCATAGGCCCCGCATTGTAGGCCGTGGGAGGGATGAGGCCGCCTGGCCTTATTTACCTTAGAGCGCCCCTCTTTCCATGTGGTGCATGTATTATGGGTAAAGGTGAGGCGATAGTACGTGTTGATATTTCTAAGTATAAGTTTGTCGACCTACCGGCTAGTGATGTTGAGGAATTTGTTGAGGCGCTTAGGAACGCGTTAGGCCGAGACAGTAAGGATTTCAAAGAAGTTCTTAGATTTGTACGCAACTTCAACGACTTCTACGAATATAGTAGGAAAAAATTCAAAGACTATATAGCGCTGCCTCATAAGCCAAGCGACTATATACGCGGCGCCGTTGTGATAGATAAGATAAAACTCTACAAAGACAGCGACGGAGAACCCCGAGTCGTCCTCGTAATTAATAGAAGCATCGACTTGGACCCTATAAGAAAAGCCCTGGAAGAGGTAGGGTATAAGGTCTCAATCAAGAAGGAAGTATAAAGCGGTGCCAAACAACATTAGGCGGTCTTCTTTCTTCTGCGTCTCTTTTCAAGCGACGGCATCCGGATCCTGCCTAGTTCCTCTCTTACCACATCTATGCTTGCATCGCCGCTGAGCAGCTTCTCTAGAATCTCCGTCCTCTCAACCATCACCTCCAGCAGGCGTGCATTAAGATCAATTACCTCTTCCACTTCTTCAGCAGCACCCTTTTCAGCTTCTTCGCTGATAGGCTCGGTGAACTCTTCAGCCATGGCTACCCCCTCTTTTACTCTGGCACTGCTCCCCCAGCAATATATTGTGCTTAAAATAGCTATGGCTTATTTCGCTGGGAGTACACGCCCGTCCTCAAAATGACTACCTCACCTACATTGCCTCGCCTTGTCACAACATAGCCTTTTGGGAGCATGCTCAACGTATACTCTATTACCTTTATCCTTTCGGCATCATTAATTCCGGAAAGTGTGTGTGCAATATAGGTGGCTTCTCTCGGCTCAACGTGATGTAGGGCTAGTAGATGGCCGGTGTTGGCGAGAACCTCGTCGTGCAGCTTTGTGGCCTGCTGCGTTGAGGCGATAACAACTACCCGGTATTTCCTTGACTCCGAGAATATCTTTACAAGATAGGGTGAAGGTAACCCTCTTGAGACGAAGTTATGGGCCTCGTCTATTACCAGGAATATCCTGTCCCCGTTGTCTCTCATGTGTCGTCTCGAGATAAGCGAGTATATCGTTTTGAGCACAGTGTCGACATAGAGAAAACGCAGCTCTGGGAGAGGAATGTCTTCTAGGTTGACAACGATGCAAGGGTACTTCTGGATAAGTTCGCTAACATTGTATACATATTTTCCTGGGGAGAAGTAAGCTATAAAACTATCAATATATGTTAAAAGATTTGCCGCTCTATTTGACGACTTTAATGCTTCTCTAAGGGTCTTTCGGAGATCGCTAAGTGTGGGCCAATCCCCCTCTCTAGCGTTTCCGGCGCTATCGGGGTCTATGCCCTTCTCTTCATAGGTGGAGAGCAGCGCCGAATAGAGCAGGCTCTGCTGCAGTGGGCCAAGCCGGTAAAGGGCTGCAAGCATGAAGGAAAGGTTGGAGGCATGGAGACGGGGGGCTATACCTGGCGGAGGCTCGAGGGGGTTAAGCGAGGTGGAGCCTGCTTTAAGTAGAAACACATCTCCAAATATTCCTTTACAGTGGGTGTAATATTCTCCGTGGGGATCAATTACTATAACCCTGTTGTTGCCGTGCAGCGACGCTATGCCGGTAATTAGCTCTTTCACGAGTGTCGTTTTGCCGGAGCCGGTGGCTCCAACCACTAATATATGCGGAGTCGTGCGGTGGTCAACGTTTATAGTGTATAATGTGCCTGGTTCCGTGGCCCAGCGCCACCTGGTGTTCTTAGGCAGTGTCTCGTGTAGATGTTTAAGCCATCTAGGCAGCTTCTTCCTGTGACGGATTGCCTGGATAGGGCTGCTAGCTCTCCTAAGGCTCGCAGTGATTACCCCAACGGGTATGCCAAGTATTTCGCCGGTGCTTCCGCTCTGGCGCCTAGTAGAGGGCGGGGGCGCATCATGCTGTAAAACGGTACCTAGCAATAATGGGATTGGGGCTAGGCTGTGGGTTGCAGCCGCCGAGGCCGCGTATACTGGTACAACCTGGAGAACTGTAGAATTCTGGCAGGTACTGGTGAGGATAAGGGCCGCTGCAAGGGCCGCTAATGTT
>Ga0256833_1001472_pt1 | contig 17344 bp, 15 predicted proteins | sample 356284metaG_FD_190535 | JGI IMG/M metagenome (GOLD analysis project Ga0256833, IMG submission 190535) | Hydrothermal vent microbial communities from Mid Atlantic Ridge, Atlantic Ocean - 356-284 | ecosystem: Environmental > Aquatic > Marine > Hydrothermal vents | place: Atlantic Ocean: Mid... | reverse complement strand
CCTCCTCTAACCTGATCAACAAACGTAATGCGTTAGGTGCTTTATCAAAAGCTAAAAGAATTTTATTTTTTTCATCTGATATCATCTTTTTTGTTTGATGCCAAAGTTTCAAATCATATGTTAGATTAGAGATTGTAATAAGATTATCAAACATTACAGAAAGTGGCGTTGAATAATATTTATCATTATATTGATTTAAAACCAAAGGTTTTTTGCTATTTACATACCACCTGCTTTTTATATAAAATTTTTGTAATGCTTTTGTCATGAAATCATGTGCTAAATGAAGATACTTTTTATCATATGAGTAACTATACGCTTTAAGTAATGCGTCTATCAAAAAAGCATAATCCTCCAGTAATCCTTCTTGTATCAATTTTTTATCAGAGATACTTTGATGGTATAAAATTCCATTTTTATAATTTTTTTGCAATAATCTTTCTAAAGAGAAAAGTCCTTTTTTACCATACTTATCATCAATACATGAAGCTTCCAAAAGTGCACTGATCATCATTGCATTCCAAGAAGTTAAGATTTTTTGATCCACATAAGGAAAAGTACGTTTCTGGCGTATCTTTTTCAAAATACTAAGTACTTCATGTAAACGTTTTGGTTTTTTATCGTAACCTGTATTAAACTGCACATTGCTTTGGTCGTCTTTAAAATTACCTATTTCTGAGATATCGATATAATCTAAATTTTCTTCTATCTCTTTTGGTGTAAAATTTGCCTTTTTTAAATTATGGGTAACTTCTTTAAGATCATAAGTAAAATATCCACCCTCCTCTCCTTTTGTATCTGCATCACTTGCTCCAAAATAGAGTCCATCTTTTTCAAAATGACGTTCATACTCTCGTATCGTTTCTTGAACTACTTTTTTATACAACTTTTTTGATGTCAAAAGATATGCTTTTGTATACAGTTGTATCAGTTGGGCATTTGTATAGAGCATCTTTTCAAAATGAGGAACTACCCAGTCTTGATCAGTGCTATATCTAAAAAAACCACCCTCTATCTGATCATATATACCACCCATAGCCATCGCTCTGAGTGTTTCATCAACCATTTTAAAAGCTCTTTTATCACCATTTAACAGATATATATCTAAAAGTAAACTTAGATTTGCAGATAATGGAAAACGTGGTCGCCTGTCAAAACCTTTATATATATTGTCATAACGTTTTTGCATTTTCTTTACATATTTGTTTGTAATATTTTTATCTTCTATACTTGTTGTATAAATTTGTTTTTTTTTGATAGCTTGTTGGTTAGTGTTTATCAGTTTCATAAACTCTTTTGTATGATGGTTATACATTTTACTTAACTTTGGAAGTAATGTTTTTAAACCTTCTACACCATAAGCATCTTTGGCAGGTATATATCTAGCACTATATAAAATCTTTTTATCAGAAGTGAGAAAAATACTCAAAGGCCAACCATTCCTTCCATGATGTAATAGTGTATGTATATGTTGATAAAAAAGATCGATTTGTGGCATCTCTTCTTTATCTACTTTAACACTGATATAATTTGCATTTAAGATTTTTGCGATTTCTTCATTTTCAAAGGACTCTTTTTCCATGACATGACACCAGTGACACGTACTATACCCTATCGATAAAAAGATAAGTTTTTTCTCTTTTTTGGCTAGTTCAAATATCTTTTTGCTATAAGGCATCCATTTCACGGGATTGTGTGCGTGTGCAAGTAAATATGGAGATTGTGAATTTATAAGTTCATTGGTATATGTTTTTCCTATCAAAAGCGATACAAACAATAATAAAACTCCAAAAATATGCATAAGAAATCTCCTTTTTTAAATTATACTTTAATTTAGATTTTATTTATGCTTAGATTTGTAACAGTAAAATAGTTTTTTTTCAAAAAAGCATAAATTTTATTCAAGAAAAAAATATTTAGGTAGATTTTATTGTAGAATGTAATTAATATTTACCAAAAGGATGTTTTATGTATAAAAAAGTTTTCTTATCTTCGCTTTTATTGCTTAGTTTTCAAGAAATTCAAGCTCAGCCATTTGAACTCACACCAGTAGTAGGAAGAAATTTCTTTGATAGCGATACTGCACTTAAAAACGCCAACTTCTTCGGAATAAGAGCAACACAGTATATAAACTGTAATAATGCAATTCAGCTTGGATATGATCATATCAATAGTGCAGATTATAAATCTAATGTAACTACATACAATAACAGAAGTTTAGACAGGACTATCATCAACCCAAGCTCACGAACTCAAGACAACAACTACAACAGTAGCACAAATGGTAGTACTAATATTGATCGATATTTTATAAATGGTGTTCATGATCTCTACCTTCCAAATCCAAATATACGTCCTTTTGTCTTCGCTGGTTTAGGATATGAAAATGTCGAACATGAAACAAATAACCTTAAATCTCAAGGTTTTTTTGATGCTGGTGCGGGATTAAAAATACCTTTTGCAGACAATGTCAATTTATATTCAGAAGCAAAAGCTATCAAAAAATTTGATGACTCTTCACTAGATTTTGCATTGGCTATTGGTGTTGGATTTGCTTTTGGTCAAACTATCTCTTCTGCACCTACTACTTTTGTTCAATCTAGTTCGCCAGAAATTGAAATGCTCCCACAAAGCACACCTGTTAGTGTTGAACCAACAACTATCGTTGCACAGGAACCACAAATCATTAGTAACTCTGTTGAAAGTGTAGAAGAGGCTCAGCCTATCATTGTTCAAGAACAAACACCTGCTTATGATGGTGAGTACTATATTCAACTTGCTGCAATATTTCATTCAAATATACACGATGATGACAACATCATAAATGCTATCCAGGATAGTGGCGAACCTTTTAGTATAAAAGATGCTATTATTTCAGGCAGACACGCCAAGTTACTACTAGCAGGACCATACATGAGTCATCAAGATGCACAAAGTGTATTACCACAGATGAGAACTATTCAACATGGGGCATTTATCAAACGAATTGAGAATTAAACTTATCGCCTTTTTACCATCATTTGGGTACAATTTTTGCTCAACTGAAGCTAAAAAGGCATACTATTTTGAAAATTATTTTTTTACTCTTTTTTAGTGGACTCACACTTTTTGCAACTTCCATACAAGAAGATAAAATAAAACATCTGATTGAAGAGAAGTTTCTAACACACTATCCCTCTATGAACATTGAAAATATTACTATCAAACCAACATCAACACTTATCCATAAACTAAAAGAGTACAAAGTCTCAAAAGTAGCTATAACAAAAGATGATTTGCGTAGAAACAAAGGTAGCATTTTAGTTACATTTGCAAAAAATCATAAACAAAGAAAGTTATACTATAAGTACAATATAAACGCTACAATAAATCTCTATGTAGCAAACGAACATATCCAAAAAGGGCGTATCATCACACCAAATATTGTCAATTTAGAAAGTATCAAATTTAAATCACTCTATCATGAACCATTTAAAGCACAAGATTTTAATCAATACTATGCAAAATACACTATCAAAGAAAACAAACCCATTACTTATGAAAAACTCAAAAAGAACAGAGCTATCAAACGAAATGATCATGTAAATGCTATTATTCAAGATGGTGGAGTTGTATTAAACTTTAGGGCTACTGCTTTGCAAGAAGGTGATATAGGAGATATTATCAACATCAGAAAAAGTTACAAAAAAAGATTTAAAGCACAAATAATTTCAAATACAACAGTAAAAGTATTGCCATGAGAATTATCGTTGCTATTACTGGAGCAAGTGGAGTAAAACTTGGAAAGCGTTTTATCGATGCATTACCAAAAGAGATCGAAACATTTGTTATTGTCTCTAAAAATGCAAAAACCGTATTAGAGAAAGAGGAACATATCAAATATTTTGAAGATGATGATATCGCAGCACCTACTGCATCTGGTTCCTTTAAATGTGATGCCATGGCAATCATTCCCACATCTATGAATACACTTGCCAAAATTTCCTGTGGAATAAGTGATAATCTCATCACAAGAACAGCAGCGGTACAGATAAAAGAACAAAGAAAATTACTTTTAGCTCCAAGAGAGATGCCATTTTCTGCTATTGCACTAGAAAATATGCTAAAATTAGCAAGATTACAAGTCATTATAGCTCCTCCTATTTTAGGTTATTATGCCAAGATAGAGAAGCTTGATGAGATGGAAGATTTTATCATTGGAAAATGGTTCGATCTCTTGGGTATTGAACACAATTTATTTCACAGATGGGGAGAGGATTAAGATGAAAGTAGCACTTTATCCAGGTACTTTTGACCCTATAACAAAAGGACATTTGGATATTATTGAAAGAGCGGGGAAGATATTTGATGGTGTGATTGTTGCAGTTGCTGCTTCAGTTAGCAAAAAACCAATGTTTTCACTACAACAAAGACAAGACATGATTAAACTAGCAACAGCACACTGTAACAATGTCAAAATCATTAGTTTTGATAACCTTCTTGTAGATTTAGCGAAACAAGTAAATACAACTATTATTATACGTGGATTACGTGCTGTAAGTGATTTTGAATATGAACTTCAGATGGGATACGCAAATGCTTCTCTTGATCCAAATATAGAGACAATTTATTTGATGCCAAATCTACAAAATGCTTTTATCAGCTCTTCAGTTGTACGAACTATTTTAACTCACCATGGTAATGTTTCTCATCTCGTACCAAAAGAGATATTGACATTTTTGAACAAGGATGATAATGTATCTGATATTTGAGGGAGTAGATACTTGTGGAAAAAGCACTCAAGTTGAGTTACTTCATAAAAGCTTGAAAAATTCAATAGTGACAAAAGAACCAGGTGGTACTAAACTTGGTATCAAACTAAGAGAGATGATTTTACATCAAGGTGTACAAAGTCACAAAAGCGAACTATTTTTATTTTTAGCAGACAGAGCCGAACATTATGAAAAAGTCATCAAACCAAATAAAGAAAAAATAATTATAAGTGACAGAGGATTTATATCTGGAATTGCTTATGCTTTAGCAAATCATCCTGATTATGAGTTAGAATTTTTAATCAACTTAAATAAATTTGCTTTAGATGAGCATATGCCTGATCTTGTTATTTTACTCCAGACAGACCAAGAACTTATTCGCTCAAGAATGGGTAAAAAACAAGAAGATATGATAGAAAAACGTGGTCTATCTTATCTTTTGAGTGTTCAAGACAACATGATAGCTATATTAAAGAAATTAAATATAAAATACCATATTATTGATGCTAGAAAAAGTATCGAAGAAATACATAACGAGATAAAAGGTTTATTATGATCACAGCACTTCGTGGAATGAAAGATATACTCCCTCCACAAAATCAAAAATTTGAATATTTTATCAAAAACACCTCTAAAATAGTCAAAAAATATGGATTTGAATTTATCGAAACTCCTTTACTTGAAGAGACTTCACTATTTAAACGTAGTGTGGGAGAGAGTAGCGATATCGTTGGTAAAGAGATGTATCAGTTCAAAGACAAAGGCGGAAATGATGTCTGTTTACGACCAGAAGGAACTGCTGGAGTTGTACGTGCATTTGTAGAGAAAAAACTTGATCGCATAGGTGGTATCAATCGATTTTTTTACTATGGACCTATGTTTAGATATGAGCGTCCTCAAAAAGGAAGATTTAGACAATTTCACCAGTTTGGAGTAGAAAGCTTTGGAGTAGAGAGTCATTATGAAGATGCAAATATTATTTTGATGACAAAAGAGATACTTGATTTTTTTGGTATCAATTATAGTTTAAAGTTAAATTCACTCGGCTGTGAAGATTGTATGACACCATATCGTAAAGAATTAATCACTTTTTTAGATACTATCACAGATGATTTATGTCCTGATTGCCAAAGAAGAAAAGAGACTAATCCAATTCGTGTTTTTGACTGTAAAAATGAACAATGCCAGGCACTTCTCAATCCTGCTCCCAGACTAAACCAAAACCTTTGTGAAAAATGCGATACACATTTTAATGCTTTGCGTACAATATTGGATAAACAAAATGTCAAATATGAAGTTGATCCAAATCTAGTACGTGGTCTTGACTATTACAATCAAACTGCTTTTGAATTTATAAGCGGTGATCTTGGTGCACAAAATGCAGTTGCCGGTGGTGGAAGATATGATAAATTAGTCTCATTTTTAGATGGCAAAGAGACTCCTGCTATTGGTTTTGCAATCGGTATTGAGAGATTGCTAGAGATGATAGAAATCCCACAAGAACAAAGAAAAGGATACTATTTTGGAGCACTTTGTCCACAAGCCATAGGGATAGTTTTTGATGCTGCAAGTAAACAGAGAAAAACAGATATCGTAACTCTGTCTTACGAGAAAAAAAGCTTAAAAGCACACCTTAAAGCAGCAGATAAAGCAGGAGCTAGATACTGTGCAGTAATAGGTGAAGATGAATTAGAAAATCAAACAATATGGATCAAAGATTTACAAGAGAAAACAGAATTTACTGCACCATTGAGTTAAATCATGCAAGATTATGGTATCAGGATATGGGGAGAAGATGACTTTTTTATCGATGGTGATAAAGTCAAAGTAAACTACAAAAGCTCCCCTGCTCTTTTTGATATAGTCACAAATATTCGTAACCAGGATATAAAAGGACCTTTGCTTTTACGTTTTCCTCATCTTATCAAAAAGCAAATCAAACTTATCTACAAAACTTTTGAAAATGCTTGTAAAGAGATCGATTATCATGGGAAATTTCAAGCTGTTTTTCCACTAAAAGTAAATCAATTTGCTGATTTTATACAACCTATTATTGAAGCAGGAAAACCTTTTCAATATGGACTAGAAGCAGGTAGCAAAGCAGAATTGCTTATCGCTATGAGTCACATATATGATCAAGCCCCCGTCACAGTAAATGGTTTTAAAGATAAAGAGATGATAGAACTTACTTTTTTATCTGCAAAAATGGGACAAAACATTACTGTCACGATAGAAGGCATAAACGAACTTGAATCTATCATAGAAGTAGCCAAAGAGAGGGGAACACCTATTCCCAAAATTGGACTTCGTATAAAACTTCATAGTATGGGTATTGGTATTTGGGCAAAGAGTGGAGGAATAAATTCAAAATTTGGTTTGACTTCAACAGAACTATTAGAAGCGATAAATTTACTAAAACAACACAAGCTTTTAGAATATTTTACTATGATTCATTTTCATATCGGTTCACAAATGACACAAATCTCAAACCTTAAAAAAGCACTTAGAGAAGCAGGGAACATTTATGCTGATCTTAGAAAGCTAGGTGCTTCACATCTCAATAGTATTAACCTAGGAGGTGGTTTAGGAGTAGAATATACCCAAAATGAATCATATCCAGAACTAACATACTCTTTACGTGAATATGCAAGTGAAACTACTTTTGTTCTTCAAAACATTGCAAAGAAAAAAAATGTACAAGAACCAAATATCATCATAGAATCTGGTAGATTTATCGCATCTTCTCATGCTGTTCTTGTAGCACCTGTCTTTGAACTTTTTAGTGAGGAATACACACAAAATGCACTCATTCACAAAGAAACAAATCCACCTCTTATCGATGAATTATATGAACTTTTAAAATTTATCACCAAAAAAAATGCACAAGAGTATCTTCATGACAGTATTGACCATTTAAACTCACTTTTGACTCTATTTGACCTAGGATATATTGACTTGATAGATCGTTCAAATGCAGAGATCCTAACCCACATAATAATCAAAAAAGCAATCCTTTTACTAAAAGATGAACCTATAAAAGAGTTAATCCAAATTCAAGACAAAATTCAAGAAAAATATCTTGTTAATTTTTCTATATTTCAGAGTATTCCTGATTTTTGGGGATTGGCTCAAAGATTTCCAATCATGCCACTAGCCAAACTTGATACCAAACCTACTCGTTCAGCTAGTTTATGGGATATCACTTGTGATAGTGATGGTGAGATAGCTTTTGATAGTAAAAATCCACTCTTTTTACATAGTGTTAATCTTGATGAAGAAGATTATTTTTTAGGATTTTTCAAAGTTGGTGCATACCAAGAGGTATTAGGCATGAATCACAACCTTTTCACACACCCTACTACGGCTACTATTGAGATAAATGAACAAGGCTATAAAATACAAACCATTACACCTAGTGATACACTTATAAAGATTTTAGATAGCTTAAACTATAATTGTACTAAAATAGAAGATAATCTTTTTCATAAAATTGATAATTCTCCTTTTATTTCAAAAACTCAAAGAGCACAAATCAAACATGAAATTGCTCTGTTTTTACAAGAAAATGGTTATCTAAAAACTGTAAATTAGGAACTTTATGAGTAATATATCTTTATGGCATATCATCAAAGAAGATTTTCAAACACCATGGAAAAATGATCCAGCCATACGATCAAAATTTGAACTGTTTTTTAATTATCCTGGTATTTGGGCAATCATAAACTATCGTATAGCACACTATCTATACATGAAAAAATTTCACTTTATAGCTCGTATACTTATGGGAATAACACAAGTGATAACCAATATAGATATTCATCCAAGATGTAAAATAGGTCGTAGGGTATTTATAGATCATGGTGTTGGTGTTGTTGTCGGAGAAACAGCGATAATAGGCGATGATGTACTTATATATCAAGGTGTGACATTAGGCGGTGTTAGTTTAGATAAAGACGTTAAGAGACATCCTACCATTAAAAGCGGTGCTGTTATAAGTGCCGGGGCTAAAGTTTTGGGAAATATTACTATCGGTGAAAATGCAAAAGTAGGTGCAAATTCTGTAGTGATCAAAGATGTACCAGATAATTCTACAGCAGTAGGAATCCCTGCTCGTGTTATCACAAAAGGAAAAGACAAATCCCAGCTAAGTCACAATAAAATTCCAGATATCAATCGTGAATTATTTATCTATCTATCAAAGCGTCTTTCTGTCTTAGAAGATGCTATCATCAATCATCATGAAAACATCATCGTCAAAAGAGACGATGAGTTAGAAAAAATATATCAAGATTTTATTTCAACCATGAAGGATTAATACCTGCTGGTATTGAATGTGTACTATGGTGTTTATGATATGATTTATGTGCTGAAGTGTGATGTCCTTTTTTTCGATAAACAAAAGCATCACAACCTAAATCTTTTTTGATCTTACATAAATGTTTATAAGCAGTTTTTTTACAGCGATATGGTCCTATCAGTACTTTAGTGTAGTATTGTCCAGAAGCAATACGTGTTTTAAAGAGACTATAATCATAACCATGACTTTTGATTTTATGTAAAAATTTTCTATTTTTATACCCTAATGGACAAGATGAACAAACAGGTGCACTTGCAACTTGAATATAATAAGAATTATCACAATAATCTTTTGTAATTTTTGGTATTTGACACATCATAACAGGCACTTCTACTCTTTGTTTAACTATCCGCTCTACTGGTACTTCCACTCTTTGCTGGACAATTCGTTCTCTGACTTGAATATTTGGTGCACCAAATTTATAAGTTAAACCAACTGTTCCAAGATAATCAACTACATGATTATGAGATCTCTTACGACCCATCATTTTTAACTCCGGAGAGAGGGATAATCGATCATTTATACAAATACTTGAACCTACGGTAAGATTATAGAACCATTTATCTGGAGTTAAATAGATATTTCCATTTCCATTTTCATATCCACCACCAAAAGCGACATAAGGAGTAACAACATTTGAGATTGTATTGTTTCGTACAAGAAGATTTAAATAAAACCGATCCATATGATAAGAATACCGAGGATCATCTTTTACTTGCATACTAAATACTCGTTCATATCCCGTACGAATACCCACGCTATTTGTCAAGAAAGTATCAAAATTAATACCACCTGCAAAAGAGTCTCCCAACCAATACTCTTTGTCGGTAAAATTATATCCTATATAAGGAGTTATATTGTACCTATAATCTTGTGCAAAAGCAAAGATAGTAAAACTAAAACTAAAAAAAAGATAACGTAAAAATTGTTTCATGAACTGACCTCGTAAAGTTATATCTTTACAAATCGTCAAATCAATTATTTTCTTAAGGCTTGCCTTTGTATTTTATCAAAACCATAAAAGTCTTTCCTAAAATTCACTTTGCCTTCTTTATCTGCAAAAACAGTTAGATAGCGAATATGTATAGGTATTTTTTTCATTAAACGTATAGTTCTTGTTTTCTTCTCTTCTATCATATTTACTAATGCTTCATAGCTATATTTTGTATCTGGTGCTAAAAGTGATAGTAACATATAAGGATCAGAAAGACGTATACATCCAGAGCTATATAGACGATATCGTTTTGTTGTCAAATGTTTTGCATTTGTATCATGAAGATAAACATTATATTTATTTGGAAATATAAATTTCATTTCACCTAAAACATTTTTTTCTCCAGCTTTTTGGATCATTTGATATGGAATATTCCCTTCATAATCAAGATATTTTTCCCAGTGAACTTTTTTTGGATCTATCTCTTTACCTCTTTGATAAATATGAATATCGTCTTCCAGGAGTGACTCGGGATTTTCAACAAGATGACGTATATAATCTTTTTTCATTAAATGCTGAGGAATACTCCATGTTGGATTAAGTACGATATATTCAAGATAATCCTTAAATATAGGAGTTGGTCTATCCTCTCTTCCAATCACAACAAAGATATCTTTTATCAAGGTTTTTTTCTCAAAATACTGCAATGAAAAGCCAGGAATATTGATAACAATATATTGATCACTATTTGCAGGTGCAAAAAGTTTAAAACGTTCTATATTTAATGCTATTTGTGAAAGTTTGTCTTTTGCACTTCTTTTTGCATAAAGAGCATTCACACGATTAAATATCCCATCTTGTTTCAAATAATGACGCTTTTGAAATGCTAATACAGCCTTCTTTAATACACTATCAAAAGTTGGAAAATTGATATATGTACTATCGCATTGATTCAAATCTTTTGTCTCACAAAGATACTTTTTCAGTTGAGTAATTTCATATCCATAATCACCCTCTTTTAAATCTTTACGATAATCTATACTTGAAAATGTAAGATTTTCATACTTATGATAAGCATCAATCAAATCAGAATATGCTTTTTCCTGAGGTTGATATCGATATAGCAGTGCCAAAACAAGGTGGGTTTTTAATGCTAAATTTAAATCTTTTTCATAAAAATATTTTTTCTTTTTAGATTCCCAGACCAAACCACTATCTTCATCAGCTTTTAAAAGTGTTTGAAATAGTGCTTCATCGATACGACCGACACTAATATCTTTTGCAAAAGAGAGAAATATATTCGTAGCTAAAGTATTTAATTCTATCTTTTGGCTTTCATCTAATAAATTAAAATTTAATTGTTCAATATAAGTATTTAGTTCTTTTTGTCCATAATCTCTATGACTATAATTTAACTCTTTATCAGACAAAGCTTGTTTTAATTGCTGTAAATTTTGACTATCCCAAACATAAGCAAAAACATCACTATAAAAAAAGAACAACAGTAAAATAGAAAAAAGAATTTTTTTTAGAATCATAATAAGAATTTTTGAAAGTACGTAAGAAGAAGAAAACTTCTTCTTACAAAATACTAGAATTTGTAGTTTACACCAAGACCAAATGTGTCAAGGTTGATATCTTTTTCTGTTTGTGTTCCGCCACCTTTAACATTAAATGTATTTTCTACACTATGTAAAAGTCTTACACCTTCAGCTACTATACTCCATCTGTCATTGAGTGCAAAATTTAAACCCAGACCAAATGAAGGGCTTGATTTATCAGTAGTACCTGCCAATGCAGTTGCTTTACTAGTTGCATCAAATGTACTTTCTACTTTTGCTTTTGCATATCCTAGTAAACCAAACAAGTGTACTTTATCACCTAAAGGAAGCATAGGTTTTAAATAAATACCATAGTTCTCTTTGATTTTAGTTTTACCACCTGCATCATGAGTTGCAGATTTAAATCCGTAACCAGCACGACCTTCAATACCAAAGTATTTATTAAAATCATACCCTAGTTTTGCAACTGCTAAACCTAGTTCATTACATTTACCTGAATCAGTTTCAAACTGAGCACCCATACCATCTAAACCAACATACCATTTTTTAGGTGCTGGTGCTACAACAGGAACTGGAGTTGGACATACAACCGGAGCGGGTACCGGTGCAGGTTTAACCTCTTTTACTGTTTCAACTGCTTTGACAACGTCTTGTTTATCATAATCAACCAATGGCTCAATATCTGCACCAGCAAACAATATAGATGTAGTTGCGGCAAATAAGAATATTTTTTTCAAATCTTACTCCTTTTTTAAAATGTTTCATGTTAGATAATACTAAATAAAGTTTTAAACTAAAATGAATTTCATAATTTTTGTTAAAAAAGTCAATAATTTTAATAAAAATAACTATAAAAGATTAGAATAGATGGATTTTTTTCTATAATTAAACTTTTTTATAAATAAAATCTCTTTATAAAATCGTCATCTATATCCAAGATACCTCTCTTCCTTAAATCAGTCAAAACTTCCATATCACAATCAGTATCATCAGGCCATCGTCTAGGAAAATCTTCTATTTCACCTTTGTTTGTCGCATCAATACCAATAAACTCTTTTTGCAAATATATATCACGAGAAGCATCTATATTATTAACTACTCTCCATATAAGCATATAAGGATTATTCACATCATTTTTTTGATGATCTACAAAAACCAATAACTTTGTATGGGCTTTGATCGCACTTAATCGTTCATAAACATTCTTGATTTTCTCTTTTTTATCTATAGCAATAACTACAATAGGTGTTTTTGTATAAGTTTTATATTGTTTTATATCAACAATACCAGGCTCAATCTCTTGAACCAATTTTAATAATTTTTCATCAGAAATGATCTCTTTTTTAGGAAAAAATACATTATCAGCTGTACAATCTATACCTAATTTACCACCATAAGCAAAATCATCACTTGCATGATCTAATGCATCACACACACCTTCACTAATCAAAATATTAGAAACTTGCACACGATCAAGGATATAATCACTTAAATCTTCATAAGACTCAAGATTGGGTGCATCTTCATTTACAAAGATAGCATGTTTTACAAAACTCATCTGCCCTACTCCCCAAAATGCATGCATAAACTGTTTAGCATGACCTGGATAAAGCGTTTTCATTTTGGCAATAATAAGATTATGAAAGACTCCATTTTCAGGCATTACATAATCTATAAGATCAGGTGCTGTTGTTTTAAGCAGTGGTAAGAATATTCTTTCAGTTGCCCATCCCATATATTTATCTTCCAAAGGAGGTTTACCTACAACTGTTGCAAGATAAACAGGTTCTTTTTTGTGAGTGATACAAGTTACATCCATTACAGGATACTCTTCTTCAAGCGTATAGTATCCAGTATGATCACCAAAAGGTCCTTCTATTTCTATTTTAGAAGGATCAACCAATCCCTCTATCACAAAATCTACATCTTCAGGTATATACAAATCATTGGTGACAGACTTAACTAATCTAGCACTTTTACCTTTTACAAAACCATACATCAACATTTCAAAAACACCATGAGGTAATGGTGCAGTTGCACTCCAGGTATAAAGAGGATCACCACCGATAGCTATTGATACTGGCATCATTTTACCTGCTTTTTTATACTCATGAAAAAAGTTTGCACTATCTTTATGAATCTGCCAATGCATCCCTAGTCGATTTTTATCATAAACTTGCAAGCGATACATGCCAAGATTTTTTCTCTCTCCATCTAAGGATTGAGTATAAACCTGCCCCATAGTAATAAAAGGACCACCATCTTGTGTCCAAGTAGTTAATATAGGTAATTCATACAAATCAACTCTATCTTTATCAATAACAACTTCCTGACACTCGCCTTTTGTATTCAAACGTTTTGGAAAGACATTTTTCAAGGAAAAAAGTTTACCTATCATACCAATTTTTTCACCAAATGTCACAGGAGGTTTTAGTTTCAATAAATCTTCAATCTCTTTAGCAATCTCATCAGCATCTTTTCCTATGAAAAGATTTGTAGCTTTATGAGAGCCAAATACATTCATCAAAACAGGTGTTTTATAGGTTTTATTTAATCTTTTAGAAATGGGGTTAGTAAAAAGAAGTGCTTTTGAATCACTCTTTTTAACTTCTACATAAGCAACATGAGGGATTTCTAAATCTATATCAAGTGGTTCGTCTATCACTCTTAAAAGATCATTTTCTTTTAAGAGTTCAATGGCGTTTTTCATGGTCTGTTTCTCCGCTATAAAATTTCGTTGAGTGCAATCTCCTCTGCTCTTTTAAGAAGTTTAACTGCACCATTTTCAATCATGATATCAGCTAATTCCTTGCCCAATACTTTATAATCACTCTTTGAGGCAACTATTTTTTCTTTGATAAGCTCTGTACCATCTGGCATACCAACAATAGCTCTAACACTTAATGAATCTTCATTTAAAATAGCATTTACACCAATAGGTACCTGACAGCCACCTTGCAATACAGTAATAAAATCTCTCTCAACTGTTGTTTCTATATTGGCATTTTCATCATTTAAAATAGAAATGATATCCAAAACTTTTGGATCATCTATACACTCTATACCCAATGCAGCTTGACCCATAGCAGGGATCATAAGAGATGTAGGAATTTGATAAAAATATTTTACTTCACCCTCTAAGCCAAGACGATTGATACCAGCAGTTGCTAAAATAATCGCATCATATTCACCATCTTTTAGTTTTCTGATTCTTGTATTTACATTTCCACGTAAATTTTTTATCTTCAAATCAGGACGATATGCCAATATCTGCATACGTCGTCTCAAACTTGTTGTGCCAACCACTGCACCTTCAGGTAAAGAAGAGAGATCAGAATATTTTTCACTAAGCATCGCATCTCTTACATCTTCACGTTTTGTAATAACACCAAGTTTCAGACCTTCAGGAAATTCTGTAGGAACATCTTTTAAGCTATGCACTGCGATATGAGCTTCTCCTTGAAGCATGGCATCTTCAAGTTCTTTTGTAAAAAGCCCTTTCCCTCCTATTTTTGCAAGCGGGGTATCGAGGATAATATCCCCTTTTGTTTTCATCGTCTTAAGTTCAACTTCCAAACCTTCATACGCACTCTCAAGTCTATGCTTGATATGTTCAGACTGCCAAAGTGCTAACTTACTTCCCCGCGTTGCAATAATGAGTTTTTTCATTTCTCTCCAATAATCTCTTTATATTTTGCTCTACTAAAATCTTTTTTGCCATTGACATAAACCGTAGGTGTACCGCTTATCATCATTTTATCAGCCATTTTAATATCTTCGTCATATTTATCTGTAACCTTTTTATCATGTATATCTTTTAAGGTTACATTGGTTTTCATTTTTTTATTAAATTCAGCCAATATTTTCTTTTCATCTGTTGTATCTATATTAAATTTATGGCTATATATTTTTTGCATTACATCTTTAACACCTCTATCTTCTAACACAATAGCAGCTTTGATAACCGTAGGTGCTTCTTTGTGCAGCATGATAAGTGGAAAATGATAGTAATACAATGCAATTTTATCAGGATTTTCTTTTGCTGCTTTTAATAGCTTTGGTAAATATCCTTGACAAAATGGACAGATAGGATCACTAAAAACTACAATTTTATTCGGTGATTTTGAACTTCCATATATCAAATGATCTTTTCTATAAAAAGAGTCATCCATATCAGGAACTAACTTATCTTTTAGTGAAGATCTGTTAATGATGTTGATAAAATCCCGTACAATAAATTTACCATTGCTAAAGATTTTGTCATGAACTGTAATGACCTTTCCTTTTTGTTTCACCAAAGCTAAATCTATATCTAAAAAATAAACTTTCCAATTTGGTAACTGTGCTACATCTTTACTTTGTCTAATGCGTATACCTTTAAGGTGATAGTTTTTATTAACTGATATCGCTTTTTTTACATACTCTAATAATCGTTTTTGATGTTTTTGTTCTTTAGTTAATTTAAGTGAATCATGTACCGTTTTTGTTTGTGTTTTTGTAGTATTATTATCTTTAGCGATAAGTGCAGTTGTACTACTTAAGAGTGCTGTTGTTATCAATAATTTCGACATCAATTGCGTCATCATTTTCCCCTTTATGTGTTTTTCTTTTATGTTTTAAATGTAAGATATTTTTAGCAATAAATGTACCAAAAAATCCAAATTGTAATAGTATGCCAACAATATCACTAAAAAAGCCAGGAATGATTAATAAAATCGCACCAACAAGTGACATGAGATTCATTTTTTGAAACTCTTCGATAGTAATCTTTCCTGCCATCAATGAAGTCATACTTTGTGCGAGAGTATATCGAAAGTTGGTTAATAGAAAAAAACCTACAAATGCTGAAAAAATTATTTCAAAAAATGTAGCCAATCCCCCTATTCTACCGGCAATATCAACAGTAATCACCACTTCCAGGAAGAAATATAGAAGGAAATAAATCACAATATCTCCATTAACTTTTCTAACACTTTATCACAAGCGATATCCTCTTTCTGAAGTGTTTTTCTATCAACAATTTGAACATTATCTTCTTTGAGTCCTTTACCTACTATAACGGCTAAAGGAAAACCGCAAAGTTCAAAATCACTGATTTTAACACCAAATCTATCTGCTCTATCATCTAATAAAACAGATTTCCCAGCATCTTGTAATTGTTCATAAAGTTTTGTTCCAAACTCTTTTTGAGCTTCATCTTTTATATTTGAGATAATGATTTCAATATCAAATGGTGCAGTCTCTCTTGTCCAGATACAACCACGATCATCATGATGTTGTTCCACTACAACTGCTACCAGGCGACTCACTCCTATGCCATAAGTACCCATTACAAATGGCTGTGCTTTACCATTTCTATCTAAAAATGTTGCACCAAGTGCTTGTGAATACTGTGTACCTAATTGAAAAATATGCCCAACTTCAATACCCTTAGTTATTGTAAGTTTTCCTCCACATTTACTACAAGTATCTCCCTCTTTTACGCTGATAAGATCTGCAAATTCAAAATTTTTCCCTTCAAATGAATACCCAACATAATGATAATCTTTTTTATTAGCCCCACAAATCATCAATTTATCATTTTCTAACTCATTATCCACAAATATCTTAATATTTTGAGCTTCAGGTCCAATAAAACCAGCTACCAATCCAGCTTTTTCCAAATCTGCTTCACTTGCATCTTCAAAATCTAATGCTCCACAGACATTTAAAGCTTTTGTCTCTTGTAATTCATCGTTTC
>Ga0256833_1001471_pt1 | contig 17347 bp, 13 predicted proteins | sample 356284metaG_FD_190535 | JGI IMG/M metagenome (GOLD analysis project Ga0256833, IMG submission 190535) | Hydrothermal vent microbial communities from Mid Atlantic Ridge, Atlantic Ocean - 356-284 | ecosystem: Environmental > Aquatic > Marine > Hydrothermal vents | place: Atlantic Ocean: Mid... | reverse complement strand
CGGAGCGCATCAGGTTGCCGTTGTACTGCTCGAGCTTCTGTTCCAGCTTGTCGTAGAGGGTAAAGGCATCTGCAGTGGAACCGGCGAAACCGGTGATCACCTTGTCGTGGTACAGACGGCGCACCTTGCGGGCCCGATGCTTGATGACCGTGGCGCCGAGGCTGACCTGGCCGTCACCGGCAACGACCACCTGCCCCCGGTGCCGGATGGCCAGGATGGTGGTTGATCTGGTTTTTTTCATCAAAATCCCTTGTTTCAGAAATATACACGAAATATTAAAGCCAGAACATCAGGGCAACGCCCCAACATACTGTTTTAACGACAAACACTCATCCACACATACTGAAACAACATGGAATGAACATCAAACAGACAGCGACCCGCTGCACTGTCCTTGTCAGTTGCCCCCTGTTCCCTGTGCCTGGGGATGGGCCCTGTCGTAGACCCGGGTCAGGTGATCCATGTTGACGTGGGTGTACTTCTGCGTAGTGGACAGGCTCGCGTGGCCGAGCAGTTCCTGGACCACGCGCAGGTCCGCCCCCATCTCCAGCAGGTGGGTGGCAAAGGAGTGGCGCAGGGCATGGGGCGTCACCACGGTGGCGATGCCGGCACGCTCGCCGTACATCCGGACGAGCCGCTCGACGCTGCGCGCACTGAGGCGGCTGCCGCGACTGTTGAGGAACAGGGCGCTGCGCTCGGCCACATGACCGCGGCACACCCGTTCACGGATCAATTGCTGCCGTTGCGGGAAATAGGTCTCCAGGGCGGCAGCGGCCGCGCGGCCGAAGGGCACGATCCGCTCCCGGTTGCCCTTGCCCCTCACTCTAACCATGCCCCCGGTAAAATCAAGGTCCTCCATGTTCCTGGAAACCAGTTCCGACACACGCATGCCGGTGGAGTAGATCAGTTCCATGAGGGCGCGATCACGGAGGGCAAAGGTATCTCTGGCCGGAACAGGCTCCTCCAGCAGGGCAAAGACCTCGTCCACGGTGAGAAAGGCGGGAATATACCTCGCCAGCCTGGGGTTGGCTATACCGGCCAGTGGATCCCGCTCCAGCAGGTTCTCCCGGACAAGAAACCTGAAAAAGGTTCGCAGTGCGGACAGTTTCCGCGCCACGGAGGCCGCCGAATTCGTGCCATAAAGAGCGGCGACAAAGGCGCGCACCTGGTCAGCGCCGAGGCCACCGGGATCGGCCGGCTGACCGGCTGCACGATAAAACTCCCTGACATCACGAAGATATGCATCAACCGTGTGCGAGGAATATCCCTTCTCCACCAGCAGCCAGGAGGCAAATTTATCGATATGGCCGGTCATTACGAAACAGGAGTTGAAAGCATTGCAGGGAATGTTTATTATAAAAGATTCCATCTGTACAGTGTGCCTTTGCACGGCATTGTAAACCCGAATCTGCCGCGCTGCAACACCGCATCCTTACCGAAACAACGGTCATGGCGAAAAAAACCTTTGAAAGCGCCCTCTCCCGCCTGGAGCAGATCACCACCGAGCTGGAACAGGGTGAACTGAGCCTGGAGAAAAGTCTGAAAAAATTCGAGGAGGGCATTGAGCTGGTCCGCTTCTGCGGTGCCAGGCTGGAGGAGGCCCGCAGCCGTGTCGATCTGCTGCTCGAAAAAAGCGGCCACCTGGAACCTGTCCCTTTTGACGAGGAAGACCGTGGAGATCAAACCCTATCTTGAGGAGCAGCGCCGGCTGGTGGAGGAATATCTCGGCCGGTTCATGCTGCCGGCCGAAGGCGACTTCAGCCGCCTGGTGGAGGCCATGCGCTACAGCCTCTTTGTCGGTGGCAAACGGGTGCGCCCCATCCTCTGCCTGGCAGCTTCCCGCGCCGTCATTGGAGATGCGTCCCTGGACGGGCAGGTCATGCCCGTGGCCTGCGCCATGGAATGTATCCATACCTATTCCCTGATCCATGACGACCTGCCGGCCATGGACAATGATGACCTGCGCCGGGGCAGGCCCACCAACCACAAGGTCTTTGGCGAGGCCGAGGCGATTCTCGCCGGCGACGGCCTGCTGACCTTTGCCTTTGAGCTGCTGAGTGATCCGGCCTTTGCCGCCACACCGGCAGAGGCCAGGCTGCGGATCTGTCACACCATTGCCCGGGCCGCCGGGCCCCTCGGCATGGTGGGGGGGCAGAGCCTGGACATGGCCAACGAAGGTAAAGATATACCCTACGACCTGCTCAGGACCATCCACCGCAGCAAGACCGGCGCCCTGATCACCGCGGCGGTGGAAACGGGCGGTATTGCCGCCGGCGCCGACGCCACACAGCTCCGGGCCCTGGCCGGCTATGGCAATGCCATCGGCCTGGCCTTCCAGATCGTCGATGATCTGCTCAACGTGGAATCCACCACCGAACAGCTCGGCAAGGCCGCGGGCAGCGACGCCGAGGCCGGCAAGGCCACCTACCCTGCCCTGCTCGGGCTCGAAAAATCACGGACCATGGCCGCAGATGCCGTTGCCGAGGCGCACCGGGCCCTGGAATCCTTCGGGGAGAGCGCAGAACCGCTGCGCGCCCTTGCCACCTACATTGTGGAGAGAAAAAGATAACCATGCTCATGATGAACGCGCCCGCAGACCGGCCAACCAACCTGCTGGAGCAGGTCGACTCGCCCGAGGACCTGCGGAAACTCGATCCCGAACAGCTCGAAACCCTGGCCGCCGAGATCAGGGAAAAGATCATCTCCACGGTCGCCGAGACCGGTGGCCACCTGGCGCCCTGCCTCGGGGTGGTGGAACTGACCATCGCCCTCCACTACGTGTTCGACACCCCCCGCGACAAGCTGGTCTGGGATGTCGGCCACCAGGCCTATGCCCACAAACTGCTCACCGGCCGGAGGGACCGGTTCCATACCCTGCGCCAGTACCAGGGTATCAGCGGCTTTCCCAAGCGCTCGGAGAGCGAATATGACGTGGTGGAGACCGGCCACAGCTCCACCTCCATCTCCTACGGCCTCGGTCTGGCCACGGCCAAGGACCTGAAAAAGGATGACGCCAAGGTGATCGCCATCATCGGCGACGGCTCCATGACCGCCGGTCTGGCCTTCGAGGGGCTGAACCAGGCCGGGGACATGGACAAGAACCTGATCGTCATCCTCAACGACAACGAGATGTCCATCTCGCCCAATGTCGGTGCCCTGTCGAGTTTTCTCAGCAAGAAGCTGACCGGCAGGACCATCCGCCGGATGAAGGAACACGTGGAGGAACGGCTCAAGTCCCTTTCCTCGGTGGGCGAGAACATCCTCACCGTGCTGCGCAAGAGCGAGGAGAGCCTCAAGGGGTTCTTCACGCCGGGCATGCTCTTCGAGGCCCTGAAATTCGAATACATCGGCCCCATCCGCGGCCACGAGCTGGAGGACCTGATCGAGACCCTGCAGAACGTCCGCGATCACAGCCACGGCCCGGTCCTGGTCCATGTGCTGACCACCAAAGGCAAGGGCTATGAACCTGCGGAGACCAGCCCCGGTGACTATCACGGTGTCGGTCCCTTTGACATTGCCACCGGCAAACCCAGGGGTAAAGCCGCCGGCGCCTCCTATACCTCGGTCTTCGGCGACACGGTCTGCCGGCTGGCCGAACAGGACGACCGGGTCACCGCCATCACCGCCGCCATGCCCGCCGGAACCGGCCTGGTCACGTTCAGCCGCCGATTTCCCGACCGGTTCTTCGATGTGGGCATTGCCGAACAGCACGCCGTGACCTTTGCCGCCGGCCTGGCCATGGAGGGAATACGGCCCGTGGTGGCGGTCTACTCGACCTTCATGCAGCGGGCCCTGGACCAGATCATCCATGACGTCTGCCTGCCCGATCTGCCCGTGACCCTGGCCCTGGACAGGGCCGGCGTGGTCGGCGATGACGGTCCCACCCATCACGGAGTCTTTGATCTCTCCTTTCTCCGCTTCATCCCCAACCTGACCGTAATGGCGCCCAAGGACGAGAACGAACTCCAGCACATGCTCTACACCGCGGTCAACCACGGCCATCCGGTGGCGGTCCGCTACCCGCGCGGCACCGGCGAGGGTGTGGAGCTGGACACCTCGTTCAGAACCCTGCCCATCGGCCAGGGTGAGCTGCTGCGCGAAGGGGGCGATCTCCTCCTCCTGCCCATCGGCAACAGGGTCTATCCCGCCCTGGAGGCTGCCGAGGGACTGGCCAAACTGGGGATCGAGGCGACGGTGATCAATCCCCGCTTCATCAAGCCCCTGGACAACGAACTGATCGGCACCATGGCGGAACAGACCGGTGCGGTGGTCACCATCGAGGACAATGTCAAAAAGGGTGGGTTCGGCAGTGCGGTACTGCAGATGCTGATCGAGCTGCACATCAACATCCCGGTCCGACTGCTGGGTTACGGCAACACCTTCATCGAACACGCCACCCAGCAGATCCTCTGGAAAAACGCCGGCATCGACACTGCCGGCATCATCAACGGCGCCCTCGAAGTGCTGAAGCAGAAGCAATAGGGAACGGAACAGGAAAAGGTGGCGGGAAACCCGCCACCTTGTTCAGGAACCTGAAGCCGGAGGACAGCAACCGGTATTGCTCGCATTGCCTTTGATCAAGCAATGACGACCTGCCTGAACCGGCCTGCCGCACCTCCTCCCGGGAACAAGGTCAGCGCGACTGCCGCGTCAGACCCTGTAATACTCCCGGTACCAGTCAACGAAGTTGCGGATCCCGACCTCGATGGGCGTATCGGGCTTGAACCCGATCTCCCGCACCAGGTCGTCCACGTTGGCATAGGTTGCCGGCACGTCTCCGGCCTGCATGGGCAGGAAATTCTTCTTTGCCTTTTTTCCCAGGCACTCCTCCAGTACCTCGATATAGCGCATCAGCTTTTCCTTGGCATTGTTGCCGATGTTGTAGACCCGCCAGGGACAGTAGCTGGTGGCCGGGTCAGGATCATCGCCACTCCATTCCGGGTTGGGCGTGGCCACGTGATCGATGATCCGGACGACCCCTTCGACGATGTCATCGATATAGGTGAAGTCACGCTCCATGTTGCCGTTATTGAAGACATCTATAGGCCGGTCTTCAAGAATCGCCTTGGTGAACAGAAACAGGGCCATGTCCGGCCGTCCCCATGGGCCATAGACGGTGAAAAACCGCAGGCCGGTGGTGGGCAGGCCGTAGAGATGACTGTAGGAGTGGGCCATCAGCTCGCCCGCCTTCTTTGAGGCGGCGTACAGGGATACCGGGTGGTCAACGTTGTGATGCACGGTGAAGGGCATCTTCGTGTTGGCGCCATAGACCGAGCTGGACGAGGCATAGACCAGGTGCTTGACCTCGTTGTGGCGGCACCCCTCCAGGATATTGACAAATCCCACCAGGTTGGTGTCCACGTAGGAATGAGGGTTGACCAGGGAGTAGCGCACCCCTGCCTGGGCTGCGAGATTGACCACACCGTCGAACCGGTGTTCAGCAAAGAGGGCCGCCACCTGCTCCCGGTCCGCCATGTCGAAACCGGCATGGACAAACTGCGGATAGGGGGTGAGCCGGGCCAGGCGGGCCCGCTTGAGTTCCGGATCATAGTAGTCATTGAGATTGTCCAGGCCGACAACGGTACGGCCTTCTTCCAGAAGGCGTCTGGACAGGGCATGGCCGATGAAACCGGCCGCGCCGGTGATCAGTATCTTTTCCACGGGAGTTCCTTTTTTCGTCTTGTCGTCCGGCCCATATAAAAAAATAAAATAAACATCCCCCGGCCGGGCAGATTGGAGAAAACGGGGTCGATCCGGTGGCACATCGGGCCACCTTCCGGACCTATCAATAAAGGAAATTCCCTGGTTTTTCCAATTGATTTTTTCTCTTTCCCCGGTTTTCATCATAATACGGGCCCACGGCAGGCAGCACAGCATGCTTCGGCGGACGACGATGAAGGCCAAGGAGAGGGAAATGGACCACCGGCAGGCAGGGCTGCACGCACTGGCGGCAGCCATCGACGGATGTCGACAGTGCGACCTTGCCCGCCACCGGACACGGCCCGTACCCGGGGAAGGACCGGCCGATGCCCGGATCGTTCTTGTCGGCGAGGCACCCGGGGCCCGGGAAGACAGGACGGGCCGGCCCTTTGTCGGCCCGGCGGGTCGTTTCCTGGACCGACTGCTTGCCGGCCAGGGCCTGCGGCGCGACGAAATGTTCCTGACCAGTTGTGTCAAGTGCCGCCCGCCCGGCAACCGGACCCCGCACAGGGTGGAGCTGGAAACGTGTACCGCAGCCTGGCTCATGCCGCAGCTCCGGCTCATCAACCCGGAGGTGACCGTGCTCTGCGGCCGCACCGCGGTCCGTGCCCTGCTCTGCCGCCCGCTCCGGCTGGCCGACCATCATGGCCGTTTCCGCAGGCAGGGTGGCCGGACCTTTTTCATTACCTACCATCCTGCCGCTGCGATGCGGTTTGCCAGAGTGGCCGATGCCATGCGAACAGATATTGCCCGCCTGGCCGGGCACATACGGTGACAACCCGGGAGGACAGCACCCCATGCAGGACGTTCTTCTTCAGCAGTTCATGCAGTTCGGTCTTGCCGGCCTGATCGGCTTTGCCATTGGCCTGGAGCGGGCCATGGCCGGGTCCGAGAACCCGCATGCGGGCACCAGGGACTTCATACTCTTTTCCCTGATCGGCGCGGTCAGCGCCTTCGTGGCCACCCGGTTCGACAACTCCTGGCTGATCCTGGCCGGATTCGCCGGCGCCCTGGCCCTGCTCCTGGCCGGTTACTGGACAGACCGGCAGCATGATTCCGGCATCACCACCGAGGTCTCGGCCCTCTTCACCTTTTTCCTCGGCGTTCTCGTGATCCTGGGTGCGCCGGAGATCGCCATTGCCCTGGCCATCACCACCCTGGCCATCCTGTCCCAGAAAAAGGCGATCCGCACCATCACCGATTCGATCCACAGCTTCGAGCTCCAGGCGGCGCTCAAGTTCCTGGTCATCACCTTCATCATCCTGCCGGTGCTGCCCAACCAGACCCTGGCCTCCTACCTGCCGGCCGGACTCGACCTCCCCTGGCTCCACACCATGCTGGAGGCCCTCAACCCCTACCGGATCTGGCTGATCGTGGTCCTCGTCTCCCTGATCTCGCTGGTGGGCTACGTCCTGATCAAGGTCCTGGGCCCCGGCACCGGCACCGGCCTGACCGGCCTGATCGGCGGCCTGGCCTCCTCCACCGTCACCACGGTGGCCTTTGCCCGCCGCAGCCTGGAGACCCCGGCCCTGAACAGGGGGTTTGCCGTGGCCATTCTGCTGGCCTCGTCCATCATGTTCCCCCGTCTGCTGCTGGAGATCGCCATTGTCAACCAGCCACTGATGAGAAACTCCCTGGTGCCGCTGATGGCCATGGGCGGCACCGGCATCCTGCTGGCGTTCTTCCTCCATATCCGCTCAAGCAGGGAGCGGGCAAAGGGACGAACAACCATGCAGCTCGAAAACCCCTTCTGCCTCAAGTCGGCCATCACCTTTGGTCTCGTTTTCAGCAGCATCCTGATGCTCACCCGCCTGGCCACCACCTATCTCGGCAACCGCTGGCTGCCGGTGATGGCGATACTCAGCGGCCTGGTCGATGCGGACGCCATCGCCTTTTCCCTGAGCAATGCCAACAAGGCCGGCCTCATCAGCCTGGACTGGGCCAGTTTCAACCTGGTCCTGGGCGCCCTTTCCAACACCTTTGTCAAACTGCTGCTGGTCTTGGTCATGGGACACCGCCAGCTTTTCCGTCAGCTCCTGATCACCTTCCTGCTGATGGGGGCGGTGGGAATCTGCACAACCTTCTTTTATTACGACTTTCAGATACCGTGAGAACAATCTGACTATCGAGGTAGAGCTGATCACAGGAGCTGTTTACCTTACTCCAGGCGGAGAACCGGAACTCTAACCCCATAAGGAGCTCCTCGATGCTTTCAACAACCTGTTATTCACCTCAGCCCCCGAGATAAACAGCAAAACAAAAAGCCGCCTTGGGAATCTGGATTCCCAAGGCGGCTTTCTCGTTGAACGATTCCAGGGTTATCATCCCTGTAATCATGACAAAATCTGGCGGGGCCGACGAGACTCGAACTCGCGACCTCCGGCGTGACAGGCCGGCATTCTAACCAACTGAACTACGACCCCGTTATATCCTGGTGGGCGAAACAGGGCTCGAACCTGTGACCCTCGGCTTGTAAGGCCGATGCTCTCCCAACTGAGCTATTCGCCCCCAAAGGATGTGTGGTGTATTTAGCAGGATACCTCTTGTCCGTCAAGGAAAAAAGCGGCTTGCGGAACCCTGCTCCGTGGAGTTTTTCCACGCCTGCCGCCGGTGCGACAGGGTGGCTGTTTCCCTCAGATTATGCTACCACCGGAAGCCTCCTGCCGCAACAGAAAAAAACCGGGTCGCAGCTCCCCTGCCACCGGTATCACTGGGCAGGGGTATTGTGGGATGATACCGTGAAATCATTGAAAATGGAATCCAGCGGCACGTCCTTGAACAACTCCTCTCCCTCCTTGACGATGAGCGCCCTCTGCAGGACCTCATCCATGTCCTCCACCAGCTCGATGGTCAGACTGTTACGGATCTTCTGCGGCACATCCTTCAGGTCCCGCTCGTTTTCCGAGGGTATCAGGACATGAGTGATGTTGCCACGTTTTGCGGCCAGCAGTTTTTCCGTCAGTCCGCCGATGGGCAGAACCCGTCCCCGCAGGGTGATCTCGCCGGTCATGGCCAGTTGCCTGTTGACCGGAAGTTTCAGGATCGCCGAGACGATGCTGGTGGCAATGGTGATACCGGCCGACGGTCCATCCTTGGGAATGGCCCCCTCCGGAACATGGACATGGATATCGATCTTCTGGTAGAAATCAGACTCCAGGCCGAGCCGCATGGCCCGGGAACGGACATAGGACATGGCCGCCTGGGCCGACTCCTGCATCACATCACCAAGCTTGCCGGTGACGATCATCTTGCCGGAACCGGGCATGATGGTGGCCTCGATCTGCAACAGTTCGCCGCCCACCTCGGTCCAGGCCATGCCGGTGGAAAGGCCGATCTCGTCGTTCTTCTCCGCCAGGCCGAAGCGGTACTTGGGCACCCCCAGGTATTTTGCAACCGACTGCTGCGAGATCCGGTATCTGCGGTCCGGTTCCTTGCGCTTGAGACGGTCCCTGGCCACCTTGCGGCAGACTGCGGCAATGGTCCGCTCCAGGTTGCGGACCCCTGCCTCGCGGGTGTAGCGTCGTACGATCTCCAGGATGGCATGGTCACTGAAGTGGATGTCCTCCCTGCCGAAACCGTTGGCCTCGAGCTGCTTGGGAATGAGAAAGCCGGAGGCGATCTTCAGCTTTTCCTCTTCCGTGTAGCCGCTGAGCTGGATGATCTCCATCCGGTCCTGGAGGGGCAGCGGAATACCGTGCAGGTTGTTGGCCGTGGTGATGAAAAACACCTCGGACAGGTCATAGTCGAGATCCAGGTAGTGGTCATTGAAGGCATAGTTCTGTTCCGGGTCCAGGACTTCAAGCAGGGCGGCCGAGGGATCACCGCGGAAGTCGACGCTCATCTTGTCGACCTCGTCCAGGCAGAAGACCGGGTTGATCACCTCCACCTTCTGCATGGAATGGATGATCTTGCCCGGCATGGCGCCGATGTAGGTGCGGCGATGACCACGGATCTCGGCCTCGTCCCGCACACCACCCAGGGAAAGCCGGATGAACCTGCGGCCCATGGCGCGGGCAATGGACTTGCAGACCGAGGTCTTGCCCACGCCTGGCGGTCCCACCAGGCAGATGATGGGCCCGCGGATCTTCTTGACCTGGGACTGTACGGCCAGATACTCGAGGATCCGCTCCTTGGGCTTCCTGAGACCGTAGTGGTCCTCGTCCAGGACCTGCTCGGCCCGCTCGATATCGATCCTGGTGCGGGTCTTCTTCTTCCACGGCAGGGTGATGATGGTGTCGATATAGTTGCGCACCACCGTGGTCTCGGCGGACATGGGCGGCATCTGCTTGAGTTTCTTGAACTCCTTGAGCACCTTTTCCCGCACTGTTTTGGGCAGATGCTTCTTCTTTATCGCCTTTTCCAGCTCGTCGAGGTCGTTGCCCCCCTCGCCCTGGCCCATCTCGTCCTGGATGACCCGGATCTTCTCGCCAAGGTAGTAGTTGCGCTGGGTGGTCCCCATCTTCTTCTTGACCTTGGCGTGGATATTCTTTTCCAGCTCGAACAGCTCGATCTCCCGGTAGATGATCTCCAGGAGCAGCTCGATGCGCCTGGGCACCGAGGTGGCCTCGAGCAGCTTCTGCTTCTCGTCGGTCTTGAGCTGCATGTGGGAGGTGATGAGATCCACCAGCCGGGACGGGTCCTCGATGGCAGCCACCGATTTGAGGACCTCCTTGGGGAACTTCTTGTTGATCTGCGCGTACTGATCAAAGGTGCGGCGCAGCTCCCGAAGGTAGGCCTGGGCCTCGGGCCCCTCGGTGTCGGTATCGGCCATCTCCTCCACCCGTACAGAGTAGAAGGATCCGCCCTCGATCATCTCGGCAATGCGGCCCCGCCGTTTACCCTCCACCAGGGCCTTGATGGTACCGTCGGGGAGCCGCAGCAGCTGCATGACAGCAGCCAGGGTCCCCGTGGAATACAGGTGCCGCCTGGAAGGATCGTCCACCCTGGAGTCCTTCTGGGTGACGAGGAAGATGAGGGCGCGCTCCTCCATCGCCTTTTCCAGGGCCTTGATGGATTTCTTCCGTCCCACCACCAGCGGCGCCACCATGCCGGGAAAGAGAACAATGTCCCGCAGGGGCATGAGGGGGTATGTATCTGCCGTCAATTCGCTCATATACTTGTCAGGCGCTCTTCTTGGTTTCAGTGTTGTGGTACAGGATGACAGGATATTCACCCGCGGTGATCACCTGTTCGTTGATCACGCACTCGGAGGCGTTCTCATCCGATGGCAGCTCGTACATCACATCCAGCATGGCCTCCTCCATGACCGAGCGCAGACCGCGCGCTCCGGACTTGCGCTCCAGGGCCTTCCTGGCAATGGCCTCCAGGGCACCTTCGGTGAAGCGCAGGGTGATGCCCTCGAACTCGAACAGTTTCCTGTACTGCTTGGTCAACGCGTTTTTCGGTTCCTTGAGGATGCGGATCAGGTCGTCCTCCACCAGCTCCTCCATGGTGGCAATCACCGGCAGACGGCCGACCAGCTCGGGGATCAGGCCGAACTTGAGCAGGTCCTCGGGCTGGATGCCGGCCAGGATCTCGCCGATGCTCTTCTTGGTCTCGCCCACCACCTTGGCGCCGAAACCGATGGCCTTGGTGCCGGTGCGGCGTTTGATCACCTGGTCCAGGCCGACAAAGGCGCCGCCGACGATGAACAGGATATTGGAGGTATCGATCCTGACCAGCTCCTGCTGGGGATGCTTGCGACCGCCCTTGGGCGGCACCGAGGCCATGGTGCCCTCGATGATCTTGAGCAGGGCCTGCTGCACGCCCTCGCCGGAAACATCCCGGGTCAGGGAGGCCGAATCGGACTTGCGGGCGATCTTGTCGATCTCGTCGATGTAGATAATGCCGCGCTCGGCCTGCTCGATATCGTAGTCAGCGGCCTGGAGCAGGTTGACCAGGATGTTCTCCACGTCATCGCCCACATAGCCCGCCTCGGTGAGGGTGGTGGCATCGGCAATGGTGAAGGGAACATTGAGGATCCGGGCCAGGGTCTGGGCCATGAGGGTCTTGCCGCTGCCGGTGGGGCCGATGAGGATGATATTGGACTTCTGCAGCTCCACGTCATCGCTGCTGCCCGTGGCCTGGGAATCGATGCGCTTGTAGTGGTTGTGCACGGCCACGGAGAGGACCCGCTTGGCATACTCCTGGCCGATCACGTACTCGTCCAGGTGGGCCTTGATCTCCTTGGGCTTGAGCACCCGGCGCTGGCCCCCTTCCCGGTCCCCCTGTTCCGAGGAATCCATGACGATCTCGTTGCAGAGATCAATACACTCGTCACAGATGTAGACATTGGGTCCGGCGATCAGCTTGCTCACCTCATCCTGGTTCTTGCCGCAGAATGAGCAGGTACACGAGATGCCGTGTTCATCATGAAAATCATCGCTCATGACTCGTTCTCCTTGTCCATCTCCTTACGACAGGTCAGCACCTTGTCGACAATACCGTATTTGCGTGCCTCCTCGGCACTCATGAAATTGTCACGCTCGGTGTCGTTCTGCACCTTCTTGACCGTCCTGCCGGTATGATGGGCGAGAATGGCGTTCAGGTCCTTGCGCATACGCAGGATCTCCCGGGCGTGGATATCGACGTCCGTGGCCTGCCCCTGGAAACCACCCATGGGCTGGTGGATCATGATACGGGAATTGGGCAGGGCGAACCGCTTGCCCCCGGCTCCGGCGGCAAGCAGCAGCGCGCCCATGGACGCGGCCTGTCCCATGCAGAGAGTGGCCACGTCGCAGCGGATATACTGCATGGTGTCATAGATGGCCAGGCCCGCGGTGACCGAACCGCCGGGCGAGTTGATGTAAAAGGTGATGTCCTTGTCCGGATCATCGGCCTCGAGAAAAAGCAGCTGGGCGATGATCACGCTGGCAACGTCATCGGTCACCTGGGAGCCCAGAAAAATGATCCGCTCCTTGAGCAGGCGCGAGTAGATATCATAGGCCCGCTCACCGCGCGGACTCTGTTCGACGACCATGGGAACCAGATTCATACGGCTACACTCCAGTGGAAAAACCAGCATGGCCGGACCAGGATATCAGGTCACAGCCACAACCAATTATGAAAATTCTGCCACCCTTGTCACTGCGGGCAGCCATTTTCGGATAAACCTTCATGCCCGCAGGAGCGGGAACGACAAACGAAAAAAATCAGGCAGAGGGCGTGCTGCCAGATACGATGGTTACGGAAAGGGAACAAATCAAGCTTCCTGCTGCTCTTTCTGCTCCTCCGGGGCCGCCACCTCGACGATCTTTGCCTGCTCGCGCAGGAACTGCAGGATCTTCTCGTTGAGCAGCTCCTGCATGAACGGCATCAGCTCCTCGCGCCGCTGGAAGTAGCTCTTGACCTCGGGCACGGTCATGTTGTACTCGCCGGCAATGCGTTTGTAGCCGCGCTCGAGATCCTCGTCCACGAGCTTGATCTCCTCCAGCTCGGCCACCTTCTTGAGCAGGAAATCACCCCGGACCCGCTTCTCGGCGACCTCGCGGTTCTTCTCCACCAGGTCCTCGACCTTGATACCGGCGGACTCCATGGTAAGCCCTGCGCGCTTGAGGTGTTCCTCGGTCTGGTTGATCATCTCCTGGATCTCGAACTTGATCAGCCGCTCGGGCACCTCGAACTGGTTGAGTTCCAGCAGTCTGTGCATGATCCGGTCGTCAAGGTCTCCCTCCAGGGCCTTTTCCTTCTTCTCCTTGAGCTGTCTGCGGATCGCCTCCCTCAGGTCATCCAGGCTCTCGTGCTCCTCGCTGATATCACGGGCAAACTCATCGTCCAGTTCCGGCTTGATCCGCTCCTTGACATCCTTGATGTCGATCTTGAACTCCACGGTCTTGCCGGCAAGCAGAGGATTGGGGTAGTCAGGCGGAAACTCTATCTCGTGCAGGGTCTTGTCTCCCTTCTTCATGCCGATGAGCTTCTCCTCGAACTCCTTGCCCAGGCGGCCCGATCCCACATCCACGGAATAATTCTCGTTGCGGACCTCCTTCATGGGCTTGCCATTGTGGAAGCCCTGAAAATCGACAATGGCGATATCGTCCTCCGCAATGGCATGGTCATCACCGGCCGAGCGCAGCACGGCATGCTGGCGCCTGAGTCGTTCCAGCTCCTCGTTCACCTCTTCGTCGGTGACGTCGGTGGCCGGTTTTTCGATCTCCAGCCCCTTGTACTCCTTGATCTCGAAAACAGGCTTGACATCGACCACAGCCACGTAGGTGAAGGTGCCGTCGTCGTTGAAGCGATGTTCGGTGATCTCGGGATGCACCACCGGATCCAGGCCCTTCTCCTCCACGGCGTCGAAATAGGTCTCCTGAACCAGTTGCTCGCCCACCTCGGCCTGGACCTGCTGCCGGTAGTTCTTCTCGAGAACGGCCCGCGGCACCTTGCCACGGCGGAAGCCTTTCAGCTTCACATCCTTTTTCAGTTTATTATAGGCCTTGTCCAGGGCTTTGCCCACCTCTTTTCCGGGCAGGGTGATGGTCAGTTTCCTGGTCAGTTCACTCACATTTTCTACAACGATATCCATGGACTGTGGTTCCTTTGTTGATATTTCGCGTCCTGTTCACCACGAGCAGGCCATATTCTGTCTCCTTCCTTCCCCGGCATTGCCGGCACAACAGAGCCAATCCTCTGGCCGCACCGACCGCGGCACCCACCCTAAAGCACAAGAGAACCGGATGCCGCGGTCCATGCGGAACATGGTGCGAGAGGGGGGAGTTGAACCCCCATGCACAATGTGCGCTGGATCCTAAATCCAGTGCGTCTACCAGTTTCGCCACTCTCGCGTTAAACATGTATAAATAACCAATTTACAGACGGCCGTCAAGTAAGGCAGGAGGCGAAAAATACGTATTTTTAATAAACTTGAAAAGTTATGGAGCGCCTTGCGAAACGGTTGCCGCATCATTATACTAGGGAGTATCGTGGAACAGGCTAAAAGTTCAGCAGCACGCCATCTGCACGCTCTCGCGACTGCCGGCATCTCCCGGATCACCGAGCTTCCCGGCCGGAACAGTTTAGCGTCATCGGCAACCGGCTTGAAATACCGCTACTTTTACGGCACGTTTACTCCCGGCTTTGACACAGATATCCCCCGGTTCAACACAGCACGTCGCCTCCGGAGAAGGGGCCCGTGTCTCCCGACAATTTCAACAGAAAGGTTTGCAACCATGAACAGACTCCTTTTTATCTGCGCCCTGCTCCTCCTGCCTGCCACTGCCTCAGCCACCATATCCGCCGGCACCGACGGCAGGCTCAACTGGTCCGTGCGCTCGACCTGGAAACTCGACGTCAAGCCCCTGGATTTTGTCCAGTCCCTGGACAACCGCAAGGTCTTTGTTCTCGGCAACGACGCCAGGGTCCACGTCTTTTCCCAGGACGGCACCCTGCTGGGCAGCATCCCGGTGGACAGGAGCACGTCGGCCATCGACATTGCACCGCGCGGCGAGATGCTCTACCTGATCAATGACGCCGACAACACCTACACCGCCCTGGATGTAAGCGTCATCCAGGCCATAGATATCAGTGGCGCCCCGGTGATGGGCAAGGCGGATGCGCCGGTGACCATGGTGATCTTCTCCGACTTTCAATGCCCCTACTGCAGCAAGACCCTGCCCCTGCTCAAACAGGTGCTGGACCACAACCGGGACAGCCTGAAGATCGTCTTCAAGCACATGCCCCTGCCCATGCACAACATGGCCGAGCCGGCGGCCCTTGCCGCCATCGCGGCCCAGAACCAGGGGAAATTCTGGCAGATGCATGACGCCCTCTTTGCCAGCAAACCGCTGACCAGGGAAAAGATCGACCAGGCCGCGCAGCAGATCGGCCTGGACATGGCCCGGTTCAGGAAGGACATGAACAGCCCCGAGACCAGGCAGAAACTGGCCCGGGACATGATGGACGCCCGCAGGGCCGAGGTCTCCGGCACCCCCACCCTGTTCATCAACGGCCGCCGGGTCACCAACCGCAGCGAGCAGGCGATCCAGCAGATGATCGACCAGGAACTGAAAAAGGCAAGCGACTCCAAGAAGAACAGTTGAAAACATCAGCAGCACTGAACATGGAGATCACCCGGGACCTGGACTTTGCCGACAACGCAAACGCCCAGATCCTGTTCGGTGATCTGAACCGGAATCTGCAGGCGGTGGAGCAGAGTGCCGGTGTCTCCATCCATGCCCGTGGCAACTCGGTCCAGGTGAGCGGCCGCAGCCATGCGGTGGAGCTGGCCATCTCGGTCCTGGAACAGCTCTACGGCCTGATCGACAGGGGCTATCCGATCTTCACACAGGATATCGCCTTCGGCCTCAGGATACTGGAATCCGCGCCAGGCACCAGCCTGGAGGAGATCTTCCTCGACAAGGTCTACATCACCTCGCGCAACCGGGTGATCTCGCCCAAGAGCGTCAACCAGAAGAACTATATCGAGGCGATCCGCAACAATGACATCGTTTTCGGCATCGGCCCGGCCGGTACCGGCAAGACCTACCTGGCCGTGGCCATGGCGGTTTCGGCCCTGGCCAGCGAACAGGTCCGTTCCATCATCCTGACCCGGCCGGCGGTGGAGGCAGGCGAGAAACTGGGTTTCCTGCCCGGTGACATGGCCCAGAAGGTGGATCCCTACCTGCGGCCGCTCACCGATGCCTTGAGCGACATGCTCGGCCAGGAGCGGACCCGGGAACTGATCGAGCGCGGCGTCATCGAGATCGCGCCCCTGGCCTTCATGCGCGGCCGGACCCTCAACAATGCCTTTGTCCTGCTCGACGAGGCCCAGAACACGACCCGGGAGCAGATGAAGATGTTCCTCACCAGGATCGGCTTTGATTCCAGGGCCGTGGTCACCGGCGATGTCACCCAGATCGACCTGCCCGGCAACAGCCATTCGGGCCTTATCGAGGCGCAGCGGATCCTGAAGAACATCCGCGGCATCCGTTTCTGCACCTTCTCCAGGTCAGACGTGGTCCGCCACCCCCTGGTGCAGGAGATCATCCGGGCCTACGAAAAACAGGCCGCACGGCGCGGCAGGCCGGCGGCAATGAAATAGGCGCAATCATGCCGGTCCACCTGACTGTCCAGCCCGGGGCGCAAGATTATCCTCTCTGCACGGCCCTGCTCGGCCAGCGCAGCCGCTGGCTGCTGCAGCACCTTGGCCATGGAGAGGATACGGCAAGTGTCATCCTCATGGATGATGCCGACATCAGCCACTACAATGCCATGTACCGCCGCCGGCAGGGCCCCACCAACGTGCTCTCCTTTCCCGCGGCCCGGGAAATGGCCCTGCCGGCCGGCGGACTGCCCGGCACCGAGCTGGGCGACATCCTGATCTCGGTCGATACCGCGGCCCGGGAGGCGGCAATCGCCGGGGTCTCGCTGCACCACCGGCTCACCGAGCTGATCATCCACGGTCTCCTCCACCTGCTGGGCATGGACCATGAGCGTTCCGAAGAGGAGGCCCGGCGGATGCAGCAACAGGAAAAGCAGCTCTTCAGGGAGCTTGCCAGCACCGAACCTTCAGGGAGAAAAACCATGCCACATCTTGCCGTCAACGTCGATCATATCGCCACCATCAGGGAGGCCCGGGGTATTGCCGAGCCCGATCCGGTCCTGGCCGCCGGTATCTGCGAACTGGCCGGGGCCGAGGGTATCGTGGTCC
>Ga0256833_1001470_pt1 | contig 17361 bp, 19 predicted proteins | sample 356284metaG_FD_190535 | JGI IMG/M metagenome (GOLD analysis project Ga0256833, IMG submission 190535) | Hydrothermal vent microbial communities from Mid Atlantic Ridge, Atlantic Ocean - 356-284 | ecosystem: Environmental > Aquatic > Marine > Hydrothermal vents | place: Atlantic Ocean: Mid... | reverse complement strand
GGCTCCTTCATCCAAGATTCAAGGTGCCCAAAAAGTATGTTGTCACAGTAGAGGGCCATCCAAAAAGAAGCGAGATAAAAAGGCTTGAACAAGGCGTTGAGATTCCTCCGGGCAGGGTCACCCAGCCATGCACCATCAGGTTTATTGGTAAAAGAAAGAGGCAGAGCATCTATGAGATTATCCTTAAGGAGGGAAGAAAAAGACAGATAAGATATATGTTTCGGGCCATAGGATACAGGGTGGAAAGGCTTGTTAGGACCGAGATGGGGCCAGTGGCCCTTGGTGAGCTTGAAGCGGGGAAAATAAGAAGGCTTACCCGAAAGGAGGTCTTTCTTCTAAAAAAGGCAGTGGGACTTCACTAAGGAAAGCAACTTTCTTTGGTTTTTGATATAAAAAACTTCTCTACCCCATGTTAACGTAGTATAAAATGCCCGTTTATTTATTGGGCTTACGCTCAATGCATGCGGCCGCTGATTTTTGATTAAATTTTTTTTACAAGATTATGAACAACTTAGGCATATTTGGCATATACAGAGAAAGATCCCATTCACCAAAGCGTGAATTTGACGATGAGGCAATACTAAAACTGACAGCCATGAAGCTTTCGGAATCTCTCGGTGTGGACATACCTTTGCTTCATCCAGAAGAGTTCCTGAGGGCAGGCCTTGATTTTTCTCCAAGGCTCATATTTTTCATGTGTGAGGAAGAGCCCTATCTTGCAAGGCTAAAGGAATTTCAACATGCCATGGGTACCTTTTTGGTAAACACGGTGCAGTCGGTTGAAAACACCTTTCGAAAAAGTATGATAGAGATTCTTTCTGAAACGGAATTCTTTCCCAAAAGTTTTGTTTTATCAACCAGGGAGGCCAGCATGCATCATTCTAATGGCCCAGTCTGGATAAAGCGTGGTGACTATCACGCCATAGAGGAAAAAGATGTGGTATTCGCCCCAGATAACCAGGCCTTTAATGAGTGCATTGGTGGCTTTATCAAAAGGGAAATAGAAAGCGTTGTCATTCAGTCCCACGTTCCCGGGGACATAATAAAGTTTTATTCCGTGACGGATTTGGCAAACAATCGGCAATTTTGGTTTAAATGGTTTTATCACAAGGATCAGGAACTTAAGAAGTATCCCTTTAGTCAAGACGAACTTCATAGCCGTTGCCAGGCGGCAGGACGACTCCTTGGCCTTGAGATATTTGGCGGTGATGCAATAGTGGATCCAGATGGGAATATTTATGTAATAGATGTTAACGCATGGCCAAGCTTTGCACTTTTTAGAGATGAGGCATCAAGTGCCATTTCCGCTCTTATTACCCACAGACTTTTGGAACAGGCAGACAGTAACGGTATTCAAGACCGTCGAAATGCAGCCGGAGCCTGCAGCCCTGCACCTTAGGAAAAGGAGGCAAACAGGTGTCCACAGATCTTACAAGATTCAAGGTTCCAGGCCCTGCTTCCCAAAGGCTTTTTGAGCAGGAGGCCAAATACATGGCTCCAGGGCTTCAATCCATAGGGCTATTTTCAAGAATCGTTGTCAAAAAGGCCAGGGGCGTCTGGGTAGAAGATGTCGATGGCAACAGATACATTGATTTTACTGCGGGGATAGGTGTAGGTAGTCTTGGTCATGCCCACCCACACTACGTCAAGGTGCTTTGTGAACAGATAGAAAGGGCAAACTACGGAAGCTTCTCCAGCGAAAACAGAGTGGAGTTTTTAAGGCTCCTTGCCTCCATTACCCCTAAGGGTCTCGATGCGGTTCAGATGTATTCAGGCGGTGCAGAGGCGGTGGAGGCAGCCCTTAGGCTTGCCAAGTCTGTTACGCACAAGTATGAGTTTTGTGCGTTTTGGGGAGGCTTTCACGGAAAGACAGGAGGAGTCCTTGGCCTCCTTGGTGATACCAGTTTTAAGGTAGGCTTAGGCCCCATGATGCCGGGAGTGTATTTGCCTGGGCCCTATGCATACTGTTACCGATGCGCCCTTGGGCTTGAATATCCGGAATGTGGCTTTGGTTGTTTGGAGCTTTTTAAAGAGGGAATACGTCGTCAAAGCTGTCAGAACATAGCTGCAATTTTGGTAGAGCCTATACAGGGGACTGCCGGCAATGTGGTGCCACCTCCTGGCTATATAAAGGCTGTTTCAGAGCTTGCAAAGGAGTTTGATGCCCTTTTGATTGCAGACGAGATGATAACAGGGTTTGGACGAACAGGCCGCATGTGGGGTGTTGAAAGAGATGGAATAGTTCCGGATGTCATGACCCTGGGAAAGGGTATTGGAAGTGGTTTTCCTCTTAGTGTGATCGTATCTTCCATGGAAAAGGCAAGTGCAAAGCCCTTTGGGAATCCAAGCGGAAGCTCCTCGAGTTACGGTGGAAATCCAATGGCTGCTGCTGCTGGCAGGGCTGTTATAGAGGTGATCCTCAGGGAAAATCTTGTGGAAAATGCAAGGCAGGTGGGGGCCATATTGAAAGAAAAACTCATGGAGCTCAAGGATGAAAGCCCATTTGTTGGTGATGTAAGGGGAGAGGGGCTCATGATTGGTGTTGAGCTCGTATCTGATAAAAAGAATAAGACCCCTTTAGACAAGGAGACCACAAGAAGGCTTTTTCATGAGTGCTTGGATCGGGGCCTCATCGCCATGTGTTATACCCACAATATCAGGATAAATCCTCCTCTTGTCATAAGCGAGGAAGAGGCCATGGAGGGTTTTCAAATATTGAAGGAGGCTCTTAAGTCCTTGGAATAAAGGATGTGGATGAAGCGATTATGGAGCTTAAAGGTGCAATCATAGGTTTTGGGCACATTGCTGCAAATGGGCATGTTCCTGCGTACAAGTCTTGCAAGAACATAAGGATCTGTGCCGTTTGCGATAAATGTACTGATAGAATAAAGGTACACAGGAGACTGCTTGAAGGAAGCAGGTTCTACACGTCAGTAGATGATCTTTTTGAAAAAGAGGATCTTGACTTTGTGGATGTCGCCACACCTCCTGGCCTTCATGCGCCTTTCATCATTGATGCCCTTAACAAAGGGAAACATGTCCTTTGTGAAAAGCCCCTGGTCCTTACCAGTGCCGATCTTATAAAAATACGCCAAGTCATGGAAACAAAGGGCTGCTGCGTAGTGACAGTCCACAACTGGCGCTACTCTGTCATCATGCAGGAGATATCCCAAGTAGTGGAAAGCAAGGTCCTTGGAAATATCGAGGAGATAGAGTATGTGGTGACCCGCGTGCAACCATCCATAGCCGTTGGCGGAAACGGGAATGGGGGCAACTGGCGCCTTGACCCTCAGGTTGCCGGTGGGGGCATTTTGGTGGATCATGGTTGGCACGCCTTTTACCTTGTAAATCAGTGGATGGGGCAAGAGCCAGTTTCTGTTGAGTGCAGGCTTGAGAATCGAAAATTCAAGGACATGGCCGTTGAGGATACTGCAGAGGTATTTCTCTATTACCCTTCTGGTGCAAAGGTAAGGCTCTTCTTCACCTGGGCAGGTGATAAAAGAGACAATTTCATATCCATAAGGGGGGATTTGGCCACACTGTCATGTCCAGACGACAAGGTGGTGGTCCAGGGGAATGGACGCAGCTTTTCTAAAAGATTCAAGGAGGGCCTTTCAAAGGGGTCCCATCACCCAGAATGGTACGGTGGTGTAGTGGACGAATTCTTGAAGGAGATACAAGATCCCCATCTTTTTGGGCGAAATTTCAAGGAGGCTGAAGCCTGTCTCAACATCCTTGAACACTGCAAGGAATCGGACAGGGGAAAAAGGCGGGTGGATATTTTATCTGCCCAAAAGGAAAAACCTTAACCAAATATGTCTGTCCTTTTTTGTGTACCTGCCATAGGCCAGGAACAAATACTGAAACAAAAAATTGCAGGCCTATGTCTTTGGGAAAGATTGTATCAGCACGCAAAACGGGCAGGCATGACACCGCTTTTTATCCTTGGAAGCGATTCTTCCTTAAAAAAGTCTGTGCCAGATGATGCATATTGCACAGACTATTCAAAATTTTCTTGCCGGGGCTTTGGCGTAGTCGTGCTATGCAGAGCAGATGTGCTTCCTGAAATAGAATGTCTTAAATACATTGCTTCAATGCATGTTCCCATGGGCCATTTACTTGAAGACAAAGGGCTTGCCGTATTTTCTCCATCAAAAGACTGCCTTGAGTTTGAGCGTGCCTTTGCTCCAAACGGATTTCACGAACTTTTAAAGTTCGTTGCCACCTATATGGAAAAGGGCCCATTAAGATGCAATAAGGGTAAAATTTACCACGCAGGTGATCCATTAAGCATAAAAGAGCTTGAAGATCATCTTTTCAAAGGGCTGATCAAAGATACCGAAGGGTTTATGTCCCGTCATGTGGAAAGACGCATTTCCCTTTTTATTTCAAAAAGGCTTGTAAATACTTCTGTCACACCGAATCAAGTGACGGTTATCTCAACAATTATAGGGCTCATTGGGGCGTTTTTTATTTCCCTTGGACAGGGGTTGCCCCAGATATTCGGTTCCATATTATTTCTTGTTCATTCCATTGTGGATGGCTGTGATGGCGAGATTGCCAGAATTAAGTTTATGGAAAGCAGGCTTGGCGGTGTGATGGATTTTTGGGGAGACAATATAGTTCATGCCGCAGTCTTTTGGGCCATTGGATTGGAATGGGCAATGAGAAGCGGGGCTTTGCTACCCCTTTATCTTGGGGCAATGGCAGTGGCAGGGACGTTTCTGTCTGCTGCCATTGTTTATTTCACAACCATGAGAAAAAAGACAGAAGGCCCTCTTTACACGTCGGTTTCAGAATCTGAGCAGGCCCGCAGGAAGAGCAGGCTAATAAAGGTGGCAGATTTCTTGTCAAGAAGGGATTTTATATATCTTGTGGTCATACTGGCTTTTTTACACCATCTTGATTGGTTCCTTGTGGCTGCCTCTTTTGGAAGCATAGCCTTTGCCGGAGCGCTCTTATGGATAAGATTCAAGGGTTGATTCTCCCTGGTCAAGTTCTTTTTCCAGGATCTTTCCCGATGTTTCATCTTTCATAAGGACCCTGACCCTTTCTTCTGCCTCATCAAGAAGACGGGAGCATTTTTGGACAAGTTTCATCCCTTCTTCGAAGAGACCAACTGCCTCTTCAATGGGAAGGTCCTTTTGTTCCAAACGCTCAGCTATCTGCTTGAGCCGTTCCATCCCGGCTTCAAGGCTCTTGATCTCTTGGTCTTCTTTCATGATTTTTGCACCTTATGGTTTCTTTCTCTGTAACAATCAGGTCCATAAACTGATCGTGAGGCCTTACAGGGATCTCATTATCCATGACCTGAAAGGAAAAGGCAAGGGCAATTCGGACAGCCTGGGGTGCGTCTGACAACAGGAATCTATCATAGAAACCGCCTCCATAGCCAAAGCGGCCACATCTCCTGTCAAAGACACTGCCTGGCACTATAACAGCGTCTATAATGCCAGGGTCTATTCTTTGGCATTTTGCAGGATCTGGTTCCATGATGGAAAAGGATCCTTGGACAAGATCGCCAAGAGACCTTATCAGGTAACACTCGAGTCTTCTTTCTTTTATTTTGGTGCGGGGCAGTGCTGTTGGCAGGCCCACTGTCAGACGTCTTTTAATCTCTGGCAGGGTGTCCACTTCACTTTTAAAACTATGGAAAAACAGAACGACTTTTGCATGAACGTATTCTTCAGCTGAACGTAACCTCGCCTGTATTTTTAGGCTCAGCTGTGTGATTTCATCTACAGAAAGTTGGTCCCTCTTATGGAGAATTTTTTTTCTTAAATCCAATTTTTAAGGAAGATGTTACATGCTTCTGCCAGGGACAAAAAATATTTTCATGCAGGAAGAGCGTTTTATAACCCTGTTACTCCATACAGGGCGGCACTTGCTGTCTCGGAACTGGACGTTTCGTCCTGTTGGAAGTGACTTTATTGATCTTGCTACCAGATAGAGACCTCCGTCTGTGCCATAAAACTTGGAACCGACCACCCTTACACTCATACCAGGTGCTAACCTCATATGAATGCGTTTTATAAACCACTCTGGAGCAGTGATGACATTGAAGGCCCTTGAGTTTGATTCCATAACAAAGCATCTTAGGCCTCGAAATTCGCATCCAGAGGTCTTTAAAACGGTTCCGGAAACTATTATTTCGGTGTTTTCGTCATAACCAACTGAATCCTGACCTGCATAAGCCAAATCCATGCTGATAAGAAGCGTTAGAAATAATAGTGTGGAAACCGTAACAGCTCTATGCATAGGCGACGTTCCTCTCCCTGGAAACAAAATTTTCTAAAGTTGATGCATCTATCATGCCGGGATGCTTAAAAGATGGAAAAAGTAAGAGAACAACTACACACCGAGTCTCAAACTAAATCTGGGAAGAAATTTTTTCTCTTAGATTTCAGTAAATTATGTGGCTTGAAGCCAGGCCATTAAGGCATACTCAAATTATTTTACCACCGAAAAAGCCAAACGGTAATGTTTTGTGCATTTTTTGCACTTTCTGCATTTTTTGCACTTTTTCTTGATGCAAAGATTGCAGATTGGAAGAGGCCGGATCTATATTTTGTTGGTAAAAGAAACGAAATTTGGCACCTGAATGCAATATGTGTCAGGTTTTAAATGTCCAATCTTTACCAGCAAAGCCATTACCGCTTATGCCATTTAATGCTTAATGGATAAGAAAGAAATGCCTTGGCTACGAGGGCCTTAAAAAAGACAAAAAAAGAAGGCCTTCTTCTAGGAGGTATCAGAAGGCCTTCGGGGAGAGGAGGGTTGGGAGGGATAGGGAGTTTTTGCTATGTTTAATTTTGTTTTTATTAATGCAAGGTGTGTGCCAACTTTTTATTATCCCTTGCTTCTTAAGATTTAACTCTGCAAGGTGTGTGCCAACTCATCCCCTTTTCTTGTATCCATACTTTTTTATCTTATACTGTAGGGTCCTAAGTGAAATTCCAAGGATGTCAGCAGCCTTTTTCCTGTGTCCTTTGGTGATTTCAAGGGTCTTTTCTATTGCCTCTCTTTCTATGTCTTCCAGTTTTTTAAGTTCGTCAAGATGGTCTTTGACTGAGGGGCCTTGCCGGCCAGAGCCTTCGCCAAGGTCTATGAAGGATAGATCCTTTCTCTCAAGAAGCGTCTGGGCGTCTTCAGCAAGTATGACGGCCCTTTCTATGGCATTATAGAGCTCTCTTATGTTTCCAGGCCACGAGTAGGATTTTAGCAACTCGAGGGCATCTTCACCAACGGTTTCAAGGTGTTTGCCCACCCTCATGGATATGTTTTTCAAAAGATATTCTGAAATAACCTCTACAGCCCCTTTTCTTTTTCGCAAAGGGGGGAGCTCTATCGGAAAAACGCTCAATCGGTAGTAGAGGTCTTCCCGGAAGGTCTTGTCCTTGATTTTTGCCTTTAAATCCTGATTGGTTGCAGCAACTATTCGTGCATTGGTAGTAAGGGTGATGGTGCCTCCTACCCGTTCAAATGCCTTTTCTTGCAATATGCGAAGAAGTTTTGCTTGTGCTGCAAGGGGCATCTCTCCTATTTCGTCAAGGAATATGGTGCCATCCTGGGCAAGCTCAAATTTCCCCTGCTTTGTCTTGACGGCACCAGTGAATGCCCCTTTTTCGTGGCCAAAAAGCTCTGATTCTATAAGGGTTTCTGGCATGGCAGCACAGTTTAGCTCAACAAATCCCCCTTTTTTGTTGCTAAGCTGATGGATGACCTTTGCGATCAGGCTCTTTCCCGTCCCGCTTTCACCATGGAGCAGTATGGTTGCCTCTGTGGTAGCAACCCTTTGTATCTGCTGCCACACATTTTCCATTCCGGCAAATATTACGTTTGTGGGCGGAAGCCCGTCTGTAAGCTGGGTCTGCCAAAGGGTGTTGCTCTTTATGAGGGTTTGGCGTTCAAGCACCTTTTCAACGGCAAGCCTGAGTTCGTCTGGATTTTTAAGGGGCTTTATAAGATAGTCAAGGGCGCCACATTTCATGGCCTCTACTGCATTTTCAACCGAACCGTAGGCAGTAAGTATGATAAAGTCTATTTCTGGCCACTCCTTTTTGACCTTTTTTAGAAGTTCAAGGCCAGACATCTCTGGCATCTTGAGATCCGATATTATGAGATTTGGTGCGAATTTTTTGATGATCACAAGGGCTTCAGGGCCACTGTAGGCCCCCATTACCTGATAGCCTTCCTTTTTTAGGATGCGGCTTGCAAGGAGCACCAGAGATTTTTCATCATCAACAACCAGTATCCTGAAATCGTTTTTTTCCATTTTCCATCCGTTATAAAGGGGTGAATTTTTCCATCATTGTGCCAAAACTGTTTATAAATTAGTTAGCATATCTTATTGTAGCAAGTTAATGGAATGCATCTTTTTCATAAATCCCAAAGCTGGTGCCAGGGAAGGCAAAAGGCTTGCCGAACAGGTAGAGCAGTTGATTGTGCCAAGCCCTGTGTTCAAACAAGTGGTCTTTACCGATCCTGACAGACTGGCCCAGCAGGTCTATTCTTGTGCAAAGGGCAAGGACCTTGTGGTGATTTGTGGAGGTGACGGAACCATCAGTTCCATTATCACACACCTGGTTGGCATAGACAAGATCCCGACCTTTGCCTTAATCCCAATGGGAACCGGAAATGACATTGCAAGGGCCACTGGTTGGCTACAAAGTTGGGCCGATTTTGGTCTTGAAGGCATTTTTTATGCCATCAAGGAGGGTCGCACTGCAAACTTTGATGTTTGGCAAATGGATGTGGAGTCAGATGAGAAGACAGACAGCTTCACTTTCTGTGCATATGCAGGTATTGGCTACGATGGCAGGGTATGCAGGGAGTTTTTGAAGCTCAATCGGTTTTTTATCAAAAAAGGTGTCTCAAAGGCCATAAGGCGCCTACTTTATGTGCCGGCTGGCATGCGCATTCTTTATAAAAACATGCTGCATCCCGAGCGCATACGGTGTCATATTGCCTATGACAAGGATGGTAAATGGCAACAGTACCGGGCACGCTATGGACAGCTCCTTTTTTGCAATAGTGGCTATTATGCCGGAGGAAGTCTCCTTGACAGGGATTACAGCTTTGATGATGGTCTGCTTGAGTTTTTCGGGTTTAAGGGCTACATGGAGTATATGCAGATGCTTTTTGAGGCCAGGCTGATAGTGGCAAGGTGTTCGGTCCTGCCGGTAAGGGCCAAAGAATATAGCCTTAACATAGAAACATCCGCCTATTATCAGATGGATGGTGAGCCTCGGGGCGTTATAGAAAGGGGCAGTTGCGTAAAGATAGGGCTCATGCGTTCAATCCCTCTCCTTAAGCCTCTACCTGATAAGTATTCAAGAAAGAAACAAAAGGATGCAGCACCCAAGGCCCAAATGAAAAAAATTTCGTCATCTGTAAAACCGGCAGTTACGTAATATGGAACTATTGACGATAGGTATTCAAAGGGGGGGTAGCCCTTTCATTATTTGACAGGAGCGTGAAATGGAAAGAAGGAGATCCAAAAGGTACCCGATAAATCTAAGGGTCTATTTCCCAGAGCACAAGCTTTGGGGTTCTACCAAAAACATTTCTGTTGATGGCTGCTTTGTGACAGTGAATAAACATATTACTGAAGGATTCCTTGCAGATATCCTGATCGAGCTGCCAATAATCGGTGTGATTCTTCTTAAGGGCTATGTACATCATACGGGTGCAAGGGGTGATGGGCTTGGTATGCAATTCGTACAGGTAAGGTTTGCAAAGGAGGAGTCTGCCTACTATTCACTCTATACAGACTATGTGAAGCTCCTTCCAGAACATGAGGCCATCAGAACCAGATACCTTGATGAAGTGCATAAGGGTATCTTGAAGCTCCAGACATTCCCCATACAGGAGTAGGCAGGGGATGCACTTTTGGCTTCAGCCGGTTCCTTATGAATTAATAACCTTTTTTGTCTTTCTCGCAGGCCTCTGCGTAGGCAGCTTCCTTAATGTTTGCATTGTCCGGTTGCCAAATGGCGTCTCTGTAGTCTTTCCTGCCTCAAGGTGCCCAAAATGTGGCCACAGCCTTTCCTGGTGGGAAAACATACCGGTGGTAAGCTTTCTTTTGTTGAAAGGCAGGTGCAAGGAGTGCAAGGCACCAATATCCATCCGCTATCCCATAGTTGAGCTTATAACAGGCGTAATCACCCTGCTCCTTTGGAAGAAATTCGGACCATCTACCGAGTTTATCGTTTACTTCATCTTTTCATGTGGTCTAATAGTTGTGACATTTATTGATCTTGCCCATAAGATAATTCCTGATGTCATCTCCCTGCCTGGCATCCTTTTGGGTGTCTGTTCGTCCTTCATCCTGCCTTCTCTTTCTTGGCTTGATTCCCTTGTCGGTGTGCTTGTTGGAGGAGGAATCCTCTATCTCGTCACCTGGGGGTATTATCTTATTACCAAGCGGGTTGGCATGGGAGGAGGGGACATCAAGCTTCTTGCAATGATCGGTGCTTTTCTCGGTTGGCAGGCCATTCCTTTTGTAATCTTCATTAGTGCCCTTACTGGTTCGGTGATAGGCATCCTATTCATTCTTATAAAAGGAAAGGGACGGAACTATCAGATACCCTTTGGCCCCTTTCTGGCATTTGCTGCATTCGTTCAGCTTTTTTGGGGAAACGAGATCATCCGCCATTATACAAGCCTCTTTTCCTTTCATTAACAAATTCCGATAAGCATAAATAAGCAAAAAACAGGTTCCATCAGGCGTTATTGTAAGGTTTTTGAGGATATGACAAAGAAACGAGTTTTGATAATAGATGACGAATATGAAATAAGGTCCCTTCTTGGCAACTATCTGGAAAGGATGCGTGGATATGAGCCAAGCCTTGCGAGGAATCTTGACGAGGGGCTTGCCCTTGCCAAAAACAACAGATTCGATCACATCCTTTGTGATTATTACCTGAATCCCAATGGAAACGGGCATCGTGGCGACGGGCAAACTGCAGTGGATTTTCTGAGGAGAGCAAAGGCCACGGGCATAAATGCCAACATTATAGTGATGTCTGGCAAGGCGGAAGTGGATATGGCCGTGGAAGTGACAAAGATGGGCGCAGTGGACTATCTTGCAAAGCCAATCACCTTTGCCCAACTTGAGTTTGCCTTAAAAAGGGCAGAAGAAAGACAAAAGCTCTATGAGGAAAACGTCCAGCTAAAGCAGCAGGTAGAGGAGAAGTATTCTTTTTCAAACATAATTGCACGAAGTCCTCAGATGGAGAGGATTTTTGGTGTTGTGGACAAGGTCAAGGATTATAAAACAACAGTGCTTGTTACAGGAGAAAGTGGTACCGGAAAGGAACTTGTCTCACGTGCCCTTCATTTCAACAGTATTAGAAAACATGCCCCTTTTGTGGCTGTAAACTGTGGGGGGATTCCGGAAAATCTCCTTGAAAGCGAGCTCTTTGGTCATGTAAAGGGGGCATTTACAGATGCCGTTCGCTCGAAGCGGGGGCTTTTTGAAGAGGCCCAAGGTGGCACGCTTTTTCTCGATGAGATAGGTGAGCTTCCTCTTTCCCTGCAGGTCAAGTTGTTGCGGGTCCTTCAGGAACACGAGATAAGGCCTGTTGGTGATACAAGAACCATCAAGGTTGATGTTCGCATCGTTGCCGCAACAGCAAGGGACCTTGGGGAGCTTGTAAGGCAGGGTAAGTTCAGGGAGGATCTCTATTACCGGATAAATGTTCTTACAATAGTGATTCCACCGCTACGGGAGCGAAAAGAAGACATCCGGCTTCTCATAGATCATTTTATAAAAAAGTATAACAAGGTAATTGAGCCAAGGAAGGTTAAAGGGGTAAGCCCTGATGCAATGCAGGTGCTTATGAGCTACAAGTGGCCTGGAAATGTGAGGGAGCTTGAAAATGTTATTGAAAGGGCCCTTGTCTTAACAGAGCATGAGACCATACAGCTTGAAGATCTTCCTTTTAATCTCCACTCCACCAAGATGCCTGAAGTGGACGAGTCAGGGGTGGAGCCAGAGCCAGAGACACTTTCCATCAAGAAAAACGGTAAAGAGATGGAAAAAAGACTCATCAGCATTGCCCTTTCAAAGACAAATGGGAACAAGACCCAGGCAGCCCAGCTTTTGGAAATAAGCCTTCCGGCCTTGCTATACAAGATCAAGGAGTACGGTTTGAATCCTTAGCCGAGGTCCCTTTTTCGGCCATGTTCAGAAATTTTTCAGCCTCCTTGATATCTTCCGGTCTGTCAACATCAATGACCTTTCCCATATCAACGCCACAAAAGCCTATTCCTTTATGAAAAAGGTGGGACAGAAAGGCCCTTAATGCTGGAAAGGCCACCTCTTGCCTTTGCGTCCAAATGTTTTGTGGCATCAGATAGACCCCGCACGTGACGGCGTCACCATCTGTTCCACCTATTGCTGTGATTTTGTTGTCAGCTTTATCACCGAAACTAACGAAAAGGGGTTTTTCATCATCCACATATCTTGTGACACCAAGGATGACATGGTCTTTTGGCATCTTAAGGGCCTTTTCCACAAAGGAATCAAGTGCACCAGGGGCAAAAATGGAATCAACAGTTGTAAGAAGGAGTCTGTCTGAGCCATTTGCTCCTTCTAATAAGGTCAGGAAACTTTCTGCAGAGCTTTCCGTATCCTTACAAAGAATGCGAAACCTGCATTCAGGAAAGGCAGTTGCCAGATACTCAGAACATTGTTCGCAGATCCTCTTTCTGAAAATCACCCTTATGTTATAAATGCCCGCCTTTTTAAACTCCGATACAGTCCGTCCTATTAGTTCTGTTCCGTTTATTTTCAACAAGGGCTTTGGCACAACCATGCCACCTTTTTTAAGCCTGCTTCCGTGACCTGCTGCGATTATGCCACCTTCCATTTTTAATCCCCTTCCATGAAGATGTTGTCAAGTTCCCGGATATCCCTTATGACCGCCATGGGCAAACTGGTTGCATTTTCTGGTATAAAGGGGGATGAGGTAATCAATATGGCATCCATTCCCACCTTTTTCGCCCCTTCAATATCCCTTCTCAGATTGTCACCAACCATGACTGCTTCTTCCGCTCTACAACCAATTGCCATGAGGCCTTCTTGAAATATCTCTGGATGAGGCTTTATCTTTCCTACAAGATTGGAATCAACCAGCACGTCCATCAAATCCTTAAGCCCTGTTTCTTTGCAAATTGCCTCAAGGTTTCCATAGTTGTTGGATATGATCCCAAGCCTATATCTTTCCCTTAGCCTTTCGAGAACAGGGAGATTCTTTTTTATGTTTTCAAAACAGTCCCTTAGAAAATGGCTCGCTATTTTCTCAGTGATGGATTCATTAAAGTATCCGAGATTTTTAAGAACCCTCGATACCTGTTCGTATACGATCTCGGTCAGGTTCATGTGTACCGGGTTTTCAGCCACAAGGGAGTCATCCGATGCATAAAAGGCCCTTGCAAACGTTTCAAGGTCAGGGTCAATGCCGTATTCTTTATAAATGGGAAGGAAATGCTCCTTCCAGGCAAGCCCGGGGGCATCAAGGGTCCCTCCGTAATCAAAGAAAATAGCGGTTTTTAAGGGTTTTTTAATCATTTGGTGTTGGATTTGTTTTTTCCCAGGCAAAGCCCGGCCTTTTCTATCAGTTTTTCAATTAGTTCTTGTATGGAGTGTTTTTTAAGAAAGCTGTTGTAGTCGGCCCTTTTGACAGAAAGATCGTTTACACCTTTGGCTGATACGCTCACGATCTTCCAGGTGCCATTTACCTTTTTGCATATGTATCTAAAATCTATCCTGTCCCCGTCTTTTTTTATGAGTACTGCATCCACGATATAATGACCTCTTTGGTCAGGTTTTGATCCAACTGTCTCAAACCGCTGCCCTGAGTAGGAATCAAAGCGTCTTGCGTAGGTCGCAACTGTCATCTTTGTAAAGGCCTCGATGAATTTCTCTCTCGTCTTTTCATCCATTTGCTTCCAGTGGCGTCTGCCAAGCACTATTCTGCTTATTAAGGCAAAGTCAAAGCCTTTTTCAATAAAAGGAGACAGGAAATGAAATCTTTCACTACAGGTGCTTTTGTCCCCCATCTTCATGGACTTGATAAGTAGATTATGAAACTCTTCCACGAGTGTTGTTGCAGTCACATTGGAGGAATCCTGAACAGGTTGAGGTGTCTTGGCAAAGAGCAAATCTTGTTTAACAGCAAAAAAAGTAAGAAGAACAAGTATGGCCGCAAATGTGGCATCTGATAAGATGGTGACCTTTATTTTCATGCTAAATCACTCCTTTTTGGTTCTTTGCGCCTTATTTCCAACAAACATGAGCCTTCCTTCCTCTATTTGCCAAAGAATAATTCCAGGAATTCCAAGTACAAGCTCCCTGAATCTTTTAGCCAAAGACATGCCAAGGGCAATATCAGGGGTAATGCCCATTAGTTTTCCAAGAATAACAAACCCCCCTTCCTGAATGCCAAAGGCCCCTGGGATCAAAAAGGCAATGCCCCGAATGACCTGCCCAATGGATTCGAGAAGGATTGCCTCAAAGACGCCGGTGTGAGCACCCAAAAATTTAAGGGCAAGCCACACCTCAATGGCGCCGGAGAACCAGCCCAAGAGGCGAAAGACGCTCGATTTCAAAATGACTGATCGGTTCTGGTACAGGGTGCTGATTGCCTCATCAAGTGCCTTTGCATCAGGCGCAAGCCCTTCAATCCTGTCCTTGCTCAGGATGACTGACATGAGGGAAAGAAGTCTCGTCCACATTCCCCGTCTTTGCACCAGAAAAAAGCCCATGGCGCCAAGGGACAGGGCTGCCACTGCCAGGACCGCCTGTTTCACAAGCCCCTTGTTTCCAAGGTATACGAGTCCGCATATGCCGACTACAGAAAAGACAAGTTGGGTGATAAGGGCAATGGTTATCTCAACAAGGACGCTTGCTCCAGCATCTGAGACCGGATAGCCCCTGACTGCCAGCATCCGCGCCCGCACAAGATCTCCTCCGATTTGTGCTGCAGGAAGGAGGGAGTTTATGGATTCTCCAACCCATCTGACCTTCATGAGCAAAAGTAGTCCCGGGACTTTTTTGCCAGTAAAAAGAAGCTGCCATGCCACAGAATCCAGAAACAAGGGGGCAACATGGGATGCGGCCACCAGAAAAAGGCCAAATCCAGCAGTCTCAAGGGCCTTGAAGACGTCAGAGATGCCAAAATAGATAAGTATGGCAACAAGAAGGCAAATGCCAAAAAGAAAAAGTATGTAGCCGGCCTTTTTCATGTTCCCTTTTTAACTGTTTAAAAACCCATTGTCCTTGAACCATTTGACCGCATCTCTAATGGCCAAAGACGCAGGCCGATGGGAGTAGCCCAGCTCCTTTTCAGCCCTTTTGGAGGTGAAAAACATCTTCTTTTTGGCAAGTTTGACACCATCAACCGTGGCAAGGGGCTCTTTCCCTGTGATCTTTGATACTGCCTCAAACAGATAGGCTAAAGGCAGGATGAGATTGTGTGGTAGCCTTATTCTTGGGGGAGTATTCCCTGTTATAACGGCTATCTCTTCAAGGATCTGCCTAAGCGTCATGTTTTGACCGCCGAGTATATATCTGCGCCCGCTATTTCCTTTTTCAAGGGCAAGCAGATGGCCAATGGCTACGTCATCTACATGAACTATGTTAAGACCAGTGTCTACATAGGCAGGCATTTTCCCTTTTGCCGCCTCAAGTATCATCTTTCCGGTTGGAGTGGGCTTTATGTCTCTTGGGCCAACAGGAGTGGAAGGATTTACGATAACGGCATCAATCTTCCCATCATTTACCATGGTGCGCACAAGTTCCTCTGCAAGAAACTTTGATCTTTTATAGTGGCCGATCATGTCACTAAGGCTTACTGGTGTTTCTTCATCTGCAGGAGTACCATCTTTTTTTAGGCCAAGGGTGGCAACACTGCTTGTGTACACAACCCGTTTAATACCAGCATCCCGAGCTGCCTCCATGGCATTTTTCGTCCCTTCAACGTTATTTTGGTAAATTTCTTCTGGCCTTGGCACCCAAAGTCTATAGTCAGCTGCCACATGAAAGAGAAAGTCATAACCCTTAAAGGCCTCTTTAAGGCATACTGGGTCCCTTAAATCCCCTATGTGGATTTTTACGTCAAGGCCTTCTATGTTTGCCAGATTGCTTTTTTCTCTCGCCAGTATGCCCACCTCATATCCCTTTTGAAGCAGCATCCTGGCGACACTTGAGCCTACAAAACCAGTTGCCCCTGTAACAATTGCCTTCATGTCTTATCCCTTTCTCAGGTTAAATAATGATACTGGCAGAAATACCGATAAATCTCATAGAGACCAAGGCGCCCAGGTTGTAAATAAAGAGCGTATGCCTTATACTTATTAAGGCCCTGAAGCTACTTACTATCATGACCAAATTTTGTAAACACAAGGAAGATCCATGAAAAAGATAAATCCATTCTGCTTCTTTTGTCTTTTTGTTTTTCTCATGAACCTTTCACCGCACCTTGCAATGGCAACCCATAACAATCAGGCCGTTACCAGTTCAAAGCATGAATCCACTGACAACGAAGACTGGATACTTGGCGAAGATTATCTTTCAGAAGAGACAGAAGAAGGGGTGGAAGACCTCTCTGATCCTCTTGAGCCTGTCAATCGGATCTTCTACCGTTTCAACGACAGGCTTTACTTTTGGTTCATTAAGCCTGTATGCAAGGGATATAATAAGGTGGTTCCTGAGGTGGCAAGAAAGGGTATCAGATCGTTCTTTTCAAATGTCTATACTCCTGTTCGGGCTGCAAATTGCCTGCTACAGGGCAAATTGGGTGGTTTCTGGCGGGAAATAGCACGCTTTATCATAAACACCACTGCCGGCGGACTTGGCTTCAGGGATGCTGCCTTTGAAGACTATCATGTGGAGAAAAGTGCTGAGGATTTTGGCCAGACCCTTGGTTTTTACGGAATTGGCTTTGGCCCCTACCTGGTGATACCTTTTGTTGGGCCGAGTTCCCTTCGGGATGCGGCAGGATCTGCTGCTGATTCCTTCATGTATCCGCCCAATTATTACATGAATATGTGGGAAAGCATGGGGCGAAGTGCGTATCGAAAGATTAACGACGTATCCTTGAGGCTTGGTGAATATGAAAGCTTCAAGGAAACCGCTATAGATCCCTATGTCTCCATAAGGCAGGCCTACTATCAATACAGGTTGAAGCAGCTCAAAAAATAGAAAGTGCACATTGGTTCAAGGTAGGATAGATATATCTTCTCGTGTTCCTTTCCCATCACATCTGACATGGACAAGGTGATAGGTTTTGCCATTGCCCTTTGTGAAGAGGCATACCGCCTTTTCGGAAAGGGAGGCTGGGTTGACTCATCTGG
>Ga0256833_1001469_pt1 | contig 17363 bp, 14 predicted proteins | sample 356284metaG_FD_190535 | JGI IMG/M metagenome (GOLD analysis project Ga0256833, IMG submission 190535) | Hydrothermal vent microbial communities from Mid Atlantic Ridge, Atlantic Ocean - 356-284 | ecosystem: Environmental > Aquatic > Marine > Hydrothermal vents | place: Atlantic Ocean: Mid... | reverse complement strand
CGCCCGGCCGATCGCGAGCATCTGCTGCTCGCCGCCGGAGAGGGTGCCCCCGAGCTGCTTGCGGCGCTCGGCCAGGCGGGGGAAGAGGTCGAAGACCTCGGCCTTTCGCTCCTCCACCTTGTGGCGGTCGTTTTCCAGGTAGGCCCCGATCTCGAGGTTTTCCTCGACGGTGAGCCGGGGGAAGATCCGCCGTCCCTCGGGCACGTGCCCGATGCCGCGTTTCACGATCAGGTGCGCGGGGAGGTGGTGTACCGCCACCCCCTCGAAGAGGACCTCGCCTTCTTTCGGGTGGATCATCCCCGAGATGGTGCGGAGCGTAGTGGTCTTTCCCGCGCCGTTTGCGCCGATCAGGGTGACGATCTCCCCCTCGAAGACCTCGAGGTTGATCCCCTTCAGCGCGTGGATCTGGCCGTAGTAGGTGTGGACGTTCTTGAGCTCGAGCACCTTCTTCATGACGACGCCCCCTCCGCGGCTCCGCGGCCGAGGTAAGCCTCGATCACCCTCGGGTCGTTTTGGACCTCCTCGGGCGTGCCCTCGAGGATCTTGGATCCGTAGTCGAGCACCGCGATCCGCTCGGAGATGCTCATCACCAGCTGCATGTCGTGCTCGATCAGGAGGATCGTCACCCCCAGGTCGTTCCGGATTCCCACGATGCGCTCTTGCAGGTCCTCGGTCTCCTGGGGGTTCATCCCCGCCGCCGGTTCGTCGAGGAGGAGGAGCTTGGGCTCTAGCGCGAGCGCTCGGGCGATCTCGAGCCGCCTCTGCTCTCCGTAGGGGAGGTTCTTCGCCAGCTCGTGGGCGCGATGGGAAAGCTGCATGTATTCAAGAAGCTCCATCGAGCGCTCAAGCGCCTTCTTCTCCTCCCGGTGGAAACGCGGGGTGCGCAACAGCGCGTCGGCGTAGCTCGTCTTGGTGTGTACGTGCCGCGCCACCATCACGTTCTCCACCGCGGTCATCGAGCCAAAGAGGCGAATGTTCTGGAAGGTCCGCGCCATCCCGCGGGCGGCGATCCAGGCCGGGTCCTTGCCGGTAATTTCCTCGCCGTCAAAGAGGATCTTGCCCTTGTCGGGTTTGTAAATCCCCGTAAGCAGGTTGAAAAAAGTCGTCTTGCCGGCGCCGTTTGGCCCGATCACCGCGAAGATCATGCGGCGGGGGATCTTGAGGCTCACGTCGTTCACCGCCACCAGGCCGCCAAAGGTCTTGGTGACGTGCTCGACTTCGAGGATCGGGGCCTCGCTCATGCCTCCTCCTTTTTCATCTCCAGCACGTGGCGGCGCTCGGGGATAATGCCCTCGGGCCGGTAGATCATCATCAGGATCATGATCAACCCAAAGACCATCCGCTCGTATTTCGCGGGCTCGAGCTGGTTGGGGAGGTTGGCGAAGTTGTACTTGAAGAAGCCGAGGTCCAGGGTGAAGCCGGCGTTTCTAAGGTTGTTCAAGTAATCCGAGGCCGACTTCAAAAGGTCCACGTTCAAGATCGTCACCGTGGCCGCGCCTAGAATCGCCCCCGGGATCGAGCCCATCCCGCCCAAGATCACCATCACCAGGATCATGATCGACTGGATCAGGGTGAAGGACTCGGGGGAGACGTAAAGCTGCTTGGCGGCAAAGAGCGCCCCCATGGCGCCAGAGAAGCTCGCGCCGGTAGCAAAGGCGAGGAGCTTGGTGGGGAAGAGGGGAATCCCCATCGCCCGGGCGGCGGTTTCGTCCTCGCGGATCGCGATCCAGGCCCGGCCAAAGCGGGATCGGTCGAGCCGGATATTCACCAGGGTGACGATCCCGATAATGACGAGTACCAGGAGATAGAAGAAAAGCGGGTAGGCCTCGGCCCGGGAAAGTTGGAGCCCAAACTTTTCAAGCAGCGCGATAAACCAGTCGATCGGCGGTCGCTGGATCGGGGTGATGCCCTGGGGACCGTTGGTGATGTTGATGGGCTGGTCGAGGTTGTTGGCAAGCACCCGCACCACCTCGCCGAGCCCCAGGGTGACGATCGCCAGGTAGTCGCCCTTGAGCCTAAGCGCCGGCGAGCCGATCACTACACCGGTGATCGCCGCCACCACCACCGCGATCAGCATGAAGAGGTAGAAGTACTCGCCGGGCAAAGGGAAGATCTTCCAGGGCATGAACTCGTTGGCCTGGGGTGAGCCGAAGATCGCCCAGGTGTAAGCACCCACCGCGAAGAAGGCGGCGTAGCCCAGGTCAAGTAGCCCCGCAAGCCCCACCACCACGTTGAGCCCGAGGGCCATCGCGGCGTAGATGCCGGTCTGGATGCCGAGCTCAAAGAGGAAGGAGTTTTTAAACCCTGCGGCGGGGATAACAAGCAGTAGAATCGCGCCCCCGATCAGGATCTTGAGCCACTTTGGAATGGGCTGGAGCAGGGCGGCGAGGAGAGCGCCCAGGGTGAGCAGGAAGGGCAGGGTGCTTCGTGGGTTCGCGAGCAGCCAGAAACTCGCCACGAGGGCGACGATCGCGATCACCGCGCTTAGGAGCAAGGGGTTTTCGCGGAGCTTCTTCATACTTTCTCCCCCAGCTGCTGGCCGATGATGCCCTGCGGCCTAAAGAGCAGGATGAAGATCAAGATCATAAAGGCCAGGATGTCCTTGTACTCGGTGCCCATGGCGCCGTTGGTGAGGAAGGTGAGGTAGGTGCCGCCGAGCATCTCGAGCATCCCGAGCACCAACCCGCCCACGGCGGCGCCGGTGATGTTGCCGATGCCCCCGAGCACGGCGGCGGTAAAGGCCTTGATGCCGGGGATGAAACCGACATAAGGGTGAACTAGGGTGTAAAGCAGTCCGAAGAGCACCCCGGCGACCCCGCCCAGGAAGCCGCCGATCAGGAAGGTGCGGGAGACGATCACGTCGGGGTCGATCCCCATGAGGCTCGCGGTCTGGGCGTCTTGGGCTACCGCCCGGATGGCGATCCCCAACTTGGTCTTGTGCACGAGCCAGTTGAGGCCGTAGAGCATCGCCAGGCTGACCACAATGACCAGGATCGACTTCATCTGGATGGTCATGCCGAGATCGGTGAAAACCACATGCCGGTAAAGCACGAGGAAGACCAGGGTAAGACCGGCGGCGACCCAGCTGAGGGTGCGCCCCTTGGCGGGGGCGCGTTTTGCAAAGCGCCTGAGGAGCCAGTCGCCGAAGTAGGCGAGCACCCAAAAACCCACCCATACGGTGAGGGCGATGACGAGCACGCCGATCCAGTTGGGAAGGTTGTAGGTCGCCTCGAACACGGCAAAGGAGGGGTAGCGCCGGTAGAAGGCGTTGTGCCAGAGCCCCTCGATCAGACGCACCAGGTCCTGCAGGAAGAAGGAGACGCCGATCGCGGTGATGAGCGGCACCAGCCGGTTGGTGGTGCCCCGCTTGCGAAGCGGGCGATAGGCCAGGCGCTCGACCAGGATCGCCACCACCGCGGCCACCGTGCCGCCGATCAAGAGCGCCAGGGCGAGGAGCAAAAAGGGGTTGGCAATGGCGCCTTTTAATAGGATGAAGGTCTCCGCCCCGGCTACCGCGCCGGCCATGAAGATCTCGGAGTGCGCGAAGTTAATGAGCTCGAGCACCCCGTAGACCATCGTGTACCCGAGGGCGATCATCGCGTAGACAAAGCCCAGGATGAGCCCCTCAAGGAGCACGCTAGGCAGGAGCTGGATCAGTATCTCGAGCAAGGCGCACCTCCCGGCGGTGTGAAAACGCGCATAACGTTGAATAACTTAGCACAGCCCACCGCGCTTGGCGAAAAAAGGAAGGGGGCCTTGCGCCCCCTTCCGCTAGGCCCACACCTTTACTTGATCGCCTCGCACTTGGTCGCCGGCGCGGGGAAGGAGATCACCTTCACCACCTCGCCGGGGTACTTGGCCTCCTTCAGGTGGACGACGAAGTAATCCGCCTTCTTCCGGTCGCCCTTGTAGTCGAAGGCGACGTGACCGGTGACGCCCTCGAGGGTGGTCTGCCGGATCAGCATCGAGAGCTCGGCCCGGGTCGGGGCCCGGTGGGCGTAAGAGACGAAGTTCTTGAGGGCTTTGATGATCACGTTGGCGGAGTCGTAGCCGTAGATCGCGAAGGACTCGGGCTTCTTGCCGAACTTCTTCTCGAACTTCTCGGCCATCGCCTTGGCCTTGGGGTACTTCTCGATGGGGCCGGCGACGGTGGTGTAGTAGGCGCCCTTGGCGGCCTCGCCGGCGATCTCCACGAACTTCGAGGAGTCAAGGCCGTCGGGGCCCATGAAGGTGGCCTTGATGCCGCGCTCGCGCATCTGCTTGAGGAGCACCGCCCCCTGGTTGTAGATGCCGCCGAAGTAGACGAAGTCCGGCTTCTTGGCCTTCATCTGGAGGATGAGGGCCTGGAAGTTGGCCTTCTCCTCGGTGCCCACGAAGCCAACCACCTGGGCGCCGAGCTCCTCGGCCTTCTTCTTGAACTGCTCGGCGATGCCCTGGCCGTAGGTGGTCTTGTCGTGGACGATAAAGATCCGCTTGGCCCCGAGCTCCTTCACCGCGAACTCGGCCCCGGCCGGGCCCTGCACGTCGTCACGGCCGACCAAGCGGTTGACGTTCAGGTAGCAGCGGTCGGTCACCGCCGGGCCGGTGTTGGCCGGGGAGACCATCGCGAGCTGGTAGTCCTTGTAAACCTCGGACGAGGGGATGGCCACGCCGGTGTTCAGGTGGCCGACGATGGCGACGATCTCGGGGTCGGTCACCAGGCGGCGGGCCACCGCGACGCCGACGTCGGGGTTGGCCTGGTCGTCCTGCGGCGCGAGCTCGAGCTTGAAGCCGAGCTTCTCGAACTCGGGCTGCGCCTCCTCCACCGCGAGCTGGGCGCCGAGCTTGATCATCTCACCCAGCGCCGCCTGCTCGCCGGAAAGCGGAGAGACCGTGGCGATCTTGATCACGTTGCCCTGCGCCAGGGCGCTCGCACCTAAGGCCAATGCCAGAGCCAAAAGGACTTTTTTCATATCCCCCTCCTTCTCTGCGAGTTCTAAACGCTCGCGAGGGCATTTTACAAAAAAATGCACCGCCCTTGTCAATAAAAACCCCCGCCCCCGGGGCGGCGGTCGCGCGAAAACGAGCGTTTAGTACTTGATCAAGTAGCGGTCGAGCTCCCACGGGTGCACGGTGATGCGGTAGTCTTCCCACTCAAGCCTTTTGGCCTTCAGGAAGTGGCGGTAGATGTGCTCGCCGAGCGCTTTTTTCATTACCTCATCTTTCTCCAAGGCGTCGAGGGCCTCCCGTAGGGTGCCGGGTAGCTCCTTGATCTTGTGGCGACGGCGGTCCCGCACGCTCATCTCGAAGATGTTTCGCTGGATTGGGGGCGGCGGGGTGAGGCCCTTTTTGATCCCGTCGAGCCCGGCGGCGAGCATGACCGCGAGCGCCAGGTAGGGGTTCGCGCTGGGGTCGGGCACTCGAAACTCCGCCCGGGTGCCCACCCCGCGGCGGGCCGGGATTCGGATCATCGCCGAGCGGTTCGAGACCGACCAGGCGATGTTGGTGGGGGCTTCGTAGCCTGGGGTGAGGCGTTTATACGAGTTCACGAGCGGGTTGGTGACCGCCACCATGCCGGCCGCATGGGTAAGTAGCCCGGCGATGAACGATAGCGCGGTCTCCGAGAGCTGGTACTCGGCCTTCTCGTCGTAGAAGGCGTTCTTGCCGTCTTTAAAGATCGAGAGGTGGGTGTGCATCCCCGAGCCGTTGATGCCGACGATGGGTTTCGGCATGAAGGTGGCGTGCAGGTCGTGGAGCAGCGCTACCCGCTTGACGATGAACTTGAAGGTGGCGATGTTGTCGGCGGTGGTCAGGGCGTCGGCGTACTTGAAGTCGATCTCGTGCTGTCCCGGGGCGACCTCGTGGTGAGCGGCTTCGATCTCGAAGCCCATCTCCACCAGCACGTTCACCATGTCACGCCGGGCCTCTTCGCCCTTGTCCAGGGGGGCGAGGTCGAAATAGCCGGCGTCGTCGTGGGTCTCGGTGGTGGGAAGCCCTTCTGAATTTCGGAGAAAGAGGAAGAACTCGGGCTCGGGCCCCGCGTACATGTGGTCGAAACCGAGCTTTTGGAGCTCCTCGATCTGGCGCTTTAGGGCCTGGCGCGGGTCGCCTTCGAAGGGGGTGCCGTCGGGATAGGCGACGTCACAGATCAACCGCGCCACCCGCCCCCGGGCCGGGTCCTCGATGAGGTCGGGGAAGATGGCGAAGGTGCGGTAGTCGGGCTTTAAGAGCATGTCGGACTCTTCGATCCGGGTGAAGCCCTCGATCGAGGAGCCGTCAAACATGATCTCGCCGTCTAAGGCCTTCTCGAACTGGCTTACTGGGACCTCGACGTTCTTGCCCACGCCCAGGATGTCGGTGAACTGCAACCGAAGAAAGCGGACTTGGTTTTGCTTGAGTTCTTTGAGGATCTCCGCCTTGCTGAGAGGCATGCGGATAGTTTACCGAGGTAGTGCGGCATATTCATGCGAAGGCGGGCGGGCGTATCTTGACGCCAGATGTTCCGACTCAGCGGAACGCTTGGTATGACTTCTCGGCTTCTTGGAAGGTTGTTCCCGCCTTTTCAGGCGAGATGTGCCGCATCCTATTGACAAGCGTGCGCTATCTTGAGTACGCTTTGCCGCGTAAGTTTACGCACGGAGGTGTGCCGTGTTCAAAGATGCGAAGGAAGCCGTTAAGTTCATCAAGGAAAAAGGTATCGCGTACGTGGACCTAAGGTTTTCCGACCTTCCCGGGCGCTGGCAGCACTTCACCGTGCCCGCGCACGAGGCCGATGAGAACTTCTTCAAGCTCGGCGCGGGCTTCGATGGCTCCTCGATTCAGGGGTTCCAGGCCATCAACGAGTCGGACATGCTGCTTCTCCCCGACGTTTCCACGGCCTTCGTGGACCCCTTCGCGGAGCACCCCACCCTGGTGGTGATCGCGGACGTTTACGACCCGGTGGAGAAGAAGTACTACGACAAGGATCCCCGCGGGGTGGCCAAGAGGGCGGAGGAATACCTCAAGAAGACCGGGATCGCGGATGTTAGCTACTGGGGTCCGGAGATCGAGTTCTTCATCTTTGACCAGGTCGGCTACTCCATCGAGCCCCACAACTCGGGCTTTTGGATCGAGTCGGAGGAGGGGCACTGGCACTCCTACGAGGGGGGCGACGGCCTTTGGATCCGTCCGAAGGAGGGCTATTTCCCGGCGCCTCCGGTGGACAAGTACCAGGATCTGCGGAGCGAGATGGTGAAGAACCTGGAGGCCACCGGGGTTCAGGTCGAGCTCCATCACCACGAGGTGGCTACCGCCGGGCAGGCGGAGATCGACATCCGCTTTGACACCCTCACCCGCACGGGGGATAACGTCTTCAAGTACAAGTACGCGGTGCGCCAGACCGCGGCCAGGGCGGGGAAGACGGTCACCTTTATGCCCAAGCCGCTTTTTGGCGACAACGGCTCGGGGATGCACACCCACCAGTCGCTTTGGAAAAACGGCGAGCCGCTTTTCTATGACGAGAAGGGGTACGCCGAGCTCTCCAAGCTGGCGATGCACTACGCCGCCGGGCTTCTCGCCCACGGGCCCGCGCTTGCGGCGATCACCAACCCCACGGTGAACTCCTACCGCAGGCTCGTGCCGGGCTACGAGGCCCCGGTGAACTTGATCATCTCGCGCCGGAATCGCTCGGCGATCATCCGGATTCCCATGTACTTCACGGGCCCCAAGTTCAAAAAATCCAAGCGGATCGAGTACCGGGCGCCCGACCCCTCGGGGAACCCTTACCTGACCTTTGCCGCCATGTTGATGGCAGGCCTGGACGGAATCCGCCGGGAGCTCGAGCCCCCGAAGCCGGTGGACAAAAACCTCTACGCGCTCTCCGCCCGGGAGGCCCGGCGGATCAAGACCCTGCCGAAGAGCCTCGACGAGGCTTTGGACGCGCTGGAAAAGGACCACGACTTCCTGCTCGAGGGTGGGGTCTTTACCGAGGCGCTGCTTGAGGAATGGATCGCGATGAAGCGGGAGGAGGCGGCGCAGGTCCGGCTTCGCACCACCCCGATCGAGTTCCAGATGTACTACGACCTCTAAGCGCCGGTCCCTAAAACCCAAGGCCCCCCGGGTGCCCGGGGGGCCTTGGATATTCGAGCGGTTACTTCTTGATGACGATCCGGCCCTCGACCTTGGGGGCCACCGGCGAGTGGGCCTTGATGTAGTCGATGACTACCTGGGCGAGCAGGGTGCCGCTCCGCTCGTCGATCACCCGGGGAGCGTTTTTGAACATGGTGTAGCCGTCGCCGCCGCGGCCCATGTAGTCGTTGATGGCGCAGACGTAGGTCTTGTTGGGGTCGAGGGGCTTCCCGTTCACGTAGACCTCGAGGATCCGCTTCCCGGCCGGGCGGTTCGGGTCGAAGACGTACTTGATCCCGGAGACTTGGGGGAAGCGGCCCTTGGTGCGCTCCCACTGGGAGACGCCGTTTTCCAGCGCGGCCTTCAAGGTCTTGCCGTCGATCTTGACGCTGATCACGACGTTGCCAAAGGGCAGGATGGCGAAGATGTCCTTCTTGGTCAGCTTGCCGGGGCCGTAGATCTGGTCGGTGCGGATGCCGCCGCCGTTTTGGATGGCGCAGTCGGCCTTGGCATAGTCGCGCATGGCGTCGGCGATCAGGTCGCCGATGTTCGACTCCTGACGGCGAACCACCTTGCGCCGGGCGTCGAGCGGCACCTTGGTCTCGCCGATCACCTGGTTCATCGCCTTGTCAAGGGCGGCGGCGTACTCGGCCACCACCTTGGCCATCTCCGGATCCTCGGGGATCTTGCTGTCCACCACGTACTCGGTGGGAATGACCACGGGCTTCAGCCCGGGGATCGTGTAGACCTTGAGGTGGCCGAGCCAGACCCAGTCGGCGCCGGTCTTCCAGATCAGGGTCCCGTTCACCACCTTCCACATGGGGGCGTGGTCGTGGCCGCCCAGGATCAGGTCGATCTCGGGAACGCTGGCGGCGAGCTTCTCGTCGTTGACCATGTCCATGTGGGTGAGGGCGATGACCACCTCGGCGCCTTTTTCCTTCAACATCCGGGCGTACTTGCGGCCGGTTTCGATAAAGTCGAGGTACTGGGCATTGGGGCCGGGGCTCGTGAGCTCGAGCCAGTTGTCGATGAGGCCGAGGAGGCCGACCTTGACCCCGTTCCAGTCCACGAGGGCCCACCGCACCGCGCCGACGTAGCCCTCGCCGGTACGCTTATCCACTAAGTTGGTGGAGATCCAGGTGAACTTGGACTCCTTCACCCGCTGAGCCGCCACCTCGGGGCCGAAGTCGAACTCGTGGTTGCCGAAGGTGGCGTAGTCGAGCCCCAGGCGATTGAAGACGTCCACCATCTGCTTGCCCTTGAAGACGCTGGACATGATCGAGGGGCTAAAGGCGTCGCCGGAGAAGAGGATCAGGTTCTCCTGTCCTCCAAGCTCCTTGATCAAGGTCGCCACCCGGGCGGCCCCGCCGTACTTGCCCTTTTTCACCGGCTGGATCTCGTAGACGTCGTTGAAATGGATAATCGAGAACTCGCCGGCGAAGGCGAGGGCGCCGAGCACGAGTGCCGCCAAGAAAATCCCGATTCGCTTCATACCCTCCATCACCTCCACGCCTATTCTAGGCGCCTTTGTTCATCGAAGGGTCAGGGCGGTCCGAGGAGTGGCCGGGGTGGGCGCGCTCGCCGGTGATGTAGGCGGCGGCGTAGTTGGCGGCGGTGGCGGCCTCGCCGAAGTTGATTTGGATCAGCTTGAGTTTGCCGGGGTAGGTGACCGCGTCGCCGGCGGCGAAGACGCCTTTGCGGCTGGTTTCCATGCGGGTATTGACCACGATCTTGTTGCCCTCGAGCTCAAGGCCCCAGTTCGCAAGCGGCCCGGGCTTGGTCAGGAATCCCGCGAGGACCAAGACCGCGTCCACCGGGAGCACTTCCCGCTCGCCCGTCTCCACGTGTTCGATCTCGGCCTCCTTCACCCAGTCGTCGCCGCGAACCGCCTTCAAAACAAAGGGGGTCTTTACCGCTAGCTCCCCGCGTGCGGCGGCTTGGAGGAGCTCCTCGACGCTCTTTTCGTGGGCCCGGAAGGCTTTGCGGCGGTGGATCAGGGTGACCCGGGCGATGTTCTTGAGCATGAGCGCCCAGTCCACCGCGCTGTCGCCCCCGCCGACGATCAGGACCTCCTTGTCCTTGAACTCCTCGGGGTGCTTGACGGCGTAGAAAAGCCCCTTGCCCTCAAGCTCCCGCTCGCCCTCGGCCCCCACCCGCCGGGGCTCGAAGACGCCGAGCCCGCTCGCGATCACCACCGACCGGGCGCGGTAGGTGTGGCCCCGGTCGGTGGTGAGGAGAAAGCCTTCCTCGTCCTCGTCGAGCTTCTCCGCCCGCTCCTCCAGGGCGTAGATGGGGTTAAAGGGTTCCACCTGGGCGACCAGTCGGGCGGCGAGGTCGGCGGCCTTGATCTTGGGAAAGCCCACCACGTCGTAGATGTATTTTTCGGGGTAGAGGGCGACGAGCTGGCCCCCGGGCTCGGAGAGGGGGTCCACCAGCCGGGAGGTGAGCCCGCGCATCCCAGCGTAAAAGGCCACCGCGAGCCCGGTAGGACCCGCGCCCACCACGATCAGGTCGGTTCCGGTCTGCATCCTTCCCTCCTTAGAAAGGGCCCCCACCCGGGGGCCCTGCTCCTCAATCATTATCCGCCTATTCCGGGCGGTTTGCCAGGTCTTCGAGGCCTTGGAGATTCAAAAGGGTGATCTTGCCGTAGCCCGACTTGATGTAGCCCTCCCGCGCGAGCTCGCCGACCACCTTGGTCACGGTCTCCCGCACCGAGCCCACCGCCGCCGCCAGGTCGTCGTGGGTGAGCCGGATCACCGGCCGGCCCTCGGCGTCGGTCTGGGCAAGGGCGGTGGAACGGAGCTCGAGCAGGGCGGCGGCGATGCGGTTTTTGAGGCGCTGGGTCACAAGCCGCTGGATCTGCGCATACCCTTGGGCGAGCGCCGCCACCAGGTTGGCGATGAGCTCCCGGGGCTGGCTTTGCAAAAGCGCCTCCACTGGGATCGCTTCCACCTCGCTTTCGGTCAGGGCCTCGGCGAAGTGGCCGCGCTCGAGCCCCGCAAGGGCCTCCTCCCCAAAGAACTCGCCGGGTCGAACGAAACGCAGCGTGAGGGCGTTGCCCTCCTCGTCCACGTGCTGGATGCGCACGAGCCCCGAAACCACCCGGTAGACCGGTTCGCCCGGGGCCGGCACCCCGGGGTAGAGGATGACCTCCCCCGGGGAGAACCGCGCGCGTTCCCGGATGCTTGCCTTGCTCACGATTCCCTCCCCGCCCCCAGGCTAGCACGGGGACGGGGATTTTGTAAACATATTTGTTACGAAAATCGGGTCGAGGCGACGAGCCACTCGAGGTAGGGGGGATGCCCCTGCTCCACCGGCAGGGCGAGGACCTCGGGAACGGTGTAGGGGTGAAGCTCGGGCACCCGCTTGAGGAGGGCCTCGAGCCGGTCCTCGGTGGTCTTCACGACGAGGAGCTCTTCCCGGTCTTCCTCGATCTTCCCCTCCCACCAGTAGGTGGAAATAAGCCCCGGCACCCGGTTGACGCAGGCGGCGAGCCTTTCTTCCACCAGGGCGCGGGCGAGCCTTTCCGCCGCGTCGCCGTCCGCCGGGGCGGTGATCAGGACCACGTAGGCCTTCATGGCTTTTAGCCTACTCCGCGTGCCCGACCACGAACGCCGAGGCCACCTCGTCGCCCTCGGCGAGGTTCATGAGCTTGACGCCGGCGGTAGCCCGGGAGGAGACCCGGATCTCGCTCACGGGAATGCGGATCGCCTGGCCCTTTTTCGAAAGCACCAGGAGGTCCTCGTCGCCGTCGGTGGGGAGCATGGCGACGAGCTCGCCGACCTTCTTGCCGGTCTTGAATCCGATCACCCCCTGGCCGCCGCGGCCCTGGCGGGGGTACTCACCGACCGGGGTGCGTTTGCCGTAGCCCCGGCTGCCCACCGCCAGGAGGTCCCCCTCCCAGCCCGCGGGGATCACCGCCAGCGAGACCACCGCGTCCCCCTCTTTGAGCCGGATGCCCCGCACCCCCTGGCTCGCGCGACCGGTGGCCCGGACCTCGGAGAGGGCGAAGCGGATCGTCTTGCCCTGGCGGGTGGCGAGGGCTACGTCGTCGCCGGCTTCGGCGGTGGCGACCGCGATCAGGTCGTCGCCCGGTTGCAGGTGGATGGCGATCAGCCCGGAGCTCGTGAGGTTCTGGTACTCGATGAGCGGGGTGCGTTTGACGATCCCCTTGCGCGTCGCGAAGACCAGGTCGCCGGGCGCTTTAAGATCGCGCACCGCGAGCAGGGTGGCGACCTCCTCCCCCTCAGCGAGGGCGAGGAGCTGGCGCACGTGGGTGCCCCGGGCGGCGCGGCTCGCCTCCGGGAGCTCGAAAACCTTGAGTCCGAAGACCCGGCCGTGATTGGTGAAGAAGAGGAGCTGGTCGTGCATCTGGGCGACGAAGACCCGGGTGGCCTCGTCCTCGCCCTTGGTGCGGCCGGCCTGGACCCCGACCCCGCCACGGCCTTGGGCGCGGTAGGCCTCGAGGGGGGTGCGTTTGACGTAGCCGGCGGCGGTCATGGTGATCACCATGGGTTCGTCCTCGATCAGGTCCTCGGGAGCAAACCCCTCGGCGAAGGTGGTGATCACCGTGCGGCGGGGGTCGGCGTACTTTTTCTTGACCTCGAGGAGCTCCTCCTTGATGACCTCCCAGAGCCGGCCTTCGTCTTCGAGAATCGCGCGCAGGAAGGCGATCCTTTCCTTCAGTTCGCGGTATTCGGCGAGGAGTCGCTCGCGCTCGAGCCCGGTGAGCCGCTGCAGGCGCATGTCGAGGATCGCCTGGGCCTGCACCTCGGTGAGGCCAAAGCGCTCGATCAGGCCGCGCTTGGCCTCGGCCGGGTCCTTGGAGGCGCGGATCAGGGCGATGACCTCGTCGATGTGGTCGAGGGCGATGAGGAGGCCTTCGAGCACGTGGGCCCGCTCCTCGGCCTTCTTGAGCTCGAAGGCGGTGCGGCGGGTGACCACCGTTTTGCGGTGGTCGAGGTAGTGGCGCATGAGCTCGAGGAGCGAGAGCACCCTGGGCTCGCCCTCGACGATCGCGAGCAGGTTGACGGTGAAGCTGGTCTGGAGCTGGGTGTGCTTGTAGAGCCGGTTGAGCACGACCTCGGGGTTTGCGCCTCGTTTGAGTTCGATCACCACCCGCATCCCCCGGCGGTCGGACTCGTCCCGGAGGGCGGCAATCTCCTCGACCTTTTTGGCCCGCACCAGGGCGGCGATCTGGGTGATGAGGCTCGCCTTGTTGACCTGGTAGGGGATCTCGGTGACCACCAGGGCGACCCGATTTTTCTTCTCCTCGACGTGGACCTTGGCCCGGAGCTTGAGGCTCCCCCGGCCCCGGGCGTAGGCCTCCTTGATCCCACCTTTATGCAGCCGGCCGCCGGTGGGGAAGTCCGGGCCTGGGAGGACGGCGAGCACCTCGTCCAGGGTGATCTCCGGGTTTTCGATCATCCTGACCAGGGCGTCGATCAACTCGCCGAGGTTGTGGGGCGGGAGGCTCGTCGCCATCCCCACCGCGATGCCGGAGGCGCCGTTGGCCAGCAGGTTGGGGAAACCCGCCGGGAGCACCTCGGGCTCGGTGGCGGTGCCGTCGAAGTTGGGCTTGAAGTCGACGGTGTCCTTGTCGATGTCTTTGAGGAGCTCGAGCGCGATGGGGGAGAGCCGGGCCTCGGTGTAGCGGTAGGCGGCCGGGGGGTCGCCGTCGATCGAGCCGAAGTTTCCCTGCCCGTCCACCAGGGGGTAGCGCAGGTTCCAGTCCTGGGCCATGCGCACCATCGCGTCGTAGACCGCCTGGTCGCCGTGGGGGTGGTACTTCTTGATGACCTCCCCGACGACGCCGGCGGACTTCGCGTGCTTCCGGCCGGGCAGGAGCCCCTCCTGGTACATGGCGAAAAGGATCCGCCTTTGTACCGGCTTGAGCCCGTCGCGGACGTCGGGCAGCGCCCGGTCCACGATCACGCTCATCGCGTAGTTGATGAAGCTCTGTTTGACCTCTTCGGTGATCTCGACAGGTAGGACTTCTGCCATCGTTCGCCTCGCTTTGGGGGAACGCGTTCCCACCGGAACGCAATTCTTTACACCGCCTACCAGTATACCCTGCCGGCGCTTTTAAGAAAAAGCGAACCCGCCCTTTCGGGCGGGCGTTTGGCGGCCCCGACGGGACTTGAACCCGCGACCTCCCACGTGACAGGCGGGTGTGCTAACCAAGCTACACCACGGGGCCCTGCCACCGGCGAGTATAGGTCTCGCGGCCTAGGAGGTCAACGCGAGCAAGTACTCGATCGCGTAGCGGTAGCCGAGCGGCCCGAGCCCGCTGATCACCCCTCGGGCGGCGGGGGCGGTGACCGAGTGGGCCCGGAAGGGCTCACGGGCATACAGGTTTGAAAGGTGCACCTCGACCACCGGCAGCGGCTGGGCGCGGATCGCGTCCAGAAGGGCGTAGGAGTAGTGGGTGAGGGCGCCCGGGTTCAGCACCATGCCCCGGAAACCCTCCTCCTCCGCCCGCTGGATCCACTCGACGAGCTGGCCCTCGTGGTTGGACTGCCGGCTCACCACACCGACGCCGAGCTCGCTCCCCCAGGTCTCGAGCTTTTCTTCCAGCTCCTCAAAGGTCAGGGTGCCGTAGATCTCCGGCTCGCGCCGGCCGAGCAAGTTGAGGTTGGGGCCGTGCAGGACCAGGATCATAGCGCCTCCCAGAAAAGGGCATAGGTTTCTTCGAGCATTCTACGCGGCACCGGGGTGATCACCAGGTCGCCAAGCCCCCGGGGAACCACCCAGTAAAGCCCCTCGGCCCGGGCCTTCTTGTCGCGGACGAGGTAGGGCCAGAGCACTTCGAAGGAAAGCTCGGGCGGGGGCGGGGGCTTAAGCCAATCGAGCAAGGCCCGCACCCGGGGGGTGAGGTCCTCGCCCCCGAGCGCCCGTCCAAGAAGGGTTGCATAGAGGAGGCCATAGGCCACCGCCGCGCCGTGGGAGATTCGGTGGTCGCTCGCGGCCTCGAGGGCGTGGGCTAGGGTGTGGCCGAGGTTCAAAAGTCTCCGCTCTCCGGCTTCCTTGTAGTCGGCCTCCACCACCCGGATCTTCACCGCCACCGCCCGGGCGAGGTAGTCCTCGAGCTCAGGGTGCCCGGCGTGCAGGTCAAAGGGCGCAAGGAGCGCCTCGTCCCCCGCGATCAGCCCGTGCTTGAAGGCTTCCACAAGCCCCTCCTTAAAGAGGGGCTTGGGCAGGGTGGCAAGGGCCTCGAGGTCGGCAAAGACCGCTTCCGGGGGGTGGAAGGCCCCCACCAGGTTCTTGCCCTCAGGCAGGTTGACGCCGGTCTTGCCCCCCACGCTCGCGTCCACGATCGCGAGGGTGGTGGTGGGAAAGCTCCGGTAGACGATTCCCCGCAGGTAGGTGGAGGCCAGAAAGCCGCCGAGATCGGTGAGGGTGCCGCCGCCAACGACGTAGAGCACCGCGTCCCGGGTGAGCCCGAGCCCCGCGAGCCAGGAGAGCAGCGCGCCGTAGGTCTCAAGGGTCTTTGCCCCTTCGCCTCCCTCGAGGCCGTGAAGGTGGGAGATCCCCGCGGCCTCCGCGATCCTCCGGGCAAAGGGCTCCACCGCCCGGTCATAGATCAGCGCGGCGGGACGGGGCTCGGACGCAAGGCTTGCGCCCCGGCCGATCCAGATCGGGTAAGGGGGGTTACGCACCTCGAGCCTCACGCCACCTCCAGAGCTCGGCCACGATCGCCTCGGCGGTCTCCTTGGGGCTCCGCCCCTCGCTTTCGATATGGATCGGGGCCTCGCGGTAGAGCGCCTCGCGTTCTTCCAAAAGCCTTCGGATCCGTTCCAGGGGGTCGCCGCCCTCGAGTAGGGGGCGTTTGCCCGGCCTTCTCCGAACCCGTTCGAGGATCGTCTCGGGCCGCGCCCAAAGCGCCACCACCGGACCCCGCGCGAGCAGCCGCCGGCGGTTTTCCGCGTCCACGAACGTGCCGCCCCCCAGGCTCACCACCAGGTAGTCCTTGTCCACCAGCTCCCGGACCGCCTCGCGCTCGAGCTTACGGAAGTAGTCCTCCCCCAGGTAGCGGAAGATGTCGGGGATCGCAAGGCCGGTCTCGCGCTCGATCAGCCGGTCGAGGTCGACGAAGTGGAGCATCAGCTCCCGGGCCAGCTCGCGCCCGATCCGGGTCTTGCCCACGCCCATGAAACCGGTGAGGGCGACCCAGGTGGTGGGGCGTTCGACCTCGATCCGGCGCACCGCTAGTACTCCAGCACCCGGCGGCGGTAGCGCTCGACGCGCTCCTTCAGCTCCTCCAGGGTATCGCCGCCGAACTTTTCCAGATAGGCCTGGGCCAGGGTGATGAGCACCATGGCCTCGACCACCACGCCGGCGGCGGGCACGGCGGTGACGTCGGAGCGCTCCCGGGCGGCGTCGGCCGGTTCCCTGGTGATCACGTCTACGGTGGGAAGGGGACGCATCAGGGTGGCGATCGGCTTCATCGCCGCCCGGAGCACGAGTTCCTCGCCGTTGGTGATCCCGCCCTCGAGCCCGCCCGCCCGGTTCGTCCTCCGGTAGTAGCCGCGGGTCGCCTCCCAGTAGATGGGGTCGTGGACCTCGGAACCCGGTCTTCTCGCGGCCTCGAAGCCGAGCCCGATCTCCACCCCTTTGATCGCGGGCACGCTCATCGCCGCCTGGGCCAGGCGCCCGTCGAGCTTTCGGTCGTAATGGACGTGGCTTCCGAGTCCGGGTACCAGCCCGCGCACCCGCACCTCGACGACTCCGCCGAGGGTATCGCCCCGGTCCCGGGCTGCGTCGATGGCGGCGATCATTTTCGCTTCGGCCTCGGGATCCGGGGTGTAGAGGGGGCTTTGGTAGATTCGTTCCTTTTCCTCCCAGACAAAGGGGCGCTCCGCCCGAATGCCCCCGAGCTCGACCACGAATGCGGCACTCTCGACCCCGAGTTCCCTAAGGAGCCTCGCTGCCACCGCACCGACCGCGACCCGGGCGGCGGTTTCCCGGGCGCTCGCGCGCTCGAGCACATCCCTCAGATCCTTGTGCCCGTACTTGATTCCCCCAGGAAGATCGGCGTGGCCGGGCCGGGCGGCGGTGAGGGCGCGCTTTCTCGGCTCGCCTCCCGGGGAGGGGTCCATGATCTCGCGCCAGTTTCGGTAGTCCTGGTTTTCGATGACTAGGGTCAGGGGGGCCCCGGTGGTGCGGCCGGCGCGAACCCCGGATTGGATCCGGGCGCGGTCCTTTTCGATCTGCATCCGCCGGCCTCGGCCGTAGCCCCCCTGGCGCCGTATGAGCCAGGGCAGGAGGTCTTCCTCGGT
>Ga0256833_1001468_pt1 | contig 17374 bp, 9 predicted proteins | sample 356284metaG_FD_190535 | JGI IMG/M metagenome (GOLD analysis project Ga0256833, IMG submission 190535) | Hydrothermal vent microbial communities from Mid Atlantic Ridge, Atlantic Ocean - 356-284 | ecosystem: Environmental > Aquatic > Marine > Hydrothermal vents | place: Atlantic Ocean: Mid... | reverse complement strand
AAAATTTATAATATTATAAAAAAAAATCTAATATCCGTTTTATTCTTTTTGAGTACAATCTTTCTTACATCTGTAATTGTACCGGATTCTGCTATCTCCCAATGTACTAATACTTCTCTATACCCCCCTTCGGATATAGAAGCATCTCATTTTAATATCCCTGTTACAGTAGCTACAGATAGCTGGCCAGGACAATATTTTGTTGTTAAAAATCTATCTATAGAAGACACATACTCTTTCACATCGTCTGCAGACACTACTGATTATATTACTTTAAGGGATGAATATGGTGCATTGTTGGCTCATGGCAATGCTCCTCTGAGTTTTACTATATCAGGGGGAGACATTATACAAGTTCATATAAACTTGATCAGTCCTCCATGTGGAACAGACGACGTTGACAGAACCACCAGGGTAATATGCACATCATGCCCTCCGATACCTCCGGGCATTGGTGTAGGTACAAGCAACCCGGAAGCAAAACTTGATATAGAAGGAGAAATAAAAGTAGCCATGTCCGTAAGTCCCCCAAAAGCAGGAATGATCCGGTGGAATGACACTTCCGGTGATTTCGAAGGATACAACGGTTCAAAATGGGTCTCCTTTACCAAAGCAAGTGCATTATGGGGTATATCAAATTCAAATCAAGGAAATGAAAATCAAAAATTAACCGCCTCAGACGGAGCAGCGTATGATGATTTTGGCTATAGCGTATCTATATCTGGGGACTATGCAATTATCGGTGCTTACGGAGATGATGTGGATGGGAACGCCAACCAAGGTTCCGCTTATGTATTTCAACGATCTGGGACTTCATGGACACAACAAGCTAAACTTACCGCCTTCGACGGAGTAGGTGGTGATATCTTTGGCAACAGCATATCTATATCTGGGGACTATGCAATTATCGGTGCTAACGGTGATGATGTGGATGGGAATACCAACCAAGGTTCCGCTTATGTGTTTCAGCAGTAAATTGAGGAATTGAGAATGTTACAATCTAAAATCAGAACAACTGACTCCATAGAAAGAAAAGTTCAAAGGAAAAAGAAAAAAGGAAAAAGTTTAAAATTTGCAAGACAAAAGACCTTAGACAATAGGAATTTAATTATGAATAAAGAATTATGAATTTCAAAACAGGCTTTGAAGTCACACTATCGCGTGCTTTCAAGTCCTAAAGGTTTATAAATAAATTTGCGATAAAAAAATCCATTGGGACGACATATTATATCTCCATAAGTAAGTGTCTGGTAAAATGATTCTCACCAGATGTTTTGACGGTATTTTTGCGGTGATGCAAAGCAAAAATAGTGACAAAAACAAAATTTTTCATTATATCCTCATCACCCGGCCCCTTGTCCTTTATCAATATATCTTCTTTAAGCTCGAACCCGGATAATAATGCTCAACTATCTCTTTCGAAGAATATCCCGCAAGAGACATTCCGATACCTCCTATTTGACACATTCCTGCTCCATGTCCCCAACCAGCTCCTTTAAAAACAAACCTTACCGGCACTTCTTTGCCTTGATCATATAACGTCTCAATATCAATAGCCGAACTGTATAAAAATTTCCTGTGCAATACCCTCCTTACTTCATAATCTTTATAAATAATCACCGATTTCCGTACAGAATCAGTATCCGTATATTTTATTTCCAATTCCAATATGCGTCCACTTCCCGCACGTTTTAGCACTATCAATTCCATAATAGATAAAACATCTATTTCTAATTTTTCCCTGATATTTTCAACCAGCTCTTCTTGAGTAGTTTCTTCTATCCACCTAAAATAATGTCCGTCTTCATCTACATCACCAAGATATTTATGCAGCTCTTCTTCTTTAATATAATGAGGACTACAGAAGGAATCAGGCACTTCATCTACCCATTTTTTCAATTCCTCCTCTTTAGTAAGATCAATTTCGAAATCATAAGGCGCATCAGATTTGTTTTGCATATAAGGTTTGGGATCGTTTTCCCAGAGATTTTCAAATTTCTCCATTATTCCTCCACAGGATTTAGAATAGCGGGCATCAACAATTTTCCCTTCATACATCAATACCAGCCCCTTGGTACTTTTTGCAGCCTTTTGTGCAAAATCCGTAAGATTATTTATCCCTTGAAACCTCTGACAACAATCATCATTACAAACATCAAAGCCAAGATGAATATGTTTTTGTTCCACATTGGCAAGCATCCACGAACGTGCTACGATTGTCTGTGCTTCTATGTAACTGTCAGGACATTCCGCACTCATCTCCGAAGTAGCAACACTAGCTAAGTAATCTTCCAAAGGCAATCGATTTATCAAGATCAAATTCCCGCCAGTACTTTTCATTTCCAGCTTTCCCGTCAACTTCACTTCTATATATTTTGCCCAGTGAAATCCCCTGCCTGCTATTACTTTTTTTACCATCACAAAACCACCATCACCTTGTTCAATAGTGATATTTTCATATCTTTCCTCATTCAATACCACAATATCACCTTCCCCTTCGATTGCCAATTCAGTTCCATTAAGCAATTTCGTCTCATCAGCTTTGACTATGCAATCTACTGTATTCTCAAAATCCAATACAATTATTTTTTGTTTATCCTCCGGCAGGACAATTCCAACCCGTATTTCCGGTTCTTTATCGGGAATAGTATTTGGTATAAGCATATTTATTATATTTTTAATCCCAAATAAGCATCAATTCCGGCTCCCAGTGCAGGTGCCTCTCTCAATTTTGACGTTTTTATAACTTCAGCATTAAATTTACCTCCTTTTACATAATATTTTTTTAAATCTTCATCATCTATACCTTGAAACAACCGGCTTAATTCATTTTGAATTTGATTCCATAATAAATTCGTATCTTTTGATTCTTCAATAAGATCTCCAAGCCTTTGCCCGACAATTATCGCCTCTAAAAATGTTCCTGTATATGGATGACTGGCCTCCAAAGATTTTCTATCGGGATTAACAAATTCAAATATATTTTTCCATCCGGAATAGACCGTAATTATTCTTTCGAAAAACAGATTCGCAATGTTATAACTTATATCATTTATACAATTCAAAGCTGCCTTGTCTCCTTTTACTGCCAATTGCAATATTTGCAACGGATATATATGTTTTTCATTCAGTTCTTCCACTTCGATACCCGAATATACGCTATAAATATACTGTATCCCACTGGCGGAAGAATATCTTTCCATTGACAGGCCTGATTTGCTTTTCAATTCCCAGGCTTTAGCTATCCAATTGCGAATAGAATCAAATGTCACTAATTTGCCTTTCAATTTCATCGCATCTGCAACTCCTGTTCCACCACCGAGATAATAAGCGTTTCCAACATATTTAAACATTCCATCAGTAGAATATTCCTCTCCCATACCGCAATAATCCGCATCACTACCCAGGTGATTTATCGAGCTATACAATTCTACACCCCTATTTGCAACAATCTCTTCTATTTCAGTTAAAAAACGAGGCATCCTCGGACCATTCAATAAAGCGGCTATACCTCGTTTATCTTTAGTTTTCAAACCAGGCATTCCAAAACCAATCAAAAGTTTTTTGTAGGGATTTTGCTTTGAGAAGCCGGTGATAACATCTGCAGCAGCATTTATATATGCTCTTGACTGCCGATATTCTTCATCAGTCAAATTTATTTTGGCTTCCATTTCTTTTAATTGAATTTTTATATCCACAGGTTTAAAATCAGGGATGAAAGTATCATAATCGCTATATTTTTTTTGGATATTCTTATCTGTCAATGAAAATAAACCGGTTTTTGTGTCATACGACACTTCCCAACCGCTTATCTTTGTAGCACCTCCGTCAATACCTATTATTATCATAATTTTTATTTTTTATCCTAAAAGCACTCTACCTTGGTAGTTACTATTTTTTTTTATTTTCTATGGCGATTCTCCATAGAGATTTGCAATTCTTATTATGCAATGCTAAAAAATCTCTATTCCGACCGGGCTATTCGAGGGTTTCGTCACGCCTCTATTTCTCCGTTTTACTATATTTCACTTTTCAAATGTCATATATGATTTTGATAAAGCCGGTTGGAATATCCGGCGTGACAGCCTCCGCTTCGCTCCGGCTCCTCTACTATCCCTATCGCAAACCATCACCCGTGCAATTTTCATTTATTATTATTTTAAAACCATTTTATCTTAGTATTACAATATTCAAACAAAGACCTTCCATTAACTTTTCTTTACTATTAAAACAAAATACTTTTAAATATAAAAATTCTAATTTATAACTTTTTAATATTGCTTTCAATTACTTTAAGAATCTTATTCGAATACTGTGGTTCTTTTACTATTAGATCATATCTTATTTTACCACACAATTTAGCCAAACTTGCAGAAATTTCATCGGATTCAATAGCAGAAATTTTATCATCAGCAGAAGTCTCCTGAATTTTATTTAAAAATTCGGAATATTCCATCAAAACCTCCGGACTTGCAATAGTTGATAATTTATGTGTTAAAAATTCCAATGAAATTAAGTCTTTATCATCTATCTCACTTTTAGTAATAATCTTTTCAATAAAATCTATAAGCTCAAAATAGATATTTGATTTCAATTCAAATATTTTAACCCGCTGTTCTTTTTCAAGCTCAACTTCGCTTTGCTTATTTAATAATGCCGCCGTAATCGCAATGGTGGCAACCGTTCCTAAAATTATCAATACGACCTCTTGTGCAAAAGGATATTTACCATTCAACAAATAAGCATATCGCAAAAATATAAAACCTACTACGAAAGTCAATAGGGAAATAATCAAATATTTTGTACTATCCTTCACTGTCTATATTTTACATTTAACATTAAATAGTGTCTGTCCATAAAATCATTAAAATTTAAAAATATTCTTTTTGCGATATTTTTATTTTCTTCAACTCGCTGATACAAAGGCATCACTTCGTCTCCGAAAAGTAAAAATCTCATCAAAAATCTTTGTTTTTAAAAATTCAAGCACTTTATAGACAGACACTAAATATTAAAATTCTTATTGTATGCTATCCTTCTTAAAATCGCATGCTTACGCATATCGTCCTTAGCCTCATCATTGCGCATGATTACATCTTCGCTAATTGCATGGTCGGTACCTCCGGAATGTCTTACAACTTCATAAATAGGATCATAAATCCTTCCTATTTTATAATATTCAGACACTTTCAATACCATTTCATAATCTTCACCATAATTTCTCGCATATTTATCATCATTTATAGAAAAATATCCCATTTCCTTTATTATATCTATAGGAATACAACGTGGAGCACCGGCACCGTTTATTCTTAATAAATTGTTCCTTCCATTATCATCAGTCCATTCATCATGAGTCACAACAGGTATTTCTTCCATCCTTTTCATAGTGCCGTCTTCTAGTTTTTCCCAAACTTCGTAAGAACCGATTACCATACCTATATTATCATCTTTTTTGAATGCATTAAGTACTTTTTCCACAGCATCGGGTTTTAACCTGTCATCCGAATCCAGTTGAATATAGTATTTTCCTCTTGCCGATTTTGTTCCGATATTCAAGCAAAGACCTATATTGTTAATATCTATCACAATCAACCTTATCTCAGGTTTTGCAGGATCATAAAACTCTCCTCCAGGCATATACTTTCTTACTGAATCAACGGTCGGATCCTCTTTACCGCCATTTACAACTATGATAGCTTCAATGTCTTTTACCGTTTGTGCCTGTATAGATTCAATAGCAGTATCGATAAATTCAGGTCTATGCCCAACAGGGATAATAATTGAAGCTTTTAAGTCATATTCTCCTTCGATTTTATTACCGGAATCCATAAATACTCCTGGTTCAAGATAAGCGCCAATTCTTTTCAGATGATTGGTCAATACCTTTTCAGCTTCAAGTTGAACATTTGTGTCCGACATTAAATAATCAAAAACATTGGCTTTTTGCTCGGATGCGATAATAGTATAAAAAGAACCACTATATTTATTTGAAATACGGATGATATTAAATATTTCGGAAATCTTTAACCGGATATCATATTGCACTTTAAACTTTAGCGTTTTGTCCAAACCTCCAATACGATCAAGCGCTTCTCTCCTTAGAAAAAATACTTTGCCGAAATCTTGATTATCTCTTACTCTTCCGATGTGGTAATTCAAGAGATGAACTTCTTTTACCTCATCTCCTTTTTTCAAATCATAATCAGCGTAAAAAGATCCGGCACCGGGATTTCTTTCGGCAGCTATCAAAAAAGCTTCTAGCGCAGCTTCTTTCAATATAACAGGATTCTTCATATTATCAATGTATAAAATAAAATCATTAAAATACTGCTCTATTGATTCAATAAGTATTTCCGCGTAAAACTTTTCTGCATCGGTAATCCATTCAAAGTCTATATTTTCTTTAGCTAATAAACTTGCAAATTCACTCTTTATCTCTCCTATAAATACAACATTAAAATTTTTAACGGTTTGATTTGCAATTGACAATACTGTTTGGTTAATATATTTATCTTCCGGATCGGAATGAAGTACAATAGTAATGTTTTCAGTCATAATATTTGATTGAATGGTGATTGAAATAATTAATTCATAAACAGAATTACAAATCTAATAAATATCTACTCAACTTGTTAGTGTCTGTCCACAAAATAATAGAAAAAAAATAATTATTGACATTCTTACAAGAAATCAATTAATTAAATTTTAAATTATGAATAATAAGACAAAAGATAAGCTATAGATTTTATAATCTGTTATAGTGAAATAGCTGAAATGGAACATAACACTTAGTCGCTTTGAGTAGTAGACTAATACTAACAAGGACAGGTTTATTATCAGGGAAATGTCTTTAAATGCATCGCAAATTTATTTGCGACAATGGGAGGCTTGTAAATTATTAATTACTATTTTCTCTTATGATTTTTTGTACTTCTTCAATACTTAGACCTGTGATATCCGTAAGATTGTCAATACTAAATCCCTTTTGGTATCCCCTCAAAATCACATTTACAGTATTTTTTTTCGATACCTTTTTGTTTGTATTCTTTTGCTATTAATTCATAAGTACTCATAAAATCTTTTTTTATTTTGGGTGGTATTTTTTCTATTAATTCCAATAATTGTCCCTCTTCAATCTTTACCGGTTTTTTACCCATAAAGCAACAATACGAAAATTTTAGTAAATTAAAAATTACAAATCACAAATCATAAATTTATTATGTGCTTCTCAATTCTATTGATATTTTAACTTTTCATAATTAAAACCTATTAATAATTCAGGTTAAATTTTAAAGATTCGGTTGTTTGAAATTTTATAAAAAAATTCTTAATAAATAATTTATTTTAATTATTTTTACGACATTTGGTTTTTATTATTTAATTAACACAATAAAATACACTATTGATGAAACATATTTTCTTATTTGCAATTTTATTATTTTCCATATTGCTTAAATCACAAAATACAGAATTGTTTGTGCCGCGCAATATGGTAAAAGCTTATTCTACATATACCCGTTCGTATAACGGTGCTCCCGGGGATAAATATTGGCAAAACAAACCCAAGTATGATATCAATTTGGATTTTAATCCTGCTACTGCTATTTTATCAGGTAAAGAAAATATCATTTACAAAAACAATAGTCCCGACACTTTGAAAAATATCGTTTTTACCATGTTGGGAGATATTTACAAAAAAAATAATTACAATCACGATTGGAATTTAAATAGAGCCCTCACCAATGATGGTTTTGTTATTAAAAAATTCTCTGTCGCCAGTAAAGAGTGGAGCATTGATGATAAAAACATAAGAAGATCCGGAACAAATATGTATATCAAGCTTGAAAATCCATTGCCTCCTGATTCCAAAATATCCTTTGATATCGAATGGCAATATGAATTCACCTTGAATGCTGTTATTAGAGCAGGAAACTACGGTGATAGTACTTTTATGATAGCATATTATTACCCCAAAATAGCTGTATATGATGATATTGACGGTTGGGATAAACACAATTATACGGGTTTCGGTGAATTTTATGGTGAAGTAGCCGATTATAACGTACATATCACTGTACCCGGGGACTTCAAAGTCTGGGCTACAGGTGAATTACAAAACCCCGAACAAGTACTATCTCCTGAATACCTCAAAAGATGGCAAGAAGCTCATATTCCGGGAAAAACAATAAATATCATTCGAAAAGATGAAGTTGCAAAACGTGATGTAACCCTACCGGATAAAAAATTAACCTGGTATTATATAGCTAAAAACGTTCCCGATTTTGCTTTTGGCACCTCCAACAGATACAGATGGGATGCCAAATCAATTGTAGTGGATACCATAACAGGCAGACAAACATTTCTTTGTACCGCCTATGCTGAAGACAGACACTATTATCCACGTGTTATCGATTTACTGGATACTGTCTTAACCAATTACTCTACAAAAATACCCGGAGTACCCTATATTTACCCGTCAATGAAAATATTTAACGGTAATGCCGGAATGGAATTTCCCATGATGTGCAACGATGCTGAAGATAACAAATGGGTAGGAAATGTCGGTTTGACATATCATGAAGTAGGACATTCTTACTTTCCTTTTACAGTAATGACCAATGAAAGAAAATATGCCTGGATGGACGAAGGCTGGGCAACATTTTTTCCTAATTTTTATATTAAAGATCATCTGGGAAAAAACAATAAATTTAATTATTTCAAATCCAGAATGCAAAGGTATTATCAAATTGCCGGAATGGACATAGAAGTTCCTGAAATGGTTTTGGTTGATTTATTGAGATTAAGAGCACCTTACAGACAAGCCAGTTACAACAAATCATTTCTGGCATATTATTATCTTTACGATTATCTCGGTGAAGACAGATTTTTAAAAGCATTCCGTGGTTATATAAAAAGATGGATTGGAAAACATCCTATTCCCTATGATTTTTTCTATTCCATGAATGACCTTTCAGGAGAAAATCTGAATTGGTATTGGCAAAATTGGTTTTTCGAATTCGGTTATGGTGATTTAGCATTGTCTTTGCAAAATAAAAATACACTGGTAATTGAAAACATAGGTCATCTAGCATTACCCGTAAGATTGAAAATAACATATAATGATGGTCATAGTATAAATATGGCGTACAATTTAAAAATATGGAAAAATGCAAATAATAAACTGACTATACCACTAAAAGATCCTGAAGATATAAAGAAAATAGAACTTGGAGAAGATTGGATAATAGATGTAAATAAAAGCAATAATATTATTGAATTTTAGCTTCAAAACTTACCTCGTGTAAGGAAAAGTTTCAGGTTTCAGGTTCCAAGTTCTATGTTTCAAGTTTCAGATTTACACAAAACAAAACTCAGAATGAGGTCTCATAAAAATAATGGTTTTAATAACAGGCTGAATATAAGACAAATAATTGAGAATTGAGAATTGAGAATTGAGAATTGAAAATGATAAAAGGAATTAAAATAATTAAACTGGTTGAACCGATAAAACATTCTAATGAAGCACTTCAGACCAAGTATCTCTAATGACAGATTGCGAGCTGCGACAAAGAGATTAAATTTGAAAAGATGATTAATCATGAAGCCAAGCAAATACCAGCAGCATTAATCTGGCATGATTTTATCAACCCACCCGCTACTGAGGTAGCGGTTCCTTCATTACCAAAAGAGGTTTACTCTTTTGGCTCTCTCCTTTATCAAAACCGTTCAGTCATGCATCAAGGCAAAAAATGAAAATATTTTTCTCTCATGATTTTATTGATTTTGGGGTCACCTTAATTCCCAACGGGTCAGTTGGTCTGAATTTTGAACTTTCACTTCCGAACACAAAAAACAAAGGCAACCACTTTTGGCTGCCTTTGTAAAATCTTTTCGTTATGAAAATTCTATTCTTAATGTTTTAGAACGATTAATTTCTTAAACACTATTGCATTTTCTGTTTCTATTCGTAAATTATATGTCGCAGGGCTCAAGGTACTAACATCTATATTTTGATCATGATAGCCAGCTTCAAACTTATCATTTACTGCTTTGTCTATTACCAATTTTCCTGTAATATCATAAACATCGATTTTGACTTCTGAATCTGATGTTAATTCAAAATTGATATTTGCTATATTCGATACAGGATTAGGATAGATCTCAAATTTGCTTGCATCCGTATTACTACTTATAAACACCGCCACTATCTTGCTCTTCGTTGTCATTCCGGTATTTTCAACTTGTATTATCCTGTAGTAATATATTCCATTTCCGAATTTATCATAATCATCAAATTCATACGTATTGGTCTTTCCTTCTTTGGATTTCACCTCTCCTACTTTTTCAAAACCTTCCGCTTGTTCGTATGATCTTTGTATTATGTATTTTTCTATGTTCTCTTCATTTGCAACTACCCAATATACTCCTACATGATCTTCTCTCCATTCCGCTCCTATGTTCATATAGTTCAACGGTAAGGTTCCCTGTGCTATTCCCGCATCTTGATGTACTACCGATAAGCCGGATTGAGTTTCAAACATCGCTGTCGTTCCATATCCGTATTCATTGGATACATCACTGTCCAACGTATCTACTCCCTGATTATCTATTGTAAAGCCATATCCCGATGAATATTCCGACGGTATATTGAATTTCAAATAGTAATCTTCTACCTGCAAATAGCTCAAATCATAGTAACCTAACTGATTGGTTGCTGTCGTACTATATACGTCTCCATAGGAATCATATAATTCCACTATCATATTCGGTACTCCGGGTTCATTCTCTTCCCTGATTCCATTATTGTTCTCATCTATCCAAGCCAAACTATTGGTCACCTTAGCCATTTCATAGTATCCGGCATCTATGTCCATATTACCACTTTCTCCCGATACCAATTCAAATGCATCTGTTGTCCATAAACCATACGCTCTCGTAATATCACTATCTATGGAATCATCGTTTCCTCTATTGGGCTGTGCAGGTACCAAGCCGTAAGGCGGTGTCCTGAAGTTTAGATAATATGTTCCAGGATTTGCACAGAAGGTGTAAAATCCGTCTCCACATACACTTCTCGGATCTATTCCCGTATAAGTATAATCCCATAATACCCATTCTCCATTCATCAGTCTGTATAGTTCCACTTTTAGTCCGTTTACTCCCGATTCTCCCGTGTCATACAAATCGTTCTTGTTATCATCCAACCATACCAAATCTCCTATATCTACGCATTTGAACATTCCTCCGTCCAATGAATGATTCTTTTCTCCCGGCTGTAAATTAACGCATGGGGTTGTACCGTAACCTGTTTCATGGTTTGCATCACTATCTATTAAATCATTGGTGCCAACATTGTCAAATGTGAAATCGGTAAATCCGTCAGGTAATATAAATTCAACATAATAATCTCCCGGATATAATCTGTCAAATAAATAATATCCGGTGGCATCCGTAACGGTTTGGGATAGTACTCTTCCGTCACAATCATGTAATATCACTTGTACGCCTCCTATACCCGGTTCTCCTGCGTTTTGCAACCCATCTCCATTTAAATCATGCCATACATAATCTCCCAATTCCGCCAGCAACAGCAATCCTGCATCCCAGGTACTGTCATATTCTCCTCCCGATATATAAGTGCATATCATCTCTCCGTCAAAATTGACATCACTATCATTTTCATCATCTCCTCCCATATCCTGATATGTCCACCACAATGTATCCGGTACGCTTGTGCTATCCATAACCACATTGTAATTTCCGGGTACGAGATTGTCAAAGAAATAATTTCCGTTTGCATCCGTAGTGTCTCTTGCCAGTTCAACTCCATTGCAATCTTGCAAAATCGCAACAACTCCTTCAACTCCGGATTCTCCCGAATCTTGTACGCCATCAGCATCCAAATCCAACCATACCCTGTCTCCAAGTCCTCCTACAACTATCACTTTCGCAGGATCATGATCATCTTCATCTTCTCCTTTATTTAGATAATCTCCATAAATATTATTATCATCGGGATCATCAGGTAATACACCACGTTCATGTGTTGCATCCGTTCCAGGTGTACTGTCGGCATCGTCTCCACTCCTGTCTACTCCGGTAGTATCTTTGGCACTCTGTATCTCTGCCCAATTATACCAATCTTCAGGTTTCGGATTCGATCCCAGTGTTACTATCCATTTCACTCCTATTGTTATACTGTCCTGTGGTAATAATGGACCTGCTATCGTATATACCGCTTTTGTGCCATCAAAGGTCCAACCTGCATTTAATGCTCCTGACAACCAGTTAAAGCCTTCTTCCTTGTAATCTCCTACTTCAATATCCGTAGCGGCTACATTGCCTTGATTGTATATCGTAATATTAAACATAGCAGTGTCTCCTATCGCTAATGGACCTCTATCCATTGCTATATTCTTCAACGCTAAGTCATATATGTGTATTCGTTCTCCGTCATGATCATCTTCATCTCCTCCGTTCTTGCCATCTTCATCTATCTTATTATCATCTTGACTATCAGGTACACCGCCGTTATCATTATTCACATTGTCATCAGGATCACTATCTATATCTTCATTCGTCATATCCGTTCCTTCTTCGTCCGTGGCTCCCGTAATCTCAGCATAATTATCCCAAGCTGTAAATTCATTTGCTTGCTCTAATATTAATGTTATTTGTACTACTGCGGAACTTCCCGGTTCTATTACTCCGGTGTAAGTATATGTCGCTTCTGATGTTGCTGCATCATAAGTCCACAACGGATTCAATCCGGAATCAAAGCTATAGCCTGCCGGTATATAATCTACCAATGATATATCTTTTGCCGCTATACTTCCCTGATTATATACATTTATATCAAAGGTAACAGCTTGTCCATAATGGAATGGCCCTGTCGCCGTAGTGGTTTTATTCAATGCCAAATCAAAGATTTCCAAACCCGCCGGATCATGGTCGTCTTCTTCTCCGCCTTTGTCCGTGCTTGCTATATCGTCATCTGCCGGATCGCCCGGTTCTACAGCTCTTTCTTCCTGTCCGTCACTGCCTTCATTGCTATCTGCATCTTCTCGAGGAGTGCCACTTAGATCTTCTGATGATGTAATCTCTACATAATTGATCCAATCCTTCTCGCCTCCTGTAGTCTGTTCTATTGTCAAGAATAAACTTATCGTCGTACTTGCATCCTGCATTAATGGTCCGGCTATCGTATATTGTAAATTGTTGCCTACCTGCGTCCAGCCTGCATTGCCCGCATTGCCGCTTAAACTATAGCCTGCCGGTAAGTAATCTGTCAATTCTATATTCTGTGCTCCTACATTGCCCTGGTTGTATACCGTAATGCTGAATTCCAGCTCGTCTCCATACCTGAAGGCTGGATTCGGGATACTCAGTAATTCTTTCTTCAAGGCAAGGTCAAATATCTCTATCCTTTCAGGATCGTGATCATCTTCGTCGCCTCCCTGATGTATATCTCCGGTTATATTATCATCTTCATTCGGATCATCGGGAGTGCCGCCATAATCATTTGTCGGATCTTCGTCCGTATTACTATCTATATCGTCTGCAGGTTCATCCGGATCCTGACTTACACTGTTACTGATTTCCGTAAAGTTTGTAAAGCTATTTGCATCAGTATCCAGACATTGTTGCAATTCAAGGTCTATCGTTATAGTTGTACTTGCGCCGGGGGTTAGTATTCCGGGTAAGGTTACTTTTGCCATTCCGGTCGCACTGTCATAACTCCATCCGTTTGCATCATTGCTTGTCAAGTATTTAAATCCGCATGGTATATAATCCGTAAGTTCTATTTCTCCGGATGCTATACTTCCCTGATTGAATACTTCCATGGTAAATGTTACTACATCTCCATATTCATAAGGTCCGCTGTGGTTTGGTGTCGTCTTACGTTGGGCAAGGTCATACACTTCTATTCCCGCCGGATCGTGGTCATCTTCTTCTCCGCCTTTGTCTGTACTCGCTATATCATCATCTGCTGCATCTCCAGGCTCTACAGCTCTCTCATCAACTCCGTCACTGCCTTCATTGCTATCTGCATCTTCTCTAGGATTGCCGTCCAAGTCTTCCGAGGATGTGATTTCCACATAATTGATCCAATCCTTCTCACCTCCTGTAGTCTGTTCTATTGTCAAGAATAAACTTATCGTCGTACTTGCATCCTGCATTAATGGTCCGGATATTGTGTATTGCAAATTGTTGCCTGCTTGGGTCCAACCTGCATTGCCTGCATTGCCGCTTAAACTATAGCCTGCCGGTAAGTAATCCGTCAATTCTATATTTTGGGCATCCACATTGCCTTGATTGTATACGGTAATACTGAATTCAAGCTCGTCTCCATACCTGAAGGCAGGGTTCGGCGTACTCAACAATTCCTTCTTCAATGCCAAATCAAATATCTCTATCCTTTCGGGATCGTGATCGTCTTCGTCGCCTCCTTGGTGGATATCTCCGGTTATATTGTCATCTTCATTAGGATCATCGGGTGTGCCGCCATAATCATTTGTCGGATCATCGTCCGTATTACTATCTATATCGTCTGCAGGTTCATCAGGATCTTGGCTTACACTGTTACTGATTTCCGTAAAGTTCGTAAAGCTGTTTTCGTCCGTATCCAAACATTGCTGCAATTCAAGGTCTATCGTTATAGTTGTACTTGCACCGGGGGTTAGTATTCCGGGTAAGGTTACTTTTGCCATTCCGGTCGCACTGTCATAACTCCATCCGTTTGCATCATTGCTTGTCAAATACTTGTATCCGCACGGTATATAATCCGTAAGTTCTATCTCTCCGGATGCTATACTTCCCTGATTGAATACTTCCATCGTAAATGTTACCACATCTCCATATTCATATGGTCCTGTTTGGTTCGGTGTCGTCTTACGTTGGGCAAGGTCATACACTTCTATTCCCGAAGGATCATGGTCATCTTCTTCTCCGCCTTTGTCATGGCTATTGATATTGTCATCGGCAGGATCTCCGGGTTCTACAGCTCTCTCATCAACTCCGTCACTACCGGGATTACTATCCAGATCCCAATTATCCCTGTTAAGTCCATCTGCATTTTTGGCAGAGGTGATCTCTGAATAATTGATCCAGTCTTTTTCTCCACCGGTTGTTTGTTGTAATACCAATTTTATGGTAATCGTCGCACTTGATGCAGGTGCTATAGGTCCTGATATTACATATACAGGATTTGGATATGTTCCGCTCCAACCCGGATTATCACCCGGATTGAAAGAATATCCCGCAGGTATATAATCCGTTACCTCTACATCCGTCGCTGGTTCATTGCCCTGATTATATACTGTGATATTAAATTCCATTTCATCTTGATATCTGTATGGGCCGGCTGTTATTAATTCTTTCTTCAGTGCCAAATCAAATATCTCTATCCTTTCGGGATCCGAATCGTCTTCATCTGTGGATGCTACTCCGTCTCCGGGCGTTCCCGTTCCATCTCCGTCCATATAATTATCCGCCGGACTATCTGCTAAGCCACCGGCATCATTGTCTGGATTATTGTCTGGATTACTGTCCAAATCCGATCCGCTCATATCTGCTCCCGAGTCATCTTCCGAACTGAATATCTCCGCTCTGTTGGTCCACCCATTCGCATAATCCTCACTATATTGTACTATCAATTTTAATGTTATATTTGTACATTCTCCCGGTGCTAACGGCGTGTGAATCCACGTATCTGCATTTCCGGATAAGGCATCGTAATTCCACGTTGGGAAATTAGCTGCATAATCATATCCGAATCCGCTTGGTACATAATCTATAATCCTTATCTCATTTGCCGTTACATTGCCTTGGTTGCATACTTGTATATTAAACTCTACTACATCGCCTACTGCAAACGGACCTGTAGCTGTTGTCGTTTTGTTCAAGGCCAAATCAAATACTTCTGGCGCTGCAGGATCATGATCGTCTTCATCTTCATCATTATTCGGTATATAGTGCCCGTCTATATTGTCATCATCTGTATCACCCGGTTTTACCAACCTTTCATGTGGGGAATCACTTCCGGGGGTACTATCTGCATCCCAATTGCTCATATCCGCTCCAGATTCATCTTTTGCACTTGCTATTTCTGCATAGTTATCCCAGGATTCAGGATTACTACCCTGATTGATCTCAAGTACTAAGGTTACGGTAGTACTTGCTCCCGGTGATAACGGTCCGGCTATCGTATATTGAACTGTGGGACTTGCTCCTGTCCAGCCGGGATTATCCCCTGCGTTATATATATATCCATCCGGTATATAATCATTTACTACAATATCCGTAGCTGCCGTATTGCCCTGATTGAATATTTCTATCTCAAAACTCAGATTATCTCCCAATTTATATGGTCCTGATGTGGTCAGGTTCTTCCTAAGGGCCAAATCAAATATCTTAATCCTTTCCGGGTCAGCATCGTCTTCATCCGTTGCTGCTACTCCATCTCCGGCTACTCCAGTCCCGTCTCCATCCATGTAATCATCCGCAGGACTATCCGCTAATCCTCCTGCATCATTGTCGGGATTATTATCAGGATAACTGTCTACGTCATTACCACTATAATCTTGTCCGCTTGAGTTCTCAGTACTGAATATCTCTGCTCTATTGGTCCATCCTGTTGCATCTGATGGACTTTCTTTTACTATCAATTTTATCGGTATATCCTTACATTCTCCCGGTTGTAAAGGCTGATGAATCCAAGTATTGGCTCTACCGGATAATGCATCATAATTCCATACCGGAAAATTCGATGTATAATCATAATCAAATCCCGAAGGTATATAATCCACTATATTTATCTCATCTGCCGTCTCGTTGCCCTGATTACATACTTTTACATTGAAAGTTACTACTTGGCCTATTCTAAACGGGCCTGTCTCTGTCGTCGTTAATTGCAAGGCTAAATCAAAGATATCTATGCCTGCAGGATCGTGATCATCTTCATCTTCATTATTATTTGGTATATAGTGCCCGTCTATATTGTCATCATCCGTATCTCCGGGTTTAACCGACCTTTCATGTGGGGAATCACTTCCGGGTGTGCTATCAGCATCCCATGTGTCAGCTACAGTTCCCTGGCTGTCTTTCATTCCCGTTATCTCAGCATAATTAGCCCATTTCACCTCCCCGCCACTCGTGCGTACTGTCTTTAATGTTATCTGTACTTTAGAACTGTCGCCAGGAACTACCGGCCCTGCTATAACCGTACTTACCGTTGGATATGCTCCCGTCCAGCCGGCATTCAAACCTGCATCATATGTATAGCCTTCAGGTATATAATCCGTAATCTCAATGTCCGTCATCGCTTCACTTCCCTGATTGTATACCGTGATTTCATAGGTTATATCATCTC
>Ga0256833_1001467_pt1 | contig 17378 bp, 29 predicted proteins | sample 356284metaG_FD_190535 | JGI IMG/M metagenome (GOLD analysis project Ga0256833, IMG submission 190535) | Hydrothermal vent microbial communities from Mid Atlantic Ridge, Atlantic Ocean - 356-284 | ecosystem: Environmental > Aquatic > Marine > Hydrothermal vents | place: Atlantic Ocean: Mid... | reverse complement strand
GAAATAAAGACCAAAAAATTCGTGGAATTTTTGAAGAACCTGGGAGTTGAGGACGCTCTGGTGGTGGTTCCGGAGCGGGATGAGATTTTAGAAAAAAGTGCCCGTAATTTGCCAACGGTTAAGGTGCTGGCCGTTGAGGGGCTCAATGTTTACGACGTGTTGGACTACGAATATTTGCTTATAAAGCGTGAGGCTTTGCCAAAAATTGAGGAGAGGCTTTCGAAATGAAGGACCCGAGAGAGATCATTTTGCAGCCGGTGATTACAGAAAAGTCTATGTATCTCAAGGAGAAGAATAATCAGGTAACTTTTTGGGTCCATCCGGACGCCAACAAGATTGAGATCAAAAAGGCGGTGGAAGATCTCTTCAACGTCAAGGTGGAGAAGGTGCAGACGATTCGCGTGAAGGGAAAGCCCAAGCGCATTTATCGCTACGAAGGGCGGCGTTCGGTGAGAAAGAAGGCCATTGTAAGGCTGGCACCAGGTCAAACCATAGAATTCTTTGAAACGGTATAAGGGGTAAGAGTTATGCCTATCAAGAAGTGTAAGCCAACCTCACCCGGGCGTCGTTTTATGAGTTTCGTAATTGACCCGGACCTTACTCCTGGTAAGGAGCCGGAAAAGTCCCTCCTTGAGCCCTTACCAAAGAGCGGAGGGCGCAATAATTATGGTCGGGTAACTACCCGGTTTCGCGGGGGAGGGCACAAACGTCTCTACCGCAAGATCGATTTCAAGCGTGACAAAGACGGGATTCCGGCCAAGGTGGCAGCGATTGAATACGATCCCAACCGTTCGGCCAATATTGCCCTCTTGCATTATGCGGATGGAGAAAAGCGTTATATTATTGCGCCTCTGGGGCTTAAAGTGGGAGATGTTCTCATGTCCGGTGAAGAAGTAGAGGTAAAAGTAGGCAATTGTATGCCCCTTAAAAACATCCCCCTGGGAACAATTGTTCATAACATTGAGTTGCGGCCCGGTAAGGGAGGGCAGCTGGCGCGAGCCGCCGGGACTTTTGCCCAGCTTATGGCTAAAGAAGGCAATTATGCCCATTTGCGGCTTCCTTCAGGAGAGATCCGGATGGTTCATCTCAATTGCCGGGCGACTATTGGTCAGGTCGGCAATATTGATCATGAAAACGTTTCCATCGGGAAAGCAGGTCGTTCCCGCTGGCTTGGCAGGCGGCCTCATGTGCGAGGGGTAGCTATGAACCCGGTAGATCATCCCATGGGTGGTGGAGAAGGTCGGACCCACGGTGGCCGGCATCCCTGTTCTCCGTGGGGGCAGCTGGCCAAGGGGCTTAAGACCCGTGGTAAGAAACCTTCAGATAAATTTATCGTGAGAAGACGCAAGGGTTAGAGAGGTGAAATATGCCTAGGTCAAAGAAGAAAGGGCCTTTTGTAGATGAACATTTATTCAAAAAAGTGCGTAAGGCCCTTGAGACAGGAGATAAAAAGGTTATCAAGACCTGGAGTCGGCGTTCGACCATTTTGCCGGAATTTGTAGGTCTTACCTTTGCGGTCCATAACGGGCACAAGTTTATCCCGGTCTATGTTACGGAAAATATGGTGGGTCACAAACTGGGAGAGTTTGCCCCGACACGGACTTATCGGGGCCATGCTGCTGACAAAGGCAAAGTAAAAGGAAAGAAAAAATAGGAGTTTGCGATATGGAAGCGCGAGCGGTGGCCAGATACGTGCGGATTTCGCCTTATAAGGCACGCCTGGTAGTAGATCTTATTCGTGGCAAACCTGTGGATGAGGCCTTAAATATTTTACGTTTTACGCCGAAAAAAGCCGCTCGGTTGGTCCGGAAGGTTCTGGAATCGGCGATAGCGAATGCGGAACACAATTACCAGATGGATCCGGATCGTCTTTATGTCAAAAGGGCCTATGTAGATGAAGGGCCGCGGCTTAAGCGCCTCTGGCCGCGGGCCTTTGGTCGGGCAAGTCGGATCCTTAAAAGGACGAGTCATATTACTATCGTTGTAGAAGAGAAGCCTTAAGAGGAGGGTGGAAGTTGGGTCAGAAAGTAAATCCCATAGGCTTGAGGATCGGGATTACACGGACATGGGATTCCCGCTGGTTTGCAAAGAATGATTTTCCCCAGCTGGTCCATGAAGATTATAAGATTCGGCGTTACATCAAGGAGCGTCTGAAACACGCGGGGATCGCCAAGATTGAAATCGAAAGAGCCGCCAATAAAGTTCGTATTATTATTCATACGGCACGGCCGGGGATTGTCATCGGAAAGAAGGGGGCGGAGATCGAGGCCCTCAAAAAGGCCCTTGAGGAACTGACCGAAGGCAAAGAGATTCACATCGATATTGTAGAGGTCAGAAGGCCGGAGCTGGATGCTCAGCTGGTGGCGGAAAATATAGCTACGCAACTTGAGCGCCGGGTTTCTTTTAGACGAGCCATGAAACGGGCGGTAGCCTTGGCCATGCGCTTTGGAGCCCAGGGGATTCGGGTGCAATGTAAAGGACGTTTGGGAGGAGCGGAGATAGCGCGCAAGGAATGGTATCGGGAAGGGCGTGTGCCTCTTCATACGTTACGGGCTGATATTGACTACGGCTTTGCAGAGGCCAATACCAAATATGGGGTCATTGGGGTCAAGGTCTGGATTTTCAAAGGAGAGGTCTTGCCTGAGAAGGGTGAGATGCCGCCGCTTAATCTTTAGGAGGTAAGGAGCGATGCTTCTTCAGCCACGGAAGGTCAAATATCGGAAGCAACAAAAGGGCCGCAACCGGGGAAAGGCCTGGCGAGGGAATTATGTAGCGTTTGGAGAATTTGGTCTCCGGGCCCTTGGTCATTGCTGGTTGACGGCCCAGCAGATAGAGGCCGGGCGTGTGGCCATTGTGCGTCATGCCAAAAAGGGTGCCAAGGTCTGGATCAGGGTGTTTCCCGACAAGCCCATTACCAAAAAGCCTGCTGAAACCAGGATGGGAAAGGGAAAGGGAAATGTTGAAGGCTGGGTAGCGGTGATCAAGCCGGGCAGAATCATTTACGAGATCGAAGGGGTGCCGGAAGAAGTTGCCCGGCAGGCCTTGAAACTTGCAGCGGACAAGTTGCCCATCAAATGCAAGATTGTCTCGCGGGAGGATCGGTTATGAAGGCGGAAGAGTTGCGCCATCTTTCGGTGGTGGAGCTCCAGGAGAAGTTGCGCGAATTGCGTGAAGAGCTCTTTAATTTGCGTTTTCAAAAGTCTATTCACCAGCTTGAGAACCCGATGCGTATTCGGGAAGTCAAAAGGGATATTGCCCGGGTCCTGACGGTGATCCGGGAAAAAGAACTGGGAATTCGTGCTTGATAACAGAGGGTCATGAAGATGAGCGAAAAGAAGGCTAATCGGAAACAATTTGTGGGTATTGTGGTAAGCGACAAAATGGATAAAACCGTAGTGGTTATGGTAGAGCGGCTTATGCAACATCCGCTCTACAAGAAATACATCAAGAGACGCAAGAAGTTCATGGCCCATGATGAAGAAAACGCCTGTCGGATGGGCGATAAAGTTTTGATTGAGGAGACCAGACCTCTTTCCCGGCATAAGCGCTGGCGGGTCCGTCAAATTCTTGAGAGAGCCAAGGTTCTTGAGAAAGAAGAACAACCTGAAGGGCAGGAAGTTTAAGAAGGGTGGTGAAAGGCCATGATTCAACAGCAAACCTATCTTAACGTGGCAGACAATTCGGGCGCCAAGCGCATCATGTGCATTCGGGTACTTGGAGGTTCAGGGCGCCGTTACGCCCGGATTGGTGATGTAATCATCGCTTCGGTGAAGGAGGCCCTTCCCAATTCTAAGGTGAAGGCAGGAGATGTGGTGCGGGCCGTGGTTGTGCGCACCAAGAAGGAACAGCCCCGTTCAGACGGCACCTTGATTAAGTTTGATGAAAACGCTGCTGTTCTGATTAACCAGTGGGGGGAGCCGGTAGGGACACGTATTTTTGGTCCGGTAGGTCGAGAGTTGCGGGCCAAAAAATTTATGAAAATTATTTCTCTGGCACCAGAAGTGCTTTAAGGAGTGGGAGCCATGCCGCTTTTCAGGAGTAAACAGCGTCGAGATATAAAACCACATCAGGCTAAATGCCATATCAGGAAAGATGATCAGGTAGTGGTGATAGCGGGGAAAGATAAAGGAAAGATTGGCCGGGTGTTACAGGTCTTTCCTCGCCGGCAACGGGCCATCGTGGAAGGGGTAAACATTGTTAAGAGACACATGCGTCCCACTCCTTACGCTGAAGGTGGGATTGTGGAGAAACCGGCACCGATTCATATTTCCAATCTGATGGTCTTCTGTCCCAAGTGCACCCGGGGAGTTCGGATCGGACGCAAGATTTTAGAAGACGGCACAAAAGTCCGGGTGTGCAAAAAATGTGGTGAGATAATCGAAGCGAAGGAGTAGGTTCGCTATGTCCTGGCTCAAACAGTATTACGAAGAGGAAGTGGTTCCCAAACTGATGGAAAAATTTGAGTATGCCAACCGCCTGGAAGTCCCGCGTTTAAAAAAGATCTGTCTCAATATGGGGCTGGGAGAGGCGGTTCAAAATCCCAAGATTATTGATCAGGCGGTAGAAGAGCTGGCAATGATTTCCGGTCAAAGGCCGAGCATTCGTCGGGCCAGAAAGTCCATCGCAGCCTTTAAGCTGCGAGAGGGGATGCCCATTGGGGTTATGGTTACCCTCCGAAAGGACCGGATGTATGATTTTTTCATGCGCCTGATCAACATAGCTCTCCCACGGGTGCGTGATTTTCGGGGAGTTCCCACGAAGGGTTTTGATGGGCGTGGCAACTATACGCTGGGAATATCAGATCATACCATTTTCCCTGAGGTAGATCCTAACAAAGTAGAAAAGATCAAAGGCATGAATATTACTTTTGTTACCTCGGCAGAAACGGACGAAGAGGCCTTTGAGCTTTTGAAGCTCTTGGGTATGCCTTTTAAACGGAGGAGATAGGAATGCCCCGTAAAGCACAGATCGTAAAGGCCCTTAGAGAGCCAAAATTTAAGGTTCGCAAGAGAAACCGTTGTTCTATCTGCGGGAGGCCACGGGCCTATATTCGTCGCTTCGGATTGTGCCGAATTTGTTTTCGCAACCTGGCTTCCCAGGGGAAGATCCCGGGAGTACGGAAAGCAAGCTGGTAAGGGGTGTAGGCCATGATGACAGATCCTATTGCTGATATGTTGGCGCGTATAAGAAACGCCTGCCTGGTGCGGCACAAGAGTGTGGAGATTCCTGCTTCAAAGATGAAGCTGGCTATTGCCAAAATTCTCAAGGAAGAGGGCTACATTGAAGATTTCCGCTTTGTGCCGGAAGGGCCACAGGGGAAGATAGAAATCGTCCTGAAATATGATGAGAATAAGCGTCCTGTTATTGCCGGGATGCGTAAGGTTTCAAAGCCAGGGCGCCGGGTTTATGTCAAGAAAGACGAGCTCCCCAAGGTTTTGGGGGGGTATGGGATAGCCATTATTTCTACTTCTCAGGGAATTATGACGGATAAGGAAGCCCGCAAAAGGGGTATTGGCGGGGAAGTCATCTGTGAAGTCTGGTAGTGAGGTGAAGGGTTATGCTTTCGCGGATTGGTAGAAAACCTGTCCCTCTTCCTGACGGGGTAAAGGTGGAAATAACGGAAGAGAAGATCGTGGTTCAGGGGCCCAAGGGGCGGCTTGAAAAGCCGCGTCCTCCCCTGGTGGAGTTCAAGATCGAGGGCAAAGAGATTCAGGTCTTGCCGGCAGAGGTGCAGAAAAGGCTGGCACGCAAGGTAAAGGCTTTTCATGGTCTGGCACGAGCCCTTCTTAATAACTGGGTTGTCGGGGTAACACAGGGCTTTACCAGATCTCTTGACATTGTGGGGCTCGGCTACCGGGCCGAACTCAAGGGAGATACTCTGGTCTTAAATCTGGGTTATTCCCATCCTATCGAATTCAAGCTACCTCCTGGTATTACGGCCAAAGTTCAGAAGGGAGCCGGAGAAGTCCAGTTTCAGATTATCCTTGAGGGAATAGACAAGGAACTGGTAGGGCAGACGGCGGCAAATATCAGAAAACTTCGTCCCCCTGAGCCATATAAGGGTAAGGGGATTCGTTATACCGGAGAGAAAATCCTGCGTAAGGCCGGTAAGGGCGGCAAGAAATAGATATTAAGGTGAGAGGGCTATGGGGAGAACGAGTAAGAAAGTGCTGGCTCGTCTTAGGAGAAAGCGTCGGGTAAGAAAAAAGATTTTTGGCACACCGGAAAGGCCGCGGCTTTCGGTCTTTCGTTCCTGTAAGCACATTTATGCCCAGATAATTGATGATATTTCCGGGCGCACTCTGGTGGCGGCTTCTTCGCTGACCCCTCAAATTAGAGAGCGGCTGGCAGAACTCAAAAAAGAAGGTGGTAAAACGGCCGTAGCTAAAGCGGTGGGAGAGCTTATCGGGCAGAGGGCCCTGGAGGCGGGTATTAAGAAGGTGGTTTTTGACCGCGGAGGCTACAAGTATCACGGGCGTGTTAAGGCCCTTGCTGAAGGCGCTCGTGCCGCAGGATTAGAGTTTTAGCTAAGGGAGGTTTGAGCCTTGGTGGCATCACCAAAAGAAAACGAACAGTTGATTGAGAAGATAATCTTTATTAACCGGGTGGCTAAGGTTCACAAAGGAGGGCGTCGTTTCCGCTTTTCAGCGGTGGTTGTGGTAGGAGACGGGGCTGGAAGGGTAGGTTATGGTCTGGGCAAGGCCCCGGAAGTGCCTGATGCTATCCGGAAGGCCCTGGAAAAGGCCCGGAAGAACATGATAACGGTGCCGGTGATAGAGGGAACAATTCCTCATCCTATCATCGGAGAGTATGGAGCTGCCAAAGTGCTTTTAAAGCCAGGTCCTCCGGGGACGGGGGTTATCGCCGGCAGCACGGTGCGTGCCATTATGGACGCCGTGGGGATAAAAGATGTGGTCACAAAATGTATTCGCAGCACCAATCCTCACAACGTGGTTAAGGCCACTTTTAAGGCTCTGGAATCTCTCCAGAGCCCCGATTATGTGGCTAAAAAGCGAAATCTTTCCCAGGAAGAAGCGGTAGGTGAGGGCCATGGCGAAACAGCTTAAGATTACTTTGGTGCGGAGCAAGTACGGCTGGTCTAAAAAACAGCGGGCTACTATTGCGGCCCTTGGTTTGAGGCGCATCAGACATACCGTCATCCGTCCGGATAATCCCTGTATCCGGGGGATGATAGAAAAGGTCAAACATCTTGTAAGAGTGGAGGAGATCGATGGCTGAAGGCATCAGCCTTTCCAATCTTTCCCCTTTTCCGGGGTCAAAAAAGAAAGAGAAGCGGGTGGGGCGTGGCCCGGGTTCGGGTCATGGCAAGACTTCCTGTCGTGGTCATAAGGGGCAGAAGGCCCGCAAGGGCGGTGGGGTGCCACCCTGGTTTGAAGGGGGGCAGATGCCCATTTTGAGGCGGCTTCCCAAAAGGGGTTTTAAAAATCCCTTCCGTATTGAATATGCTGTTTTTAATGTGGGAGATCTTGCGAAGCGTTTTGAAGCCGGTGCAGAGATCAGTCCGGAGAGTCTCAGAGCGGCAAAGCTTTTAAAGGGCAAGCCCAAGCCCGTAAAAATCCTGGGAGATGGAGAGATAAATATTGCGCTTAAAGTCAGATGTCATGCCATTTCGGCTTCCGCTCGTCAAAAGATTGAAGCTGCCGGAGGTTCGGTGGAGATAATTCCTCTCAAAGGATAAAATATGTTACAGGCCAAAGGGATTGAGACTTTTGCCAACATTCCCGAGCTGCGCCGCCGGGTCTTTTTTCTCCTGGCGGCGCTTGCTATTTATCGGATAGCCGTCCAGATTCCTACCCCGGGGATCAATACCGATGCTTTAGTAGCCCTGTTTTCCCGTGCTGGGGGCACGATTTTCGGCTTTATTGACATGTTTTCTGGAGGGGCACTTCGTAAGCTTTCCATCTGTGCCCTGGGGATCATGCCTTATATCAGTGCTTCCATTATTTTGCAGCTTCTGACGGTGGTCTTTCCCAGCATCAAAGAGATGCAGCGGGAAGGCCCTGAGGGGCGTCGCAAAATTGCCTATTATACTCGCTATTTAACCGTGGCCATCTGTCTGGTGCAGGGTTTCGGTATCGCCATTGGCCTTGAGAAAATGACCGGCCCTAACGGGGAGCCGATTGTGATGTTTCCGGGCTGGGGGTTTCGTCTCCTGACCATGCTTACCCTTACCACGGGGACGGTCTTTTTGATGTGGCTTGGGGAACAGATGACAGAACACGGCATTGGCAATGGTATTTCCATGCTCATTTTTGCCGGAATTGTGGCCCGTATGCCCTCAGCCATCATGAATACCATCCGCTTTGTAAAGACCGGAGAGCTTTCTCCGCTAGTGCTTCTTTTTATTCTGGTTCTGGTAGTAGGGGTGGTGGCCTTTACGGTTTTCATGGAAAGGGCCCAGCGCCGGATACCGATCCATTATGCGCGAAGGCAGGTAGGACGTCAGATCGTAGGGGGGCAGAGCACCTATTTGCCGCTTAAGGTTAATATGGCCGGTGTCATTCCACCGATTTTTGCTTCTTCCGTGCTCATGTTTCCGGCCACCGTGGCCAGTTTTGTGCCGCTTGAGGCCTTTCAACAGGTGGCCTCTTTCTTTCGGCCTGGCAATCTCATTTACGAGCTTCTCTTTGTGGGGCTGATAATCTTTTTCTGTTACTTCTACACGGCCATCATTTTCAATCCCGAAGAAGTAGCGGAGAATCTTCAGAAATACGGAGGATTTATCCCTGGGATCAGGCCAGGAAGGGCTACGGCCGAATTTTTGGACAAAGTTCTTACTCGTATTACCTTAATAGGCGCTCTTTACGTTTCTGCCATTTGCGTTTTACCCACCATTTTGATAGCTAAATTTAATGTCCCCTTCTATTTCGGGGGCACGGCGCTATTAATTGTTGTGGGAGTGGCCATGGATACCATGGCCCAGATTGAGGCCCATTTATTGACGCGCCACTACGATGGCCTCATGAAACAGGGGCGTTTACGAGGCCGGCGCTAATTTCAGTAAAGGAGGGGAACAATGAACATCGTCTTTTTAGGACCGCCGGGGGCAGGCAAAGGTACACAGGCCAAAAGGATTGCTGAAAAATATGGGATTCCGCAAATTTCTACCGGGGATATGTTTCGTGAGCACCTCTCCAAGGGGACGGAGCTCGGTAAAAAGGCCAAGGAATACATGGACAAGGGGGCCCTGGTACCGGATGAGATCGTCCTCGGGATGGTAGAAGAACGCCTTAAGCAGCCCGATTGTGAGAAGGGTTTTATTCTGGATGGTTTTCCCCGCACGGTTCCGCAGGCAGAGGCCCTTGATAAACTGCTTGAAAAGCTGGGCAAGAAGATCGACTACGCCATCTTGATTGACGTTCCGGACGAAGAACTGGTAAAGCGTCTTACCGGGCGGCGCACTTGCAAGAAGTGCGGGATGATGTATCATGTTATGTTCAAACCGCCCAAAGAAGAAGGCAAGTGTGACGTCTGTGGTGGCGAGCTTTATCAGCGGGCGGACGATAATGAAGAGACGGTTCGTAACCGTTTAAAGGTCTATCACGAGCAGACAGAGCCTATTATTTCTTATTATGAGAAAAAGGGAGTTCTTCACCGCATAGACGGGATGGGCTCCATAGAAGAGATTTTTAATCGTATTGTGCAGTTGCTTGGCGGATAAAGTTGCGAAAGGCTAAATTAGTAAAAACCCCCAGGGGGCCGGCCAAAATAAAGATAAAGGCTCCCTGGGAAATTAATTTATTGCGTAAAGCAAACGCTATTGTTGCGGAGGTTCTTTACAAGTTAAAAGAAATTATTGCTCCAGGTATTTCGGCCTGGGAACTCAATAAAATTGCCGAAGAGATAGCCAGGGGAAGGGGGGCCCTGCCGGCCTTTAAGGGTTATCGGGGCTACCCCTTTAGTTTGTGTGTTTCGGTAAACGAAGAAGTGGTGCACGGTTTGCCGCTTAAGGAGAAGGTCCTTAAGGAGGGTGATATCGTTAGTTTAGATTTTGGCGCGGTTTACGAAGGCTATATCGGAGATGCAGCGATCACAGTGCCGGTGGGAAAGGTTTCTCCGGAAGCTGAGCGGCTCATGGAGGTGACCGAAAAAGCACTTTACAAGGCTATCGAAAAGGCAAGGGTCGGAAACAGGGTGCAGGACATTTCTTATACCATTCAGAAATTTGTGGAGAAGAAGGGCTATAACGTGATCCGGGATTTTGTGGGTCATGGTGTGGGCCAATCTTTACACGAACCACCTGAAGTGCCCAATTTTGGAAAGCGGGGGAAGGGGCCACGGCTTTTGGCGGGTATGGTGCTTGCCATTGAGCCCATGGTGGTGACTGGAAGTCACGAGATAGAGATCCTTCCTGACGGTTGGACGGCCGTAACCAAGGATCGGGGCCTTGCCGCCCATTTTGAACATTCCATAGTGGTGACGGTGAAGGGGCCAGAAATCTTATCAAGATTGTGAGGGGTGAATATGCCAAAGGAAGAAGCCATTCAGGTGGAAGGAACCGTGGTGGAGGCCCTGCCAAACGCGATGTTTCGGGTAGAACTGGAGACAGGGCACAAGGTTTTGGCCCATATTTCAGGGAAGATGCGGGTTCACTACATTCGCATCCTTCCCGGAGATAAAGTCATTGTGGAGCTTTCCCCTTACGATCTAACACGGGGGCGCATTGTTTACCGTGGTTCCAAAAAAGATCGCAAGAAAGGGTAGGTGAGAAAATGAAAGTTCAGGCATCAGTCAAAAAGAGATGTCGGAAGTGCAAGATTATCAAACGCAAAGGCGTGGTGCGGGTGATTTGTGAAAATCCCCGCCACAAGCAAAGACAGGGTTAAAAAATAAAAGAAGGAGGTAGAGGCGTTGCCACGGATAGCAGGTGTCGATATTCCGGACAATAAGCGCATCGAAATCGCCCTTACTTATATTTATGGTATTGGCCGGACTCTGGCCCAAAAGATCCTCACCCAGGCGGAGGTGGACTGGAACAAAAAAACGAAAGATCTTACCGAAGAGGAGCTAACTCGCATCCGCCAGATAGTAGAGCGTCAATACAAGGTGGAGGGAGATCTTCGCAGGGAGGTATCTGCCAATATCAAGCGCCTGATGGATATGGGTTGTTACAGGGGGCTTAGGCATCGGATGGGCCTTCCGGTCCGTGGCCAGCGGACCCGTTCCAACGCCCGGACGCGAAAGGGCCCGAGACCTTCTTCTCTTCGTGGTAGACGTAAAAAGTAAGGAGTGGGAACGATGGCAAGACGAAGAAGACCCAGGGGTAAAAAAAGGGAGAAAAAGAACATTCCAGAAGGAATTGCACACATTCACGCCACTTTTAACAACACGATCGTTACCATTACAGACAAGCAGGGTAATACGGTGGCCTGGGCCAGCGGAGGCACTGAGGGTTTCAAGGGTTCCCGAAAGGGGACCCCTTATGCGGCACAACTTGCGGCGCAGGCTGCAGCCCGTCGGGCCATGGAACACGGGATGCGCAGGGTGGCTGTTTATGTTAAGGGCCCGGGAGCCGGGCGCGAGGCCGCGTTGCGCGCCCTTCAGGCTGCTGGTTTCCAGATAACCCTTATCAAGGATGTGACACCTATTCCTCACGACGGTTGTCGTCCACCCAAGAAAAGAAGGATCTAACAATCAGCAAATATAGGAGGGAAGAGCCTTGGCAAGATATACAGGGCCTCGTTGTCGGTTGTGCAGGCGAGAAGGAATGAAGCTCTTCCTCAAGGGAGAGCGTTGTTATAGTGACAAATGCGCCTTTGAAAGGCGCAGTTATCCGCCCGGTCAGCACGGTCAGGCCCAGATGCGGGCCAAACGTTCTGACTATGGGATACGTTTGCGGGAAAAGCAAAAAGTAAAGCGTATTTATGGGGTGTCGGAGAAACAATTCAAGAAGTATTTTGACCGTGCGGATCGGATGCGCGGGCAGACGGGTCATAATCTCCTTCAGCTGCTGGAAAGACGCCTTGATAACGTGGTTTACCGGCTAGGTTTTGCTTCCTCCAGGGCGCAGGCCCGTCAGATGATCGTTCACGGGATGTTTAAAGTGAACGGCCGCACGGTGGATATTCCTTCCTACCTGGTAAAACCCGGGGAAGTTGTCGAGCTTAAAGAAAAATACCGTCAGAACTCCCTGATTCAGGACAATTTAGAGTCCGTAGTAAGAAGAGGGATACCGCAATGGCTGGAATTGGATGCTGATAACTTCAAGGGGACGGTAAAGACCTTGCCAACGCGTGAGGATATCACGATGCCCATTCAGGAGCAGCTCATTGTCGAGTTCTACTCCCGTTAACGGATACTCAAAAATATAGAGACAGGGTGGTGTTTATGGCAGAGACCAAGGTACCTATCAGCCGGAACTGGTTAGAGCTCATCAAACCGAAAGGAGTCCAGGTTCACGAGGATTCCAGGCCCCCATTTTATGGAAAATTTATCATTGAGCCCCTTGAAAGGGGCTTTGGCATCACCCTGGGTAATGCCCTCAGAAGGGTTTTGCTTTCTTCTCTTCAGGGCGCGGCGATTACCTGGGTGAAGATTGAGGGTGTCTCTCACGAATTCACCAGTCTTCCAGGTGTGGTGGAAGACGTGATCGATATTGTCCTCAATCTCAAGGGAGTCCGCCTCAAACTTTTTGATGAAGAGCCCAAAATTTTCCGCCTGGAGAAGGAAGGAAGCGGTGAGGTGAAAGCGGGAGACATCCAGACCGATGGCCAGGCGGAGATCGTCAACCCGGATCATCACATCGCTACTCTCACCAAAGATGGCCGTCTGAAAATGGAAATGCATGTGGAGTGGGGTAAAGGGTATCTTCCGGCAGATGTTTCCAAGATCGATGAAATTGGGGTCATTCCGGTAGATGCCATCTTCTCTCCTATTCAGAAGGTAAACTTTACCGTTACACAGGCGCGGGTGGGAAGAAGTAGCGATTTTGATCGTCTGGTAATGGAAATCTGGACTGACGGGACCGTAGATCCCGCGGATGCTATGGCTTACGCGGCCAAAATTCTCAAGGATCAGCTCACCGTATTTATCAACTTTGCCGAGGAAGAGACCGAGGCCGAGAAACCTGCTGAAGAAGAGCAGAAACCGGAATATTACCAATATCTTGACAAAAGAATAGACGAGCTTGAGCTTTCGGTGCGTTCTGCCAATTGCTTGAAAAATGCCAATATCCGTTATATTGGAGAGCTGGTCCAGAAGACGGAATCCGAAATGCTTAAGACCAAAAATTTTGGTCGCAAGAGTTTGAACGAGTTGAAAAAGGTGCTAGAAAAGATGGGTCTTTCTTTCGGGATGCAGATTCCCGATTGGAAACCACCTGAAGAAGCTCAAGAAGCTCAGTAGGAGATGGAACTATGAGGCACAGAAAACGCAGCAGAAGACTGGTGGGCAAATGGGAGCATCGTAAAGCCCTTTTAAGAAATCTTCTGATGGCCCTTTTTATCCACGAAAGGATCAAAACTACCGAGGCCAAGGCCAAGGAGTTGCGTCGTCTGGCGGACAAAATGATTTCTCTGGCCAAAAGGGGTGATCTGGCGGCCAGGCGCCAGGCGCTTTCCATTCTTCCGAACAAGGCTGTGGTGAGGAAGCTCTTTTCAGAGATCAAGGATCGCTATGCTTATCGTCAAAGTGGTTTTACCCGCATCGTTCGTATCGGTCCCCGCCGGGGAGATGCGGCCATGATGGTCCTTATCGAGCTGGTGACGGATAAGCTGGAACATAAGCGTTCGCCACGTAAGATCGAAGCGGAAGAAGCCGCCCAGAAAGAGATACCTGAGACGGAAGCCCGGGCTGAGGCCGCTGAGGAAGGAGCTCAAGAAGCTTCCCCTGAAGCCTCTGAAAAGACAGAAGCTGAGGTTGAGGCCCCCGAGGCTTCTTCGGAAGCACCCGAGATGGAGGCTGCAAGCAGAGACTCAGGATCTCAAGAAGAGATGCCCGAGGCTGTCGAAAAGTCAGAAACCGAACAGACTTCTGAGGATTCATCTGAGAAAGCCGAGACTTCTTCTGAGAAAGAAGAGAAAGAAAAGAGCTCTGAGGGTTCATAAAGTTTTTCTTTTTCCCCTTCAGAATAAAGGGCCCGCCGCTGGCGGGCCTTTTTATTTGGGTTCAAAAAACCGAAAAATTTTCTAGCCAGGGTCCTCTTTTTATGAAAGACTTTAAAAAGAGGAATGGAGATGGCTCCCCATCGAAAAGAAAATTTTTGGGCAACACCTTATCTGATCAACATTCTGGACCTGGTAAAGGTAGGGGTTGCCCTCCTTTCCCTTGAAGGCGAAATTCTTTACGCCAACAGGCAGGCGGAAGAACTCCTCTCTGAGTCCGATCTCAAGGGAAAGAACCTCAACCAGTTCTTTGAGGAGGAGGATCGGCGGCTTTTCTGGCATAACATCCTGACAATTCTCAAAAAGGAAGGGGTTTACGAGGGGGAGGGTTTTCTTGTCCCCCGAGGAGGGGCCGGTTTTATCGCCCAGATGCATTTTTTGCGTTACGAGCCCGAGGGGGCCGAGCCTTTTATCGTTTTGACTTTTCAGAACCTGGCCCGTCTTAAAAAACTTGAGAAATCCCTGGAAGAGGCCCGCCATCTGGCTTTTCTCGGTCAGATGCTGGCAGATATTTCCCATCACATCAGGAATCCTATTCTGGTAATAGGGGGACTTGCCAGGCGTTTAAAGGAGCATCCGGAACGGGCCCACGATTATGCCTCCGCCGTGGTTTATCAGTGTGAGAGGCTGGAGAGACTCCTTCAGGCCCTGGAGCGTTTCGTCCTTCTGCCTTCACCTCGCTTTCGCCCGGTTGAAATAAGGGAGATTATAGAGGGCCTTGAGGCCAGGTATAAATTAGAAATAAGCGGAGAGAGCCCCGAACTGGTAATGAATTATTCTCTGGATCTTCCGGTATTTTATACTGATCCGGAACTTCTGGTGGAGGCCCTCGGTGAGCTTATCCAAAATGCCCTTGAAGCGCACCAGGCGGTTGGGGAGAAACGCCCGGTCCTTTTTGAGGCCAAAGGAAACGAAAAAAGAATCCTTTTTAAGGTAGAAGACTATGGCGAGGGGATAAGGGTGGAGGCCTTATCTTTTATTTTTAGCCCTTTTTTTACCACCAAGCCGGGTCATTTCGGGATGGGCCTTACTCTAGCCTCCCGGATCGCCGGTCTCCTTTCTGGAGAGATTGAAGTGGTCAACACCTATCAACCTACGGTGTTTCAATTTCTTCTTCCCCTTGATCGTCGGCGTCCGGAGAGGAGAAAGCTTCTCTCTTAGGTCTTGATTAAAGAAACCACCTTTACTAGTAGTAAGCGCTAAAGCTTTCGATGGGAGGTAAGATGCCTAACCGGGAACGTTGGGCTACCCGTATTGGTCTTATTCTGGCTATGGCGGGAAACGCCGTGGGGCTTGGCAATTTTTTGCGTTTTCCCACCCAGGCCGCCCAAAACGGTGGCGGTGTCTTTATGATCCCTTACATGATCTCTCTCATCCTTATAGCCATTCCCCTGATGTGGGTGGAATGGGCTATTGGCCGTTACGGAGGGGTGCGGGGCCATGGGACCACCCCTGCCATTTTCCGCCTCCTCTGGCAAAATCCGCTTGCCAAGTATATCGGAGTTCTCGGGCTTTTCGTGCCCTTTGTGGTCTCCTGTTATTACGTCTATATTGAAAGCTGGACTCTGGGCTACGCGGTTATGTCTCTTCTGGGGATGCTCCCCAAGGTATCTGCCTCTTCGACCTCCCCAGAAGTCTATCTCACCCCTTTCCGTGAGTTTTTAAATTCTTATACCGGTATGGGGGCGGGGGATTTTTATCATCCCAGCTTCAAGGCCTATCTTTTTTTTCTGATCACCATGGGGCTCAACATTTACGTCCTTATAAAAGGCATTTCCGGGGGTATTGAACGTTTGGCCAAGGTGGCGATGCCACTTCTTTTCCTCTTTGCGGTAATATTGATGATAAGGGTCTTTACGCTGGAGACTCCTCACGGCTTGGCAGTAGCCGGCCTTAATTTTCTCTGGGAGCCCAAGTGGTCAGAGCTTGCCAATCCCAAGGTGTGGCTGGCGGCAGCAGGCCAGGTCTTTTTTACCCTGAGTCTGGGGTTTGGGGCCATTATCACTTATGCCTCTTATCTCAAACGAAACGATGACATTACCCTTTCTGCCCTTACGGCCTCTTCTCTAAACGAACTTGCAGAAGTGGTTCTGGGAGGATCCATTGCTATTCCGGCGGCAGCGGCCTTCTTTGGGGTGGCGGCGGCGCAAACCATCGCTGCCAGTGGGGCCTTTAATCTTGCTTTTGTGAGTCTGCCGGCGATCTTTGCCAATATACCTTTTGGGCAATTCTTTGGTTTCCTCTGGTTTATTTTGCTCTTCTTTGCCGGGCTTACCTCCTCGGTAGCCATCACCCAGCCGGTGATAGCCTTTCTCGAAGACGAGTTCAAAATGGAGCGCCGGATGGCGGTTCTTGCCACTATGTTTGTCCTCTTTTCCGTGGCGCATGTCGCTGTTTTTCTGGCCGGTGCCCTGGATGAAATGGATTTTTGGGCGGGGACTTTCTTCGTGGTAGTCTTTGCCCTCTGCGAAGTCCTGATCTTTTTCTGGGCTTTTAGCCCTTCTCAGGCCTGGGCAGAGATTAATCGGGGTGGTTATATCAAGCTTCCCCGTCTCTTTTTCTATGTCATGCGGTATGTTACTCCCGTATTTCTTTTTCTCATAACCCTCTGGTGGCTGGTAACCATTCTTCCCGGCTATCTTATGGAAAGTAAATGGACTTCCTGGGTGGCGCGGGAAGTTTTGGTGGCCATTATGGCTGTTTTTTGTTTTCTGGTATATTTTCAGGATAAAAGACGGAGGCGGAAATGAAGGGCTCAGCCTTGCTCTTTATGCTATTTTCCTGGAATCTCATCACTTCTCTCTGCACTTTTTGTTTTACACGCCTCTTTCTGGCCGAAAGAAAGACTCGCAAAACCCGCAAAAGAGCAACTTAGGTGAAAGGCCTTTTTACCCCCTGCCCACCTTTAGCAGAGCGTCTAAGGCCTAAAAATCTTCAGGAATTTGTGGGCCAGAAACACCTTCTCGGTCCGGGAAAATTTCTCATTCGTGTCCTTGAGCAGAAAAGGCTTCCTTCCCTTATCCTTTGGGGGCCACCTGGTTGCGGAAAGACGACCCTTGCCTTTCTGCTGGCCAAGGAAGTGGGGGCGGATTTTATTCCTCTTTCTGCCGTAGAGGCGGGTTTAAAGGAAGTTAAGGAGGCCCTCAGACAGGCGGAAGGAAGGGCCCGGCTAGGGAAAAAGACGGTCCTTTTTATTGACGAAATCCATCGTTTCAACAGGGCTCAGCAGGATTTTCTCCTCCCCTTTGTGGAAAA
>Ga0256833_1001466_pt1 | contig 17384 bp, 10 predicted proteins | sample 356284metaG_FD_190535 | JGI IMG/M metagenome (GOLD analysis project Ga0256833, IMG submission 190535) | Hydrothermal vent microbial communities from Mid Atlantic Ridge, Atlantic Ocean - 356-284 | ecosystem: Environmental > Aquatic > Marine > Hydrothermal vents | place: Atlantic Ocean: Mid... | reverse complement strand
TCGAGCAGCTGATCATGGGCATCCGGCGCATTGCCAGTGGCGATTACGACAATCCCCTGCCCGCGCCGCCGCAGACGGAACTGGCCGCCATCACCCACGAGGTCAACATCATGGCCCGGCAGATCGCGGCCAAGAACGAAGAGCTGGCCCGGTCAGAAAAGAAGTACCGCTCCATCTTCAACGGTGCGCAGGAGGGTATCTTCCAGATCTCGGTGAACGGCCGCTTCCTGACCGCCAACCCGGCCATGGCCAGGATCTTCGGCTACGACTCGCCCGAGGAGCTGATGCGGAACTGTACCGATATCGCTGGCCAGCTCTATGTCGACCCCATGGACCACCAGGAGTTGATCAACCGGTTGCGCAGGGGTGAGGTGGTCAGCCGCTTCACCACCCGCTTCCGCCACCGGGCCGGCCATGTCCTCCAGGTCTCGCTCAACGCCCGCGGCATCCCCGGGCCGGACGGCGACCTGCAGTACATCGAGGGCATGCTCGAGGACATCACCGAGCAGAGGAAGATGGAGGACAACCTGCGCCAGGCACAGAAGATGGAGGCCATCGGCACCCTGGCCGGCGGTATTGCCCATGACTTCAACAACATCCTCTTTGCCATCTTCGGTTACCTGGAGCTTGCCCAGTCGCAGGCAGGGAACAACCGGCAACTGATGAACAACCTGGCCCGCGCCCTGGAAGGGGCCAAACGGGCCCGCGACCTGGTCCGCCAGATCCTCACCGTCAGCCGCAAGGCAGCGCGTGAGGTACGGCCGATACGGGCGGCCGACATTGTCATCGAGGCCCTCGGCCTGCTGCGTTCCTCCATCCCGGCCACCGTCGAAATCAGGCAGGAGATCGACTCCACGGCCATCATCCTCGCCGATCCCACCCAGATCCACCAGGTGGTGATGAATCTCTGCACCAACAGCTACCATGCCCTTGGCGAGGCAGGCGGCACGGTACGGGTCACCCTCAGGGACGTCACCGTGGGTGGCAATTCGGTGGCCGCCATCCCGGACCTGGCCCCGGGCCGTTACGTACTGCTGGAGGTGCGGGACACGGGCTGCGGCATGGACGAGGAAACCCAGGCCAAGATCTTCGAGCCCTATTTCACATCCAAGGAACAGGGCAAGGGAACCGGGCTGGGCCTGGCCATGGTCCACGGCATCGTCGAGAGCTACCAGGGCAGGATAACCGTGCACAGCAGGCCGGGCGAGGGCTCCCTGTTCCGTATCTTCCTGCCGGCCGCCGAGACCGGGGAGGCGACAGGTGCCGGAGAGCGGGAGGTGCCGCGAATCAAGGGAGGCGGCCGGGAGCGGATCATGCTGGTGGATGACGAGCCCATGATCCGGGCCCTGCTCCGGGAATATCTGGCCACCTGCGGCTACCGGGTGGCGGCCTTTGCCGACGGCGAGACGGCCCTGGCAGCGTTTGCCCGGGAATCCGGGACCTGGGACCTGGTGATCACCGACATGACCATGCCCGGTATGACCGGCATCGAACTGGCGGCCGAGATCATGAACATCCGTCCCGGCCAGCCGGTCATCCTCTGTACCGGCTACTCCGCCGCCCTGAACCAGGAACAGCACCAGGCCACGGGCATTCGGGCCTATCTGCAGAAACCGATCTCCATGGAGGAACTCTCCCTGCGCGTCCGCGAGGTGCTGGAGGCCGGACAGCACCGCGCATCGGCCTGATTCCGCTGGCATCGATCCGCATGCCAGCCTCTATTCTCCCGGTCCGGTCCGGGCCCGGTCCCGCGAGATCTCCCCGAGCACCTTCATGACCAGGTCCTGCAGATCCGCCATGGCCTGCGCCCTTTCCCCGGCCATCTCCTCCTGCATGGCCCTGAGGAACCGTTCGCAGACCTGCCGGGCCTGCCGGTCCCAGGTGGTGGTGAAACCATGCCGCGCCCCGGCCTGACCGCCGGGGAGTTCGCAGCGATCAAAATCACGCCGGCCATGGGCCCAGTTGATGATGTGCCGGTAGAAGAGCAGGGCCCGGTCGAGGAGAACGTAGAGAAGCTGGATATTGACCACCGGCCCGACCCGAAGTTCCTCACGGTCCAGGCGCATGCCCAGCAGGCGGGCGCCGGAGAGCAGTTCACGGCCGCGCAGGGCGGTTCCGGCCGCTCCGAGCATGCCGCCGATGGCGGAAAAGACACCAAAACTGATCCCGGCCGCGGCCACGTCCACACCGGCGCCAAGGACAGCGCCGCCCACGGCCCCGGCCAGAACGAGCTGCTTCGGGCTCAGGCCGAGGAACTGCCAGGTACGGGCGCTGGCCAGATTCTCGTGCAGAATCGACTGGGACGGCAGCCGGCAGTCAAAGATGTTGTGCCTGAAGAGGCTGCGGATCTGTCCATGGGCCCGCTCCTCGAGTCGTGCCACGAAGCGGACATATTCGTCGTGAAGTCGCTGCCTGATCCGCTCTTCGTCCACCTCCCGGCGCAGCGCCACCGATTTTCTGTAGGAGAGGGCATCGGCGAGCAGAGAGACGATAATGGCCGCGGTGCGCTCATTGCGCGCCGCCCAGTCCTTTCTGAAGGCGGTGATCACCTGCTCCAGGACCTGCTGCAGTTCCTGGTCTATGGCCTTGAGGCTTTCCAGCAGCTCGATCCGTTCGGCATAGGTGGCCCGACAGGAGTTGAAGATGCGAATTGCATTGAAATGTTTCCTGAACTCGCTCCGCCATTGCTCAAGCCAGGAGGTGTCTTCCTCCTTGCAGTTGATGATCGCCATCCGGGGCCGGCCGGTGAGCCGCAGGATCTCCATCTCGGCCCGGTCCACGTTACGCACCGGCCGCGAGCCGTCGACAACGAAAATGACCCCGGACCCGTCGCGCAGCGGGGTCAGCAGCTCGCAGTCGTCGTGGAAGTCGGGATCGCCTGCATGGGTGACGATGAAATCCTCCAGCATCCGCTCATCCGGTCCCCGGTATCTCCGCATCCACTGCAGGACCCGACGCGGATTCTGGAATCCCGGCGTATCGACAAAACGGATCACCTCGCGCCCGTCGATGACCACAGGAAAGGCCCGGCACTCGGTGGTCTCACCCGGAACCGGGCTGACACGAACCGAGTCATCCTCGGCCAGGGTGGACAGCACCGAGGACTTGCCCTCGTTGGGATGGCCGACCACGGCGAACTCCGGAACATCTGCGCGGCTCATGACCTCACCACTTCCATGACCTCCAGACCCGGGACGGCCAGGGCGGCCAGGCTCTGCTGCCAGATCTCCCGGTCCAGCGGCCTCACCGGGGCGAACAGACCGCCGGGTGCAGGTTTCCCCACCAGGGCCACAACCACCACTCCACCCGGCCCGAGCAGTTCGCGCAGCCCGGCAAGGAAGACCATGAACTCCCGGATCGGGGGCTGCCAGGCCTCCTGGATGACCAGGATCCCATCCGGGCCGGATCCGGCACACCGGTTACGGATACGGGCCAGCAGGGCCTCCGGATCCTCGTCTTCCCCGCCCATGACAAGAACCCTGCCGAGGCTGGCACCGGTCCGTTCCCGGACCAGGTCATCGAGCAGAGAGCGGGGACAGTGGTCCTGGAGTTCATCGGGTACCAGGACCAGGAGGGTCGTCGTCCGGTGCGGCTCCGGACCTGCCACGGCGGCTTCCCTTCCCTGCGCCTTTTCCCGGCCCGCAGCCTGCCCGGCCTCCTTCCCTGCCCCGTCCTCTTCCCCGGTCACCGGTGCCAGGTCCGGCTCCCGGCCTCCTGCTCCTGTCTGCCGGCGGGTCGCTTTCTCCACCGGCCGGGGGCTGTCCGCGGTGGCTGCGGCCTGGTCCTCGCCGGTCCCGGTTCTGAGGGTCGGGGTCAGCATCCGGCGCAGGAGCCGGCGACAGGCAGGAGAATCAAAGGAGAGCCGGTCAAGGGCCCGCCGCAGGCCCAAATGGCCGGCAACCAGCAGGCAGATCCTGGGCAGCAGGCCGTAAAAGACCACGGACAGACAGAGAAAGGGCCACCAGGAGACCAGATCCGCGGTGGCCAGGTGGTAGATCCCCTCCTTGAGCACCATCCTGCTTCCCTCCACCTGGGACAGGGACGGACAGGCGATGTGGGCCGGCACGAACCAGGACCAGGGCAGAGCGATCAGCCGGACCAGTCGGGCCACGGTTGCCGCGCCCACCTGCAGGGTCGACTGCCAGCCAAAGGCGATATCGGCGGTGGCCACCTTGAGCAGGGTGGCACCCAGGACACCGGTGTTGAAACCGACCGCAAAGAGCTGCACCAGGATGAAGGCCGGCCAGAACAACAATGCGCCGTGGGCATGGAGCCGCATGCGGCTGCTGCCAAGGGCCGCCTGGAGGCTGAGGCGCCGGCGGCCATCCAGTCGCCGAAGCACGGCCCCTTTCAGCCGCAGAACGGCTGCGGCAAGGAGGCGGACGAGCAGGCCATAAAGCAGGGACGACTGCAGGCCGCGCCGGAACAGGATCCGGTAGAGCGCGGTCACGGCGATCAGGAGGAGCAGTGTGAGCTGGGAGAGGATGAAGCCTGCAAAGTAGAGGGCCACGTTGACCGGCCGGACACCGGTGTAGGAGAGAAAGGAATAGGCCAGGCCGCCGCCGAAGACCAGCCCGGCAAGCAGGGCCAGGAGTCGCGCAAGCCGATATACCTCCTGCCAGAGCCGTCCGGGCAGCACCGTGTCCGTACCATCCTCTGCCGCCAGGAGCCGGCGCCGGTGCCGCAGCCACTGCAGGAGGATGGGGCCGGGATCAGCCGTCTCCCGGCCCTGGCCGGTTTCGGCAGATTCCAGGAAAATTGACCGGTCCCGCCCGGCCAGCAGGTTCGGGTCCTCCTCCCCGTCCAGGGCCAGCAGGTACTCCAGGTCCAGGACATCGGCTATGTTCCAGCGGCTCGTCATGAAGATCTATCTCTGTGGGGAAAAAGGCCATGTCACACCCACAGAGAATACCTGATTCGACCAGGGAATGAAACCGCTGATTGGAGCTTCGGTCTGTAAGCGCTCGCAGGGACCGTACGGAGTCTTCGCGTACCTCTTTGCACGGTCGTGCCTGTCCGCATGGATAGGCTATCGGAGTCTCCCTGCGCTCGCTTACCTGTCGGCCAGCCGCGATCACACCTGACTGGCGCACCGCTGAACTTTTTCCAAAATTACTGGTAATTCAAAACGGTCGCCGATAGCAGTGAACGGTTACTGGTCAGTTGTTCAAAATCCTGGCTCGCCTGCCCGATACGGTCTGCCATATTGCACAGACCCGATCCGGACCGGTCACGGACGATGGACCAGACAGAGGCCATAATACACACCTCCACCGCCGGTGCTGACATCGCGGTAATCGCACCCCCCGTCAACAAGGTTCATGTTGCCGAAATACAAAGGGTTGTCGAACCAGGTAACGGGTATGGTGACCGGCGTTCCGGGAACCGGGCGCCAGGATGCACCGACCCGGTACCATTGCCATATCGTTTCGCTGCCATTGCCGGTTGGTTCCACTGTACAGCTGTGCCGGCTTCTGCTGCAGGTGCCAATGGGGCTGAAGACGATGGAGCCGGCCCGACGCATCTTATTATCACCTTCGATCTCCGTCTTGTCATAGCGGAGGTTGCCGGTTTGGCAATAGAGTGTCCCGGTGTCGCTGACCACCGGCATCTGGACATAGCAGAATGATATCATGTCCGCATCAATATGAGGTATCACCGAGGTGGTGTACCAGAGCTCCAGACTGCCGATAAACAGGCGGTGAGTGCTGGTATCGCCCGAGGTAGGGTGCCCTGCCGCCGCATTCCCGGCGACAATACGACCGACATGGGAGGTAACTGCCGAAAGCAGCATGGGCCAGGGGCTTTGTTTTCTGTGCTGAAACACGTAGGCAGCCCCCTGGTCACCGTTGCTGTTGATATCATGATCTGGCGCCCCGGCAACAATGGTCGTGCCGGAAATGGCGACAGAGCTGCCCAGATGGTCCTCGGCCTCACCGTCACTGGAACGGAGCAGTGCCCCTGAACGCATGTCATGCCAGCCGCCCGAGGGTTTTTCGAAAACATAGACCGCCCCCATGTTGAAAACCACAAATGGCAACCCGTTACTCGAAGTTCCTGAATAGTTATGGTATGGTGACCCAACGACAACAGTGTTGTCATCAATGGCGACCGATGAACCGAAATGGTCGTCAGGCATCGCATCATCGGCTCGAAATTCTGCTGTTTCCTCCATATTTACCCAGTCGGATCCCGATCTCTGAAAAACGTAGGCAGCGCCGAGATCCTGTTGCCCTGTTGCATGAAATCCAGGGGCACCGGCAACAACTGTATTTCCTTGGATATCGACGGAGTGCCCGAGATAATCGTATTCATCTCCGTCACTGGCCATCAACTTTGCATTTTCAGTCAGGGTGGCATGATTGGCCCAGCCCGTGTCCGGTTGATGAAAGACATACACCGCTCCCTGAAAATTTCTCCCTCCAGGTCCTGTGGCATCGGCCCCGACGACTATATCATCTTTCCAGATGGCAACAGAACGACCAAAGTGCTCATTCTCTGCGCCGTCACTTGCCTTAAGATCGGCCGTCTCTTCTGCCATGTCTGTCCAGCCACCAGACGGCTTGACAAACACACAGGCAGTCCCCTGCTCACTATTTCCGGAGACAGTGTGCATCATGGCTCCAACAACAACAGTATCACCAGAAATGGCGACAGAATATCCAAACCAGTCACCAATACGGCCATACAGGAAAGAAAGTTTCGCGGTCTGTGTCATATCATGCCAGTCGGCACCCTGGCTATCGAATACATAGGCAGCCCCCTGACCAGCAACACCGATTGCGCCGGCAACAATGACACCATTATCAATTGCCACTGAAGATCCTAAACGATCACCATATGCACCGTTGTTGACTGTCAATTTTGCCTGTTGAGATATGTCCTGCCAATTGACATTCTTTTTAAAGACATAAACCACACCCTGCCGAAGATGCGATCCTGTGGCATGTTCTGGTGCTCCGACCACTACTATATCTCCGTCGATGGCAACTGATTTACCAAAGACGTCTCCTGCAGCGCCGTCACTGGCCATGAGCCTGGCCGTTTGAAAAACCGGGTCAACAACCACCGGATACCGGGCGCGACGATCATCCACCATGATACGGATGGCGTGGCCTTCTGTCTTGAAACTGGCCGGCAGATGCTTCCCTGCCGCATCAACAACCAGAAGACCGGACCAGGTCAGGACGGTCGAATTGTCATCTGACCTGAATTCGACACCACGCCCCCCTGCCATTTCCACGGGCGACAGGTCTCCGTCAACATGCAGGGTGAGCGCCAGCTCACCCTCCTGCCTCCGGCCAGGCCGATCATTCAGGGTGAATCCCTGCTGCAGCCCCATGGGTCCGTTCACGAACCATTCCCGGACCAAACCGTGGTCAAGTGTCATCCTGTTGGCTGCACAGACAATCCTGCCCGGCAAAAGGTACTGATACCTGTTCCGGCGACCGACACCATCCAGCCGTATCCTGAGATGATGCTCCTGGCGCCGGATCTCCAGTCCGGCACCGGCGGAAAACAGTGCAGAGAAACCCTGTGCCATGTTTTCCAGGATGCTGCCATCCTGCCCCTGTCGGACGTGATAGGGCCGCTGATCCTTACCGATTGCACCGGAAATCGCATACCGGCCACGCAGGGGCATATCCTGTAACGGACCGGCCAGGGCGTCTTCAAACGACCAGACAGCAAAGAGCACGATACAGGACATCCAGATTGTTATGACAGGTAGACTTTTCATAGGACTCCTCTGAGTTGCTGAATAGTGGTCATAACCTGCGCCCCGCGGCTCAACGTATTTGGAGGCGGTCACCGAAGGCGGCACTAAGCCCCCGGCCTTCCGAAATCCTGGAACGATCCCCGAAACCTCCATGTCCGCGGGAGCGGGTACTACAACCGATTAAAACCAGGCAGACGATGTACCCGTTGCACCGCAGAGCAGTGGCAAGCGGTCACAGGTACCGCATCTTCGCACGGTCGCTCCTGTCCGCATAGTAGGCTATAGCGGCCAGGAGCGACCGCACGAACCCGCAGCACCTGAGACCGCTTACAAAAACGAGGTTGAAAAACCGTGCCCTTGCACACCCTGTGATCAGTTACGAGCAGTGCAACAAGGTTGAGCCACGGCAGGCCAATCCTCATTTTGCCACCGCAGGCAGCACGGGAATTCCTGTCCTCTGACACCTGTTCCCTGGCACCTGACACCTGGCACCTGGCACCTGACTTCCTGGCACCTGACTTCCTGATAACAATACACAACACCCTGTCACAGATAGGTCACAAACAGGATGAAATTTTCCTTTTTTTACGCTAATCCTGACAGGGTCCCCAAATGCTTTCCTTGCATTCCAAGGTGCTTGCCCCCCAATGTTCCCCGGGAACAAGGAGGTTGACCGTGCCCCACGGTTCCAGCGCAGTTCCTCCCAAGATCACCCCGCCCCTGTGCCGGGATATTTTCCCCCGTCGTCGGCTGTACGAACTGCTTGACGGTCTGCGTGACAGGGCGGCCCTGTGGATCTCAGGACCGCCGGGGTCAGGGAAAACGGCTCTTGTCTGCAGTTACCTCAACCAGGAGCCCCGGACCTGTATCTGGTATCAGGTCGATGCCGAAGATGATGATCCGGCCACGTTCTTCTACTACCTGGCCAGGGCCACTGCCCTGGCCACGGGTACAACATCCCGGGTTCCTCCCTTCACGGGCGAGTATTTTGAAAGTCCGATAAATTTCACGCGCTGGTATCTGACCCTGCTCTGTGCCTCCCTGCCCCTGCCCGCTGTGTTTGTCCTGGACAACTATCAGGAAGTAGCAGAAGATTCCGCCCTGCAGCCGATCGTTCACACCATCATCGACAGCCTGCCCCCGGCCATGCAACTGATCATCATCAGCCGCAACCGGCTGCCTCCCTTCCTGAGCCGGGAGAAACTCAACGGCAGGCTCGCCACCCTGGGCTGGGATGACCTCAGGCTGACCCTGGAAGAATCCGGGGGAATTCTGAGCAAGCGGGCCGAGGTATCCCGGGAGAGGATCGCCCTGCTGCATGAAAAGGCCGCCGGCTGGGTTGCCGGTCTTCTGCTGCTCGAGGCCGGGATGGAGATGGGAAGCACCAGTGAACTGAGGGTGGACCATGGCGCAAAGGAAGAACTTTTTCACTATTTTGCCGGTGAGATCTTTGACCGGCTGGGCGACAGGACCAGGGACTTTCTGCTGCGCACGGCCATGCTGCCCCACATGACCATTGCCATGGCCGGTGAGCTCTCCGGGGTACGGGGCGGAACCGAGATCCTCCTCGGCCTGACCAGGCGCAACTACTTTGTCTCCAGGCGGCCGGCGCCAAAGAGCATCTACCAGTACCATCCCATGTTCAGAGAGTTCCTCCTCGCCCAGGCGCAACGGCTGTTGCCTGACAGCGAACGGAAACTGCTCGCCGCCAGGGCGGGCCTTCTCCTTCTCCGGGCAGGCGACACGGAAGAGGCGGCCATGCTCTTCATCCAGGCCGAACGCTGGTCCGACCTTATCGGCCTGGTGATGGAGAATGCTGCCATGCTCCATGCCGAGGGCCGTCTGCGCCTGCTCATGGACTGGCTGATGAAAATACCGGAGGAGATCCGAACACGTACCCCATGGCTGCTGTACTGGCTCGGGATCTGCCGGATCTTTCTTGACCCGGTGCACAGCATGCCGCTGCTGGAGCAGGCATACCACCGCTTTACCGACAGCCGGGACAGTACGGGCATGCTGCTTGCCTGGGCCGGGATCATCAATGCCATCCTCCTCCGGTCAGGATCGTTTTCGCCGTTTGCACAATGGATTGACGAATTCCGCCACCTGGAGCCCTTGCTCGATCGCCAGCCCCTGCAGGTCCGGGCTCCGGTCATCGTCGCCATGCTCTACGCCCTTGGCCTGGCTTCAACTGACACGGAAAAGTTCGAGAACTGGGTGCAACGGGGGGAATGGCTTGTCCAGCAGGATATCGATGTTGTCAGCAAGGCGCACACCTTCAACCTGCTTATCGTCAAGGCCCTGTTTCGTGGTGACCTGGCCGGGGCCAGGTACTATCTCTCCCTGTTCAGAACAGCAGACCGTTCGGAGAGCCTGCCGCCTTTTTCACGGATCCAGCTGAAGAACTGCGCCGCGTCGTTCGCCTGGCTGAGCGGCAGGTTCGAGGAATGCGAGGCAGAGGCCCACGAAGGGCTGGAGATAGCCGACTACAGCGGTATCGGCATCTATACCCACTACTTCTGGGGACAACTGGCCGCCGGGGCCCTGAGCGAGGACAGGATGGCGGCGGCCGAGGGATACCTGCGGGAAATGGAGAAGTGCAAGGACCGCCTCCGTCCCTGGGAACAGAGTTTTTTCCATGTGCTTTCCATCTGGGCCGCCCTGCTGGCAGACGATGTCGCCCGGGCTCTTCTCCATGCCGAAACGGCTGTCCGCCTCATCGATTCCATGGGCACGACGGTCAACAACGCCCATATCTACCTGGGACAGGCTCTGGCGCTGAGTCGGGACAACCGCAAGGAGGAGGCCGGAGAGATGTTACGGGTCGCCCTGGAGGTCGCGGGACAGGCCAGGGACAGGCAGATCGAGTTCATCTGCCTGCTGGCCGGGGCGTGGCTGTCCCTGCAACGGCAAGAGGAGCAGGAGGCGGATGCCTGTCTCCGCAAGGCCCTGGAGCTGGGCAGGATCAAGGGCTATGTGAACGGCTATTTCTGGAGCAACGACATGATGGCCCGCCTCTGCTGCCGGGCTCTTGAACAGGGAATAGAGGAGGAATATGTCCGAAGGCTTATCCGACGAAGGAACCTGCTTCCTCCTTCGCCGCCGACCCTGCTGGAAAACTGGCCATGGAAGATCAGGATCTATTCCCTGGGACGATTCAGCCTGCTCGTTGACGACAGACCGGTACATTTCACCAGGAAGGCGAAAAGCAGGCCGCTTGCCCTGCTCCACGCCCTGCTTGCCCTGGGCGGCCGCAACGTGAGCCAGGACAAACTCTGCGAATGTCTCTGGCCTGATGCCCTTGGCGACGCAGCGCTCAGTGCCCTGTCCACGACCGTTCAGCGGCTGCGGAAAGTCCTGACGGTCCACGAGGCACTGATTGTCCGCAACAACACCCTCACCCTCAACCCCAGGCTCTGCTGGGTGGATGTCTGGGCGTTTGAGCGTTTTGTCTCCCTGATCCTGTCAGGGACGCTGGATGAACAGAAGATCCTTTTCCTCGACAGGGCCCTGTCGCTCTACCATGGCCCGTTTCTCCGGGAACTGGAAGCAGAGTACTGGACACGTCCGCTCAGGGACCGGATAGCGAAGAACTTTTCATGGCTGGTCACCTGCATGGCGGATGTGCAGCAGGATGAACTTTCCTGCCGACATGGGTGCCGATGCCTGGAAAAGGCGCTGCTGGTCGCGCCAGTGGACGAGGCACTCTACCGACGCCTGATGGAGTGCCATGCGGCCTACGGCCGGATGGACCAGGTACGGCAGACATACGAAAACTGCTGCCGCGCGCTCGCCGATCATGGTGGCGGCAAACCGTCCGGGAAGACAAAAGAGCTTTTCGAGTCCCTGCTGCAGCATCCGACGGACAGCCGGACAACCGGCTCCTGAACAATACCGGTGCAGAGAAAGCCCCCGGAGACGTGCCAGGGACCGGCATCGGGCGAAGTTATGTATACTGTCCCCGTAACAAGCGGACCCCTGTGCACAAAAAATCCCCGGATGCTCCTCTGAGTGCATCCGGGGACTGGCCTGTCAAGAACCCTGGTTCTCCCGAGCCCGGGGCTCAGTCTGTGCTCTCCATTCCCAGCGCCCTGGCCACGCCCCGGCCATAGGCCGGATCCGCCTTGCTGCAGTTGGCGATGTGCCGCTTCCTGACCTCGTCGGTAACCCCCTCCATGGCCCGGGCCGTATTCTCGAACAGCACCTGCTGCTGTTCCGGGCTCATCAGGCGGAACAGCCTGCCCGGCTGGGTATAGTAATCATCGTCGTCGCGATGGTTCCAGTGATCTGCCGCGCCGTCCAGGGCAAGGGGCGGCTCGCGGAATCCGGGCTGCTCCTGCCACTCGCCCAGGCTGTTGGGCTCGTAGCCGATGGTGGAGCCATGGTTGCCGTCCACCCGCATGGCGCCATCGCGATGATAGCTGTGGAAAGGACAGCGGGGCCTGTTGACCGGAATCAGGTGGTGGTTGACCCCCAGGCGGTAGCGCTGGGCATCACCGTAGGAGAAAAGCCGCCCCTGGAGCATCCTGTCGGGTGAAAAGCCGATGCCCGGCACGATGTTGGCCGGGTTGAAGGCTGACTGCTCGACCTCGGCAAAATAATTTTCCGGGTTGCGGTTCAGCTCCAGGACACCCACCTCGATCAGCGGATAATCGGAATGATACCAGACCTTGGTGAGATCGAACGGGTTATAGGGACAGTTGGCGGCCTCTGCCTCCGGCATTACCTGGATATACATGGTCCAGCGGGGAAAATCACCGCCCTCGATGGCCTCGTAGAGATCACGCTGGTGGCTCTCGCGGCAGCGGCCGATCAGTTCCCTGGCCTCGTCATCGGTCAGGTTCCTTATCCCCTGCTGGGTATGGAAGTGGAACTTGACCCAGAACCGCTCGTTGTCGCCGTTGATAAGGCTGAAGGTATGGCTGCCGAATCCGTGCATGTGCCGGTATGTTGCCGGGATGCCGCGATCGCTCATGGTGATGGTTACCTGGTGCAGGGCCTCGGGCAGGGAGGTCCAGAAATCCCAGTTGTTCTGGGCACTGCGCATGTTGGTCCTGGGATCTCTCTTGACCGCGTGATTCAGGTCCGGAAACTTGAGAGGATCACGGAGAAAGAAGACCGGCGTGTTGTTGCCCACCAGGTCCCAGTTGCCCTGATCGGTATAGAACTTGAGTGCAAAACCGCGGATGTCCCGCTCGGCATCGGCGGCCCCCCGTTCCCCGGCCACGGTGGAGAAGCGGCAGAACAGCTCGGTCTGCTTGCCCACCTCGCTGAAGATGGAGGCCCGGGTGTAGCGGGTGATGTCGTGGGTTACGGTAAAGGTGCCATAGGCTCCCGAACCCTTGGCATGCATGCGCCGCTCGGGGATCACCTCACGGTCGAAATGGGCGAGTTTCTCCAGGAACCAGACATCCTGCAGCAGCATGGGTCCCCGTGGCCCTGCGGTGAGAACATTCTGGTTATCGGCCACAGGGGCCCCGTTGTTGGCTGTCAGTTTTTTTTCCTTGCTCATAATCGTATCCTCCGGTCAGCAGTGATTGGTCTCATGGCCCGCAGGCCTCAAGAAGACTTTCTCGTAACTAAGATTTAATCCTAGAGGAGAATAGCACCCCGAGACAGCAAGGTCAATAAAAATAGTTCTCACTTGCATCGTTTTCTTCCCCCTCTCCCATGCCATCCTGGCAATTCCACCATGTCATTCTGACACAGTTCCTGGAGACCTTTCTGCACCATCCGTTGAAATCATTTGACTTTTCAATCTGGCACGCCCCTGGCATCAGGAAGGACAAAGCAAGCGATCAATGCAACACCGCATGAACACCACATAGACCAGGAGGACCAATCATGACCGCAGCAACCACCAGAACCCGCGTTCAGAGCACCGTCAACACCCAGGCAGAGATCTCCAGGGGAGCAGTACTCTCCATGGCCACCGCCGGCGCCCTTGTGGGCTTCTGGTCCCTGGCCAGCCTGGCTTCGGCCATGGTCATGACCGGCGGACCCGCCGCCCTGGCCAGGGCATGGTTCGGCGCTGTTACCGGCATATGATCCGGAACGCTTCAGCGCCATCCTGAACGGCCGGCGACTGACATTTTCCCTGATGCTCTCCTGCCGGAGCCGGCAGGACGAAAAAGCCCTGGTGCAAACCGCACCAGGGCTTTTTTGGTGATGCCCGACAGGAGGTGACCCGTATACTGAAGGGGGAATTGCCATTCCCGCCAATTGGGGTATAGTGAAATCCGGAACGATTCAGAGCCGGGACCGGGCAGGCATGGGAGTGGACAGGAAGAAACTGGCGGTGATTCATATCGTCAAGCGGGAGCTGGGGCTCTCGGACGAGGAATATCGCGGCATCCTCGAGCGGGAGGCCGGGGTCCGTTCGGCCCGGGATCTGGACGAGGCCGGGTTCCGGCGCCTTATGCGCTACTTCACCCGCAGCCGTCACTACCGGGACCGGCGGGACGGGATCACCTTCCGGCAGAAGCTCTACATCCGCCACCTGGCCGGAGCTCTGGGATGGGACGCTCCCCACTTCACCAATTTCCTCAGGAAATACTATCACCGCGACAGCATCGATTCCATGAGCAAAAAAGAGGCCGGCAAGGTTATCGAATCCCTCAAGTCCATTCTTGCCCGGCGTGGCAGCGGAGAGAGCCGCCCCTTCCAGGCCTGATGAAGATATCGACCCGGCTCTTTCTCTACATCCTGACCCTCATCCTGCTCACCTCCCTGGGCCTGGGCTGGATCTCGGTCCGTGACGAACGGGCGCATCTCACCGGCGGGGCCGCGCTCATGGCCCGGACCCTGGCCCGGACCCTGGCCACCACCTTCAAGTACTACCACATGCAGGACCAGCAACAGCGCCTGAGCGAGATCATCCACGCCCTGCTGCCGCATGACCCCACCATCAACCGCCTGCTGATCAACATCTACGACCGTGATGGCAATCGCATCGACCTCACCTTTGAGCATGGCCTCAAGCTGCAGGCCGTTCAGCCTGACCGCAGGAAGATTGTCCCGGCCGACGGCGACATCCAGGAGATCATCCGTGACGGAACCCACGAATACCTGTCCGTGCTCAGCCCCATCTTCGATTCCGGGGGCAGGGTCCAGGGCGCGGTGGAGGTCCTCCTTTCCCTGGACGGTATCAACCGTGCCCTGGCCGCCCTGGTCAGGAAATTCCTGCTCTTTGTCCTGCTCACCACCCTGCTTCTCGGCCTGACCCTCTACCTGGTCAGCCGCTGGAGCATCACCCTGCCCATCGCCCGTCTCAGGGAGGCGGCCCGGCAACTGGGCCGGGGCGACCTGGGACTGCGCATCGAAAAAAGCGGGGTACTGGAGATCGATGAACTCATCGACGAGTTCAACCGCATGGCCCGCAACATCGAGGAGGAGAAAAGGCGCCGGGAAAAACTGTTCCGGGAAAAACTCGACCTGGAACGGGGCCTCCGTCACCGGGACAAGCTCGCCTCCATCGGCCAGCTTGCCAGCGGCCTGGCGCACGAGATCGGCACGCCGCTCAACGTGATCAGCGGCCGTGCCGAACACCTGCTGCGCAAAGCCGGGCCCGGCGGCCCGGCCTCGTCATCCCTCAAGACCATCATCCGCCAGACCGAGCGGATCTCCAGGATCATTCGCCAGATGCTCTCCTTTGCCAGGAAACCGGCCAGCGGCCATGGCGAGGTGGATCTCGCCGCGGTCATCGATGATGCCTTTTCCCTCTGCCGGCTCCGCCGGTCCGGCGGCCCCCCGCGCGTCAGCCTCGAGGTGGAGCTGGCCTGCGCGAAGATCCGCGCCGATGCGGACGGCCTGCGCCAGATGTTCGTCAACCTGATGCTCAACGCCTTCCAGGCCATGAGCGGCGCCGGTGTCATCCGGATCAGCAGCACCGTCTCCGCAGAGGGCGGGGTGACCATTGTCTTTGTTGACAATGGTCCCGGCGTGGAGCCGGAGATCGCCGACCGGATCTTTGATCCCTTCTTCACCACCCGGGACGTGGGCGAGGGCACGGGACTGGGCCTTTCCATGGTGGCCGGCATCGTGCAGGAACATGGCGGCAGCATAGCACTGGACAGGGAGTGTGCCACCGGCGCCCGCTTCATCATCCGCCTGCCCGCAGCAGCGGGAAAACAGCGACCGGAACATCCGCAACCCTTTCAGGAAGATCAGCATGAGCAGTGAACAGCCATCCGTCCTGGTGGTCGAGGACGACCATGACATGCGGGACTTCATCGGCGAGGTCCTGGATGAACAGGGCTATGCCGTGACCGTGGCGGCCAACGGCAAAGAGGCCCTGGAGCGGCTGGAGCACAGGGATTTCCCCATCATCGTCACCGACCTGAAGATGCCGGTCATGGACGGCCGCACCCTGCTGGCCGGGATCTCTGCCCGACAGGCCATGCGGCCCTTTGTCATCGTCATCACCGCCTTTGGCGATATCGACGAGGCCATGGAACTCATCAGCCAGGGCGCCTACGACTACATCATCAAGCCCTTCAGGATGGAACAGCTCCTGATCGCGGTCCGGAGGGCTGCCGCGGAGCTGGCCATGCGCCGGAAGATCGCCCGCCTGGAACGGATGACCGCGGCAGGCGCCGAAAGCCACGATCTCATCGGCCGCAGCGCCCCCATGCGCAGGCTCTTTCACCTGGTGGGACGGATCGCCGGCGCCTCGGGCAGTGTCCTTATCGAGGGCGAAACCGGCACCGGCAAGGAGGTGGTTGCCCGGGCCATCCACCGGGCCTCGGCACGCAAGGACGGGCCCTTTGTTGCGGTCAACTGTGCCGCCATCCCGGAGGGGTTGCTGGAGAGCGAACTCTTCGGTCACGTGCGCGGCGCCTTCACGGACGCGGTAAGCAGCCGCAGCGGACTGTTCGTGGAGGCGGACGGCGGCACCATCCTGCTCGACGAGATCGGCGAGATGGACCCGGTGGTGCAGGCCAAGATCCTGCGGGTCCTGCAGGAAAAGCAGGTGCGGCCTGTGGGAGCAGGAGGCCCGGTTGCGGTGGATGCGCGGGTGATCGCGGCCACCAACCGGACCCTCCGGGAAGAGGTGGACCGGGGGCGCTTCCGGGAGGACCTCTATTACCGGCTCAACATCTTCAGACTCACCCTCCCGCCGCTGCGCCAGCGGCGGGAGGACATCCCGCTGCTCATCGACGAGTTCCTGGGCCGGCATGAACGGGCCGGCCGGCGGGCCCGCCTTTCCCGCGAGGTGATGCGTTTCTTCCTCGACTATCCCTGGCCGGGCAACATCCGCGAGCTGGAAAATGTCATCGAACGCTGCGTCTTCCTGGCCGAGGACGGGCGTATCACCCTTGAGGACCTGCCCGAGGAGATGCTGACCGCCTGCCGGCCGGGCAAGGGCTTCGCATGGACCACCATCCGCCCCCTGGCCGAGGTGGAGGAGGCATATATCCGCCATGTGCTGGATCACTGCGGCGGCAACAAGCAGCAGGCCGCGGCCCTGCTCGGCATCAACCGCAAGACCATCCGCCGCAGGCTTGCCGGCGGCAGGTAGACAACTGAACTTCCAGCAAGAACGCCGGTAATTCAAGGCGTTGCCGGTAGCGGTGAACTCTTCCGCACGAACAGCTGCCGGATGCTCCCTGCCCCTCTGACCTCCTGACAAACCGGGACATTTTGTCCCACCATGGCCCGTTCTGTC
>Ga0256833_1001465_pt1 | contig 17384 bp, 16 predicted proteins | sample 356284metaG_FD_190535 | JGI IMG/M metagenome (GOLD analysis project Ga0256833, IMG submission 190535) | Hydrothermal vent microbial communities from Mid Atlantic Ridge, Atlantic Ocean - 356-284 | ecosystem: Environmental > Aquatic > Marine > Hydrothermal vents | place: Atlantic Ocean: Mid... | reverse complement strand
CAAGCATTCTTGAAGTTGAATCAAGTGGGTCAACAGCAGGGTAGATACCTTTTTCAGCAATAGAACGGTTAAGTACTGTTGTTGCATCTAAGTGAGCAAATACAGATGCTGGAGCAGGGTCTGTCAAATCATCTGCTGGTACATATACTGCTTGAACAGAAGTAATTGAACCTTTTGTTGTTGATGTAATTCTCTCTTGGAGTTTACCCATTTCAGATGCAAGTGTTGGTTGGTAACCAACAGCTGATGGAATACGACCAAGAAGTGCTGACATTTCAGAACCTGATTGTGCAAATCTAAAGATGTTATCAATAAACATAAGAACGTCAAGTCCCATCTCATCACGGAAATACTCAGCCATAGTAAGACCTGTCAATGCGATTCTGTTTCTTGCTCCTGGAGGTTCACTCATTTGACCGTAGCAGAGTGCAACTTTGTCCAATACGTTCGACTCTTCCATTTCAAAGTAGAGGTCATTTCCTTCACGTGTTCTCTCACCAACACCAGCAAATACAGAGTAACCACTGTGTTTCATAGCAACGTTGTTAATAAGTTCCATAATAATAACAGTTTTACCAACACCAGCACCACCAAATAGTCCTACTTTACCCCCTTTGTTGTATGGAGCAAGAAGGTCAACTACTTTAATACCTGTCTCAAATACTTCTGTTGCAGTGCTTTGCTCTTCAAATGGTGGTGGGTCTCTATGGATTGAACGATACTCTTTACAAGTGAACTCCCCTGCATCATCAACGGTATCACCAATAACGTTAAAGATTCTACCTAGAACCTCTTCACCAACAGGAACTTTAATAGAGTCACCTGTTGCTTTAACCTCTTGACCACGTACCAAACCTTCACTCATATCCATAGCAATGGTTCTTACACGATTATCACCTAATTGTGCGGCTACTTCTAAAACCAATCTTTGCTCACCAATTGTTGTCTCTAGTGCTTCGTTAATTGCTGGAAGATAATCCGTAAAATCAACATCAACAACTGGACCTAGTACTTGTACTACTTTACCTGTCATAAATCTATTCTCCTTATTATTTCAACGATTCCATACCACTGATAATCTCAATGAGTTCAGTCGTAATCGCTTCTTGTCTTGCTTTGTTATATTCAACACTAAGTTTCTTAACCATGTCACCTGCATTGTTGGTTGCTGCGTCCATCGCTTGCATTCGAGCAGAATGTTCAGCTGCTAATGAGTCAAGTAGTGCATAGAACATTGTATATTCAACATACTTCTGAACCAATGCATCTAAAAGTGTATCATCATCATCTGGTTCAACTTCCATTTCAGACATTGCTACGCTATCAGTTAGACCTAATTTACTTACATCTACAGGAAGTAGTTGTTGTGTATGAACTTTTTGCATAATCATATTTACATATCCATTATGGATTAAAATAATCTTATCAGTCTCACCTGCAACATAATCTTCTACTAAAGAGTCAATAAACTCTTTAGAACGTGCATAGTCAGGTTTTGAACTTAAATCATCAATCTGATTTAACATCTCTACTTGGTTATATTTGAAAAAGGCAATCCCTTTTTTCCCTACACCACTTAAACGAACCTCTACACCAGCATCTTTGTACTCTTGCATGATTTTATTCGCTTCTTTAATGGTTTGATGGTTAAATCCACCACAAAGACCTTTATCAGATGTTACAAAGACAATATCAACTCTCTTAGGATTTTTGTTCTCTTTCATAAAAACATTATCAATCCCATCTTCATTACTCTGTTTCATCTTCTGTGCAATCTCGGTTAACAACTCTGTTAACTTAGTGGCATAAACTTTAGAACGACTAGCAACCTCTTCTGCTCTTTTAAGTTTAGCCGATGAAACAAGTTTCATCGCACGCGTGGTCTTTTGAGTACCTTTAACACTCGAAATTTTACGCTTAATCTCTTTTAAGTTAGCCATATTTTAGCCCTCTTATGCAGTAAAAGATTCTTTAAAATCTTCAATCGCTTTTTTCAAATCAACTTCATTTTCATCAGTGATTTTTTTGTTCTCTCTAATGCTATCTACAACTGAAGAGTATTTTGCATCCATAAATGGATAGAGTTCAGCTTCAAATTTAGTTACAGCTGAAATAGCAATATCATCAAGATACCCTTTAACCCCTGCAAAAATCATAATAACTTGTTTCTCAATAGGTACAGGAGAATAAGGTCCTTGTTTAAGAACTTCAACCATTCTTGCACCTCTTTCAAGTTGTGCTCTACTGTGTTCATCAAGGTCAGAAGCAAACTGTGCAAATGCTTGAAGCTCACGGTAAGAAGCAAGGTCAAGTCTAAGTGTACCTGCTACTTGTTTAGTAGCTTTAATCTGTGCAGCTCCACCAACACGTGATACTGAAAGTCCCACGTTAATCGCAGGTCTTACACCTGAGTTAAAGAGGTCAGTCTCTAAGAAGATTTGTCCATCAGTAATAGAAATAACATTGGTTGGAATATATGCAGCAACATCACCTGCTTGAGTCTCAATGATTGGGAACGCAGTAATTGAACCTGCACCATTTGCATCACTTAACTTTGCTGCTCTCTCAAGAAGTCTTGAGTGAAGATAGAAAACATCACCAGGGTATGCCTCTCGACCTGGAGGTCTTCTTAGAATAAGTGACATCTCACGGTAAGCAACAGCATGTTTTGTAAGGTCATCATAAAAGATAACTGCATGTCTGCTAGAGTGCATGTAATATTCAGCTAAAGTAACCCCTGCGTAAGGTGCTAAAAATTGGAATGCTGCTGAATCTGATGCAGAAGCGTTAACAATAATTGAATACTCCATTGCTCCAGCCTCTTCTAATTTTTTAACCAATGATGCAACAGTTGACTGTTTTTGACCAATTGCTACATAGATACATATTACATCTTGACCTTTTTGATTGATGATAGTATCAATCGCTAAAGTTGTTTTACCTGTCTGTCTATCACCAATGATAAGCTCTCTTTGCCCACGTCCAACTGGTACCAATGCATCAATCGCTTTAATACCTGTTTGAAGAGGCTCATGAACTGACTTTCTAGCCATAATTCCAGGAGCTTTATCTTCAATAAGTCTTGACTCTGTTGTCTCAATTGGACCCTTACCATCAACTGGCTCTCCAAGAGGATTAACAACACGACCAAGCATTGCATCACCCACAGGCATTTTAAGAAGTTCACCTGTTCTTTTAACGCTCATACCTTCAACGATACCTGCCATAGAACCAAGAACAACGATACCTACACTCGCCTCTTCTAGGTTAAGAACCATACCTAAAACACCTGTTTCAAACTCTACGACTTCACCCGCCATAACATTGTTAAGACCATATACAGATGTAATTCCATCTGCAACCCCTACTACTTTACCAACTTCGTTGATATCCACATCAATTTCAAAATTTGCGATTCTCTCTTTAATTATTGAAGAGATTTCGTCTGCTTGTAATTTGTTTGCCACTGCAACTCCTTCCGTTAGATTACTTTTTTATAATGATTTTGTAATAAAATCAATTAACTGTTCTTTAACTCTCTGCTTAGAGAAGTTTACCTCTATACCCAAATCTTCAACTGAAACTTTAATTCCATCTATATCAGATTTCTCTTGTGTCAATTTAACAGTTGCACCATTTGTATATTTAGATAGTGTCTCTTGTAACTCTTTAAGCTCTGTAGCTTTAAGTTTGTTACTAGAGGTTACCACACCTTCATATTTATTGGTCTCAATTTGAATAGCTTGTTTTAAAACTTTAGCAATAGTTGGTAAGAGGTCTAAACGACCATTCTCACCAATAATTTTAATAAAATTTACCAACTTAACATCTGCATCACTCCCTAAACTCTCAACAACCATAGCTGTTTTTTGTTCATTTGAAACTAAAGGAGAGGTTAAATTTTCTTCAACAGCACTATCAGAGAAAGCTTCAGCCATTCCAAGAAGAATCTTAGAAAAATTAGCTCTCTCTTTTTTGGTTGTTGAATCAACAAGTGCATTTACATATCGTTTAGCAATTAACTCTTCCATTACGCCACCTTATTTGAGATAAGTGAAACTACTTTAGACTCATCTACAGCAATATCATCATTCCCAAAACCATCATTTAACAGTGAGTTAATGGTCGCTCTGGTTGCTTTTTTAGCTTCTAATTCTTGTTTTTCTCTAGCTTGTTTCTCCAATTGAAGAAGAGTAGCATCATTTTTTTCACTAATATTTGCTGATAAAATTTTAGCTTCATTTCCAGCATCTAATAAAATCTCTTTAGCTCTCTCTTCAGCTTTTACTAAATTCTCTTCAGCAAGTAAACGCTCATTTTTAGAAGCTTGAAGTTTCGCTTCAATCTCCTCTAACCGATTAGCAATACCTTGTGAGCGTCCTACAAAAAATGCTTTAATAGGATTTGCAACTAAATAATAGATAAGAGCAGCAAAAATAGAAAAATTTAAAACTCTATAGAAGAAATCAGAGTTAAACATGCTAATATCATGATGCTCTCCATGTCCAGCCAATACCAATGAAGGCACTAAAACAGTTGCGATTAACGCTATATTTTTAATTCTCATCATCTCTCCTATAGGCTACTTAATTTAGATTGTAAAGTCTCTTTAAAAACTGGTAGTTGTGCAGAGAGTTCATTTTTTAAACTCTCTTGCTCAGTTTCAAGTTCTGCCATAAATACTGCATTACTTGCATCGAGTTCTTTCACTTTACTCTCTATTTTACTATCTGCTAAAGCTTTCGCTTCATTGACAGCTTTTTCTCTGATTGCATTTGCTTCAGCTTTCGCTTTAGCCAATACTTCATCAGCTTTTGCATTCAGTCCACTATTATTAGCCACCATCTCTTCTGCATTTTTTAAATCGTTTGCTATCCTCTCATCTCTATCGTCCATGAACTTCAAAAGAGGCTGAAACAGCATTGTATTTAATAAAAAGAGTAGAGAGAAGAAAACAACAAGAACGAACAACATCAAACCGGGATTCAAGTCAAGCATTCAAACTCCTCCAAAAAATTTTGCGTATTATATCTTGGATAGAGTAATGATTTGATTAATATTTTGTTATATCATGAGTATTTTAAACGCATCTTCAAAGAGAATGTTTATGTGTCTATTTTGGTAACATATTGAGAAATTTTTCAACCTCTTCTGAATTTTTGAAGTTTATCTCTAAAGCGTTATTTTTAACCTTAAATCTAAAAGGTAAACGTTCTTTTATCTCTCTCTCAAAGCTATTTACAAATGTAGATGGCTTCTCCTGAATAGGAACAGACTCTTCTTCACTATTGATAGCCTTTCTCTTTTTAGCCAACATCTCACTCTCTCGAACAGAGAGTTTTTGACCTATGATTGTATCAACTAATATTTTTTGCTCTTTTTCACTAAAACCAACCAAAACTTTAGCATGTCCTTGTGAAATATCTCCATCTGTCAATCTCTTTTGAACATAGGTCGAAAGAGAGAGAAGTCTTAAAGTATTGGTGATTTGAGAGCGACTCTTATTTACCACATCAGAGAGTTCATCATGTGTAATCTTATAAACCTTAATAAGCTCATCATAAGAGTAAGCTAACTCAATAGCATTAAGGTTCTCTCTTTGAATATTTTCAATAAGAGCTAACTCTCTTAATTTAACATCATCAATATCTACATCTGCAACTACAGCTTTAATAGTCTCTAAATTTGCAAGTTTATGTGCTCGTAATCTTCTCTCACCTGCAACAAGTAGATAACCATTATCTTTCTCAATAACAACAATAGGTTGCAACAGACCATGACGAACAATAGAGTCACTTAACTCTTGAAGTGCTTCACTCTCAAATGTTTTTCTTGGTTGATAAGGGTTTGGTGAAATCTCATCAACATTAATCTCACGTATTGCATCACCATCACTATACGATGAACCCATCTCGCTCTCATAAACTTGTCCAACCTCTTCTAAAATTGCACCTAAACCTCTACCTAATGCCATCTTTTAGCCTTTTTGCATCTTCAATGCTTGTTTTTTTGCACTGTTTGTTGATTTAACAATTGACTTTGCCAAATCAACATAAGCAGCTGCACCTTTAGATTTTTTTGCATACTCAGTAACAGGTTTTCCATAACTTGGAGACTCTGCCACTTTAATGTTTCTAGGCACAATTAAAACCTCTTTTTTCTTTGTTAAAAAGAGTTTATCTTTAAAATGGTGCGACAGATCTTCTAATACCTGCTTTGAAAGATTATTTTGATTAGAAAACATAGTTGGTAAGAAACCTTTTATTGTTAACTTAGGATTAATAGACCTTTTCAAAAGATTAATTGTGTTCAAAAGTTGTGCCAGACCTTCAAGTGCAAAAAATTCACACTGAATAGGAATAATTACCGAATCAGCAGCTCCCAAAGAGTTAATAGTAATAGGACCCAAAGCTGGAGGAGAGTCAATAATGATATAGTGATACTTCTCTTTAATTGGCTTAATGGCTTTTTTTAAAAGCAGTTCACGATTTTTTTTATTTGGGTCATAAAACTCTTTCTCAACACCAACCAAACCAATATTTGCAGGAACTATATCTAAATTCTTAAAATCTGATTTTAATATAACATCAGACATCTTTTTAATACCAACCAAAACATGATAGATATTGTACTCATAATCATTACGATTGAAGCCTAAACTAGTAGTAGCATTTGTTTGTGGGTCAGCATCAATCAAGAGAACTCTTTTACCACTTTGTGCCAATGCTGCAGCGAGGTTAACGGCTGTTGTTGTCTTCCCTACTCCACCCTTCTGATTTGCTATTGTTATTACTTCACTCATCTTATACTATATACCCTCTTATTATCAATTATTAATGCTCCATCTTCCGATAGAATTGCTTTTTTAAGGGACTTCAACTTCCCATCAACATGAGTAAAATACTCTTTGTTTCTATGAAATTCTATCTTATATAGACTAAATATATGCTTCCAACTTGGAGAGTTTTCTAAAGAGAATAGATACTCTTTTAGCAAAGATTGTGGCTCAACATTGAGATTTAATGCTTTGAAGCTATTTGAATTTTTTTGTAAATTTATTCCCATTCCACAAACTAAAATATTATCAATTTTTTTTGTTATGGTTCCACCAATTTTATGTGAATCTTGGTATAAATCGTTAGGCCATTTAAGCCAAATGTTGCTATCTTTTTCACAAAGTATCTCTTTCATGATATATGAAAAATAGATGGAGGCTGAACTCAAAGGTAAATCTTTAGGTAAATCATCTAAATTTAGAGCAAAAGAGAAAAAAAGGTTTCCCTCTCCTCCCTCCCAAGAGTTGTTTCGACTTCCTACACCTTTAGTCTGCTCTTTAGCCATCACACAGATAGGTGCTTCTAACCGTTTTGATTTTAGCTCCTCTAGTAAGTAAAGTTGTGTAGATTCCAAATTATTAAAGCAGAGAAGTTCCAACTTTTAACCCTCTTCCTACACAGTATCCCTTTGCATTGACAGCTTTTTTAGATGGTGGTTGCAAAACTCCTATCTCCAAAGAGCCTTTTTGACACCCTACGACAATGGTTTCATCTCTAATCTCTAAAATAACTCCCATCGTGTTTACGCTACTCTCTTCTAATAAAGTAACCTCTTTTACTTTAAGACCTCCCTCCAAAAAGACCCCTGGCCACCCCTCAAAAGCTCTATACTTCTCATAAAAATTTGAAGCAGAGCGAAAATCAACCAACCCATCCTCTTTTTTAATCTTCTTGCAGTGTGTTGCCAAGGCTCTGTTCTGCTCCATTGGTGCAAGGGTTTCAAATCGGTGCAGAACATCAGTTATTAAGCTACATGCATCACTACTCAATTGACTCATCAGTTCAGGTAAAAGCATCGTTTTAGGAATTTTAAAATATCGATACCCTAAAATTGGGCCAGAGTCTAGCCCCTCTTCCATTAACATCGCTGTTACCCCTGTAAACTCATCTCCATTTAAAAGCGACTGTTGCACAGGACTAGCCCCACGATATTGAGGCAAAAGAGAAGCATGAAGGTTAATACAAGGGGCAATATCTAAAATAGATTTAGGTAAAAGTTGCCCAAATGCTGCTACAACTATGAAGTCTGGTTTCGCCTCTACAATAGCATCATATATACCATCATCTGAAAGTTTTTCAGGTTGTAAAATAGCTAGACCATTCTCCTGTGCCAATACTTTTACCTCTGGAGCCTTCAACTCCCCTCTTCTTCCAGCTTTTCGGTCTGGTTGAGTAATTACCAAAGGTATAGTTATCTCTTTATCATCAATAAGTGCTTGAAGTATCTCTTTTGCATAATGAGGGGTTCCCATATAGACTATTTTCAATTTCTCTCCTCAAATTTTATTCATCAAATTATAGCGATATTTTTTAAGACATCTCTCAAAAAACTCAAAAAATCTATCTTGCTATAGTTAACGCTATTCACAAAGAGAGATAACCTAACTACTAAGGTATTAAATATCCAAATTTCTTAAAAATCTCTTCTGCCTCTTTAGAGAAGATAAAGGCATAAAAAAGAGCAACAGCACTGCTCTTCTCTCCATGTTTTAAAATAACAATCCCTTGATCAATAGGGCTATATAGAGTAGTATCAATCTCACTCCAATTGATACCTTTTTTAAAGTGTGCCATCTTAGGTGAGTAGAGAGCTGATTTAGCAATAATACCTATATCGGTTGCTTTAATTGCATAGGTTACAGTTTGAGAAATAGACTCCCCATAGACAAACTTTGGCTTTAACTCCTCTAAAAGTTTTGCACTCTTCAACGCTTCAAACGCTGCAACACCATAAGGGGCTGTTTTAGGGTTTGCAATGGCAATTCGTTTAATCTTTTTATCTTTTAGAAGTGCCATACCTTTAGAGAAATCTTGCTTCTTCTTAGATAGAAATGCCAAAGAGCCTTGTGCGTAAACCAGAGGTCGAGTAGTAGCAAACCCTTTTTTATAGAGTGTTTGAGGGTACATCATATTTGCACCCATCAATATATCATAAGGGGCATTATGTTGAATTTGAGCTGTGAGTTTACCTGTTCCACCTAAGATAATTTGTACATCAATCTTAGGGTATAGCTTGTGGAACTCTTTTTTTAAATCATCAATTGCATAGGAGACATTAGCTGCTAATGCAACGGTAATTTTCTCGGCAAAAAGAGAGTTAGAAAAGAGTAAAAATAGTAGAATTTTTAGTTTCATAGAGAACTCCTTTTAAAATAGATAGTTTAACTCAAAACGGACATCTGTATAAGAGGGATTGAGTTTTTTTGTGCCATCTTTGGCAACTGTTTCTTTATTACCCACTACACGCACTAAACGTACTTTTGCATAGAGATTAGAAATAGAGTAAAACTGCTTAATAAGGTCAAGTTGATAGACATTACTATCGTCTTGAACTCCTGACCATAAAACTTACCTTTAGTTAGCATCTCTGACAAACTATTAACATCTTTAGGAGTCTCTAAAAAAGTGACTGTTGATACTCCATTTCATTTTTTCCTAAAAAGTGTCCCACCCTTTTGAACTCCATCAAGTAAGAAACTTTTTATATCATTAAGCCCAAAACCTGTAGATAAAAACATCTTTTTATTATGTTTTAGTAAGAAATTAGCTGCTTTTAGTTTGGTTACTATTCCACCTGTTGCAAACTCATTGTTGGCTGTGGTAGGAGCATCTAACTCCTCTTGTGAAATATAGTTTACCTCTTTTCGTACCTTTGCATCACTGAACTCTCGGGGATTTTTATCATATAGAGCATCAATATCAGACAAAATAACTAATAAATCGGCATTAAAATTATAGGTTACATAAGCTGAGAGTTGGTCATTGTCTCCAAAGACTAGCTCCTCTGTTGCAATGACATCATTCTCATTAATAATAGGTACAATCTTATGCTCTAAAAGTCTATTAATTGCTACTTGTGCCAATTCTGTTCGCTTTTTGGAGTCTAAATCGGCAGAGCTTAAAAGCACTTGAGAGCAGACAATATTATAGTATGCGAACTTCTCTTGATACATTTTAAGTAGTAGAGGTTGACCTATGGCTGCTAGAGCTTGTTTATTTCCAATATCATATCTATCAAGAGGTAAAACCGTATAACCAGCTGAGACAGCTCCAGAGCTTACCAAAATAACCTCTTTATCTCTCTTCATCAAAGAGACAATAAGCTCGACCAAATCTAACATTCGCTCTTTAGAGACAGCTCCATCTTCACTAAGAACATGAGAACCAACTTTTATGACAATACGGTCAAACTCCATTATGCCTCTTTTTCATCATTATTAACAGCTATTACATAATTTTTAAGGGTATAGCGTAACGTTTCAGTATTTAGCTGTGAAACTGATGAGATTGGTAAAACAAAGAGTGGTTTCTCTTTTGGTAAATCTACTCCAAAATCCTCTTCAAAACCGTAAGATATATACTCTTTATTGGCTTTAAACTTTTGTAATATCTTATTTGAACTCAAACCAATATCTTCTAAAAATTGCTCTACTAAAACGTTTAACTCTTCTGCTTGAAAGGTATCACACTTGGTAATGGCAACAGCAAATGGTCGTCTAGCCAACTCATCAGAATAGCGTTGAAGCTCTACCAAAAGGGTCTCATATTGGTACTTCATCTCTCTATAGTTTGCAGCATCAACCAAAAGTAGCAAGGTCTTGGTTCGTTCAATATGTTTTAAAAACTCTAAACCCAATCCACGACCATCTGATGCACCCTCAATAATTCCTGGAATATCTGCCATCATAAATGAGTCATACTCTCCCACATTTACCACACCAAGGTTTGGGGTAAGTGTTGTAAACTCATAAGATGCAACTTTTGGTTTTGCATTTGAAATGGTAGAGATGAGTGTAGATTTTCCGACACTTGGGTAACCCACTAGACCAACATCGGCTATCATCTTCATCTCTAGTCTAATCTCTTTTGTCACACCAGGAAGCCCTGGTTGTGCGTAGGTTGGTCTTTGGTTAGAGGCGTTTTTAAAGTGCATGTTTCCAAGTCCACCTTTTCCCCCCTCTAAAAAGAGAACTCTCTCTCCCTCTTCTACCAAGTCATAAAGGATTTCACCTGTTAAAGCATCAATAACTTGTGTTCCAGGAGGTACAACAATATCAACCGACTTACCTTTACGACCATAACGCTTACGACCCTCACCTGGACGACCATTTTCAGCTCTTATATGCTTACGACCTCTTAACGCAGAGAGCGTATCGGTATTGTTATCTACTACAAAATAGATATTTCCACCTTTTCCACCATCTCCACCATCTGGTCCACCTTTGACTACAAACTTCTCTGTCCAAAATGAGACACACCCTGCCCCACCTTTACCTGAACTTAACATTATATCGACACTATCTACGAACATATACTTCCTTTGCTGTATCTACAGCTTTTTAATTATTGGAATTATATCTAAAACTTACTATGCGTCTGATGGAGTGTTTTAATTCGTTGCTCTAAGGCATCTAAGATGTTAATAATTTGATTTTGAAGTGCATAAAACTCTGCCATGTGGTGAGAACCTATCTCATCGGTACTTCTAATTTCAGCTAAAATATTTCGTAATTTTTCTCTTCTCTCTTTAGCTACCTTTAAATCCAATACCGAAACTTTGGTATCAATTTTATTTACTATATCATACCATCTGTTTATTTTTCTTCGTCCATAGAGGTGAATAGCAGGAATGACCACCTCAATAAAGAATCCAAATATCATAAGAACTGGAAAGAAAAAACGTACAATATAGTTGTGTAATTTATTTAAACTTTGAGCTAACCAATAGTTAAAATGCTCTTCATAATAGTTACTAGGTTCTCTAAAATATCTTTTAGATGCTCTATGCTGTTTAATCTTTAATAAGGAGGCATTAGGAAAAGTGTTTTCAGCATGAAATACCCCTACTTTTTTATGTAATTTATGAGCAATTTTTAACATTAGCCGTACCATATTATCTGATGCACCATGTGTAGCTAAGAGTGTATTTTTGGCTAAAAGTTTATAGGTCTGTTTTGGAAGATTTTTTTTCATATCAAATGCATTTTTATATAGTGTGACTATCTCAAAGTGTTTATTACGTTTTAAAAAAAACTGTTTGTATGACTCCGAAGCTTTAAAATTTAAAAGATTTACCCCCTCCATACTCATGAGTTCACTCAAGAGTGGAGCATCGGCAGAGGCGATATAGAACATTGCATCAATATCACCACTTTTGAGATACTTTACTGCCCTGCTACTTGGAAGATGATAGAATTTTGAGTTAAATCCATTAATTCCTACCAAATCTAAAAGCTCTAATGTTACAGGCAAAATACCACTACCCTTTTCACAAATAGCAACTCTTTTTCCCTTTAAATCTTTAAGATCTTTTATATGAGTACCTTTATAAAAAATCCAAATTGGTTCATACATAATATTAGCTAAAGCTAAAACACCTTTTTTCTCTGTTCCACCTTGAACAAAAGAGAAATCGACCTCATCTTTAAGTAGTCGCTCTTGAGCATCGACACTCCCTTTGGTCTCTACCAACTGTAACTTTATACCATGTTTCTTAAACTCTTTTGCATACTCTTTTGCATATCCAGCATAGGCATCTACCCTTGAACCAATGGCTATTTTTATAACCTTTTTGTGGTTAGTACTATCTACTACAACATACAAAATAGGCAAGAGTACTAAAATGATAAAGAGTAAAATTAATTTAAGTGTTTTCATGTGCTAGAGATTTCCTTTTAATATTATTTATTATATCAAAAAAAAGTCTTTTTATGTTATAATTCGTGTTAGGTGTGACAGGTAGTTGCTGGTGGTGGTAACACCACGAGAGGAAAGTCCGTGCTACACATGAGACAGAGCTCCATCTAACAGATGGCCAGAGTAATCTGAGGGCAAGTGCAACAGAGAGTAGTCAGCCATCTATCCTTTGAAGATTAACTCTTCTTCCCTACCCCCTATTTCTAGGGTAGATGGTCAAGGTGAAAGGGTGAGGTAAGAGCTCACCAGTGCCTATGGTAACATAGGTAGCTAGGTAAACCCTGTTCGTAGCAAGAAGCAATGGTATTGAGTCTCATTAAGTCATTGGATTGACAAAACTGCTTCGCTTGAGCGTATGGGCAACCATACGCCTAGATAAATAACTACCCACGACAGAACACGGCTTATCGTCACACCTAATCTATCGACTCTATTGAGGAGCCATCACGCCACCTCCTGTAGAGAGCATTAGAAGTGGCATAAGCAATCCTGTTAAATTTTTATCGTTAACCATTAATTCACCATCTTTTAAAGTAGCATCAACAATATAGCTATCTTTACTATCTTTTACAAACCCCTGCATAATACCCATTGAAATTTGTTGTTTTAACATCTCTGCATCAGGTAGAGCTTCAATATGTCTCTTATTTAATATTACATCTAATTTTGCATTTAAAAGTTCTAATAATTTTGATTGGACTTCTATTTCAAGCTCTTTCATACTTTTACTAAAATCAAGGTCACCTGCATAGACTATTTCAACTTTTGCACTACTCTTTTTGGTATCTTTAGTTTTAGCACTTAATCCATAGCTAATAGTTGTTTTATCTTTAATAAGCATACTATTTAAGGAGTTCAAAATTTTTCCTATCATCTCCTCTTGCAATATAGCTAATTTTGAATAGATAGCCTCTACCTCTTTTTGAGTAGTTCCTACCACATCTTTAATAAGTTCAGACTGCTTTTTCTGCATCTCTTCTGATGCCTTTTGAAATGCTATTAACCCATCTACTCCAATACCTTTCATATTGAGGTCAAAATCAACACTTTGAATATCTGGAAAATCGGTTGGTAGTTTTGTATCTTTTAAATCCAAATCTCCATGAACCATTGAACTAATACTACTCTTGCCATCACGATGTGTCTTTACTATTACATCAAGGGCTGTGTGAATAGATTGAATATTGGAACTGCTATCATGAAACAGCATATCAGCTACTCTAAAATTAATATCTCCCAACATAAATGCATTTTCTATAAACTCTTCAAGCTTAACATCTACTGCTACATCTTTTAACTTTAACTCTATATCTTCATTAATATTTTTCAACTCTAACGATGCAAAACTAAACTTACCGTCACCACTAAAGTTCTCTAAGCTACTCTGCCCCTCAATACTCAACGGTGACAACTTTAACTCTGTACCACTCTCTTTTAATATAATGGGTGAAGATACTACACTATAGTCTGCATTTTGAGCAAAATCTACTCTCATATCACTTACAATAGTTATATCATCTTTAATAGATTTTAAAAACTCACTCTTTGTGTTATCTTTTAAAATTTCACTAATCTTAAACTCTTTATGCATCTTTGATAACCCAAAACCAAAACCATTTTTAAAAAAGAGAGGTCCATGTTCTATGGTATAGTTCATCACCAAAGGCTTAAAAGAGTCATCTAAAATCTCTTTTAATAGTGGGTCAGTAACCTCTACTCCAATCTCTGCTTCTGACTCAAAAAAGCCTTTTTTGTAACTTCTTACTTTGTAACTTATCCCTTTATCGGCATAGATTAGATTTGTTTTATTAATCTGTGTCTGTAAAGCACCTTCTGTCTGCTCTGAAATTATATAAGTTCCACCTAACCATATAGCAAGTAGAGATAGAGTGGCTATAGATATTTTTTTCATTTTCTTCCTTAAAATTGATTTATGAAATTGTATCTAAACTTTGATATAATCCAAAAAATTAAATAAGAGAAACAAATGAAAAGAATATTTTTACTACTAAGCCCTATACTCCTTTTTGCTAAAGTTCACTACGCAAAAGTAGAACCAATAGAGAGTATTACTCTAAAATCTGCTGTCTCTGCACAGGTGACTCAAGCAAAAATAGAACTAGAGGGTAGAACTGTTTTTGGTACTATTATTAGACTAGATGACAAACTAGATAGAGAGAAACTAAAAAGCTCAAAAGAGTCTCTTGCACTTGTTAAGAGTATGATATCTATTAATCAAAAGATTTTAATAGCTCTTAAAGAGTCTCTAAAACTACAAAAAGCCTACTACTCTAAAATGCAAACCATTGCTTCTGCCTCAAAGAGCCAAAAAGACAACAGCTTTTATGCCTATACCAATGCTAAGACTCAATATCTATCTACAAAAGAGAAGATAGATAATCTAAAAAAACAGAAGTTAGATTTAAAGTTTGAGATAAATCGGTTAAAAGATAGTATCTCTAAAAAAAATATTATAGTTAACAAGAGGTTTCTCTACAAACTTTTGGTTCATAAAGGCGATTTTGTAAATATGGGAACACCACTTGCACAACTCAAAAACTTAACCTCTGCAAAATTAGTGCTTTTTTTAGAAGAAGATGAGTTAAAAGATATTAAAAAGAGAAAGATTTATATAGATGATAAGGCTACAAACTATAAAATTAACAAAATATGGAAAGTAACAGATGAGAAGTTTATCTCCTCTTATCGTAGTGAGATTATTATTAAAGCTCCCGAAGATAACTTTTCTACTCTTTTAAAGGTCGAATTAAGATGAATAAGATAAAAACAGCGTGTGGATTAGATTGTCCTGATGCGTGTGGTATTGTTGTTACAGAGTATGGAGATATAGAGGCTGATAGAGAACACCCAACCTCAAATGGTGCTTTATGCTCTTTAGTAAATAGATATATGTTAAAAGAGCCACGTATTACAACGGCTAGAATTGGTGATAAAGAGGTAAGTTTAGAGGAGGCTTTAGATGCAACAAAAGAGGCACTAGATAGCAACTCTAAACTACTTTGGCGTGGCTCTGGAAACTTTGGAGTAATGCAAGAGATAACCAATCTGCTCTTTGAGAAGATAGAGGGGACAACCACCAAAGGAACACTATGTGATGGTTCAGGAGATGCAGGAGTTGTAGAGGGTCGAGAGGTTAATCGTATTTTACCACCAGAGCAGATTGCAAATGCTGAAGTGGTTGTAGTTTGGGGTAAAAACATAACAGTTACAGCATCTCACCTTATGCCCTATTTAGAGGGTAAAAAGATAGTGGTTATTGACCCTATTAAAACTGCTATTGCAAAAATAGCCGATATACATCTTCAAATCTCTCCACGTTCAGACTTCTTTACAGCTGTTCTATTGGCACGTTTTGCACTTATGGGTGACTTTGAAGACCAAGAGTTTATAGAAGAACATGCATCTGACCATGATGAGTACTATGAGTTTACCCAAGAGTTTCGTATTCGCCCTATTTTAGAGTATATAGGTACAGACCTAGAAGAGATGGGTAAAATTTTAGAGATAATTAAAGATAAAAAAACTGTTTTTCTTATTGGAAATGGCGTTCAAAAATACTCTACAGGAGACTTAACACTACAAGCCATTGATTCATTGGCTGTCATCTTGGGTAAGTTTGGCAAAGAGGGGTGTGGTGTTGGATTTTTAGGGAACTCAAAACTTGGTTTTAAAAACCCTTTTGAAGTTAAAACTACCAAAGTACAAAAGGTAAATACCAAATTTGGAGATTTTAATACCGTACTTATTCAAGGTGGTAACCCTGTAGCTTCCATGCCCAACTCCAATCGAGTGATTAAAGAGCTAAAAAAGACAGATACCATTATCTACTTTGGACTCTATGAGAATGAGACCTCGTCAATGGCTGATATTGTTATTCCTGCTAAAAACTTCTTTGAAAAAGAGGATATTCGCCTAAGCTATGCCCACCACTATGTTACTCCCATGAGAGAAGTTCATGAGTGTAACTATGGAATTAGTGAGTATGAGTTTACAAATACCCTACTTCAAAAGTTTGGATTTGATGGTCTAAAGAGTGAAGAGTATTACCTAAACTTTTGGCTAGAGCAGTGTAAAAAAGAGAAAAATCACTACCTCTCTCCTTCCTACCAAGCGATACCTTATCAAGATGGTTTTGGAGAAGATGGTGGAGAGGAGTTTATATTTCCAGATGAGTTTGGAGATGATTTCATAAAAACAAAACAGTTTACACGAGCTAGAAGAAGGTCAAAAAAAGAGAAAACTATAGAGGATTATTGGCTACTAACCCCAAAATCTAATAAAGCTCTTAATACCCAATTTGTACGAGACAACCATGTAAAAATGAACTCCTCACTAGGTTTTAAAGAGGGGCAAGAGGTACGAGTCTATTCTGAATATGGAGAGTATAATTTTGTAGTTAAAATAGATGACGATATGAGAGATGACACCCTACTTATTACAGCAAACTCCAGAGGAGTTAACTTTTTAACCCCTAGCATTATCTCCCAAAAGGGAGACTCTGCTTGTTATCAAGAGGTCAAAGTTAAAGTAGAGGCTCTATCCTCATAACTCTCTAATAGAAACTCATCTAAATCATTCGCTAAAAATAGAGGGTTTCTGTAGTTGCTCTCT
>Ga0256833_1001464_pt1 | contig 17389 bp, 20 predicted proteins | sample 356284metaG_FD_190535 | JGI IMG/M metagenome (GOLD analysis project Ga0256833, IMG submission 190535) | Hydrothermal vent microbial communities from Mid Atlantic Ridge, Atlantic Ocean - 356-284 | ecosystem: Environmental > Aquatic > Marine > Hydrothermal vents | place: Atlantic Ocean: Mid... | reverse complement strand
CTAGGAAAACTCCCAACTCTTCATATGTTGCATTTATACTATCTTTTTTAGAAGAGTTTTTTAAGATTCTATCTAATCTCTCTTTATCCATAGGAAACTCTTCTAATTGATATATGTGTAATATTTGCGTCCTATTTAGATTAAGGGCTTCTTTTATATATTTAATAACTTCAGATGGTTTCATCTATTTTGCTCCAAGTGCTACTCTTAGGTCATATAAATCATTTTTTATAACAATCAAAAGTTTTAGACACTCGCTATCTTTTATATTATGTTTTAAGCTCCAATATTCAGGATCTGTATAAGTTATATGAGTTTTTCCATCAATTTTATTATATAGAGCTATACGAATAGGCATCTCTAAAGCCATTGAAGGATTACATTGAATTAATTTAGTAGCTATTTTTGGATTATAGATATTTATCGTTTTTGTTGGATATAGCATCTCTTTTAATTTTAGTGCATTTTTTTCGTGATCAAATATTGAGCTTATTTGGTAGTTTTTATCTTTTAGCGTCTTAGAAATTATCTCTATAGCGTCATCAACTTTATAATTTATTTGATAATCTTTTATAAATTTTGATGTTGCATTTTGGGTTTTTTGGGCACAGCTACTAAAAAAAGTAGCAATAGCTATTAAAAATATAAGCTTTTTCATAAAATACCTTTACACATTAAATCTAAAGTGCATAACATCACCATCTTGAACAATATACTCTTTCCCCTCAAGCCTCATTTTACCAGCCTCTTTTGCACCAGCTTCTCCACCATATTTTACAAAATCTTCATAACTAATCACCTCAGCTCTAATAAAGCCTTTTTCAAAATCATTATGAATTACTGCTGCTGCTTTTGGTGCAGTTGTGCCTTTTTTAATAGTCCAAGATCTTACCTCTTTTACACCTGCTGTAAAGTAACTCATTAAGCCTAATTTTTCAAAACCTTTTCTTATAATTTGATCAAGCCCTGACTCTTTAACACCTAAAGACTCTAGCATCTCCTTTTTTTCATCTTCATCGAAGCTTACCATCTCTTCTTCAATCTTTGCACAAAGTTTAATAACTTCTCTATTTTTGCTTTTTGCATACTCTTTTAAAGCTTTTACATATTCATTATCTTGAGCTAATCCATCTTCATCAACATTTGCACCATAAATTATCTCTTTTGCACTCAAAAATCTTAACTCTTTTTTTAGTGTCTCAAATGCATCACTATCATCTTCAAATGTGCTAACTGGATTTTCAGATTCAAGATGCTCTAATAATCTTTTTGCAACTTCTAGTTGTGCTTTTGCATCTTTATCATTACCTTTTGCTTTTCTCTCAAGGTTTGATATTCTCTTCTCAAGTGCTTCAATATCAGCTAATAAAAGTTCAGTCTCAATAATTTCAATATCTCTTATTGGGTCAACACTGCCTTCAACATGGGTTATATTTTCATCATCAAAGCATCTAACAATTTGCAAAATAACTTCTGTCTCTTTGATATTAGATAAAAATTTATTTCCAAGACCTTCACCACGACTTGCACCTTTTACAAGTCCTGCAATATCAACAAAATCAATAGTAGAGTATTGAACCCTTTGTGGTTTAACAATCTTTGCTAACTCTTCTAATCTAGTATCAGGCACTGGAACTACAGCTTTATTTGGTTCTATTGTGCAAAATGGATAGTTTGCACTCTCTGCATTTTGTGCTTTTGTTAAAGCATTAAAAGTGGTTGATTTTCCAACATTTGGCAATCCTACAAGTCCTATTCCTAAACCCATATTTTATCTCCATAAAAAAATTTTGTAATTATACAACTATATACTATAAAACTATCTTTTTAGCTACATTTAATCCAAATCCACTAAGTCCTATAAATTCAGTATCTTTATTTGAGGTAATAAGATTTATATCTTCTACACCAAGAGCTTTTAGGATTTGAGCTCCTATTCCATACTCTTTTGCTTGTTCACTTGAGATTATATTTGTATCTAAAAATATCAATAATCCACCATTTCTTTTTAAATAATCAATTGAATTAATTAAATTGTTATATCTCTTTTCATTCAAAAGTAAATCAATATCTTTAGATATATTATGAAATTTTACATTACACTTTTTATTTGCACTATAAAATTCAATTACAGTGTGAGTTCTATCTAAGTGGTCTATAAATTCTATTTTTTGCACTTTTACTCCAAAAAACTCAATATCATCTCTGTTTATCTCTTTTACTAATTGCTCTTTTGATAATCTATACTCTACAATATCAGATATATAGACTATATTTAAGTTGTGTTTTTTTCTAAACTCTTCTAAATCATCTCTTCTTGCCATTTCGCCATTATCTTTAATTATCTCGCATATTACAGCTACAGGAGCAACTCCAGATAGTTTACATAAATCTATAGAGCCTTCAGTATGTCCAGTCCTTACCAATACTCCACCATCTTTTGCAATCAGAGGGAATATATGACCAGGACGGACAAAATCTTCAGCTTTTGCTATTGGCGATGCTAATTTTTTTATACACTCATCTCTCTCTTTTGCAGATATTCCAGTAGATGCAGTTGCTAAATCAATAGATATTGTAAATGCAGTCTCATGATTTGAATCATTATTATCTACCATTGGAGTTAAATTTAATCTATTTGCTATATCTTTTGTAATAGGGGTGCAAATTAGACCTCGTGCTTCTTTTGCCATAAAGTTTACCATATCAGGAGTGCTAAAGGTAGCAGCATATACTAAATCTCCTTCATTTTCTCTATCTTCATCATCCATCATAATTACCATTTTCCCTCTTTTTATATCTTCTATGGCTTGTTCAACTCTTTTTATGGCACTACTCATATCTATACCTTATTTTTTATTTAATTATATCAAAAAATCTTTCAATACTACATTTTAAAAAATTTAACAATTTTTTTCTAAAATCTCTTGACTTTTGTAAAATAAGTTGATATAATTCCGTCCACACAAAGCATAAGACTTCATTGATTGGGGTATAGCCAAGTGGTAAGGCAACTGGTTTTGGTCCAGTCATTCGGGGGTTCGAGTCCCTCTACCCCATCCATTTGGAACTTCCTTATACTTTTTATGTCGCGGGATAGAGCAGCCTGGTAGCTCGTCGGGCTCATAACCCGAAGGTCGGGGGTTCAAATCCCTCTCCCGCAACCAAATAAATCTAGCAATTATCTTCATATTATGATATAATCTATTTATGGATTCAATTTATATTAATATTTTAGAGCAAAATAATCAAATAATAATAGAGTGTAAAGGGTATTGGGGAATTAACAAACTCGATACAATTGAAAAAAGATTACTATCCGCTTTAAAAAAAAATAGTAATTATATAATTGATTTAAGAGAGCTTAATTATTTAGATAGTAATGGAGCAATATTAATATCACTCTTTGAGAAAGAGGCAAATAACTTAGGCTCAAAAGTAGATTATAAAATCAATAATCCAAATTATAAAAGATTAATTGAGATTGTAAAAAAAAGCTCATCTCATAAATTAAAACGCAAAATTATAAAAAGAACTTTTTTATATTCTCTTGGAGAAAAAAGCGTCTCATATATAAAAGATATTATAGATTTTATTAACTTCTTAGGTAAATTTTTTATCAAATCCTTAGCTCTTATAAATCCTAAAAATTTTAGATATAAAGAGTTGATATACTTTATTTATACTTCAGGAATTGCAGCTATTCCAATAATTTCTTTAACATCTTTTTTAGTAGGAGTAGTAATAGCATATCAAACAATAGTTCAATTATCAAAATTTGGTGCCGATATTTTTGTGGTTGATGCCTCAGCAATTTCAATTGCAAGAGAGTTAGGGCCAATGATTACTGCAATAGTTGTAGCTGGTAGGAGTGCTTCATCATTTACTGCTGAAATTGGTGCTATGAAATTAACTCAAGAGATAGATGCTATGGAGACTATGGGTTTTAAGCCATTTTATTTTTTAGTATTTCCTAGAGTTATGGCACTAATTATCTCATTGCCAATCTTGATATTTATATCTGATATTGTTGGTATATTTGGAGCTATGGTTGCTACAAAAGCCCAAATAGGTTTATCTTTTCATATATTTTTACAAAGATTATATGAAGTTTTGGCACTAAAGCACTATTTAATAGGACTTTTTAAAGGACCATTTTTTGCTATAATAATTGCATTAGTAGGCACATATGGAGGATTAAGAGTAACATATAATACCGAATCAATAGGTCTTGAGACAACAAAGAGTGTTGTAAATGCAATATTTTTAGTAATTGTTTGTGATGCACTATTTTCTGTAATTTTTACAAGGCTTGGTATATGAAAAGTGTAATAAAGGTAGAAAATCTAGTTACAAAATTTGGCTCAAAAGTAGTTCATAATGGAGTAAATTTAGAGGTAAAAGAAGGAGAGATATATGCTATTTTAGGAGAGAGTGGTTCTGGAAAGTCAGTTTTGCTTAGAGAGATTGTAATGTTACAAAAACCTACTAGTGGAGAGATATATATTTTTGGAAAAAATATAAAAGATTTAACCCCAAAAGAGTTAATAGAGCTTAAAAAAAAGTGGGGCGTGTTGTTTCAGTTTGGAGCACTTTTTACATCATTAAGTGTTGAGAGTAATATTGCTATAATGCTTAAAGAATATACAAAATTATCAAAAAAGAGTATATCAGCAATCGTTGATGCTAAACTTGAGATGGTTGGTCTTAGCTCTGATGTGAAGTATCTATATCCATATGAGCTTAGCGGTGGTATGGTAAAAAGAGTAGCTTTGGCAAGGACCCTATCTTTAGATCCAAAACTTCTTTTTTTAGATGAGCCAACTAGTGGATTAGACCCAGTTAGTGCAAGAGCATTTGATGAGCTTATTATTAGTTTAAGAGATATTTTGGGCTTAACAATTGTAATGATTACACATGATTTAGATACAATACATAATATTGTTGATGAATTATCTGTATTGGCTGATAAAAGAGTTGTAGCTAGTGGAACATTAGATGATGTATTAAAATCAAAACATCCATTTGTAGAGAAGTTTTTTAAGAATGAATATTTTTATAGAGTTAAAGGAAAATAGATGTATGAGAAGATAAACTATACTTTAGTTGGAATATTTGTTATACTATTTACTTCTTTAGCACTATATGTAGCTTTTTGGTTAGCCAAAGGTGATGTAAATAATAAAAGATTTAATATCTATTATACATACTTTTATGAATCTGTAGATGGTTTAACAAAAGATTCAATTGTAAAATTAAATGGAGTAGATGTGGGTAGATTAAAAAGTTTAAATATTGATAGGAATAATCCATCAAAAGTAATAGCCACTCTATATATAAAAAAAGGAATAAAAATTACAAAAGATATGTATGCAATTTTACAAAGTAGGGGAGTTACTGGTCTAAAGTTTATAAATATCATTGGTGGTAAAAGTAAAGATATAATAGAGCCAAACAAAAAGGATTCTTTAATAAAAAGTAAGCCATCTTTAGTCTCAAAGATTTCAAAAGATACACCTAAGATAATTGCTAAATTATCACAATTAACTAATAAATTAGATAGGGTTTTTAGTAAAAAAAATATAGATAATTTTACAACAATTTTAGAAAATACAAAAGAAATTAGTAAAAGAGGTAAATTGATTTTAAGTGATTTAAATATTTCTAAAATTTATAACTCAATTCAAGATATCAATAAATCAATAAATAAAACTCTTTATGAATATAATAAACTAGCAAAAAATGGTAATAAAAATATGATATTAATTAATAAAAAATTACCTACTTTAATATATAAGTTAGATAAAACTTTTGATAAGTTATCTAATACTTCTACACTAATAAATAAAACAATAAAAAGAGGTGACTATAATCTAAAAAATATTTTAACACCAGCAGTTATAGATTTAAAAGAGTTATCAATAAAATATATGCAAATTGGAGATGAGTTAGATTCATTATTGCAAAATCCAAGTGGAGCTTTATTTAATAGCACTAAACCACCTAAAGGACCAGGAGAATGAAAGCACTATATATATTTTTATTAATTATTTTAACCTCTTGTATGCCAAAAGAGACACATATTTTAAAAAGCTATGATTTATCAATTTATGATAACAGCAAGATTAAAAAAATTAACAAAATTATTAAAATAAAATATCCTAACTCTTTAGGTGCTATAGGTGGTAGCAAAATATATTATAAAAAAGATAATATAACAAGTTATTATCTATATAGTAGGTGGGTAAACTCTTTAAATATGTTAGTATATAAAGATATTTTATCTTATTTAAATAAGAATTCAGAATATAAAGTTATAGGATATGATAGTGGATCCAATTATGATAAAAAAATAGAGGTTAATATAATTGATTTTTATCATATAATAGATAGAGATAACTCTTATGCTCTAGTTACAATTGATGTAAATATATTATCAAATAATAATAGATTGATTAAAAAAAGAGAATTTTCATATAAAATTAATTGTGATAAAAATGCACAAAGTTTTGTTTTAAGTGCAAAAAAAGCACTTAAAAGTTTTTTAGAAGAGCTTAAGGAAGAGCTTTAGCCAATCTTTTTAACTCATTGATTGTAGTAGAGTTGCAGTTTTTATACTCTTTTTTAATTAAATTGTAGCTATTTCTAGTTTTATTTAGGCTATATATATTAATTGAGCATAATCTTTTACCACTTTTTAGAGCATATATTACTTTTGCTTCTACCTCTTTTTTATTTATCTTTTTTATATTTTTTAAAGAGATATATTTTATATTTTGGCTAATCCAAGTTTTATATCTAAGAGTGCTTAGAGCAATATTACTGCTACAAAATGAAGAGTCTTTATTTGAGTTTATCATATTGTTTATTCTGCTAAAATATTGTTTTAAATATTGCTCAGGTGAGACTCTTGTATAATTATATTTGTAATGTTTAATATAGTGTTTATTAGATATAGCACTTTTTAAATTTAGAGCTACTCTATCTTGAGAATTTATCCAATACATTTGATTATATTTTTTCTTGAACATCTTTGCAATAAGATATTGTGGAATACCTACATAGCTAGAATAGCTAAGTATATTTGACAAATCTTGTTGAACTTTTGTAAGTTTTACATATTTTCCATTTTTGTAATAAAATGAGTGTAATCCAAGATAAGATGTATATGGTAAGATATTTAGTCTATTTCCATTTTTATCTCTACCTGCAAAGAATGCTAATGCACAGCTACTAGCACATATACCATTTTTTCTTACAGCAGTTCCTATATGATTTGATTTTATGAATCTTCCAATATTTAAACCCTCATACAACTCTCCACCGCTACTATTAAATATGACAATTGTCTGTTTTGTTCTATTTAAAGAATAATATATATTTTTTAGTCTATTTAAATCGCCACTTCTTATATGTCCAGAGGCATATATTAAGTTATAACCTAAATAGTTTTTATTAATTGCAAAACTCATAGAATAGCTATTTAGAGTTAAAAATAAAAGTGTTAAAAATATTTTAAAATTATCAAAAAATTTCATAATTACTCTCTATTAAATTGAATTAGTTTACACTATTTGTAAACAGTATTATTTTACCATTTAATGGTTTTAAGATGCCTTAAAAAACATAAAATATACATATTATTTATTTTATAAAAAATATAAATATAGTATGTAGAAAAAATGGTTTATTTATATTTTTATGTTAAAATAATATAAAAAATAGGAATATATAAATGAATGAGAAAATAGATATCAATTCATATATAGATAATATAAATTTTGCTCAATTGAGTGCTGGTTTTTTGATTGGGTTGAGTGTAGGTTACTTTTTTAAAAAAGGTTTTAAGATAGTCTTATTTGTTTTGGGGTTAATTACAGTTGCCATTTTTTGGATGAATGCACAAGATTATATTGTCGTTACAGGTGATAGTATCATTAATATTTTTGATGTTTTATCTATTACTATTAAAAAATCTTTTAATTTTGTGTATAATAATATCAAAGATTTAGAGCCTCTTAGTGGTGTCTCTATTATAGCTGGATTTTTTACTGGATTAAAAATAGGATAAAGGATAAAATATGTTACAAAAATACGCACCTTTAATTATATTAGCTATATTTGCTATAGGAGTTTATTTTATGATTGAGGGTATGGATAATGCACTTGAGTTAGGTAAAGGAGCTAAATAGGTTTTATTCTATCTCCTTTAATATCTTTGAAATAACTTCATTTGGATTGTTTGAGTTGTAGATTGGTCTTCCTACAACTATAAAATCTACTAAATTTTCTTTTGCTATATTTATAGTTGCTACTCTTTTTTGGTCATTACTATCTTCTCCAAATGGTCTAATACCAGGAGTTAGTGTTAAAAAGTTACTATTTGTAGCTTTTTTTATTTCTAAACTCTCATACACACTGCAAACAACACCATCTAAACCAGCATCATAACTCATTTTGGCAAACTCTTTAGCCTTTGATTTTATATCTTTTTCATAAATATCTCTAAATGTATTCTCATCAAAAGAGGTTAGGGCAGTAACTGCTAAGACTAGAGGTCTTTTTTTTAGTTTTGACAATCTATTCATAACTGTTTGCATTGCTTCAATTCCACTACTTGCGTGAATATTAAACATATCTACATCTAGATTTGCTATCTCTTGGGCTGCATCTGCCATAGTATTTGGTATATCATATAGTTTTAAATCTAAAAATATTTTAAAATTTGGATTAATCTTTTTGATTTTTTCTAAAAACTCTTTTCCATCTCTTATATAACTTCTAAATCCCACCTTTATCCATAAATCATCATACTTTTTTATACTCTCTAATAGTTTTAGGTTCTCTTCCATAGTAGGTAAATCTAAAGCAATGCAAAGCTTCATAACTCAAACTCCATTTTTTTTGGTATAATAATAGCTAAAAAATATTTAGGAGTATATATGTTTGGTAGAAAACTAAAAGAGTATAATTTATCTGAGGAAGAATTAGAAAAATTGCAATATGCAATAATTGATACAAATAGAGGTAAAATTGTAGTTAAACTATATCCAAAAGATGCTCCAAATACTGTAGCAAACTTTGCTCATTTAGCAAATAGTGGATTTTATGATGGATTAAAGTTTCATAGAGTTATTCCAGGTTTTATGGCTCAAGGCGGGTGTCCTTATTCAAAAACCAATCCTTCACTTGCAGGAACTGGCGGACCAGATTGGGCTATTGCATGTGAGACTGATAATGGCATTAGACACAAAAGAGGAGCATTATCTATGGCACATGCTGGAAAAGATACTGGTGGAAGCCAATTTTTTATAACTTTTGTTGATACTCCTCATCTTGATGGTGTTCATACTGTTTTTGGTGGAATAGAAGAAGATGATATAGAAAGCTTCAAAAACTTAGATAGCATTACTCAAAATGATGATATAAATTCAATAAGAGTAGTAGAAAAGTTAGATTAATTAAAAGGGTCTAAGCCCTTTTAAAATTAGATTTATATTTTGCTAACAAATTAGAGCCAACTACTTTATAATAGATATTTTGCTCTCTTGAAAATTCATCACTTAATTTTACTCCACCTATAAGTGCAACTTTGTGTTTGGATTCTTTTGCTATTTTTAAGAGTTCTTTACCTTTTACATTAACATCTTTTTTTGTGGAAGTATCTCTATATGCACCTAGACCAATATAATCTAAATTTAAACTATTTGCCTCTTTGATTTCATCTAGATTATGAGTCGATAGACCTAGTAGTTTATTAGGATAAGCATTTTTGATACTATCTATTGCATCTTTTTTAGAGTTTGCAATATTTTTAATATCATCTTGACCCATATGTAAACCATCAGCATAATCTAAAAGTTCTACATAGTCATTTATAATTAATATACCTCTATAATACTTTTTAATATTAATAATATTATCTTTAATCTTTTCTATATTTTTACTTTTATCTCTATATTGAGCTATTGGAATATTTAGTTTATTTAAGAAGTTAGAGTAATCTTTGATATCAATAGACTCTTTTTCTAATAAGAGACTATCAATTAGAGCATATATTTTAGCTATTAGTAATCCTTTAAAAAAAGTTTTAAAAGTTTTGTAACACTATCTTTTATCTCATTTCTATTAACTATCATATCTATTAATCCATGCTCTAATAAAAATTCTGCTCTTTGGAAGCCTTCTGGCAAATCAGCCCCAATAGTTTGCTTAATAACTCTAGCACCTGCAAATCCTATTAGTGTATTTGGCTCAGCAATAATTATATCTCCAAGCATTGCAAAAGATGCACTAACTCCACCCATAGTTGGGTCTGTTAAAATAGAAATAAATGGTAATTTTTCATTTGAGAGTCTTTTTAGTGCTGCTGAAGTTTTTGCCATTTGCATTAATGAATAACTACTCTCTTGCATTCTTGCTCCACCACTTGCACTAACAATTATTAAACCACATCTTTTTTCAATTGCTCTATTAACTGCTCTTACAATCTTTTCACCTTCAACGGAGCCAAGACTTCCACCCATAAATGAAAAATCAAATACTACAAGTTCAGTTGGAATATTGTTTATTTTACAGCTTCCACTAATTACAGAGGAGGCTCTACCTCCAGTTTTACTCTTTCCTTCTTCAACTCTTTTTTTATAACTTTTTTTATCTACAAATTTTAAGGGATCATTAGGCTCAAGGTTACTATCCATCTCTTCAAAAGTTCCTTCATCTGCAAGAAGCTCTATTCTCTTTTTCGCATCTATTCTCATATGGTTTCCACATTTTGGGCATACATTATTTAGAGCTTCTACCTCTTTGTAATACATAAGTGCTTGGCATTTTGAGCATTTTACCCAGTGGCTTGGTGCTTCATTTGTTTGAGACTGTTTTTTTATGCCAAATAGACTTGCTAAATTCATTATGCTACCTTTTTTATATTGGTTATTAGTCTCTCTATTTTATCAACAGTTTCCTTATCTTTTGACACAATAACATAGTTTTTGCCAATTCTTACTTCTAAATCTTCGCACAATCCAATCCCAGCTGCAAAATCATATATTCTTATATCTCCCATATATAGCATAAAATCTACTCTATGTGCATAAGCCAAAGATAAAGCAGTAGCTCCAGGAGCTCTATATTTTAAATTAGCATTAACAAGTGCTACACCCATATCAATAAAGCTATATTGTCTCTCAAAGATTCCTACTTTGCTTTTGTTGTTTGGTTTCTCTCTAAAAAATACTGGATTTTCTAAATTACCAAACTTTAGATTTTTATCAGCAAATCTATAAAAAATATCCCCATTTGCTAAATTACATACTATTGCAACCACTAGTTGTTCATCTTTATCTATCAATGCTACTGAACTACCATAATAAGGAAAGTTTGAAAAAGCATTAGAACTACCATCAAGAGGATCAATAATAATAGTATAATCTCCCTCGCCAATTACTCCAGACTCTTCAGATTCAATCTTTCCATATTTTGATAAATATTTAATAAAAATTGACTCTGCATATAGGTCTAATCCAGTAGAAACATCTCCACCAGCACCAATATCATACTCTTTTTGCCACTCTTCTTTAATTCCTTGTTTTATTGCAAAATAGATCTCTTTATTTGCCTGCAAGGTATCTCTTAAGAATGCCTTTTTCATTTTATAAGCCTTTTTTTGTAAAATATTTTATCAAAAAAATAAGGATGGGCTATAAAAGGTTTCATTTTAAAATATAATCGAGCTAAAAATGAAGATTTAATTGTTACAATACTCTCTAAAAATAATATTGGTAAATATTATCGATTTTATGGAGCTAGGCACTCTGTATTACAAAAGGGATATTTAATAGATTATGAAGTAGAGGAGAGTAATAACAATTTCTTACCAAGATTAAGAAATGTATCACATATTGGCTTTAAATGGTTATATAATAGAGAGAAAGTAATTTTATGGCATAGATTTATTTCACTTTTTGAAAATCATTTAAGAGATGTAACTACAATCGATTCTATATATTTTGACATTTTATTAGATTGTGCAAAAAAGTGGGATTTGCAATCTCCAAAACGCCTTATAGTAGAGAGCTATATAAAAATCTTAAAATTTGAAGGAAGATTATTTACCTTAGATAGATGTGCTATGTGTAATCAAGTATTAGATAAAGATGTGGCTTTGATTGATAAGTTTATACCAACACATAGTAGTTGTTCAGGTATAGAAGGTATAGATAAGAATCTTATAAATTATCTATTTATAAATGATTCAACGATAAGGTTAAGTGATGATATTGTAGATAGATTATATTTAATTGCTCTAAAGAGCTTTTAGATATAATATAAAAAAAATATTTAGGTATATAGTATGAAGTTCAAATTATATGATAGTATTAAAAGAGATAAAATAGAGTTTTCTCCCATAAAAGATAAAGAAGTAAGTGTTTATATTTGCGGACCTACTGTTTATGATGATGCACATTTAGGTCATGCTAGAAGTGCACTTAGTTTTGATTTATTAAAAAGAACATTAATGGCTTTAGGATATAAAGTAACTTTGGCAAAAAATTTTACCGATATTGATGATAAGATTATAAATAAATTAAAAGATACAAATAAGAGTTTAGAGGAACTTACAAACTATTATATAAATAGATATCTAGAGGATATGGAGGCTATTGGAGTTTTAAGAGCAGATATAGAGCCAAAAGCTACTGAATCTATTGATGCTATGGAGAGTATGATAAAAAAACTTCTAGATAGTGGATGTGCATATAAACTACCAAATGGGGATATATATTTTGATACAAGTAAAGATATCAAATATGGTTCAATCTCAAAAACCAATATTGATGATACTCAAACTCAAAGTAGAATAGATGAGGTTGAAGGTAAAAAAAATCCTAAAGATTTTGCCCTATGGAAAGCTTGTAAAGGGGATAAAGATATTTGTTTTGATACAACTTTGCCTAGTGGTCGTCCAGGATGGCATATAGAGTGTTCAGCTATGATTAATAAATATTTTGAAGGTAGTGAAGACTACTGTATTGATATACATTGTGGCGGAGCTGATTTGTTATTTCCTCATCATGAAAATGAAGCCGCACAAACTAGATGTGCATTAAATAAAGAGATAGCAAAATATTGGATGCATAATGGCTTTGTTACAATAGATGGTGAAAAGATGAGTAAATCTCTTGGTAATAGCTTTTTTTTAAAAGATGCTCTAAAAATTTATGATGGAGAGCTTTTAAGATACTATCTAATATCTATTAATTACAGAAACGATTTTAACTTTAGCGAAGTAGATTTAATTAACTCAAAAAAAAGATTAGATAAATTATATCGCTTAAAAAAGAGACTTTTTGGAATAAAAAAAGGCAAGCTCAATAATGCTTTTAAAGATGAATTGTTAGAAGCTATGAGTGATGATTTAAATAGCTCTAAAGCTTTTGCTATAATAGATGATATGATAAATAAAGCAAATGAGACTTTAGATAAAGAGCCAAAAAACAAGAGCTTAAAACAAGAGCTTGTAGCAAATATTGATTTTGTTTGTGAGCTTTTAGGAATTGGGTGCAAAGATGCAATTGTGTGGTTTCAACAAGGCGTAAGTAGCGAAGATAAAATAAAAATTGAAGAGTTGATAAAGCAAAGGATGGATGCAAAAAAAGCAAAAGATTACTCAAAAGCTGATAAGATAAGAGATGAGTTAAAGAGTATGGGAATTGAACTTATGGATACACCGGATGGAACTAAATGGGAGAAGGTATAATGAGTTTATTAAGTTATGAAAATATAAAAAAAGTTATGTTTAAACTTGAACCTGAGATAGCACATAAGGTTGCTGGTTGTGGATTGAAGTTTATTGGTGCTTGTCCGCCTCTTTTTAGATATATGGTTAATAGAAATTTTGTTGATAAAGATATCTTAAGACAGCGTATTTTTGGAACAACATTTTATAATCCTGTTGGTTTAGCAGCAGGATTTGATAAGAATGGAGATTATATTAAATCTATGGCGGCTTTAGGCTTTGGTTTTGGCGAGGTTGGAACAGTTACGCCAAAGCCCCAACCTGGTAATCCAAAACCTAGATTATTTAGGCTTGTAGAAGATAAATCTCTTCAAAATGCCATGGGGTTTAATAATAAAGGAAGTTATTATATGCTTCAAAATCTAAAAAAGCTTAAATTCTTTTGTTATCCAATTGGTATAAATATAGGAAAGAATAAAGCTACAACAGATATAGAAGCACTAAATGATTATGAAAAGCTTTTTCGTGCATTTAAAGATTATGGAACATATATTGTTGTAAATATTTCATCTCCAAATACTCCAGGACTTAGAGATTTACAGAATGAAAAATTTATAAAAAGAGTATTTAAGCTTGGAAAATCTATTACTAAAAAACCAATTCTTTTAAAAATAGCACCAGATATGGAGGTAGATGATGCAGTTAATTTATCTAAAGTTGCTGTAAGAGAAGGTGCAAGTGGAATTATTGCTACAAATACAACCACTGATTACTCATTGACTCCTAGAGCAAAAGATTTTGGGGGTTTAAGTGGAGATGTTTTAAAAGATAAGTCTTTTGAGATTTTTGATGCGATAGCTAATGAGCTCTTTGGTAAAACTGTGCTTATTAGTGTAGGGGGGATTAGCGATGCAAATGAAGCTTATAGAAGAATAAAAGCTGGTGCATCACTAATTCAAATATATACATCTTTAATATATGAGGGTCCATCACTAGTAGGTAAAATTAATAGAGATTTAATTAAACTTATAAAAAAAGATGGGTATAGTTCTATATATGAAGCAATTGGAGCAAATAGAAAGTAAATATTTACTGGAGATATTATGAAGTTAGCAATAATTATTTTAATTTTAATAGGAGATTTAATGGCTAGTTCTTTACCAAAACATTATATAAAGGTATTAGATAATAATTTAACTGTTGTTGCAATACCATTACACAATAATACAAATGTTATTACAACTGATATATTTTATAAGGTTGGAAGTAGAAATGAGATGATGGGTAAAAGTGGTATTGCTCATATGCTAGAGCATATGAATTTTAAATCCACTAAAAATTTAAAAGAGGGTGAGTTTGATAAGATTGTAAAAGAAAGAGGTGGAATAAATAATGCATCTACTGGATTTGATTATACTCACTATTTTATAAAAAGTTCATCTAAATATATGCCAAAATCATTAGAACTTTATGCTGAATTGATGCAAAATCTAAATTTAAGAGATGATGAGTTTCAAAAAGAGAGAAATGTAGTAGCAGAAGAGAGAAGATGGAGAACTGATAATAATCCTTTGGGATATCTTTATTTTAGATTGTTTAATGAGCACTTTAGAAGCCATAGTTATCACTGGACTCCAATTGGTTTTATGTATGATATAAAACATTGGAATATAAATGATATTAGAGAGTTTCACGCTAAATTTTATCAACCAAAAAATGCAATATTAATAGTTGCAGGAGATATTGATAAAGATGAAGTATTTAAAGAAGCTACTAAATATTTTGGCAAAATAAAAAATAAAGAGCCAAATAAAGAGTGCTCAATATTTAATACTTATGAGCCTCATGAAGCACCAAGAGATGGCTCTAAAAGAGTTGAAATCCATAAAAGTGGTAATAGCGTAGAAACGATAGCTATTGCATATGATATACCACCATTTAATCATAAAGACCAAGTTGTCCTATCAGCAATTAGTGAAATATTAAGTAATGGGAAGAGTAGTAGATTGTATAAAGATATGGTTGAGCAAAAGCAGATGGCAACAACTGTTTATGGTTATAATATGGAGTTAAGAGATAATGGTATTTTCCTATTTTTAGCTATGGCTACACCAGGAGTTAAAGCAAAAGAGCTAGAAAAAGAGATTTTAGCTCAAATACAAGATTTAAAAGATGGTAAAATAACACAAGAAGAGTTAGATAAGATTAAATTAAATTCAAAAGTTGAATTTTTAAAAGAGTTAGATAGCTCTTCATCTGTGGCATCTTTGTTTGGAAGTTATTTAGCAAAAGGAGATTTAAAACCTTTACTTGAATATGAAGATAATTTAGATAAAATTACATTAAAAGATATTCAAGATGTTGCAAACAAATATTTTGATAATAATATATCTACAACAATTATTATGAGGAGAAATTAGATGAGTTCTTTAATTAGCGGTGCTACCGTTGCGATTATTACACCTTTTAAAAATGGAAAAATTGATGAAGCTTGTTATGCAGATTTGATAAAAAGACAAATAAAATATGGTATTGATGCTATTTGTCCAGTTGGAACAACAGGAGAGAGTGCAACACTAAGCCACGATGAGCATAAAAGATGTATAGAGATTGCAGTTGAAGTTTGCAAAGGCACTAATACAAAGGTTCTTGCAGGTGCAGGAAGCAATGCAACTCATGAGGCAATAGATATCGCAAAACATGCTCAAAATTGTGGAGCAGATGCTATATTTTCTGTTAGTCCATACTATAATAAACCAAGTCAAGAGGGTTTATATCAACATTACAAAGCAATTGCAAGTGCAGTTGAGGTTCCATTTATGCTTTATAATGTGCCAGGAAGAACTGGGGTGGATATTTTGCCAGATACAGTTGCAAGACTTTTTAATGATGTGCCAAATATCTTTGGTATTAAGGAAGCAACAGGTTCAATTGAGAGAGTTGTTGAATTACTTTCAAAAGTGCCAGAACTTTATGTATTTAGTGGGGATGATGCTATAGATTTTCCAATTTTAGCAAGTGGAGGAAAAGGGATTACATCAGTTACTGCAAACTTACTTCCAGATTTAAAAGCAGAGCTAACACACGCTGCACTAAAGGGTGATTTGAAAAAATCAAAGGATATAAATGATAAATTATATCCAATAAATAAAGTTTTATTTTGTGAGAGTAATCCAATTCCAATTAAAGCAGCAATGTATATAGCTGGATTAATTGAAAACTTAGAGTATAGATTGCCACTTGTTGAGCCAAGTAAAGAGAATATGAAGAAAATTGAAGAAGTTATGAAAAATTATGAAATAGTAGGAGCATAGATGAAGGGTAAAACTTTAGTAATTACAGGTGCAACAAAAGGAATAGGTAAAGCAACAGCTGAAAAATTTGCACAAAATGGAGTTAATGTAGCTTTTACTTATAATTCAAACCAAGAGATGGCAGAAAATTTCGCAAAAGAGCTAGAAGATAAGTATGGTATAAAAGCTAGAGCATATAAGCTTGATATTTTAGATACAGATCAATTCAAACCACTATTTGAAGAGATAGATAAAGATTTTGATAGAGTTGATTTTTTTGTAAGTAATGCAATGATTTATGGAAGAAGTGTTGTTGGTGGCTATGGTAAATTTATGAAGCTTCGCCCTAAAAAAGGCT
>Ga0256833_1001463_pt1 | contig 17394 bp, 16 predicted proteins | sample 356284metaG_FD_190535 | JGI IMG/M metagenome (GOLD analysis project Ga0256833, IMG submission 190535) | Hydrothermal vent microbial communities from Mid Atlantic Ridge, Atlantic Ocean - 356-284 | ecosystem: Environmental > Aquatic > Marine > Hydrothermal vents | place: Atlantic Ocean: Mid... | reverse complement strand
ATAATAGTATTCCGGTGAATGTTACACTGATAATGAGCCCCGTTCAGGCACTTCTTGCCGCAAAAGCCGGTGCTGCTTATGTAAGTCCTTTTGCGGGTAGAATCGACGATTTTTTGAGAAGCCGTGCGAATATAACGTTTGAAAAACATGATTATTATCCTGCCGAAGGGCTTGTAATGAATGAGGGTGTTCTCAATGATAACGGGATCGTAAGCGGAGTTGATCTTGTTGCAAGCATTGTCGATATTTTCGAAAATTACGATTTCAAGACAAAAGTGCTTGCGGCGAGTGTGAGAAATGCCAGGCAGGTACGTGAACTTGCCGAAGTAGGAGCCGATGTTGCCACGATTCCGTTTGCCGTTATAAAGGAAATGGTTTTGCACTATAAAACAAGAGAAGGGATGGAAAAATTTAGCAAAGATACGATACCGGAGTACAGGGATATTTTCGAGTAGGTAGTTGACAAAAATCTTACTTAGAATATTCTAATTGCGAATGGGTAAAACCCAAATCTTTGTGAAAGGAGAGGTACATGGTAAACATAAGCGAAAAGGAGATTCAATACTGGGAAAAAATTGGTGATGTTATCGACCAACTTATTGACATTATGATTAACTACAGGCAGAGCGGCCACCCCGGAGGCTCTCGTTCCAAGCGCCACATGCTTGTATCCCTTATGCTTTCCGGAGCTATGAAATGGGATATCAGAGATCCGCTTAAGAGATTCTCCGATAGATTTATTTTATCTGCCGGACACACAATTCCGCTTGTTTATGCAGCGCTTGCCGTAATGAACGGAGCTATGGAAAAACGTTTTGAAGAAACGCATGACGAAAAGTTCAAACTTAACAGGGAAATTACACTTCTTCCCGAAGATTTACTCGGTTTCAGAAGAAGAGGCGGACTTTCCGGGCATGCCGAATTTTCAGGCAAAACTTTGTTTATAAAGTTTAATACCGGCCCGTCCGGTCACGGTCCCACGGCAGCTGCAGGCGAGGCAATGGCACTGAAACGTGCAGGTGCCGGAAGCGTAAAAGTAATCGCAATGGAAGGTGATGCCGGATTAACACCTGGCGGCTTCCATGAAACTTTGAACTCCGCTTGGGCTCTCGGGTTGGACAATCTTTTCTTCCTTATCGATTGGAACAATTTCGGAATTGACGATCATCCATTAAAGAGTACCGTCTACGGGGGTCCGAACGAGTGGTTCTCCTGTCACGGTTGGCGTGTCCTTGGCACCGAAAAGGGCTCTGATTACAAAGAAGTTAACAGAGTTATCGGAGAACTGTTCGATCCTGACAAAATCGAAAAATTCGTTCCGAATGCGGGATGGTTTAAAACAAGAAAAGGAAGAGGCTATTTGAAGTATGATAACAAATCTCACGGTTCCCCTCACAAGATGAATTCCGAAATATTCTGGGAAACAAAGAAACCATTCCAAGAGAAATACGGCGTGGAATTCGTAGGGTTTGGAAAACCTGCACCTTCAACTGAAAAAGAAATTTACGAACAGTTCAAGGCAAATATAGAAGTTGCAATGAGTGTAATTTACAATGATAAGGAGCTTCTTGAATACCTTACGAATAAGCTTGTAGAGATAGGTGATTCGGTGCCTGAAGAGATGCCGACTCTGAAAATTTCCGACGAGAACGGAAAAAACCCTGTTTATGATTCTACAATCACCGATTACAAAAATTATCCCAAAGAATTATTTGCAAAACCCGGTGCAAAGGCTGCAAACAGAGAAGCGTTCAGCACTTGGGGTGCTTGGGTGAATGCATACACCGCAAAGAAATACAACAGGCCGCTCTTTATTGCTATGTCAGCCGATCTTGCGGATTCTACAAAGATATCAGGATTTGCAAAACCGTTTGGAGATTTCCCAGGATACGGTTGGTATGACAAAGAGAAGAACCCCGATGGCGTCCTTTTGCCGCAAGAAATTACAGAATTTGTAAATTCCGGTATTTCCGTGGGAATGGAAGCCGTAAACCTTGCAAAGGATCCTTACAAAGAATTTCTCGGATTCTATTCAACATGTTCGACTTACGGTTCATTCTCTTATTTAAAGTACGGAATGATGAGGCTGTATTCGCAGATGCAGCAGGATTGCCCCATTAAGCTCGGCAAAACGATTTGGGTTGAAGGGCATTCCGGGCCTGAAACCGCAGACGATTCTCGAACGCATTTCGGCATTTTTGCACCCGGCGTAAGAGATTTGTTCCCTGAGGGTAAAGTTGTGGATCTTATTCCGTGGGAATACAATGAGGTACCCGTGCTCTTGGGGCGTGCTTTACAGCTTGACGTTCCGATAATAGCGCTTGTCCTTACACGTCCGAAAATTGAAATTCCCGATAGAAAAGCTCTCGGGCTCGCTTCTTATTTTGAGGCGGCTCACGGCGCATACGTGCTTAAAGAATTTGATGAAGGAAAAGAGAAGATGGGAACCGTTATCGTTCAGGGAACAAGCTCTACTCTTAGTGTTATAAAAGTACTTGACGAGTTGAAAAAAGCAGGTATTAACGTAAGGATTGTAGCGGCACCGAGTTACGAGCTTTACAGAAGAGAACCTCAGGAATACAAGGACAAAGTGCTTCCGTGGAAATACTTTAACGATGCAATGGTAATTACGAACGAGTCGGTAAAACTCATGCACAAGTGGATTGCAAATCCGATTGTAAAAGAGTACTCGCTTTCTTCTGATTGGGATAATAATTGGAGAACCGGCGGAACTCTCGATGAGGTAATCGAAGAGGCACATCTCGACCCGAAGCATATATTTGAAGGCATTGAAAGATTTGTGAGAGACAGGGAAAAACGTCTCAGCAAATTAAAGGATATTCTTTAATTTTTCTGCGGGCAGTGCTCTATGTGCTGCCCTTTTTTATTTTTTAAGGCAGAAGTGTGTCAGAATAGAGGTATCAGATTGAAACTTCTCAGTCCCATTTCGTATTTGGAAGCACCTGACAGCGAAAGGTGATAGTTTAATCTGAGAAACGATGAGCATTCGGCAAGCTCTTCTTCGGTGCCGTTTTTCAGTTCAAGCTCGAGTTCGTTGTATGGGATTCTTCTTTTTCCTTTTATAAAGTACAGGAAGTCCAAAGAGGCTTCTATCAGTGAGTCGCCGTTTGTCAGGTGCAAAACATGTCTGTTATTATCGATTGTAAGAACTTCGCTCAGCGGCTCTCCTTTTGATACTTCCAATACTTCAGGGAAATGTTTTTCAAGATAGTAACTACTTGTAATATCTTCACCGTCTAAAAGTATGTCGCTCTTTTCCTCTCTTATGTAAATACCGTTTCTTCTTTTTCCGTTCGATTTGAGAGTGACGATGTGGCGTCCGTCTTCTTCCCTCACTCTGTAAGCAAGGTTATTATAGAGAAGATTGAATCCGGGCGTGTCAAAGTAATGACTTACGAGGTGAATTTCTTTTTTCTTTTCCACGTTCCAGTGCAGAACTTTTTCAATTTTTTCTATGCGCTCCAGCATTTTTTTTGATGCCGCAAGCTTTACTTCTATTTCTTTTCCCATATTACACCTCCTTTACTTTTTCTTTTCCTCCGCAACTTTTTTGAGATACTGAGTTCTTTTGTAAGCTGCATATATGGCCTTTTCTATTACGGTGCGCATCCCTCCTTTTTCCAATTCGTACAGAGCTTCGGCCGTTGTGCCGCCCGGAGATGTAACCATGTCTCTAAGCTCTGCCGTATGCTTTGATGAATTTATTGCAAACAGTACCGAACCGAGTGCCGTTTGATAGACGAGTTCTTTTGACACTCTTCTCGAAAAGCCAAGATGGACACCTGCCGATATCATGGCTTCAAGGAAAAGAAATACGTATGCAGGCCCAGTTGCACTGAGCGCTGTTGCCATATCTATATACCCTTCGTCTTCCACGAACAATTCTTTTCCCATGGAAGCAAGGATCTCTTTGATTTTTTCTTTTTCCCGTGGAGAAACTTCTTTTGTTGTCGTCCAGACGCTCATTCCTTCTCCTATTTGTGCCGGTGTGTTCGGCATGACCCTTACGACCTTTTTGTGGAGAAGCTCTGTTTGCAGGCTTTTTATATCAACACCTGCCATAATGGAAAGTACGATTTGATTTTCCTTTAAACTGTCCTTAATTTCCGATGCGACTTTCGGAAAAACCTGCGGTTTTATCGATAGAACCACAATATCTCCGAATTGCGCCGCTTCTCTGTTATCGTTTGTCATATTCACATTGAAACGCTCTTTTATTTCTTCGATTCTTTTTTTGCGAGGGGCGCTGCCCATTATGTTGTCTGGCTTATATATCCCCTTTTCCGTTATACATTTTATCATGGCCGATGCCATTGTTCCTGTCCCTATAAATGAAATCTTATTCACTTTTTCTTCCTCCTTTGTTGAAGTTTTCAAAAAAATCGGCGAGCTTCAAGCGAATAAGGTTTAACTCAATTGCCCTGAACAGAGCGGCAAAGTCTATGAGGTAAAATTCGAACGAACCCGTAAAATCCTCACCGAATACGATTCTGAGCAGATTTTTGTTTTCGACTTCTCTGTTTTCGCTTACTATATTTGTTTTGATTTTGTTGAGTTTTTTGACTATTCCGTTTTTTGTTCTTGTGCTTCTGAAATATTTTTCTTTTAAGACGAGAATGTCTTCAATCATTTTCGATTGTTCTTCCGGAGGAATCTGTCTCCACAGCTTATATTGGCTTATGAAGAAACTCTCCGGGTCTTCCGTAATAATCCCGAGTATGAACGGCGGAAGTTCTCTTCTTAGTTTTGCTTGTATTTTGTCAAATATATCTTTAAAAAGTGCAATATTACTTATCGGTATGCTGATCTTAAAGGATGCGATCTGCCTGTTTTTGGTGACGAGCCAGCTAAATCCGCTATTCTTTCGTGATGTTTCCATACAGATTTCGTATATTGTGCTTGCGTCTTTTTTTGTTTTTACGTTAATGAAAATGTTGACAGTATCCGGCATTACCGCAATAATTGTTTGATTTCCCACTTGAATGTTTTCAAACAGGATCGAATTTTCTTTGTCAAACCGTTTAAAGCTCAGCTTATTTTTAATAAGGAAGCTCTCTACAATTTTTGCGGCATTAGCAGTATCCAATCACTTCACCTCCGTTTACTTTTTAATTATAGTTAAAATGGGTTTTTTCTGCAAATATGTAGAATTATCCGCTTTATTTTCACATATCCCAATTTTGCCTCGTGTATGTCGATTTTTATCTGTAAAGAAACCTTGATAAATAGGGGATTTTTAAAAAAGCGATTTTTTGAAATTTCGCAATGTTTCGTCTGAAATGCAAATAAGCCTTTATTTATAAGGGTTTGTAATGCGTGCGATTTTTGCGTTTTAAGCGCATATAGGGGGTAATTATACGTTCAAACTCAAAAATGAATTTTTTGGCGCGTTTAAACGCCTGTTTTTATTTTATCCTGATTTTTACTGCGTTGTTTGCGTGTTTTTTGGTTTTATTGATTTTCCAAAAAATTACCCGTCGTTACCTTTCATCATTTCTCGCAACAAATTTTTCGAATGCTTCTTTCGGAAGCGTGTTCAGGATGTCATCTTTTGTAAGCCACGCTCTTCTTGCAACACCTATCCCGTATCTCATATTGCGAAGGGAAAGTACGGAATGCGCGTCCGTATTTATTGCGAGCTTAAGCCCGTATTGCTCTTTTGCTTTTTTTGCATTGAGGTCGTTAAGGTCAAGGCGTTCCGGAGAGGAATTGATTTCAAAAATTTTTCCGTATTTTTTACCTTCTTCTAAAATTGCATCTATGTCCACTTCATAGTTTGGCCTGCCGTTTAAAATTCCGCCGCTCGGGTGAACGATAATCCTTATGTATTTGTTTCTTATCGCTTTCTTAATTCTTTCAGTGATTTTTTCTTTTTCCTGATTCATTGCAGTGTGTATTCCGGCGAGGCAAATGTCGAAAAATTTCAGCTCTTCTTCAGAAAAATCAACTTCTCCGTTTGACAGAATGTTCAATTCCGCACCGAGGAAAATTTTGAACGGTTTTAACTTCTTGTTGAGTTTTTCTATTTCTTCCCTTTCTTGTTTGTATCTTTCGATGGAGAGCCCGTTTGCAATGCCGAGTGCTTTTGCATGATCCGAAATTACGATATACTCATATCCGAGTTTTATTGCTTCATTTGCCATTTCCTCAATTGTGTTTTGTCCGTCCGAATAAACCGTATGCATATGAAGATCGCCTTTTATATCCGATAGTTCTATAAGTTCGGGCAGTTTGTGTTTCAGGGCGAGTTCTATTTCTCCTCTGTCTTCTCTCATTTCCGGCGGAATCCAATCCATGCCGAGTGCGTTGTATACGCTTTCTTCGGTTTCACCGGCTATCTTTTTGTTTGTGTCCAGCCTGAATACGCCGTATTCGTTTATCTTGAGCCCCATTTTTATGCCTATTTCTCTGAGTCGTATGTTGTGTTGTTTGGAGCCCGTAAAATATTGTATTGCGGCTCCGAATGATTCCGGTGCAACGACGCGCAGGTCGACTTGCAAGTTTTCGTGTGTGAATATTGACGTTTTTGTTTCGCCTTTAACTATAATTTCTTTTACTTCCGGGAGCTTTACGAAATAATCCATTACTTTTTCCGGGTGTTTTGAGGTTACGAGTATGTCTATGTCGCCTATTGTTTCTCTCATCCTTCGTATGCTGCCGCAGATTTGAATTTTGTCCACCGGGGAGTGCGCTTTCAGCTTTTCCACGATTCCTTCGGCAAGAGGCAATGCTATCCCGAGAAGCACTCTGCTTACGGTTTTATCTCTCATAAATTTTAATCCTTCCAGTATTTTTTTCTCCGTTTTTTCGCCAAATCCTGGGAGGTTTCTAATCATGCCTTTTTCCGCCGCTTCTTTCAGCTCTTCCACTGTTTTGATACCGAGCTTCTCGTAAAGTGCTTTTGCCTTTTTTGCTCCCATACCGGGTATTTTTTCTATTTCCAAAAGGGACGGCGGTATTTTTTTCTTTAGTTCTTCCAATTTCTCTATTTTCCCGGTTTTTAAATATTGTTCGATTTTTTCCGCAATGCTTTTTCCTATGCCTTTGATTTCCAAAAGCTTCCCCTCTCTTGCTATTTCCTCTATGGGGTATGGCAAATTTTCAATTCTTCTTGCAGCTTCAGTATAGGCTTTTATTTTGAACGGGTTGTCGTTTGCAAGTTCCGCCATTTTTGCGAGTTCGTAAAATTTTTCCGCAACTTCTTTGTTTCGCATACGCTACGCCTCCCCTTCAATTTCTTTTTTGAGCCTTTCGAAAAATTGATCCATAAACTTCAGCCTATCTTTTGCAATCTGTTTGGCCTTTTCCGTAAACAACCTTTCCGGCAGATGCTTGAATTTCATTTCATATTCGATGTTTACGGAGTGTTTGCTTACGTCTTTAATTCTGCCGTTTGATTTTCCTTCCGTGAGATTTTTATTTTTGTATTCTTCAATATTTGTTTCTTCCCTGTAAAGCGGTTCCCCCATTTCTCCGGCAATGATGTATGCACGTGCAACTCCGACCGCTCCCAGCGCATCCAATTTGTCCGCATCGAAAAGAATTTTCGCTTCAATCGTCTTCGGTGCCTTTTCCCCTCTGAACCTGTGTGTTTCTATGCAGTGAACAACGCCTTTTACAATATCTTCCGAATAGTTAAGTTCCTTCAGTATTTTTTCTGCCATTTTCGCTCCGAGTGCGGCATGATCCGTATTTCCGCTTTTGTCCTTGTCTTCCCTGACGCGTGCGATGTCGTGTAAAATTGCCGCAATTTCCACGATTTCCATATTTGCATTTTCGTTTTTTGCAAGTAACCGTGCAAGTTTCAACACTCTATATGTGTGATCTATGTCATGGGCGGAAGAGCTTAATTCCTTTTGCACGATCTCTTTTAGCCTGCTTAATTTGTCCATTTTTACCTCCTTTAAAATTATATGAGAATTCTCGTTTCTTTCATAAAGGTACTTTTTACGTATAATTTAATTTGTGATTGAAGAGATTGTAAAGAAAATAAAGAGTGATACGCATTATGCGGGGCAGATTGTAAAAATTTACGATATTTCCGGTGAGAAGGCGGATAAAGAAAACATTCCTTCCGAACTGGATCCGAGAATTTTAAAATATCTTGCTCAAAACGGTATAACCTCTCTTTACAGGCATCAAATTGAGGCGCTTCGCGCTTTAAAAGAAGGAGGAAATATTATCCTCACGACTTCAACCGCTTCCGGGAAAACACTTGCATTCAGTATTCCTATTTTGCAAACACTCTTTGAAAACCCAATGGCAACTGCGCTTTATCTTTATCCGACCAAAGCGCTTGCAAGGGATCAAGCCGAAAAATTATCACACATTATCGGAGACAGTTTTACTTTTGGCGTTTACGACGGGGATACTTTGCAAAGCGAGCGTTTGCATCTAAGGAAATATGCAAGGCTCATTGTTTCCAATCCCGATTTGCTTCATGCCGGAATTTTGCCTTATCATACAAACTGGGCACGTTTTTTCAGCAGGCTTTCCTTTGTTGTGGTTGATGAAGCGCACTATTACAGGGGTATTCTCGGATCTCATATGGCGGAAATTATCAGGAGGTTGAGGCGAATCGCACACAGCTACGGAAGCTTTCCGCAGTTTGTCCTTGCTTCCGCAACAATTGATAACCCGGAAGAATTTTCATTTAAATTGGTCGGAGAAAAATTTATCCGTATCGGGAATGCCGGTATGCCGGAAAATAGGAAGGCTTTTATACTTTTTAATCCGGCACTTGTCGATAAAAAATTAAACATCAGGAGAAATGTTTACAGAGAAGCCGTATGGGTGTTAAAATTGCTCATAGAGAATAACATAAGGACTATTGCATTTTCCCGCTCAAGGCAGGGTGCCGAACTCATCACAAAGTATCTGAAATCCGCATTGAGCAAGGATAAAAGAGAACTCGTTTCCACTTACAGGGCGGGATACCTTAAATCCCAACGGAGAGAAATAGAGAAAAGGCTGAAAAACGGGGAACTGATAGGTGTTATTGCAACGAATGCATTGGAACTCGGTATTGATATCGGAGACCTTGACGCAACCCTCATAGTGGGATACCCCGGAACGATTTCGAGTCTTTTTCAGCAATCAGGGCGCTCCGGTAGAAAAGGGGAGTCCGTGACGATTTTTATTACTTCTTCAAATCCGCTGGATCAGTATTTTATAAAAGACCCGGACTATATTTTTAAAAAAAGGTTTGAAAGCGTTGCCATAAACCCGTCGAATTTTTATATTCTCGCCCCTCATTTGAAATGTGCTGCATACGAATTTCCTTTGGATGAGAAAATCGATCTTAACTATTTCGGTGAGAGTGCCGTTCAAATTGTGAGAAATTTTGAAAGGGAAGGCGTTCTGGAAAAGCGGCGCGGTAAGTTTTACTATGCACTGAGAGATTACCCCGCCGGAAAAATCAGCATAAGAGGCAGCGGAGGGCAGGAGATAGAACTCATAGATGCGGATGCGGACAGAGTTATCGAACGGATATCGATGCGCCGTGCGCTTGAAGAAGCTTTTAAAGGCGCTGTTTATTTGCATAGTGCCGAAACGTATCTTGTGGAAGAGCTGAATTTGAGTGATAAATATGCGCTTCTTAAAAAAAGCCGTGTTAACTACTATACCGATTCTTTAACACTTCATAGAATTGAAATTCTAAATACGTTTGAGCAGAGAGATGCTTTCGGGTTAAAGTTGTATTTCGGATCGGTGCGGGTTAGTGAGAGAGTTGTCGGGTTTGTGAGAAAGCAGTACGGGACAGATAAGAAAATCGGTGCGGAATCCGTAGATTTGCCTGAAACTCAGTTTGAAACTCGCGCTTTTTGGTTTACTATTCCGGATAAACTAAAATCCTCCGTTATTCAAAGCGGAGAAGAAATACCCGGAACAATTCATGCGGTGGAGCATTTGCTTGTCGCCATGATGCCGCTTGTCGTAATGTGTGACAGAAATGATGTAGGCGGAGTTTCTCACCCTTTACATCCCGATACTATGATGCCTACGATCTTTATTTATGATGGTGCGGAAGGTGGCGTTGGGCTGTCAGAAAAAGGATTTGAAAAATTCGAAGAACTTGCAACCGCTGCATACAAAACCGTTTCCACTTGCCCGTGTAAAGACGGATGCCCTTCATGTATTTTTTCGCCCAAATGCGGGAATGACAATAAACCGCTCAGTAAAAACGGGGCAATTATTTTATTGGGGGAGATGTGTAATGAAGAAAATTATTAAAGTCGTTTGGATAGCTACTTATTTCGTTTCCGTTCTCATGGTAATTTTCTTTGCCCTCGTTTTCTGTAAACCGTTTTTCGGATACGAATATAAAGCGAACACTACGATTCTTTTCTCCAATCTGTCAGAGAAACAGTACGAAGATTATTCCATGCAAATCGTTGATTACTTTTTTAATAATGACACAAACGTCCGCATTCTACGTGTGAACAGTTCCGAAATTAAAGGATATTTTACGGAAAGAGAAATAAAGCATGTGAGAAACGTAAAAAACCTTGTAAGATTCTTTCTTTTGCTTACTGCTCTTTGTATTGTTTTTTCTGTAGTAACGATTTTGAAAATTAAACAAAAAAGAAATTTTCTATCTATTGCCTCTTTTTCGTCTGTTGTGCTGATTTTACTTTTGCTTACGGTGCAATTTGTAAATTTTAATAGTGCTTTTATCGTGTTCCATAAAATATTTTTCAGGAATAATTACTGGCTTTTGCCCGAAAATACAAAACTCATTGAGATGTTTCCAGAAAAGTTTTTTTACGATTTTGCCAAAGTGTGGCTGTCTTTGTTTTTAGGTTTTAACGGTGCTATCTATTTTGCTTCCGGATTTTTGAACTTGTCGAAAAATGCATAGGCATTATGGTTGTGTATACTTTCAAAATTTTTTGCCTCCACCGCATAGTAAGTGATTCGTTCGTCTTTATCGAGAGATAACGAAACGTTGCGCACCACATCTTCAACAAAGCGCGGGTTGTTGTATGCCTTTTCTGTAATATATTTCTCATCGGGCCTTTTCAACAAAGAATATAGCGGCGCACTGGAGGCCTGTTCCGAAATTTCTATGATTTCTTCAATCCACACGAGTTTTTTCATCCTTACTCTTACCGTAATAATACCTCTCTGATTGTGTGCTCCGTATTTACTTATCGCTTTTGAACAGGGGCAAAGCGTATGCACCGGAGTGTTTACTTCAAGGATAAAATCCATTTTTTCTCTTTTCGACGCAATGAACGCACATTCGTAATTCATAAAACTTTCTATATGTGAGACAGGAGCTTTCTTTAACAAGAAGTAAGGGAACCTTACCTCAATATGGCTTTCCGTCGCATTAAGGGAGGATTTAATGTCATTCAGGACATTTTCTATGTTTTTTATACTCATATCGCATCTGTGTTTATTGAGAACTTCTATGAACCTGCTCATGTGCGTGCCTCTGAATTCTTTCGGTAAATCCACAAACATATTGATTCTTGCTATTGTTTTTTGTGTGCCGTTTGCTCTGTCCATCACCCTTACGGGATACAGTATGTCACTTACACCCACTCGCTTTAAAGGTATGTTTCTTACGTCTTTCTCGTTTTGTATGTCTTTCATTCTTTTATGATAACAGTATTGTTTGGCCCTTCTGACAGTTGCACTTCGTATAAATCGCATCGGTATTTTTCAAATGCTTTTTTTAATTTTTCGAATATGAAAATTGCAACGTGCTCTGTCGTAGGGTTTTCAAACAGATCGTTCAGATATTTATGATCAAGTTGATCAACTATTTTATTCACTTCTTTTTTGAGTATGGCAAAATCAAGAACCATGCCGCTATTTTTCAACTCTCCACGTATCGTAACCTTTAAAAAATACGTATGGCCGTGTAAGTTTTCGCACTTCCCGTTATAATCTACTACTTTATGTGCCGCATCAAACTTAAATTCTCTCGAAACGAATGTTTGCATGCTTCAATTATAATGATTTTTATCGTAACGAAAAATTTTTATTTTACCTGTTGACTAAAATTAAATTCCTAATAATATAGTATTACAATGAAATTGTTTGATGAAGTCATTAAGACTCTTCCGGATTATCCAATAAAGGATGTTAGGACAGGCCCGTTCTGGACTGCTGTTATGAGCAGGGGATGCGGGCTTGCATTGACATTTCCCGAACCTTACAGGATGTTCGTCTCTCAGTGCGGGGCTCTTATCGGTAAGAGTGCAAAAGAGGTAGCGGAGTTTGCCAAATCGTGGAATCCGACCGAGGCAGCGATTGGTGTTGCGGCAATAAATTCGCTTATTGAGGCTGACGGGAAAAATATCAATGCACTTGACTATATAATGGAAATAGGAAAAGGTAAAAACATAACGTTTGTTGGGCATTTTCCGAGAATGGATAAAATCCGGGCTGTTGCAAAAAAACTCAACATTATTGAGAAGAGAATGCAGATGGGAGATTATCCGGATACCGCTTCGGAGTTTATTATCCCTCAGTCTGACATTGTTGTTATTACGGGAAGTTCTTTTGTAAATAAGAGTTATAAGAGGCTTCTTGAATTATCGCAAAATAGTTATACGATTTTAATCGGACCTTCCGTTATCATGAGCGATGTTCTCTTTGATTACGGAGCGGATGTACTTGCAGGCAGTAGAATAGTAAACTGCAAGGGAGTGCTTGAGGCTGTTTCTCAGGGCGGGCATCTGAAAGATTTTAGCAAGTACATAGAATATGTGATGAAATTTAAGGAGAGGTGATTATATGTTTGTTGAATCGGACATTCGTGAGTTTCTTGACGCACTTAAATCTGAATCTGCAACACCTGGTGGTGGTGCCGCATCGGCGCTTTCCGGTGCTATGAGTGCCGCTTTACTTTCCATGGTGATGCGCATCTCGATAAGAAAAATAAAAGACGAGGATGTTGTTGAGGAATTGCAAAAATTAATCAAGCGTTGCGATAGAATTTCTTCGGAAATGGCACAATTTATCGATAGGGATATAGAGGCGTTCAACAAAGTAATGGATGCCTACAAATTGCCCAAATCGAACCCGGAAGAAAAGCAAAACAGAAAGGCAAAAATCCAGATTGCGCTGAAAGGAGCGGCGCTTGTTCCGCTTAATCTTATGGAATCCGTAAAAGAAATTGCACTTTGCGGCAAAAAAATAGTTGACATAGTTCCCGGATCTGTTATATCTGATATAGGGGTTTCGGCTTTGCTTGCGAATTCCGCGCTTGAAGGCGCTTATTACAACGTGAAAATAAACCTGAAGTATATAAAGGACAGTTCTTTCAACGAGGAAATTGCCGGCAAAGGAAGCAATATCTTTTCGGAAACCAAAAATACATTGGACAGTATAAAACAAAAAATCGACAAAATAGTGGAGGGGAGCTAAATGAGTAGCATAAGTGACGAAGTATTGAGATTAACAAAAGACGAAGTGAGTAAAAAAACGGCGAGGGAATTATATAAAATATCTCAGATAATAAAGGTAAAAAACTATACGCATTACAGAAAGAACGAACTTATCGAACGTGTCTGGGATAGAATACAGGAGCTGAAAAAAGAGAGAGAAATATTTTCGAAACCTGCGGAAAAGAAAAACGTTGAAAAGAAAAACGAGACACACAGAAGAGAGATGTCTTCAAAGCATCAGCAAAACGAAAGGCAAGCAAAACAGGAGAGAAGCGGAAACGAAGAAGTGATTTTTAAAGGTATTCTCGAAATTCATCCCGATGGTTACGGATTCCTGCGTTCCAACTATTTTCCTTCTTATTCGGATATATACGTTTCTCCGCCGCTCATAAGGAAGCACGGATTGAGAACCGGGGATATGATTACCGGACCCGTACACAGCCCTCAGAGAGAAAGTGAGAAATACCCGTCGTTAGTTAGGGTGCAGACGATTAATGGCAAAGAGATTTCCGGATATTACAGGCGTCCCGTATTTGAAAATCTGACTCCTACGTATCCGAACGAAAGAATTAAACTTGATACGCCGGGTTGCAACATTGCACTCAGGGTAATCGACTTAATCGCTCCGTTGGGTAAAGGGCAGAGAGGTCTTATTGTTTCTCCTCCCAAAGCTGGAAAAACGACGCTTTTGAAAGAAATAGCAAAAAGCGTTTCAAAGAATTATCCCGACATAAAACTCATGATACTTCTTATAGACGAACGTCCCGAAGAAGTTACCGACATGAGAATGTCAGTGCCTGCTGAAGTAATAAGTTCCACGTTCGATCAACCGCCCGAAAATCATATCAGAGTTGTAGAGCTTGCGTTGGAGCGTGCAAAGAGGCTTGTGGAAATAGGAACCGACGTTATGATTCTTCTTGACGGTATAACGCGTTTAACGAGAGCATACAATTTGCTCAGTTCGAATACCGGTAAAACGCTTTCCGGAGGACTTGACCCTTCTGCAATAAAAGGGCCGAAAAAATTTCTCGGTGCCGCGCGTAATATATTGCATGGCGGCAGCCTTACGATTCTTGCGACCGCTTTGATAGATACGGGCTCACGACTTGATCAGGTGATTTACGAGGAGTTTAAAGGTACCGGAAATATGGAAATCGTTCTGAGCAGAGAGCTTGCAGAAGAACGTATCTTTCCTGCCGTGGATATTAAAAAATCCGGGACAAGGAAAGAAGAGCTTCTTTACACACCCGAAGAGGTTAAAAAAGTCTGGGCGTTGCGCCGTTTCATAAGCGATCTTCCTTCGAAGGAAGCACTTGAGCGGCTCATAGAAATGCTCAGAAAAACCCGCTCAAACGAAGAATTTTTGAGGAGCATAGCGATAAATAATGAGTAGTAAAACCGGAAAAGTGGAAGTTATAACGGGCTGCATGTTTTCCGGAAAAAGCGAGGAACTGATCAGGAGATTGCGGCGTGCGCAGATTGCAAGGCAAAAGATACAGGTTTTTAAGCCTTCAATAGATACTCGCTATTCGAAAATTGACGTCGTATCGCATAACGGAAAAAAGATAGAAGGCATTCCTGTTAAATCTTCTGATGAAATTCTTGAAAAGTTAGAGCAAGATGTCGATGTTGTCGGAATCGACGAAGCACAATTTTTTGATGACAAAGTGGTGAAAGTTGCAAATTTGCTTGCCGACAGAGGAATAAGAGTTATTGTTGCAGGACTTGATATGGATTTCAGGGGAGAGCCTTTTGGCCCGATGCCATTTCTTATGGCAATAGCCGATGATGTTCAGAAGCTTCATGCCATATGCACCGTTTGCGGTGAGGATGCCACGAGAACGCAACGTTTGATTAACGGTAAGCCTGCGGACTATGATGACCCTGTTATTATGATAGGTGCACGTGAAAAATACGAGGCGCGTTGCCGTAAGCATCATTACGTTCAAAAGAGAAACGGTAATTAAGAGGTGATTTGATGTTTGACAGATTGAAAAGTATCGAAGAGCGTTACGAAGCTCTTTCCAAAGAACTTTCAAAAAAAGAGGTTATTGCAAATCCGGAGCTTTTTAAAAAGTATTCCATTGAATTTAAAGAGCTCGGAGATATTGTCACTCTCTACAGAAAGCTCAAAAATATAAATAAGGAAATTGAAGAAGCAAAAGAACTTCTCAAATCTGATGACAGCGAAATGCATGCGCTTGCCGAATCCGAACTTGAAGATCTCGAAGCAGAGAAGGAAAAGACAGAGGAAGAAATTAAAAAATTGCTTATTCCGAAAGATCCTATGGAAGGAAAAAATATAATAGTTGAAATACGCGCAGGTGTTGGCGGTGATGAAGCGGCACTTTTTGCACATGACCTTTTCAAGATGTATTTCGGATACGCCGAACGAAAGGGGTGGAAAGTGGAAGTTATGGACTCTCACCCTACGGATATAGGGGGATTGAAAGAGATTGTCTTCTCAGTATCCGGAAAAAATGTGTACAAGTACATGAAATACGAAAGCGGAGTTCATAGAGTTCAGAGAGTTCCTGAAACCGAGGCGTCCGGAAGGATTCATACATCCACCGCTACGGTTGCGGTGCTTCCGGAAGTTGAAGACGTGGACGTAAAAATAGATCCGGATGATCTCAGAATCGATGTTTACCACTCAAGCGGGCATGGCGGGCAGAACGTTCAAAAAGTTGCAACTGCTATCAGGATAATCCATAAACCGACAGGCATCATGGTTACATGTCAGGATGAACGATCCCAGCTTCAGAATAAGATAAAGGCAATGCGTATTTTAAGAGCGCGCCTCTACGATTTGTATCAGAGCCAAAAAGAGAACGAAATTGTTTCTCAGAGAAGGGCACAGATCGGAAGAGGTAATAGGAATGAAAGGATCAGAACGTATAATTTTCCTCAGGGAAGGGTGACCGATCATAGAATAAATATTTCTCTGTATAACCTTGAAGAAATCATGAGCGGTGATCTGGACGAGCTGATCAATGCGCTGATAGAAGAAGAGCAGAAAGAGAGGCTAAAACTGTTAGAAAAAGGAAAATAAATTTTATGAAGATTGCACGGCTTATTTACGATGCCAAAGAAGAGCTTAAAGAAGTTTCGGATACACCTTATCTTGAAGCGGAACTTTTGCTTGCGTTTCTTTTGCATAAGAGCAAAGAATACGTTATTGCAAATCTTGATAATGCGCTTTCGCCCGAACTTTCCGAAAAATTCTTTTCCCTTGTTGAACTTCGCAAGGAACGTTATCCGTTGAATTATATAACCGGAGAAAAGGAGTTTATGGGTTTAAAGTTTTTTGTAAATCCTTCCGTTCTTATTCCGCGTCCGGAAACGGAAATTCTCGTTGAAAAAGCACTTGAAATTTCGCATGGGAGCCCAGTAAAAATAATCGATATAGGTACCGGATCCGGCTGTATTCTTCTGTCGTTTTTGCACTATAATTCTTTAGCTCAAGGTGTGGGGATAGATATTTCGGAAAAAGCAATAGAGGTTGCCCGTAAAAATGCAGAAGCACTTGGGCTTTCCGAGCGCTCCGTTTTTTTCGTATCGGATTTTCGGTATTTCGATTCCGGCGAGCGTTTCGATATGGTACTGTCCAATCCGCCTTACGTGAGAACCGACGAATTGAAAAATGTTCCGTTCGAACCTACTCTTGCGCTTAATGGCGGACAAAGCGGATATGAATTGTATCCGGAACTTATAGAGAAAGCTTATGGCCTCTTGAAGGATAACGGAACTGCAATTGTTGAAATAGATTATAGGTTTCAAAAAGAGATAAAAGAGCTTTTCTTAAAAAATAAATATCGGGAAATTTCTTTTATCAAAGATTTGTCAAACAGAGTGCGCTTTGTAAAAGGAGTTAAATGAGAAAGGAATTTGAAAAGGCAATTTCCGTTTTAAAAGAAGGCGGAATAATTGCATTTAAAACGGATACCGTTATGGGAATCGGAGCGAACGG
>Ga0256833_1001462_pt1 | contig 17396 bp, 16 predicted proteins | sample 356284metaG_FD_190535 | JGI IMG/M metagenome (GOLD analysis project Ga0256833, IMG submission 190535) | Hydrothermal vent microbial communities from Mid Atlantic Ridge, Atlantic Ocean - 356-284 | ecosystem: Environmental > Aquatic > Marine > Hydrothermal vents | place: Atlantic Ocean: Mid... | reverse complement strand
TTGGCCGTATTCAAAAGTTAAAGACCTGCAATCCTTAATTAAATATTAGCAAATTCTGATAATGGTAGTCAAGTGTCGGGAACCTTGATTAAGAGTTTTATAAAGTTCTAATTAACCTGAAGTTAGACCTTGTAAAACTTTAGCTTGAAGGTTCTTGGCTTTAATTTTGATTCCCGACTTTTAAGATGTCGTCAAAGAGGGAGACCAAAATAGGAACGAAGAATAGAGTCATAAATGTTCCTATTAGTAGGCCTCCTATGGCTACAACTGCTAACGGAGCGAGTCTTTCAAGCCCTAGTGCCCAGCCTAAAGCTATGGGAATCATTCCAACAGCTGTTCCAAAAGCCGTCATGAGAACCGGACGGGTTCTCAACCTTACGGAATTGAGTATTGAGGAGTATTTGTCCTCTCCTCTTTCCCTTGCCCACTTAATAAAGTCTATAAGTAAGATTGAGTTTTTGACTATTATCCCGGCAAGGAGAATCATTCCCATAAAGGAAGGCATACATTGAGGTTTGTCGGCAATAAGCATAGAGAAGGCAGCGCCTATTAAGGCAAGTGGAATTGCGGCGAGTATTGATATTGGGTAAGTGAAGGATTCAAAAGCGGGAACCAAGGAAAAGTAAAGTATGATTATTCCGATTGCGAGGGCTTTTATTAGCCTTGAGAAGCTTTCTTTCATCTGTTTTATCTCCCCTTCGTGGGAAATTCCGTATCCTTGAGGTAGTTTTAGTTTCTTTTCCAGCCTGTTTACCTGCATTTGGAGGAAGCTTGTAGGGGCCGTTGACCTATATCCGTAAACGTCAACCGTGTTAAGTAGGTCTTGGTGGGTTATCTTGCTGGGAACTAAGGAGGAGGAGACTTTAACGAAGTAGGAAAGGGGGATAGCTCCCTTTTTGGTAGGAATGGGAATCAGAGAGAGCTCCTTAACGAATTCCCTTTGGCTTCTAGGAAGTACTACTTTTATGACAATTCCGTTTTCTCCCGGAACTGTAAAGAGGGAAGCGGGAGCTCCCTTTATAAACTTCCCTACATAGCTAACTATTTCGTAAGGGGTAAGGCCGTAAAGTGAAGCCTTCTCTTGGTCAACTTTTACTGTAAGTTCTTTCTTGTCGTAGTACCAACTTCTTGATATCCCGGTTATACCTTTTACTTTCTTCAACTCCCTTGAAAGCTCTTTGGCTAAAGAGTCAAGAATTCTATTGTCTCTTCCGTAAATCATCTCGTCAACTGTGGCCTTTATTGAGGAAAGGGGAGTTGCTCCAAAGTCCATAACAGTTATGTATCTTAAACCGGGAACCTGTGAGAACTTCTCCCTTAACTTCTTCTCTATTTCCCATATGCTCTCTTTCCTGTGAAATCTGTCAACAAATTGAATCTTCATCTCTATCTGTTGGGGAGTTCTTCCGCTCCCGAAGGAAAGGACTCCCGGTTCTGAGCCTATCGTTGAGGAAACCCTTATAACTCCCGGAAAGGTGTAGAGTATTCTTTCAAGTTTGGTTAATGTCTTTTCCGTTTTTTCAAGGGAGGTGTTAGAGTCTGTCTCTGCTCTAACTATTACTATCCCGGTGTCCATTGGAGGCATTAAGTCTCTACCTATAACTGGAATAACGTTCTTTACGGTAATTACGAAAAGGGCAAAACCTAGAAGGACAACTATTACCTTAAGGAGAGGCCTTTTTAGGAAGGGTTTAGAGAGGCTAACGTAAAAGTCCCTTAACCTGTAAACTATGGCCTTTATGAAGTAATCGTAAATTTTCCTCTCAAGGAAGTTTTTCTCGGGGGTTTTCTTAAGAATTTTAGGTGCTAAAATCGGGATTACCGTTATTGCCACTACGTATGAGACTATAAGGGCGATTATTAAGGTAAGGGAAAGAGGCCTTAAGATGTGCTGAACGTATCCTCCCACAAAGGCTATTGGGAGAAGCATAAAAACCGTCGTGTAAGTTCCACTTAAAACCGCAAGCATTACCTCCTTTGTTCCGTCAACTACAGCTTGGTTTATCTCCTTTTTAAGTTCAAAGTAGTGCCTTTCTATGTTCTCTAAAACTACAACTGCGTCGTCTGTAAGCATCCCAAGGGCGAGTATTATTGCCGTGAGGGTGACTATGTTAAAGTTAAACCCTAAAAGCCACATTAAGCCTATGGTTATTAGGTAGGTTATGGGTATTGAGAAAAATGAGACTATGAGCATTCTAAGGTTTGCAAGGAAGAGGAAGATTACTAAAAGTGTCATTATTACTGCGTCTCTTAAAGACTCAAGCATGTTTTTGTTTGAGAGCTCTATTAACCACTTCTGAGTGTCTGCAACTTCAAATTTAAGTTGAGGAAATTCCTTTTTTAACTTTGGTAGGTAAGACATAACGGACTTTATAGTTGGTAGTTCGTAGCCGTGAATTGAACGGAGGATAGAGATACCTATTGCTCTCTTTCCGTTTCCGTGGTAAGCAGAGAGGTTGTCGGCGTGTCCCCACTTTACCTTTGCAATGTCCTTTACTTTTACTCCCGGTTTTACCGTTATGTTTTTTATCTCTTCTATCCTTTCTGCTTCTCCTTTAAGTTTTAATACGACCATTCCCTCTTTGTTTATGAGGAAACCTACGGGAGCGTTAAGGTTTGACTGGTTAATCGCCTTTACGAGCTGGTTAAGGTTCACTTTAAGCGCCGCCATTTTTAAGTAGTCAGGCTCTATCTCAATTTCCCTTTTAAAGCCTCCGAACACTTCAACGTCTGAAACGTTTGGAAGGGAAAGGAGCCTGTCTTTTATCTCGTTTTCTGCAAGCTCCCTAACTTGAGAGAGGCTAAGGTGAGAGCCCTTTTTGGGATAGACTGCTAAAACCATAACTGGCCTTGTAGCGTCTGTTATCTTGTAGATTCTCGGCTGTAAAATCCCTTTGGGGAGTATAGAAGCTACTTTTGAAAGTTCAGCTGAAACGTCAGTTGCCGCTTCTTCAATTCCTTTTGAGTACTTAAACTCTGCAACTACTACCGATACTTCGTCTTTAGAGGTTGAGCGAACCAGTCTAACTCCGTCTATAGTTTTTAGTCTCTCTTCAATGGGGCGGGTTATCTTAGAGGCAACGTCCTCTGCGGAAGCTCCGGGATATATCGTTATAACTGCAACCTGAGGCCTGTTTGCGTCTGGAAAGAACTTCCTAGGGATTTTTATAAAACCTATTATCCCCATAACTGAGAAGAACAGAATAACCGAGATAACAAAGTAGGGTTTTTTTAGATACCACTCAACAAGTCTATCCATTAAAGGCCTCCGCAGGAACGGCTTTCCTTAACTGGAATAGCTGAAGTAGTTTGCTTTCCCTTCCAACTGCTACTTTATCTCCTACTTTTAAGTTCCCTTTTACTACTGCTTTTGTAGTTCCTTCCTTTACCACCTTTACTTTTACCGGAATTAAGTTCTGACCTTTAAACTTTAAAACGAAGTCTCCGTCTTTGGTGTGAAGTATGGAGTAAATGGGAACTACGAGCCCTTTTGCCTTCTTTGAAGGGAGCTCCACCTTAACAAGCTGGTTTGGTATTAATTTTGAGTTTGGTTTTAGCTTCACTTCAACTACCGCCAAGGAGCTTTTGGCATCTGCAGCAGGATATATTTTCTCTAAGGTTCCCTGAGGTTTCCCGTTTACCTTGACCTCTCCTTTAAGGGAAAGCTCTTTAACTATTTGAGGGGGAACTTTTACTAAAACCCTCATTCCCTCTTGAGGGTAAAACACTTTCATTATAGGTTTCCCGGGAAAGGCTACGCTTCCCGGGTACTCCAAAACGAAGGCCACTACTCCGTCTTTTACTGCCCTTATCTTGGTGTATTTTAGGGAGCTCTTTAAGGAGTTTGCTTTTTCTTTAAGGCTCTTTACGGCAAGTTTTAACTCTCTAATTTTCGCTTTTAGTTCCTCAACTTTTGCCTTTGCACTTTGGTAAAGGTTCTCTTTCTTCTCAACGGCCTCTTTTGGAACTGCTCCCCTTTTATAAAGGAAGAGCTCCCTTTCATACTCCCTTTTAGCGTTTTCTTTGGCTACTTCTGCCGCCTTTAGCTGAGCTTCTAAACCTTTAAGTAGAGCTCCCTTACCCTTAGCTGCTTCCTCAATAGACAAGATGGAGCTTCTAATCTCTGAGCTGTCTATTTCTGCTAAGACTTCTCCTTTCTTAAATCTCTCTCCTTCTCTCTTATTTACTTTAATTATTGTTCCGGCAACTTTTGTTGATATGTTTGCGTATTGGTAGGGAAGGACTTGTCCTACAAAGAGGAGCTTGTCTCCTACTTCCCCTTCCTTTACGACCCCGTACTCAACTGGAATCGGACTCTCCTTTAAGGGAGGGTAAGAGAGGAGAGCCTTTCTCCTCTTTTCAATTAAAATCTTACCTGCCACTATTCCTATCACTATAAGTATTGCAAAGAAAATAACTGCTCTTTTACTACTCATCTTTTGCCTCCAAGAGGGTAAAGAGCTCCTCCTTCTTTAAAAGCCAAAGGTAGTAAGATGAGCGGAGCTCCGCCTCTGTTAGGTACCTGTTTGACTTTGCAAGTAAGAGGTGGTCCATGTCCCCTTTCCCGCTTTTATACTTTAGTTCCTCTATCCTCTCTACTTCCTTTGCATACTCTAGAGCCTTTTTGTTTGCTCTTATCTCTCCTTCGGTTGCCTTTAGTTCAGAGTAAACACTTGCAAGCTCTCTAATTAACTCTTTCTCTTTCTCTTTGTACTTGTTAACCAGAGAAAGCTCTAACAACTTTTTCTCCCTTATCTCTAAACCTTTCCTTCCCGCAGTAAAAATTGGAAAGGAGAGGTTAACCGAGAGCTCCCCGAAAGCCTCGTTATCCCCTGTGTCAAATCCGTAGTTTCTGGCTAAAACCCCCTTAACTACTACTTTTGGGAAATATTTCCTTTCCGTTAGCTCCTCTTCTTTGCGGGCACTCTCAACTTCCTCCTTTAAACTTTTAAGCAGGCTGTTTCTCCTTAAAAGCTCCTTTTCTAACTCTTTTACGCTTTTATTAAAAGGTGAGTACTTAACTTCTACCGGTTCAACTTCGTCTATCTCTCTTCCTACTAGAGTCTCAAGGGCCCTTTTAAGGGCCTTTTCCTCTTCAATCACTTTTTTTAGGCTGGCTCTTGCCTTTTCTAAGGAGTAGTCAACCTTTAAAAGGTCAACCTTTGCAAACTTGCCTACTTTAACTCCGAAAGATACGTCCTCCTTTAACTTGCTAAGGCTCTTTAAGAGCTCCCTTAAAGCCTTTTCCCTCTCTTTAAGGGAGAGGTAGGTTAGATAAACGCTCTTAACGTTGAACTTTAATTCCCAAACCGTGGCTTCTTCTAAGCTTTTCAATATGTTTGCTTTTATGTTAACCAGTTCTGCTCTTTTCTTTAAAGTCCCTCCAAGCCACAGGGGAACCGTTATAGAGGCTCCGTAAACTGCCTTCTTACTGTTAAAGGGAGGAGGGTTGCTCGGTTTTGGGAGGTTTGAAAGGGGCATTAGTATGTAGTTCCTGTTAAAGGTTTGGTAATCTGCTATTAAAGAGAGCTCCCCGAACCTTTCCCTCTCTACTTTTGCCTTCTCCTTCTTTAAAGCTTCCTCTTTTAGAGCTAAAGCCTTAAGGGAGGGATAGTTCTTTAGCGTAAGCTTTACGGCTTCATTTAGAGTTATTGAGTGAGAGGTCGTTGGAAGAGAAAGTAGTAGAGTAAGAAGAATAGTTCCCTTTAAGCGTAAGTTTCCTGTTTTGTTCATTAGCATTTTCCTAAATTTATGTTCTATGATAAACATTATATATTTATCCTTGAATTGGGCAACTGGAGGGTTGATTTGGAGTATCTTAAGGTATCTCTTGTTTCTTTCTTCCTTTCCTTCCTTTTCTCTTTGGGTGGCTTAGGCTCGGCCGTTGCTCTAATTCCCGTTCTCGTCTTCTTAGGGATTCCCTTTTCCGTTGCAAGGCCTGCAGGTCTTTTTACTAACTTTGTTTCAACCTTTTCTGCTACGGTTCACAACTTAAAAGAAGGTCTTATAGACTTTAAGCTCTCTGTTCCTATGCTTCTCCTTGCCGTCGTTTTTGCCCCTTTAGGAGCTTACTCTTCAACTGTTATACCTGAAAAAGTTGTAGGGATAGCCTTTACCCTCTTCCTCTTTTTCGCCGGGGCTATGGTCTACCTGCCAAAGAGGGAGCTCTTTAACCTCGCCGGTAGTAAAACCTATCCCCTTTTCGTTGGAGCTCTCTCCGGTTTTATCTCAGGGCTCTTAGGTATAGGCGGAGGGGGCTTGATTTCGCCCTTAATGATAGTTGCAGGGTACGAGCCTAAGAAAGTTGTTCCCATCACCGCTTTCATAGTTGTTTTCTCTTCCCTTTCAGCTTTTCTTGCCTACTTAAAACTCGGCAAGGTTAACTGGGCCATTACCCTTTCTGCTGCAATTCCTGCCCTCTTTGCAGGGTATGCTGGAGCTCTCATAACCCACAGATACTTAAACTCATCCCAAGTAAAGAAACTTTTGGGTATTGTCTTTATAATATTAGGTATTAAGTTCTTAACAAAATTCCTTTAGGAGGTATGGAATGTCATTGTCTCAAAAGATTAGACAGATGAACTTCAACTGGCTTACCCAGAGCAACCACAAAATCTCCTTAGAAGCCTTTGTTGAAAAGTGGAAAGCAGGAGAAGCTTTAATACTTGACGTTAGAACAGAAGAGGAGACCAAGCTTTTTAACCTTGATGCCTTTGGAATCAGGATTCCCCTTCACCAGCTACCTGACAGGTTAAACGAAGTTCCAAAAGACAAGCTCGTTTGCACCCTTTGTCCTGGGAAAATAAGAGCTACCCTTGCTTACGCCCTTCTTCTAGAGGCTGGATTTGAAAACGTGAAAGTTTTAGCCTCTTCCCCTTCAGAGTTGGTTGACTACCTTAAGCCTGGAGTTGTTAAAAAACTTTTAGATTAAAACTTAAGGAGGGAGGGGAAGAAATGAATCAAAGAGTTAAACCTGAAGAGGTAATAAGGGATGTCTTTGAGACTAATAACTCCTTTGTTGAAAGTAGGGGAGAAGATTACTTTAAAAGCCACATAGAAGAGCAGAAGCCTTTAATAACCTTATTAACCTGTTCAGATTCAAGGGTTCAGCCTAACATCTTCTCAGAGGACATGATAGATAAGGTGTTTGTTATTAGGAACATAGGAAACCAGCTTGAGAACTCTTCAGGTTCGGTAGATTACGGTATTTTCCACCTTCAAACTCCCCTTTTCCTCGTCCTCGGCCACGTAAACTGTGGTGCCGTTAAGGCCTTTTTAAAGGGATATGCCGACGAGCCCGAGTCAATAAGGAGCGAGCTTGACCACCTTCACATTCCCCTCGGAAGGGCAAAGGGGGAAGACTTTAATCGTCTCTGGCTCTCTGCCGTTGAAGAGAACGTTCACTGGCAAGTTAGGATAGCCTTAGAGAGGTACGGGATACTCATAAGGCGGAACCTCTTGGCCGTTGTAGGGGCAGTTTACGACTTTGCCAACTATTACGGGAAAGGTTATGGGAGAATTGTTATAATCAATCTCAACGGAATCAAGTCAAGAGAGAAGATTTTAAGCCATCGGGCCCTCTCTCTCTTAAACGACTCCTTAAAGTTAAAAGTTGTTGTATGACTTTGAGGTCTGCTTTAAACCTTTTAAAGGAAGAGTGGCTCTTTTACCTTTCCCTTTTCCTTGCCCTTTCCTCTTCTCTTTTATTGTGGAGAGTTCCCCACATCTCTCTTACGGAAGTGAAAGTAATCTTTATTCTCTGGGTCTTCCTCGTTCTTATAGAGGCTCTGAAGAATTACGGTGTAGTTAACTTTGTAGCTGAGCGGATTTCTAAAGGAAAGTATTTAGGCCTGAAACTTATCCTCCTATCTGGTTTCCTTTCCCTGTTTATTACAAACGACGTTGCCCTTTTAACGGTAATTCCAATAACCCTATCCCTTCAACTGGAAGACTTGGAAAGGGTGATAATACTAGAGACTATCTCTGCAAACGGTATTTCTGCCCTCTCTCCGGTGGGCAATCCTCAAAACGTCTTTATCTACTTTAAGTACTCCCTGAATTTACCTAACTTTATTAAGGCTATTTTCCCTTTTTTCCTCTTGGTTTTACTCCTCTTAATTTTCCTTTCTCCTAAGTCTGGAAGGTCTCCCTTAAACTTTAAATTTGAAAGAGTCAACAAGGAGGGGTGGTTATTTTCTTTCCTCTTTTTAGTTTTCATACTCGTAGCCGTGAAAGTTTTGCCCCTTTGGCTTGGAGTTCTACCTTTAGGTTATGCCCTTTTAAAGGGGAGGCAATTTTTTAAGGTTGACTATTTCCTGCTTGGGACTTTCTTGTTTTTCTTTGCCTTTACCGACAACTTATCTTCTGCTTTTCACTTTCGGGAGCTTGGTTCTTTAAAGGTTTTCGTTTTAAGCTCCCTTTTAAGCCAAGTTATAAGCAACGTCCCTTCGGCCGTTCTCGTTTCAGAGTTTACCCACAAGTGGAGAGCTCTCCTTTGGGGAGTTAGCGTTGGAGGGTTTGGAACTTTGGTTGCTTCTCTGGCAAACCTCATAGCTTATAGGCTCTACAGAGGTGATAGTGTCTTCCTCCTTAAGTTTTTCCTCTACAACCTGCTCTTTTTCTTGTTAACTTTCATACTAGGACTATATTTTTTCATACGAGGCTTTCCTGGGTAAGGTTGACAAAACGGTTAATGAGAACTATTATTATTTACAGACACCCCCTATCCCCCTCCCTCCTCCCCATAAGTCTTAAAAGGGGCGCTCCCGAGGCGCCCCTTCTCTTTATTTATCGTTTGTTAGGTTTGACCTTAACTAAAAGCTCCCTTACAGGGTACTCTATTCCCTTTAAAGGCTTTAGAAAACCAAGGAGTATCTCTTTGAGTATTCCCCTTAAAAAGGGCTTCATAGGGACTTTCCTTCCGTTTACAAAGAGTAAAGCCTCTTCCTTTTCTCCTAAGATAAAGTTCTCTTCTATAAACTCTGCAACTACTTGGGGCTTGTTTATGGGGAAGTTCTTAACTCCTTTAAACTCGCAGTCTGAAACGACCCCAAGGAGGTTTTCAAGCTCCTTAAAGAGGGGAGGTTCTTTAAGCCCTTTCCTATAGACTTCAAACTTGGGAAGTGAAGATTTCTTAAAGCCCTCACATATTACAAGGTCAAACTCTCTAAACATTACTGAAGATAGGTATTCAGGTTCTATCTTTCCGAGCTCTCCGTAAAGGAGAGCTCCTTTTTCACTTAAAAGGCAAACTCCTTGAGCTCCTGCGTTTTTGTACTTGTGCGTGTCTTTTCCCGGAGTGTCTTTAAACTCTATCTCCTCTTTCGTTGACTTTATAACTCCTACTTTGTAGCCTTTCTCTTTTAACAGCTTAACGACCTGTGTGGCAAAAGAAGTTTTGCCGCTGTTGTGGTGTCCTACGAAAGTGATTACTGGAACCAATTAGCGCCTCCTGGAGGTAATTTTAAAACCTTTAAATTATAATTAACTTTTAATGATGTAGGGGGACAGGTTTGAGTAGGTATTACATAGACTACGAGGAAGCTTTAAATCTTATAAAGAAAGAGGTTTTCCTTCTTGAGAGCGAAGAGGTTAGCCTTGAAAGTTGTCTCTTTAGAGTCCTTAGGGAAGATTTAGTGGCCTCTTTTGATAATCCACAAACTGAAGTCTCTGCAATGGACGGCTACGCCTTAAGTTTTACTTCCCTTGAAAGTGGAAAAGACATAAGGGTGGTTGGAGAGGGGGTTGCAGGAGAGCTCCCCCTTAAACCCCTTAAAGAGGGAGAGGCTATAAAGATATTTACTGGAGCTCCCCTCCCAAAAGGGGCAGATACGGTTGTTCCGGTTGAAATTGCACAAGTTGACCAAGGCTTTTTAAAGGTTAAAGGAAAAGTTAAAAAGGGAGCAAACGTAAGGCCTAGGGGAGAGGACTATAAAAAGGGAGAGGTTATCCTTGACAAGGGAACCCTTATAACCCCTTCAGAGATAGGGATAATAGCTTCGCTTAACCGTAAAAAGGTTAAAGTTTCTAAAAGACCTAAGGTTGGCGTCGTTATAACTGGCAAAGAGGTTGTTGAGCCCGGAAGCCCTTTAACTTCACCGGCTCAAGTTGTAAACGCCAATGCCTACACTCTCATTGGGTTAATAAAAGAGGCCGGAGGTGAGCCTAACTACTACGGTATAGTTGACGACGACTACGGGGAGACTCTTAAAGCAGTTGATAAGGCATTAAAGGAAAACGACCTTGTTATAACCACCGGAGGGATTTCTGTAGGAGATTACGACTTTGTAAAAGAAGTGGTAAAGGAATTAGAGGTAGAGCCCCTTTTCTACAAGGTAAAGGTAAAGCCCGGAAAGCCCGTCTTTTTCGGTAAGAGAGGTAAAAAATACCTCTTTGGACTTCCGGGGTTTCCCGTCTCTGTTTTCGTGAGCTTTAACGTCTTTGTCTATCCCTTTCTACGCTCCCTTCAGGGAGCCAAAGAGAGATTTAGAAAGACCTTTACGGCGTTTTTAAAGGAGGAGTTTAGAAGGAAAAAGGCAGACAGGCTAGAGTTCGTTAGGGTCTCGTGCCACTTTAATAAGGAAAAAGGAGTTTTTGAGGTCGTGCCTTTAAAGAACCAGAGCTCCGGCTCCCTCTCTACCTTAAAGGGCTCTGTTTTCTTAATGCCGATTAAGATAGGGATTAAAGCCCTTCCTCAGGGAAGTAAAGTTGAAGTAATAAAGGTTAAACCCTTTGTTTAGGGAGCTCCCTTATGAAAAAAGTCCTTCTTGGCTTTAGCGGAGGAGTTGACAGCTTCTTTTCTGCCTTCCTTTTAAAGGAGAAAGGCTTTAAAGTTGACCTTGTTTTCTTTAAGCTTTTAAGCGAAGCTAACTTAGAGAAACCCAAAAAGGCAGCGGAGCTCTTAAACCTTCCCTTAACGATTATAGACCTAAGGAAAGAGTTTAAAGAGCTTGTAATTGACTACTTTGTCTCATACTACAAAGAAGGTCTTACTCCAAACCCTTGTGCAGTTTGCAATAGGGAAGTAAAGTTAAAATTCCTCTATCGCTTAAAGGAAGAGCTCTCCTACGACTTTATAGCTACGGGCCACTACGCAAGGGCCCTTTACGACGAAAGGTTAAAAAGAGTAGTAATAAAGAGGGGAAAAGACCCTAAAAAGGAGCAGTCTTACTTTTTAAGCCTCGTAGAGGCTAAAGTGATTCAGAGTCTAATTTTGCCTTTGGGAGAATTTACGAAAGAGGAAGTCGTTAAAAGGGCTAGGGAATTGGGATATCCCTTTAAAGGAGAAAGTCAGGATATCTGCTTTATACCTGATGGAGAATACTCAGAGTTCTTAAGGAAATTTATAACTCCTAAACCGGGAGACTTTAAACTAAGAAACGGAACAGTTTTAGGAAAGCACAAAGGCATAATCTACTACACGATAGGTCAAAGGCGAGGGCTTGGAATACCCTACAAGCACCCCCTCTACGTTGTTGAGTTAAGACCCAAAGAGAACGAAATAATCCTTGGAAGTAAAGAGGAGGTAAAAAAGGACTCCTTTTGCCTGTGGAAAGTGAACTGGCAGGTTTTCCCTAAAGAGCTAAAAGGAAGAGAGATTGAAGCTCAGGTTAGGTATAGGTCTTCCCCTGTGAAGGTTGAAGAATTAAGGTATTTTAATTCTTGCATTTATTGTGTAAAATTAGCGGCGAAAGTTGAAGCTCCAACTCCCGGGCAGGTCTGTGCCTTTTATAGTGGAGACTTGCTCTTGGGAGGAGGGGAAATCACAAGGAAGGAGCCGACAGATGACAGAGAGCATAGTATCAATAGACTGGACTCTTGTAGTTCAAGCGGTTAACTTCCTCGTCTTTATGTACCTTATTAACAAGTTCCTCTTTCAGCCCCTTTTAAGTCTTATGGAAGAAAGAGAAGCGGAGTTGAGGGGTATCTACTCTGAGGCTGAAGCCTTGAGGGAGAAAGCTAACTCTATCCTTAAGGAGGTTGAGGAGCTCCTTAACAAGGCTAAAGAAGAGGCAAAAACCAAAATAGACGCTGCCGTAAAGGAAGCAAGGGAAGAGAGAGAAAGGATAATCTCTGAAGCCCAAAGGCTTGCCTCCCAAAAAGTTGAAAAGGCGAAAGGTGAAATTTGGAAGTCCTTTGAAGAGGAGAAGGAAAAGCTTGAAAGGGAGGCAGAGAAGATAGCCCAAGAGATAGTTAAGAAAATCTTAGGAAAGGCTGCTTAGGGGGGACTATGGAGCACGGAGGACACCTTCTTTTCTGGAAAACCGTAAATACTATTATCCTTTTTGCGCTTCTTTACTGGCTCCTTAAAAAGCCCGTCTCAAACTTCATATCAAACGGCATTGAGTCTATCGTCAACAAGTTTGAAAAGGCAAAAGAGGAAAAAGAGGAAGCCTTAAACCTCCTTAAGGAAGCCGAAAAGAGAGCTCAAGAGGCTAAAGAGGAGGCACAGAAGATAGTTTCCTACGCTGAAGAAGTGGCAAAAAGGGAGAAGGAACAGATAATTAGCGAGGCAAAGCAAACTGCCGAAAGGATACTTAAAATGGCAGACGAGGAGATAGAGAAGGAAACTTACAAGGCTAAAGAAGAGCTTAAGAAGTTTGCGGCTGAGAAGGCCGTTGAGCTTGCCCAGTCAAAGATAAAGGCGTCTATTACTCCTGAACTTAACAAAAAGCTAATTGAATCAAGTCTTGAAAAGCTTTAGGAGGGGTCAACTAAATGAGACTGGAAGTTAGGATTGCCAGAAGGTACGCAAAGGCTCTGGCGGAGGTTTTACCTGACGAAAAGTTGGAGAAAGTTTTAAAGGAGATAGAGGAGCTTCTTAAAGTTTTTGATGAAAAAGCTTTAAGGTACTTTAAGAGTCCGGTAGTCCCAACTGAAAAGAAGAGAGCTCTCCTTGAGGAGGTTTTAAAAAACTTTAAAATTTCAGACGAGCTTAGGAAAGTTCTCTTTTTAATGGTTGACAGGAACAGGTTAGGCCTTTTAAGGGAGTTTAAGGAAGAGTTTGAAAACTTCGTAAACCAAAGGTTAGGAATCGTTAAGGCTGAAATTACAAGTGCTACTGAGCTTGACCAGGAAGTTTTGGGGAAAATAAAGTCTAAGATTGAAGAGCTCTTTGGCAAAAAGGCCGAGATAACTTTAAAAGTTGACCCCTCCATAATCGGCGGTTTTATAGTAAAGGTTTCAGATAAAGTCCTTGACGCTTCCATAAAAACTCAGCTTGATAACCTAAAGAAAACCTTGGCAGATTAACATAAAAACGGATAGCGAGGTGGGAAAATGCAGTTGAGGGCAGAGGAAATCTCAGAACTGATAAGGAAACAGATTGAAGAGTTTGAAGCGTCTGTAAACCTTGACGAAACGGGAATAGTTATCAAGGTCGGAGACGGGGTAGCCAGAGTTTACGGCCTTGAAAACGTTGAGTTTGGCGAGGTAGTAGAGTTTGAAGACGGAACAGAGGGAGTTGCCTTTAACCTTGAAGAGGACAACGTAGGTGTCGTCCTTTTAGGTGAAGGAAAAGGGATTGTAGAAGGCGGTAAGGCAAAGAGAACGGGAAGAATCCTTGACATGCCCGTTGGAGACGGTCTAATAGGGAGGGTTCTTGACCCCCTTGGAAACCCCATTGACGGTAAAGGGGACATTGACTTTGTTGAAAGGAGGGCCGTTGAGCGTATAGCTCCCGGCATCATTACGAGGAAACCTGTTCACGAGCCCCTACAGACTGGAATCAAGGCCATAGACGCACTAATTCCTATTGGTAGGGGACAGAGGGAGCTTATTATCGGAGATAGACAAACCGGTAAGACTACAATTGCCATAGACACAATCTTAAACCAGAAAAGAGAAGGGGTTATCTGCGTTTACTGTGCCGTAGGCCAAAAGCGTTCCACAGTTGCCCAGACAATCCAGCTCCTTAAAGAGCTTGGGGCTATGGAATACACCATAGTTATTTCGGCTACTGCCTCTGAGCCTGCAGCACTTCAATACCTTGCTCCTTACGCAGCTTGTACCGTTGCCGAATACTTTAGGGATACTGGAAGGGCAGCTTTAATTATCTACGACGACCTATCTAAGCAAGCCGTTGCTTACCGTGAAATGTCCCTCCTTTTAAGGCGTCCTCCAGGCCGTGAAGCCTACCCGGGAGACGTTTTCTACCTTCACTCAAGGCTTTTAGAGAGAGCTGCTAAGCTCAACGACGAACTGGGAGCAGGTTCTCTAACTGCACTTCCGATAGTTGAGACAAAGGCAGGAGACATCTCAGCTTACATCCCAACAAACGTTATCTCAATTACCGACGGTCAGATATTCCTTGAAACTGACCTCTTCTACAAAGGTCAAAGGCCGGCCATCAACGTAGGTCTTTCAGTTTCAAGGGTTGGTGGTGCTGCTCAAATTAAGGCGATGAAGCAGGTTGCAGGTAAGTTAAGGCTTGAACTTGCAAGGTATAGGGAACTTGAAGCTTTTGCCCAGTTTGCTTCAGACCTTGACCCTGCAACAAGGGCTCAGCTTGAAAGGGGTAGAAGGCTTATGGAGCTCCTTAAACAGCCTCCCCACAAGCCTATTCCCGTAGAAAAACAGATAGTTGCCTTCTTTGCTGCTATTAACGGCTACCTTGACGACATTCCCGTAGAAGCCGTTACAAAGTTTGAGTGGGAGCTCTACGCCTTTATGGACGCCAAGCACCCAGATGTCCTTAAAGAGATACTTGATAAGAAAAAGTTAGATGACGAGCTTACAGAGAAGCTCCACAAGGCCATCAAGGAGTTTAAGGCCACCTTTACCCCTTAAGAGAGGTAGAAAATGCCGGGAATGAGAGAGATTAAAGCTAAGATAAAGAGCTTGAAAGGAACCAAGCGGATAACTGCCGCAATGAAGGCGGTTTCCGCTGCAAAGCTAAGGAAAGCCCAAGAAGAGCTCTTTAACGTTAGACCTTATGCAGAGGTTATGAAGGGAATCGCTAAAGGGCTTTACTTAAGAGAAAACTCGGCGATTCATTCTATATTCAAAGTAAGGCCTGTAAAGAGGATAGAGCTTGTTGTAATCTCTTCTGATAAAGGCCTCTGTGGAGCTTTTAACGCTAACATAATAAGGAGAGTTAACAAGTTCGCCTCTGAGAAGGCCAAAGAGGGGATAGAGATAAGCTTAACTACCGTTGGAAATAAGGCAAGTCAGTTCTTTACCAAGTACTCCCAACTTCACGTTAGAAAAGAGGTAAGGGACATCTTTAGGAGGATAGGCCTTCCTCTTGCAAACGAAATAGCTTACGACCTCTACTTAGGTTATCTTTCAGAATACTTTGACGAAGTTTACTTGGTATATAACAAGTTCTTTAACGCTTTAAGGCAGGAAGTAGTTTTTGAAAAGATAATGCCCTTGACCGTTGAAGTTGAGGAAGGAGCTCCCGTTGCCGAATATACGGTAGGGCCTGACGAAAAGGTAATAGAAGAGGCAGTTAAAGCTTACGTCTCTGCAGTTGTCCTTAGGGCCCTTAAAGAGTCTGAGACCTCAGAACACGCAGCTCGCATGACTGCGATGGACAACGCCACAAAGAACGCAGAAGACCTAATAAGGAAACTTACAATCTCCTTTAACAAGGCAAGGCAGGCTGCTATTACTAAGGAACTTATTGAGATTACAACAGCTATTGAGGCAATGAAATAAGTTGGGAGGATAGATATGGCCGAGCACAAAGGAAAGATAGTTCAGATAGTAGGTCCCGTTATAGATGTTGAGTTTCCAGACGGGAAACTCCCTGAAATCTACCACGCCTTAAAAGTTCCCAACGTTAAGCAGATTACTTGGGACGGTAAGATTGAAGAGGGAGACTTAATGCTTGAAGTTCACCAGCACCTTGGCGAAAACAGGGTAAGGTGCGTTGCCTTCGGGGCCACGGAAGGCCTAAAAAGGGGAATGGAAGTTATTGACACCGGAGACTACTTAAAGGTTCCTGTTGGCCACGCTACCAGAGGTAGGATATTTAACGTTGTAGGTAAGCCTATTGACGGTCAAGGTCCTGTAGAGACAGAAGAGTACTGGCCCATTCACAGACCCGCTCCTCCCCTAACAGAGCAGAAAACCGTAGCCGAAATCTTTGAAACTGGTATAAAGGTAATTGACCTTCTTGAGCCTTACGCAAAAGGTGGAAAGACAGGTCTATTTGGCGGTGCAGGAGTTGGTAAAACAGTTCTCCTTATGGAGCTAATCCACAACGTTGCCATGAAACACGGCGGCTTTTCAGTTTTCGCCGGAGTTGGAGAGAGGACGAGAGAAGGTACAGACCTCTGGCTTGAAATGAAGGAGTCTGGAGTTTTAGAGAACACAGTCTTAGTTTACGGTCAGATGAACGAGCCTCCCGGAAACAGGTGGCGCGTTGCTATGACGGGAGTTACTATGGCCGAATACTTCAGGGACGTTGAAGGCCGTGATATGATGTTCTTCGTTGACAACATGTTCCGTTTTATTCAGGCTGGTTCTGAGGTTTCGGCTCTCTTAGGAAGGATTCCTTCTGAGGTTGGTTATCAGCCTACCCTTGCTACCGAAGTTGGAGCGATTCAGGAGCGTATTACTTCAACTACTAAAGGTTCTATTACTTCCGTTCAGGCAATTTACGTTCCAGCTGACGACTTTACAGACCCAGCTCCCTTTACACTTTTTGCTCACTTAGACGCTACAACTGTTCTCTCAAGGGCCCTTGCAGAGCAAGGTATCTACCCAGCAGTTGACCCCCTTGAGTCAACCTCCCGTATGCTTGACCCTCACATAGTAGGAGAAAGGCACTACAAGGTTGCAAGGGAAGTTCAAAGATATCTTCAAAGGTACAAAGAGCTCTTAGAGATAATTGCAATTCTCGGTATGGAAGAGCTCAGTGAAGAAGATAAAATGGTAGTTCACAGGGCAAGGAGAATTCAGCTCTTCTTAACTCAGCCTTTCCACGTTGCAGAGGTCTTTACGGGAATGCCAGGTAAGTACGTAAGCATAGAGGATACTATTAAGGGCTTTGAGATGATTGTTAACGGTGAGCTTGACCACCTTCCAGAGCAGGCTTTCTACATGGTTGGAACCATTGAAGAGGCGATTGAGAAAGGCGAGAAGCTTATGAAGGAAGCTAAGAAATAGGGGAGATAGCTAATGGCTACTGTAAGAGGTATTCCTTCGGTTATGAAGTTGCAACTTGCCTCTGCTACCGGCAAGCATTACGAGCTTGAAGTGAAAGAGGTTTACATTGAGACTGAAGACGGAGATTTGGGAGTTCTCCCTGGCCACCAGCCGGAGCTCTACTCAATAGGCGCAGGCTACGTTATCTGTAAGACGACCGGCGGTGAGGAGGTTAGAAAGCTCCTATATTCAGGCTTTGTTCAAATAGAACCGGAAGTTGTAAGGATAGGGGTTCAGGAAAT
>Ga0256833_1001461_pt1 | contig 17402 bp, 21 predicted proteins | sample 356284metaG_FD_190535 | JGI IMG/M metagenome (GOLD analysis project Ga0256833, IMG submission 190535) | Hydrothermal vent microbial communities from Mid Atlantic Ridge, Atlantic Ocean - 356-284 | ecosystem: Environmental > Aquatic > Marine > Hydrothermal vents | place: Atlantic Ocean: Mid... | reverse complement strand
GAGATTAGATAGACAGGTTCATCATAACTATGCATTTTTTACTCCTCAGAAGCAATCTTTGCTGAAGGCAACTTCTCTTCTAACATCTTTTTTAACTCTTCATCTAGCTCTTCTACTTTTGGTAAAACAATATTAGCTATCAAATATAGATTTCCATAAAGTGATGTCTTTCTATTGATAATACCTTTACCTCTTACTCTAAACTTCTGTCCATTTTTAGTATTTTGAGGGACTTTAATGGTAAGTTCATCATGAACAGAGGTATTAATGGTCACTTTACCACCAAAAAGAGCCTCTTTTAAAGGTACGTCCATGGTGAAGTATAGGTCATCATCTTTTCTCTCAAATATAGGTGATGGAGCAACCTCTACTTTAATAAGCAGGTCTCCTCTTTGCCCCATTCCACTGTTTCCCTTACCTCTTACTCTTAATGTTTCACCATTTTTAATACCAGCAGGAATTTTAATATCAAAACTATCACTATTAATAGAGACATGATGTTTTCCACCCAATACAGAGACAACAAATGGAATAGTAATGGTAGTTCTTTGGTCTAAGTCCATAGAGCCTCCACCACCAAAGCCTCCACCAAAACCAGAACTACCACCAAATATATTTTTTAGAATTTCATCTAAATCTACATTTCCAGATTGATTTCTAGCAAAATCATGGAAATTTTGACCACCAAAGATTTGGTCTCCATACATATCGTACTCATCTTTCTTCTTCTTATCAGAAAGCACTTCATACGCTGCATTAATCTCTTTAAACTTCTCAATAGCATCTTTATCTTTATTAACATCAGGATGATACTTTCGTGCTAATTTTCTATAAGCCTTTTTAATCTCATCTGCACTTGCACTCTCACTTACACCTAAAGTTTCATATAAACTTTTTGCCATTCTTCTACCTTCACTATAAATATTATAAGAATTATATCAAAAACTCTTAGTCTATGTCAATCAAGGTTGGTCTATTTTTTATCTAAACTCTTCATAAGTACAATTACAACAATTACACTAGGTAGCATTAAGAAAGAGAAGTATGGAATAAGTCTCAAAAGATGATTACTATTTAAATAGAAAAAGCCAAAAATCAGAACTCCATAAGCACCCAATCTATAGAAAGAGAAAGAGGGTTTAGCATCTTTTGTGGTTTGCAAAAATGAACGACGACTCTTTTTTAAATTGGCTCTCTCCTCTTTTACAACCTCTACTAATGTTTTTTCATCGTTATCTTTCGGCTCATCATCATACAAACTATATGGGTCTTCTAATTTATCTAATGTATCCCGTTCATCATCAGGAATAGAACCAACCTCTAATCGTCCTTGAACCATATTTTTGTAAGATTTTATGGAACCCAACATTATTAGAGCTGAAGATAGATAAGCCACTTGTGCATTTACAAGCCAATACTCTGCTCCCAAAAGATAGAGTATGACTACTATAAAAATATCTACTACCCCTAGAGCTAACAGTAACTGTTTCATTAATATTTATCATCCTCATCATCACTATCATCATATTTTCTATGACGATATCGTGGGTCATTCGCCAATTCATCTAACGACTTTTTCTGTTTCTCATACGCTTTATAGACATTTAAAATAGCTGCACCTACTCCAATAAATACCCCTATCCATAACAACCAAGAGATACCAAAAATATTTTTTAAAAATAGACCTAAGCCTACCCCAATTAAAACAGCAACCACCATTGAAATACCTAAACTAAGCCCATCGGCTGCCGAGACTACCTTTTTTAATTTTGGCTCTTCTTCTCTATTTGACATCATTTTCCTTTAACTCTTCTTTAATATCTTCTCTTCTCCATCGTGTAGGGTCTAAAAATGTATCGTCATGAATATGTTTAAACGACGCTCTAATCATCTTAAATACCCTAGAGTTCTCTCTCTCTAACTCCTCTAACCATATTTTAGTATTGGCTCTTGCATGAGGCATCTTTACATCTTTAAGCATAGCAGGACACGCTTCATCACCTATGGGTTGCAGGTTATTTTCATCGGCAAAAGCTCTTAGCTGCTTCTCTCTTGCTTCAATAAGAGGTCGAATAAGATGAAAGCCTCTATCAGTTTTATAGATAGGAGCCATTGCTCTCATAGTACCATTATAGAACATGTTCATAAAAAAGCTCTCTACAGTATCGTCAAAATGGTGTCCCAATGCTACTTTATTGAAACCATGTTTCTCTGCAAAAGTATATAAAGCCCCTCTTCTCATACGCGAAAAGTAGGAACAAAAAGAGGAGTTCTCTCGTATTGCCTCATTTGAAATCTCATAGATATTGGTCTCATACACACTATGCTTAATATTGTAAGTTTTGCAATGTTCAACCAAATAGTCATAACGCTCATTTGGCATTCCATAGTTAATAGTACAAGCTTCAAACTCAAACCTAAAAGGAGCATGACGCTGTATATGTTTCATAAGATGAATTAACGCTAACGAATCTTTCCCCCCACTTAATCCTACCAATACTTTATCACCCTCACCAATAAGCTTAAAAGTAGCATTGGTTTTACCCACCACACGCAACAGTTTTTTGGAGATATTCAATTTATTTTCTAATCTTCTAACCATATTTTTCCTCTATTGGTGCATTAAAATGAACCCTACTTTAATCTATCTTCTCAACCATATCTAAAATAAAGTTTGCAGAGATTTTTGCAGAGGTTACCATAAACTCATCAAAATCTACTCCTGCATCATCATTGGCTGTATCTGAAATGGCTCTTAAAATAAAAAATGGAACATCTAAAGCATCACACACAACAGCTACCGAAGCACCCTCCATCTCTAAGGCATCTGCCTCAAAATTTTTACTAATAAACTCTTTACGCTCATTAGAAGCTACAAATTGGTCACCTGTGGCAATTGTCCCCTCAATTAGAGATAAGCCACTCTGCTTAGCAACCTCTTTAGCAATAGTACGTAAATGCTTATCTGTCTCCACAAACTTAGAACCCTCTGGGACAAATCCAAAATCATGTCCAAAAATTGAAATATCTAAATCATGTTGACATAATTTATCGGCAATAATCAAATCGCCAATTTTAAGTGCTGGATTAATCGCTCCTGCTACACCTGAAAAAAGTAACGTATCACACTTAAACTTCTCTAAGAGTGTTGAAGCAGTTAAAGAGGAGAATACTTTCCCTATTTTTGAGTAGGCAATCACAAGCTCTTTTCCTTTATAAGTCGCTTCATAATAGCTATTATTGGCATACTCTACTTTAATGATATTTTCTACTTTTTCTAACAGTGGGGCAACCTCTTCAGGCATCGCACCCATAATGGCAATTTTACGCATATTTTAGCTTCCTAATCTTTTTTCGCAAATTATAGCTAAATCATCAAAAAAAGAATATAATACACCAAATAATTTATAACTAAAAATCATATAGGAAGATTATGAAAAAGATATTTTTAATACTCCTTTTAATTTTAGTTCACCATACAGAGGCAAAAGTTTTAGAGATTAATGGTCAACCTATATACAATACAAAACCATTTATTCAATACTCTCTTGGAAAAAATCTTACTGAAACAGTAGATGAACTAAAAAGTAAACAGTGGTATCCTAATAAAAAAAACTTTAATAGCTTAAAAAATTCAAACCTACCATATTGGGCAAAAATAGAGATAAAAAATATCTCAAATAGCTCTCTAACTTACTATCTAAAAGCTGAAAATCAATTTACTTACCATATTGAGTTTTTTTTAGTTGAAGATGGAAAAGTGGTTAAACATATCGAAGATGGTGTAATATCAAAAAATAGAAATAGAGCCTTCAATACAAACCATATGATATTTCCACTAACAATTAAAGCCCACTCTAACGCTACCATATATTTTAAAATTAAAAACTACAACAAAATAGATATTAACTTTATATTGGCTACTCAAGAGTATCTAACCGATTACTATCAAACCTATAACATTATAGAGGGTATCTTTTTTGGAGGTATGATTGTTATGACGCTCTACAACCTCTTTCTCTATTTTCTCTTAAAATTTAGAGCTTATCTCTACTATGTCGCTTATGTTTTTTGGCTAACTGTCTATTTTATAGGTCTATTTGGCTTCTCTCAACGATACTTTGAAGAATATACTTGGATTTTTTATATCTCATCTGGAGCCTTTTTTACCTTCTTAACACTATTTGTTCAATCTATCTTGAACCTTAAAGAAAAACTTCCTATAATACATAAAATTTTAAATATTTTTATACTCTATTTTATAGTTGCAACAGTAATTAATATTACTGTTCTTGAAGCAAAAGAGTTTATTTTTGCAGAGATTCTCTTTAACCTATTTTTTACATTAATACCAATTTTTATATCTATTATTATAGGAGCGACCTACTATTTAGCCTATAGAAGAGATTCAATTGCTAAATTTTACTCTATTGTCTGGAGTAGTATTGCTTTGATTGGACTACTTTTACCATTGGAATATCTAAATATTTTTACACTTAATATACCCTCTGACTATATTTTTCAATTTTTAACACTCTTTGAGGTACTCTGCTTCTCATTTATTCTATCTTTTAAAATAAAACTTATTGAACAAGAGAAGAAAAAACAAGAGAAGCTACTTGTTCAGCAAAATAAATTAGCTTCAATGGGTGAGATGATATCCATAATAGCCCACCAATGGAGACAACCTCTTTCAGAGATTAATGGAACTATTTTAAATATGGATATAGACTACAGAAAAGATAGACTCTCTCATGATAAATTTAACCATTACTTAGATGGATTAGAGTCCACAACTGCCTATATGTCTAGTACAATTAATGACTTTATGAACTTTTTTAAAAAAGATAAAAAATTTGAACAAATCAATATTTCAGATATTATCTCATCTACTCTTAATCTAATATTAACAAACAATAGAAAAGATATTGATATTATTTATAATAAAGAGGAGGATATAGAGTTAATCTCTTACAAATCAGAGTTAATACAAGCCCTACTTATTCTTATTAATAATGCCATTGATGCCTGTTGTGAAACTCCTCATAGAGAATCTAAAATTATTATAGAGACAAAAAAAGAGAAAAATAATCTTATTGTAACAGTTAAAGATAATGGCTCTGGAATTCCAAAAGATATCTTAGACAAAATCTACAACCCCTACTTTACAACCAAACATGAGTCTAAAGGTACAGGATTGGGTCTCTATATTTTAAAGATGATTATTGAACAGACTATGCATGGGAAAATCACTATTGAAAGTTCATCAAATGGTACAATATGTAACATATCCATTCCAAGAAATTGTGATATTCAATAACACTTTTTAAGCTAAGTTAAAGTTTTTTGTGTAAAAAATCTATTATTTTTTTAATATATACCCTAAATGTAACATATTTCTTGCTCTTTCTTAAAAATATAAATATAATAATTTTATCTTATATTACAATCAAAGGGAAAATATGATTACAAAGGCTATCACATTTACAATAGTGTCACTCTTCATAAGTGGCTGTGTAGGAACTATGAAAGTTGCACAAGAGGAGAGTAAAAAAGATTTAACCCCTAAGGGCATTACCACTAAAAATGCTAAACCCAAAAAAACAAAAGAGGTCAAAAAAGAGGTCAAGAACAATAAAAATAAAGATAAAAAGTAAAACTCTCTCTCTTCTTTAAATACTATAGAGCCTTTATAGCCTCTATAGTTGCCTCTAATGAAGCCATATCACTCACATTAAAATGTGGTTTTTTAGTCGCTTTTCTATTAAGCCCTTTTAAAACAGCTCCATGACCAAATTCAATATAGCAATCAACCTCATCATCAATATTTGCCATTGAGTGTTTATATTTTACAGGCAATACAAGTTGCTTAGGAAGTAACTCTAACGCCTCTGCTTTTGTAGAGTAAGGCTCTGCTGTTACATTTGAGATGACAGGTGCTATAAACTCATCTTTAATCATATCTTGAAGTTTCTCTGCTAATGGAGCTGAAGCACTCTCTAAGAGTGGACAGTGTGATGCTACTGACATATTAAGCAACATTGCTCTTTTTGCTTTTGCCTCTTTTAAGATAGGAGCTAAAAGCTCTAAATCTTTTTTTACTCCTGCAATAACAATTTGACCCTCTGAATTGTAATTAACTGCCCAAACTTGAAGCCCTGCATCTCTCTGCTCTTGACAAATTTTCTCAACAACTTCATCTGAAAGTCCCAATGAGACCATCATTCCTACCTCTTGTTTAGAACACGCCTCTGCCATAAGTTTACCACGAAGGTTAACCAACTCAACAGCATCAACTGCATCTAATGCACCACTTGCTACAAGTGCAGAGAACTCTCCTAGTGAGTGTCCCATGGTAAGAGTTGGTTTTATATCTATGGCATCACTAAAGAGTCTATGAGCAATAGTCGCCACAAGTAAAATAGCAGGTTGAGTAAACTCTGTTTGCCCCAACTCATCATTCTCTTCAAAAAGAAGTTTCTCAAAATCGATACCTGTACGTGTTGAAGCATCTGCTACCATCTGCTTTGCAACATCTGAATTTTCAAAAAAATCTCTCCCCATTCCCATAGCTTGAGAACCCTGACCTGCAAACAAAAATGCACATTTTACTGACATAGTAAACCCTTAAATTAAAATTTTGTTATTCTACCAAAAGAGTGGTTACGACATAATGAAATAGGTATAGTGATTAATTTAGTTTTTATCTGTTATAATCACAGTTAAATAATGATATATAGGATATTTTATGTACTTTAGAACCTTTTATTTTATACTTTTTATTGCAACAAGTCTGCTCTTTTTTCTCTCATCTTATACTCCTAATTTTACACTTCGCCTTTGTGACTCAATCTGTAAAGAGTCTCTAAGCTTAGAGTACATTCAACTAACTTCAATGATTGCATCTACAATTAGTCTAATTTTACTTGTTTTTTCCAACTACTACACCCAAAAACGTACCCTAATGGAAAAAGAGAGAATTGCAATAGAGAGATTAAATATAGAGAAGATTCATGCCGAGCTTGAAGCTCTTAAGAATTAGAGCTCTATACATGTTCCAATTCCTGAAGAGGTTAATACTTCAAGTAGTATTGAGTGTTCTACTCTACCATCTATAATATGTGCTTTTTTAACACCTCCTCTTAATGCTTCAATACATGCATCTACCTTTGGAACCATACCACCATTAATAGTTCCATCTAACTTTAGGGCTTCACTCTTCTCAATATCCATTGTTGAGATAAGATTCATATCTTTATCTAATACCCCTGGTGTATCGGTTAAAAATAGTATTTTTCGTGCATTTAGTGCAATGGCAACTTGACTAGCTGCTAAATCAGCATTAATATTAAACCCAGGGTGTCCAAGTGTTGAAGCTGATGCAATTGGTGCAACCACAGGTACAAAACCTTCACTAATCATCTTCTCTACCATTTCAGGATTTACATTTTTAATAGTTCCTGTGTAACCAAAGTTCTCAAAGTCTTTTGGAATTGCTTCTAAAAAATTGGCATCTTTACCCGAAATTCCAATAGCAGAACCACCTTGATTGTTAAGAAGTGAGACAATCTCTTTATTAATCTCTCCACTAAGCACCATTTCGGCTATACGCATCACCTCCTTTGTGGTTACACGCTGTCCATCTACAAACTTTGTATCTACACCCAAATCATTTAACAAATCAGTAATACTTTTCCCACCACCATGAACTATAATTGGTTTCATTCCTACTGTATGGAGTAGTACAATATCTTGTGCAAACTCTATTTTTAGCTCATCTGATGTCTGTGCAGAACCACCATACTTAATAACAATCTTTTCATCTCTAAACTTTTTAATATAAGGGAGTGCATCTAAAAGGGTCTTTACAACCTCTATTTTACTTTTCATTATTTATATACCTATCAACCTTCTCTAAGATTTCATTTTTAATCTCTAATTCTAACTGCATGACTGAAAGAGGTAACTTAAATGTTAACATTTTTACCTCATCTTTTTCTGTTACTAAAAGTGAAGTAGCACCTATCTCTTCCATTTTAATTTTTAACTCTTGTTCATTAAAATAGGCATGGTCATCTAAAAAAATCTCTGCGACTACTCCTTGTGGCAAGAAAGGTTTTAATCTCTCTGGGTTAGAGATGGCAGTAACCAATAACATCTTTTTTGTAGGATTTAGAAGAGTAACAATACGCTTATACTCTATCTCTTCATGAAGTGATATATCAGCTAGATATTTCATAAAAAAGAACTCTCTAAACGCTCCACTTGGAAATGGCATATAGTTTTTAACTATTTTTGGAAAAAGAAGTATCTCATATTTTTTTATATTAACACGATTAAAACCATCATCTAAAAAGATGACTTTTGCACCATTAGCTATTGCTTTCTCTACTGCTAATTTACGATTTTCACTAACAATTATAGAGGCATTAGGTAGAGATGTTGCCATAAGCATCGGCTCATCACCTGAGGCAAAGACATCAACTAAAATCTTTCCATTTCGACTCACCTCAACCAACCCCCTACTTTTTCGACCATACCCCCTAGATACAACTACTGCTCCATTATATCTCTTTGCCAATGCAATAACAAATGGTGTTTTTCCACTACCACCAACTGTTAAATTTCCTATACTAACAATAGGGACTTCATAACTTTTTTTAAAGGTGACTAAACGCCTTAACAACATAAAAGAGGCATAAATAAGTGAAAGTGGAGAGAGAATAAAAATAAGAACCCAATCAAAAAGATTTGGATTAAAGAAGAGTCTCTCAAAAAAAGAGACCATTTTACTATTTGCCATTAAATATGAGCATCTGCTACTTTTTTAACAGCTTCACAAACACGCATTACCTCTTCATCTGTCATTGAAGGATAATTTGGTAAAGACATTACACGTTGGAAACAACCAAGTGCAACAGAGTAGTCAAAGACTTTCATTGAGTATTTCTGTTTATAATACTCTGTTAAGTGCAGTGGCATATAGTGAACTGAAATATTAATACCCTCTTTTTTAAGCTCATTAACAAAGTGGTCACGGTTTTTATCTATCTCTACTATATATTGAGATATAACATCATTTTCAGATATATTAGGTAATTTAACATGATTTACCCCATTAAGCTCTTTGTTGTAAATTGATGCTATCTCTTTTCTTCTTTTTAAAGTACTCTCTAATGCTTCAAATTCTGCTAAACAGTACGCTGCTTCTATTTGACTAAGGTCATATTTCCACCCAATATCCACCACATCATATATATAGTTTACAGAGCCAAAAATATCACAATGTCTATTTTGCATTCCATGAAAACCTAAAAGTTTAGCTCTCTCATGTACATGTTCATCTTTAGTTACTAAAATTCCACCATTAACGGTAGGGTTACAGAGGTGAGGAGCAAAAGAGAAAACAGTAATATCAGCTCCTGTGTTACCAATATAATTTCCCTTATACTTAGCACCCATAGCATTTGAAGCATCTTCAATTACCTTTACATTATACTCTTTAGCCAATGCATAAACAGCTTCTAAATCAATGATACTACCAGCCATATGATTAAGAATAATAGCTTTTAACTTTTTACTCTTATTCTTTTTTAGTGCCTCTTCCAAATTTCTCAAATCAATATTGTAATTCTCTCCTTCAATATCAACAAAAATTGGTTCAGCATCAAAATGACGTACCGACTGAGGAACAGAAGGAAATACATTAATACTACATATAACTTTATCACCTCGCTTAAAGTCTAACGCACACATCGCTAAATGAAGAGCTGCTGTTCCACTTGTTGTTGCTAAAGCATGGTCACAACCAATGAAACTCTTAAACAGGTTTTCCAGTTTCTTCACTTTCCCATTGTCAGAAAAGGTCAAAACATCGTCTATATATTTTTTTGTATTCTCTTGAATCGATGGTTTAAAAAATTCTATTGTATTTTGCATTTTTTTCACTTTTTATTTAATTTTAGATTTTATATTAAGATTATACTCTATTAATATTAAATTTATGTTGAACATTATGTGTTTTATTGTGTTATTTTTAAATTATATAATAAATTTTATATTTTTTAAATATTTCTACTAAAAACAGTTAACATTAGCAAGTTTTTTAAGTTCCAAGCAAGAAAACCCTGCTTTTAGTCTCCCCTCAACATTAACATGTGGGCGATGTCTATCTAAAAGCTTATATTTTTCTAAAATTTTAAAATAAGTTATAGTTACATTTTTAGAATCTCCACATAAAAACTTAAACCAATAGTCTCCTTTTTGCACATGAACTATCTCTTCATCATAAATTATATGTAAAATATCTATCAATTTTTTAACAAAAGGTAACTCTCTTTTATTATCTAACTTTTTAAGTATATGTGGAGTCACATCTAAACCATTTGCTTCATAATATCTAGGAATAATTGCCATTCTTTCTAAAAGAGTATCTTGTGTATCTTTTGCTGAATTAAATAATCCACTATGAACAGGAAAATCCCCATAATGGTAACCCAATTCATTCAAAAGCTCTTCTAACATTTTAAAGTGTCTAATCTCATCTAATGCTACCTCTAACCAATCTATTTTATACTTCTGTGACATATTAGGAAATCTATAAACAGCATCAAGGGCTAAGTCAATAGCTGAGTACTCTATGTGCAGGACTGCATGAACTAGTGTTGCTAACCCCTCTTTTGTATCAAAATCTTTACGTGCTTTTAACGCTCTTGGCTTTACAATTTTACACTTAGTTACATAAGATGGTTTCTCAAACTCTTTTGGAAAAAAGCTTGAGGAGTCTATAAATTCATTTTGGCTACAATACTCAAAACATTGTTGTGTGAGTCTCTCTTTAATGACAATCGAGTCACTAGAGATTGCCTCTTCTAAAACTTTATATATATTCATAATAATATTATACACTAAAGGCATAAAGATGGAAATTAAAATTCAACCAATGGGGCAGACACAAACTAACTGCTACATTGTAACCATTGATAAAAAAGAGATAATAATAGACCCTGGAATGGGTGCAACACAATGGGTAGTTGATAACGTAACAAACCCTGTAGCAATTCTTAATACCCATGGACACTACGACCATGTTTGGTCAAATTCAGAACTTCAACAGATGTTAGAAATACCTCTTTACATACAAAAAGATGATGCATTTATGTTAGAAAAATGCCCTTTAGGGCAACACCCTCCAAAGAGTGTAGCCAACTACTTAGTTGAGGGGGATGAACTTCTTACCATAGATGGTATAGAAATTCAATATCGAAAATTTGCAGGTCACACTCCTGGAAACTCTATTATTGAGATTGAAGATGTTTGGTTTAGTGGTGATTTTCTTTTTGACCGTTCAATTGGACGATGGGATTTCCCTTTCTCTTCAAAAGATGAAATGGTAAAAAGTTTAGAAAAAGCAATGGAGATAGAAAAAGATTTTACTCTATACCCAGGTCATGGAGTCTCAACTACACTAAAAAAAGAGCAAAAAGGAATGCCTATGTGGATAGAGTATGTAAAATCAACTTAAACTCTCTTAAAAAGAGAGAGCTATTTTTCATAAGAGAATTTATATCCTCTTCGTCGTACAGTATGAATAACTTGAAAACCTAAAATACTCTTTAGTCGTTTTCGTATTTGATTAATGGCAACCTCAACGGTATTATCACTAACATACTCTGGCTCTTCCCAAAGAGCATTAATAATCTCATCTTTTGAAAAGACTCTATCTTCTCTAAGTGCTAAATATGCCAATATATCAAAAGTCTTTCCATTTAGAGAAACTATCTTATCGTCATACTCTATTTTTTTATTAATAATATCAATAACAAGCTTTCCAACATCAATCTGTGTTCCAAAAAGCTTTCTCATATTTGAAAGTACTCGAACAGCAATAACCTCTGGAGAGTCAATAAAATTTACAATTACATCATCTATACCCAAACCAAAAAGTGGAATTTGGTTTTTATCATTATCCGTTAAGACAATAATTTTTGTCTCACGTTTTTTCTTTTTTACTTCATTACTATATTTTTCTAATGTATATCTTTCACCCTCATCAACTATAATAATTAATTCATAATGACGAAAATCTGTAAAATTAGTTGCATCATACAGATCACGTGCAGAGTCCACTATACAGATGAAATATTTTTCAAGTTCAACTTCTAACTCTTTTACAAATTCATCATCAAACCCAATGGTTAATATTCTCATTGTTATCCTATATCTTTTTAATTAAAGTAGCAGTTATATCAAATCAAACTCATTTGAAAATAAAAACATAATTTAATATTAAAATAATATTATTTTATAAGTTCTTGAACTTTTTGTTAAAAACTTACATTTGTTTAATTATACCTTATTTTTGACACTTTTGAGAGTTTTTTTACATATTAAACTATTTTTTCAACCTTTTTGCCTTAATATATACTCTTTTAGGAGCTGGATAGCCCTCTATTGTTTTATCTTGATTCTCTTTATCTAAAAAATCGGTTAATGATTGGGTATTAATCCACTCTGTTTTTCTCTGCTCTTCATGCTCTGTTTTAACAATAGCTAACACCTCTATCTCCTCAAAACCTGCCCTATAACACCAATTTTTCAGTGCATTAACCGTTGGAATAAAATAGATATTTCTTAATTTAGAGTATCTATCTCTAGGGGTTAAAGATACCTCCTCTTCACCATCTATCATAAAGGTATCTAAAATAAGTTCTCCACCTACATTAAGCCCTTTAAAGAGTGATTTCAACACTCCAATAGGGTCAGGTCTATGGTAGAGTACCCCTAAGCAAAAAAGAACATCAAATTTATGCTCATAGTACTCAACATGCTCCACACCAAGAAGTTCAAAAACAATATCACTTTTAATAAAATGGTCAAGAAATAAGAACTGACAATAGGGAATAGATGAGGGGTCAAAACCTACAAGACGCTTAGGGTTATCCTCCATCATTCTAAAGAGATAGTAACCATTATTACACCCTATATCGCCTACTATCTTATCTTTTAGATTAAAATGTGGACGTAATAGATTATATTTTAAGTTACTTCTCCACTCAGTATCAATAAAAGTAGTAGAGACCTTAAAGGGTCCTTTTCTCCATGGCTCAATTAATTTTGCACAGTTGTATATATTTTTTTCATCTTCATCACTTAACATATCCATAGAAATCTCTACCGTATCATTTAATTGAATTTGAATATTTGAAGGGTTAGGGAGAGACTTAATCGCCTCCCAGCGTGGTTTTATATTTTTCCACTCAAGAGATTTTAAACGCTCTTGACGAAGACTGTTTAAATCAATTCTATGCATTACTCTTTAATAACTGCCTTTTGAATTACCTGCTTATTTACTGGTCTATCGGCTCTATTGGTTGGTGTATTTTCAATTTTTCTAACAACATCTTGTCCTGAAATTACCTCTCCAAAAATTGTGTAACCACCATTTAGATGTGATGCTGGTTGCGTTGTAATAAAAAATTGACTTCCATTTGTATTGGGACCATGATTTGCCATTGCTAAAATAAATGGTCTATCAAAAACTACATTGTCACCATACTCATTTACAAACTCTTTATGCCAAATAGACTCTCCACCTCTACCTGTACCTGTAGGGTCTCCACCTTGAATCATAAAACCTTTAATAACTCTATGAAAAATAAGACCATCATAGTAACCATTTTTTACATGTGTTACAAAATTTTCAACAGCTAAAGGAGCAACCTTTGGAAACATTTTAAGTGTAATATCTCCTTGATTTGTCTTTAATACAACAACAGTATCATTTTTATTAATATTTGTCTGTGATGTTATTGATGGTGAAGAAGAGTTCTCTACTTGAACACGCTCTTTAACCTCTTTAGAGTTACATCCACTTAATATCAATACTCCTACTGCCAATAGTGACAAAATTACCTTTTTCATATATCTCTCTCACATTTATCAATTTTTAACTCTTTAAGAAGTTTTGTAAAAAAACCTCCACCTACTCTATGAATATCATCATGAAATTCAATAACAACAGCATGTAGATCTGTTCTGTCACGAGAGATTTTTTCAAAAATAAAAGGAGTCATTCCTGTCTCCTCTTTTACTCTATCTATTGCACTAAAAACCTCATTAGTTAAGGCTTTATCATTATCAAAAACTAAACTTAAAGTCTCGTAACGCTCTTCCATTCTCATATGTGCTTTTATTCTATCACAATTATCCATTTTTTACCTTCTTACCTTGCATACTGAACTACTCGTTTTTCACGAATAACATTCACTTTTATATCGCCAGGGTATTGTACCTTATTCTCTATCTCTTTCGCAATCTCTTTAGACAATAAATAGACATTTGTATCATCAATTTTACCAGCATCTACAAAAATTCGTATCTCTCTACCTGCATTTATGGCATAAGCGTCAATAACCCCTTGTTTTGATAAAGCAATCTCTTCAATCTCTTTAACACGTTTTACAAAACTCTCAAGTACCTCTCTTCTTGCCCCTGGTCGTGTCGCACTCAATACATCGGCAGCACAAACAGCTGCTGACTCAACACCATCTGGCTCTTCATGTCCATGGTGAGCGTAAATAGCATTAATAACCGTTGGGTGTTCATTGTATCTTTTACACACCTCAACACCCAAATCAACATGATTTCCTCCTGTCTCTTGAGTCAATGCTTTTCCAATATCATGAAGAAGTCCTGCTCTAAGTGCCAGTTTTTCATCTCCATCCATCTCTGCTGCCATTATCGCTGCTAACTTAGCAACCTCTAATGTATGTGCTAAAGCATTTTGACCATAACTAGCACGGTAACGTAAGCGTCCAATTAATCGCATTAGCTCTTGACTCATAGGAAGTAAACCAAGTTCTACTACAATATTTTCACCATCTTCTAAGATTTTCTGCTCAAACTCAGCTTCAACTTTTTGATGAATCTCTTCAATTCTTCCAGGGTGAATTCTACCATCGGCAACCAAAAGCTCAATCGTTTTTGTTGCAATGGCTCTTCTGTAGAGGTTAAAATTACTCACAATAATTACACCAGGAGTCTCATCAATAATAATATCAACCCCTAAAAGCTGTTCAAGGCTCTTAATATTCCTACCCTCTTTACCAATGATTCTACCTTTATGATCATCACTAGGAAGAGTAATAATATTCATAAGTCTCTCTCCAGCAAATTCACCTGCATAACGGGTTACTGCTTGAGCTAAAATATAGTCAGCTTTTCTCTTAGCACTCTCATGAGCCTCTTTTTCATATTTTCGAGTAATTTGTGCCAACTCTAATTTTGACTCACTCTTAACCTCTTCTAAAAGATGCCTTTTCGCTTCATCTTTAGTCATTGCAGCACTCTGCTCCAACATATGAATTGTTTTAGCAATCTCTGCTCTCTTTTCATCTTCTAAAGAGAGTAGTATCTTCTCTTTTTTCTCTAAATTCTTCTTAAGCTTAAAAATCTCTTTCTCTCTCTTACGAAGAGATTTTAACTCTAAATCTAATTCTGTCTTCTGCTTTACTAACTCAAGCTCTTTATCTTGAAACTTTTTCTCTAAAGTAACAGACTCTTGTTGAATCTCTACTTTTGCTTCATGCAATAGATGTTCTGCTTCAAACTCAATGGCTGATGCTTTCGCTTTTGCTTCACTCTCAAGATGTATAAATTGCTTTTGGTTCACTCTGTTCATTAAAAAATAGGTTACTACCACACCCAAAAGAGCAGGTAAGAGAACCCAAATTGTTGCTTCTATCATTATTCCCCTCCATTATAAGGAGCCTTAAATCCTCAATTTTCTTTGAAAAACAGTTTTTTTAGGTGTTAAATATAGATCTCCCTTAACATCGTAATCATCTGTTATCACTTCAGATGAGAGACAGTATTCTCGTCCTACAAATAGAATGTTATCTACTCTTTTATGATTTTTTTCAAAAAATCTATCATAAAATCCTCTACCAAACCCTACTCGTCTCAATGTAACATCTGTCCCAATGACGGGAACTATAGCTAAATCTATTCTATTATTATATCTATTTGAATTTTTTGGTTCTTTTACACTAAATTGTTTTTTACTTAAAGGCAGTCTATATTTTACCAATCTAAAGCTTTCACCTACCATAAATGGGACTAAAACTATCTTCTTCTCTCTTCTTAATTTAAGAATTAAATTAGAGATATTAACTTCAATTTTTAATGGTATATACAACATAATTACCCTAAAATTTTCCTCTTTTATATAACTGTATAACCTTATATTTAGGAGTTTATCTAACTTATATGTATGTACATTTCTCTTCTCTTTTGCTCTCTTTATACAAATCTTTCTAAAAGTTCGTTTATCCATAATCATGCACTTTATATTTTTTTGATATAATCCCTAAAATTTACTTATAAAGACCATATTTGACTATGAAAAACAGATTTTATATAATCTTAACCCTCCTATTAATTTTGCTAACATCATGTTCAGAAGAGAAGAGTGAAAAAAAATACAAAAATGAGATTTCTAAAGAAGAGAATAGGAGTAAAACTGTAACAAAAAAGAGTAATCTAGTTTTACCAATATCTAAAAAAGCAATTGAGTATCAATTTGTATTCAAAAACTTAGAGAATCAATCTACAAAATTATTACTTAAAAATGATATTTATAACTTTACAAATATCAAACAGCCTATTGTTATGGTCTCCCTTTTTTCAACATGGTGTCCTCCTTGTATTGGGCAACTACCACACCTTTCAAGTTTACAAAAAAAGTTTAAAGATAATCTCTTTATTCTCTCTGCTTTAGTATATGACGACCGTTCAGACAAAGAGTTGAAAAAGTTTATGATTGCTCAAAAAGTGAGCTTTTTTATCTCTCATAATCAAAAAGAAAACCTAAAATTTGCACAAATGATTACACCAAAACTAGGACTCCCTAAAGATGATTTTCCTCTCCCTCTTATGATTCTTTTTCTAAATGGAAAATATTTTACACACTATGAAGGAATTATGCCTGAGGAGATGATTGAGAGTGATATTAAACAGGCGCTAAAAAAATTAAAAGGTAAGAGTTAAAATGTTTAATCTATTAAAAAAAGTTTTTAAAAAAACAAATGATGCTATTAAAGAGGTAGCTGTTGAGAAAAAACGAAAAATCACAAAAGATGAGTTTGAAGAGATTCTTTTAGAAGCAGATGTCAATTATGACCTTATTGAAAAGTTACTTAAAGGGCTACCAAGCACCATTGAACGTGCTAATGCATATAACTCTCTTATATCGGTATTTCAATATAGAGCTAATTGGAAAGATGAGTCTAGTGCTAAACCTTTTGTTGATATGATTATAGGAGTTAATGGAGCAGGTAAAACCACAACCATTGCAAAACTAGCTCGTCATAATCAAAAAGCAGGTCGAACTGTTCTTTTAG